>Ga0208694_1000157_pt1 | contig 104776 bp, 94 predicted proteins | sample AD_UKC078_MetaG_FD_184442 | JGI IMG/M metagenome (GOLD analysis project Ga0208694, IMG submission 184442) | Active sludge microbial communities of municipal wastewater-treating anaerobic digesters from USA - AD_UKC078_MetaG (SPAdes) (version 2) | ecosystem: Engineered > Bioreactor > Anaerobic >...
TAAGGTGTAGAAACATATTTTGAATTAGCAACTCTTGAAATAGTTGAAATATCTAAACCTGTAATTTCTGCAATATCTTTTAAAATCATGGGTTTTAAGTCAGTATCATCGCCACTAAGGAAAAAATCTTTTTGAAACTCAGCAATAGCATTCATTGTAAACAAAAGAGTGTTTTGTCTTTGAGTAACAGCATCTATAAACCATTTTGCAGAATCAAGTTTTTGCTTAATAAATAAAAATGCATTTTTATCTTCAGTAGAATTTTTGTTAGCATATTGCTCTAACATTTCAGCAAAACTTTGATTTATTCTTAGTTCAGGAGCATTTCTTTGGTTTAAAGTTATTTTAATCTCGTTTCCATTAACTTCGAGTAAAAAATCAGGAATTATCGCCATTACCGAACGAGTTTGAGGTTCGCCAAACGAAGAACCTGGCTTAGGATTTAGTTTTAAAATTAAATCTATTGCTTCTTTAAGTTCGCTTTCGTCCCAATTACATTTAACAAGAATTTTTGAATAGTGTTTTTTAGTAAATTCATCAAAACATTCATCAATTATTTTAATTGCATTTAGGTTTGCTTGGCTTTGATTTTCTTTTCTTTTTAATTGTAATAGCAAACATTCTTGAAGATTTTGTGCTCCAACTCCAGCAGGGTCGAGGTCTTGCACAACAGACAAAACTTTATATAATTCTTCTTCGGTAGCTACAATATTTTGAGAAAACGCAATATCGTCAACAATACTTTCAATATCTCGTCTCAAATATCCATCGTCATCAATATTTCCAATAATAAAAACTGCTAAAAGTTTTTCTCTTTCATTAACATCTTTTAAAACAAGCTGTTCGGTAAGATGTTCTTGAAAAGATTTAGCAGCAGAATATGGAATATCTTTTTGGTCATCGTCAGGAGAAGTGTTATTTGCATGTAATCTATAGTTTGGAATTTCGTCGTCATCTCCTATATAATCTTCGAAAGAAAATTCATCATCATTTTTATTATCGTCTAAATTATCTTCGTTTGAGTAAATGTCTTCTTCTTCTTGATGTCCTTCGTCAAGAGCAGGATTTTCTTCAAGTTCCTTTTTTATTCTTTGCTCTAATTGCAAAGTAGGTAGCTCCAGCAATTTTATCATTTGAATTTGCTGAGGCGATAACTTTTGAAGTAATTTCTGCTGTAAACTTTGTTTTAACATAATTAAAAAAGCTTATTGCCAAATATACAATAATTTTTTTAATAATAATTAAAATTCAGCATTTTTTGGAGTACGTGGGAAAGGAATAACGTCTCTAATATTTCCCATTCCTGTAACAAATAGCATCAAACGTTCAAAACCTAAGCCAAATCCGCTATGAGGAACTGTTCCAAATTTCCGTGTTTCTAAATACCACCACATTTCTTTTTCTGGGATATTCATTTCATGCATTCTGCCAATAAGTTTGTCGTAGTTTTCTTCTCTTTGCGAACCACCAATAATTTCACCTATTTGTGGGAACAGAACGTCCATAGCTCTTACTGTTTTGTTATCCTCGTTTAGCTTCATATAAAAAGCTTTAATTTCTTTTGGATAATCTGTAAGAATAACAGGCTTTTTAAAATGTTTTTCAACTAAATATCTTTCGTGTTCGCTTTGTAAATCAATTCCCCATTTATCAACCGAATATTGGAATTGTCCTTTTTGGTTTGCTTTTGAATTTTTCAAAATATCAATAGCCTCGGTATAAGTTATTCTTACAAACTTATTGTTAATGACAAATTCTAATTTTTCAATTAAGTTCATTTCGTCACGTTCGTTTTGAGGCTTTTGTTTTTGTTCTTCTTCGCGGCGTTTTTTCAAAAATTCTAAATCTTCACGACAATTGTCTAAAGCATATTTTACAAGATATTGCAACATTTCTTCTGCTAAATCCATATCGTCGTTTATATCATAAAAAGCCATTTCTGGTTCTATCATCCAAAATTCTGCTAAATGTCGAGCTGTATTTGAGTTTTCTGCTCTAAAAGTTGGACCAAAAGTATAAACTTCTGATAATGCCAAAGCTGCAAGCTCTGCTTCTAATTGTCCTGAAACTGTTAGGTTAGTTGCTTTACCAAAAAAATCTTGTGTAAAATCAACTTTGCCTTCTTGTGTTTTTGGAAGATTGTTCAAATCTAAAGTTGTAACCTGAAACATTTCTCCTGCACCTTCTGCATCAGAGGCTGTGATAATTGGGCTGTGAATATTGCAAAATCCTTTATCGTTAAAAAATTTATGAATAGCAAAAGTCATAGCATGTCGAATGCGGAAAATTGCTGAAAATGTATTTGTACGAAAACGTAAATGAGCAATTTCTCTTAAAAACTCTAAGCTATGACGTTTTGGTTGAAGAGGATATTCATCAGGATCTGCTTCGCCCAAAACAGTTAATTCTTTACAAATTACTTCTAAAGCTTGTCCACTACCTGCCGACTCAACAGTCTTTCCTACAACAGAAACTGAAGCACCTGTATGTATTCTGTCTAAAACTTTTTCAATTTCAGGAGTAATGTCAACAACAACTTGCAAATTATTAATTGTTGAACCATCATTTAAGGCTAAAAAACAAACATTTTTACTTGCTCTTTTTGTTCTAACCCAAGCCTGAACTAAAACTTCTTTCCCAAAATCATTGCTTTGTAGTAAAGCAGCTATCTTAATTCTTTTCATTTCTTAGAATATTTATAAAATGCAAAAATATAAAAATATTGTATATCTTTTTCCTTATAAATTAAAAAACCAAATAATTATTGTGTGTTTTTTGTTTTATTAGTTCTACATCAAGTTTTTTGGCAAAGTTTTTTGAATATAAAAATCCGAGCGAGCCTCATGGGTGTTGTAGCGAGCAAAAAAATTATAAAAAACATTTGCAGGTAATAAATTTATTACCTATATTTGAAATTAGTTATTGAATTTTTAATAAGATTAAAATGAAACAAATAGTAAAAGTTTGGACTACAGATACTGAAATATGGGTTGAAGACAGTGATGGACAAAAAGGATTTGAGCTTTTTGAAGATTATCCACGCTTGAGGAATGCTACCCAAGCAGAACGTAATGATTATGAAATTACTCCTTCTGGCTTACGTTGGAATAATTTGGACGAAGATTTATGTTTTGAAGGATTTTTTGAAAAAAAGAAATATACATCGCTATACCGCTTTTTTATGCAACACCCAGAACTCAATGCCTCCGCAATTGCACGTAGATTGGGAATTTCTCAAAGTCTGTTTGCACAATATATTAGCGGACATAAACAAGCATCTAAAGAACGCGAAAAAGCTATTCTTGAAGAAATACGAAAAATTGGTGGCGAACTTTCAGCAATTAGCATATAATTCAAGCGAGTAGAGTGAGCTTGCGAACTCTGCGAAGCAATAGACGCGCCAGCCCCTTTCAACTTTCAACTTTTAACTTTTAACTGAGTTACGGTATTGTTAAATTTTCATTAATGTTTAATTAATATGCTATATAAAACTTTGGAGACTGAAAAAGTTTTCTAATTTTGCCGCTTGAAAAATTATAATTCATGGATACTCGTTTGAGAATATTAAAAGATGCAGGCGAAATGTTGAAACACTATGGTATTCGTAGCGTAACTATGGAGCATATTGCTGCAGAACTTGGAGTTTCTAAACGTACTTTGTATGAAATTTTTTCTGATAAAGATGATCTTGTAAAACAAGTAATAGAAGAAGAAATAAGGGTTCATAAAGAATATTGCACAAAACAAATTGAAACAAGTGAAAATGTGATTGAAGCAATTTTTAAAATGGGGCAGGTAAATGTTGAAATGTTTCGCAAAATTAATCCTTTGTTTTTTGCAGATTTACGCAAATTTCATCCAGGTGTGTTTAGAAAAATTCAGAAAAAAGGTAAACTAAAAGATTTATCTTTTACAAAATCTTTATTTGAGGCAGGTATTAAAGATGGTTTGTTTTCTGCAAATTTGAATATTGAGCTTGTAAGTAGCTTTGTTCAAAAAATATTTGACATTATTCACGAAGATGAGTTTAAAGAATTTGGTAGAGAAAATTTATCAAACTCTATTTTGCTTCCATATTTTAATGGAATTGCAACAGAAAAAGGTAAAAATTTAATTAATAAATATTTAGATATTTTTAAATATTAGAATAGAATGAAAAAAACTATAATTTTATTGTCTTTGTTTTTTTATGCGTTTTTTGCATTTAGCCAAGAAACATCTGAACTGAGTTTTAGTCTTCAGCAAGCACAAGATTACGCATTAGAGCATAACAAAAGTTTGAAGAATATTAAAACAGATGTCGCTATTTCTAAGCAAAAATTATGGCAAACAATATCTCAAGGCTTACCACAAATTTCGGGAAGTGTTGATTATACTAACTTCTTTAATTATGAAATTGAATTTGGTATGGGTGGTGGCGAAACTCCAAATCTTGATTTTACAAAACTTGATGCTGGCGACTTAGAAATTTTAAAACTTTTGCAAGGTTTTATGGGTGATGGTAGCACTACCATTAAAATGAAAAATCAGTCAACAGCAACAATTCAGTTAACTCAGTTGATTTTCTCGGGTCAGTATTTTACAGGCATTCAAATTGCAAAAGTTGGACAAATGCTTGCCGAAATGAATATCGAAAAATCTGAACAAGATATTAAAGAATCAGTAATAAGCACTTATTATTTAGGTTTATTAACTAAAAAATCTGTTGAACTTTTAGATGCAAATTTGGAAAACTTGAACGCAACTTTAGAACAAACTCAAGCCTTGTTTAATGCCGGAGTTATTGAAGAAACAGATGTAGAACAATTGCAAATGTCTATTATCATGTTAGAAAATTCAAAGCGTTCTTTGTTACGAAATGTAGAGTTGAATAATAATATTTTGAGGTTTCTTTTGGGAATAGAAGGAGACGTTAAAATAGTTTTAACCGAATCTTTCGATAATATAATTGAAAACCTTGACTTAGGCAATTTGTTGGTTTCTGACTTTAATGTTGAAGAAAATATTAATATCCAAATGGTTGGTAAGCAAGAGGAATTATATGAAAAAATGTTGTGTATGGAAAAATGGTCTTATGCTCCAACAATTGCTGGAATGTATAGCCATAACGAAAAATTGCTTACTACAGATTTTGATATGAATCCAAAAAATATGTTTGCTATAAGTATGTCTGTTCCAATATTTTCGTCAGGGTTACGTAAAGCAAAAGTTGAAGAAAAAAAATTAGAGCTTTATAAAATTCAAAACAATAAAGAAATAGTTAGCGACCAATTGATAATGCAAGAAAAACAAATGCGTTATAATTTAACTTCTGCATTGGAAGCGTATCAAAGTCAAAAAGACAATATTGAGCTTGCACAAAAAATTTATACTAAAACTGAATTAAAATTCAGAAGTGGAGTTGCTTCAAGTTTTGATTTAATTCAGGCAAACTCTAATTTATTGCAAGCACAAAATTCATATATTTCTGCTTCAATGGAGTTGTTGCAAGCAAAATTACAATTAGATAAACTGAGAAATAAAATTTAATTATTAAAAATATAGAAACTTTATAAACAATGAAAACAATAAAATTATTATTAGCGATTTTAGTTGCATTTTTTAGTATTTTATTTACTTCGTGTGGCGGAAAAGCTGATGCAAAATCAGAAGAAAATAAAACTGAAAAAATACAGCCAGTAAAAGTTACTCTTTTGCAAGAAGAAGAAGTTGCACGCGAAATAGATTATTCGGCTAATTTAGTTGCTTTTGAGGAAGTTTATTTAGCACCTGCAACACCGGGTAGAATTATAAAAGTTTATCCCGAAATAGGAGATAGAGTTAAAAAAGGACAAATGTTGGTACAAATGGATCCAACTCAATTAAACACATCACTGTTACAATTAGAAAATTTGAAAAAAGACAAACAACGTTTCGACACTTTAATTCAATATGGAGGTGTGTCTAAGCAACAATACGACCAAATTAATACTCAATATGATGTAACAAAAGCTAATGTTGAGCTTTTAAGTACAAATGTTAATTTGACATCTCCTTTTAATGGAGTTATTACAGCAAAATATTTCGAAAATGGAGAATTGTTTACAGGTGCTCCTAATACTCAAGTGGGCAAGCCTGCAATTGTTGTTGTTCAGCAAATAAATCCAATAAAAGCAATTATAAGTGTGTCGGAAAAATATTATCCTGTGGTTAAAAAAGGAATGATTGTAGATGTTAAGTCGGATATTTATGCTGATAAAGAATTTAAAGGAAAAATTAGTTTAATTCACCCAACAATAAATGCTCAAACTAAAACTTTTAATATAGAGATTGAAGTCGCTAATAATGAGGAGCTTCTAAGACCAGGAATGTTCGCAAGTGTAAATATGGAATTTGCAAAAGAAACTGCTATGGTTGTCCCTGTTTCGGCTGTATTAATGCAAAGAGGAACAAACAATAGGTATGTTTTTGTTTATAAAGATGGAAAAGCACATAGAATAGATGTAAAATTAGGAAAACGATTTGATGATAAAGTTGAGATTATTTCTGATGAAATCGGTATTAACGACCAGCTTATAATTGCAGGACATAATAATCTTATTGAGGGAGATAAAGTAGAAATTGTAAAAGATTAATTTTTAAAAATTTATTATGAGTATTTACAAAAGTGCAGTAAAGAAGCCAATTACAACAATGATGGTTTTTGTGGCTATCATTGTATTTGGAATATATTCGTTAACAAGGTTGCCAGTTGATTTATATCCAGAGGTTGAATTGCCAGGAATTTCTGTTTTAACTCTATATCCAGGGGCAAACTCAAGTGAAATTGAGGTTAACGTTTCAAAAATTGTTGAAAACTCTCTAAATGCAATTGACAATTTAAAAGAAATACATTCAAGCTCAAGAGATAATATGTCGATTGTTACAATTGAGTTTGAGTGGGGTTCAAATCTTGATGAGGCAGCAAACGATGTTAGAAATTCTTTAGAATTTATTAAAAAAAGATTACCAGACGGAGCCGAAACACCTGTAATTTATAAATTTAATTCCAGTATGATGCCAATTTTGTTTTTTGCAATTACTGCAGACGAAAATTATCTTGGCTTAGAAAAGTTGTTAGAGGAAAGGGTTGTTAATCAGCTAAATAGGATAGAAGGAGTTGGCTCTATTGGTTTGTCTGGTATGGTCGAACGCGAAATTTATGTGGAAGTTGACCCAGTAAAATTAGACGCTTTTAACCTAAGCGTCGAAGCGGTAGGAGCAATGATACAGGCTGAAAATATTAACATGCCAGCAGGTAGTGTTAAAATGGGCGACATGGACTACAACCTTAAAGTAGAAGGTGAATTTATTGAAAGCTCACAGATAGAAAATATTACGCTTGGTAGTTTCATGGGGCAAACAATAAAAATCAAAGATGTTGCTGTTGTTAAAGATACTATTAAAGAAATTACGCTTGACGAAAAAATTAATGGCAAAAATGCTGTTAGCAAAAATGCTGTTAGAATGATGGTTCAAAAACAGTCGGGAGCAAATACTGTAAAAGTAGCTAAAGAAGTTAGAAAAGAATTAGAAGAAATACAAAAAACTCTTCCACCAGATGTGGTAATTGAACCTGTTATTGACTCTTCAGAATTTATTAGTAACTCAATTAACAACCTCTCAGAAACTTTGTTGTATGCATTTGCCTTTGTTGTTTTAATTGTCTTGTTTTTCTTAGGTCGCTGGCGTGCAACTTTTATAATTGTACTAACTATTCCAATTTCATTGATTGTTGCATTTATATTTTTAGGAATAACAGGAAGTTCGATAAACATAATTTCATTAACTTCTCTTTCTATTGCAATTGGTATGGTTGTAGATGATGCTATTGTTGTTCTCGAAAATATTGCAAAACATATCGACAGAGGATCAAGTCCGCGAGAAGCTGCAATTTATGCAACTAATGAGGTGTGGTTAGCTGTTATTGTTACAACTATAGTGGTTGTTGCAGTATTTATGCCACTTACTCTTGTAAAAGGAATGACAGGAGTTTTATTTAAAGAATTGGGCTGGTTGGTAACTATTACGGTTACAACATCAACCTTTGTGGCTATTAGTTTAACACCTATGTTAAGTTCAAAACTGTTGAAATTACATCCACCAAGAAAAAATCGTTTTAGTTACGACAGAACAATAAAAGTATTTCTTGATAAAGTTGATATACTTTATGAAAAAAGTATCAGATTTGTGTTAAAACGCAAAAAAATGACTTTATTAATATCATTTTTAATATTCGCTGCAACAATGTTTCTTATTCCAAGATTGGGAACAGAGTTTATTCCTATTGCCGACCAAAGTAGAATAGGTTTAGTTGTTGATTTGCAAATGGGGCTTAGAGTTGAAGAAACTCAAAAAGTTGCAAGACAAATAGAAGGAATAATTAGTTCAAAATATCCTGAAGTAAGATTAGTTTCTACATCATCTGGAGCAGATGAGTCTGGAGGAATTTCTTCTATTTGGTGGGGTTCAGCAGGTTCTCACATAATTAATATGAATATCAGATTAGTTCCAACAAGTGAAAGAGAACGCTCGTGTTGGGATATTGGAGACGATTTAAGAAGCGAATTAGATAAAATTCCAGAAATTAACGACTATAAAGTTTCATATTCAGGTGATCTAGGAATGATGGGCGACAATACAATTAATGTTGAAATTTATGGATATGATTTTGAAGCTACAGACCGAGTTGCTAACGAAATTGCCGAAAAACTAAAAGATTTAGAAACAGCATCAGATGTTCAGATAAGTAGAGATAAATTACAGCCAGAATTAGAGTTTGTTATCGACAAAGAAAAAATGGCTCTTTATAATTTAAACACAGCTTCAGTTTCTATGGCTTTGAGAAATAGAGTTTTAGGTTTTACTGCAACACAATTTAGGGAAGACGGCGATGAATTTGATATTGTTGTTAGATATAATGAAGAAGCAAGAAACTCAATTTCAGATATTGAAAACATAATAGTAACAAATCAGCAAGGTGTTAAGGTTCGTTTAGGAGATATTGGGGAAGTTAAAGAAACATGGCTACCACCAAGCATAGACCATAAAAGACGAGAACGTATTGTTACTGTATCAGTTGTTCCTTTTAAAACTTCTTTGGGAGATTTAGCAAACGATATTCAAGCTGTTATTAGCGAAATTGATAAACCAAGCGAAATTTTAGTTAATGTTGCAGGAGCATATAAAGACCAACAAGAATCGTTTCAAGACATAGGTTTTTTGATGTTGATATCCTTGATTTTGGTTTATATTGTAATGGCATCTCAGTTTGAATCGTTTTCTGTTCCATTTATAATAATGTTTTCAATTCCGTTTTCTTTTTCAGGGGTAGTTTTAGCTCTGTGGATTACAGGAACTAATCTTAGCATTATTGCAGCACTTGGAGCGGTCTTATTGATTGGAATTGTTGTAAAAAATGCTATTGTCTTGGTTGACTTTATAAACTTGATGCGAGATAGAGGGTATGCAATGACAGAAGCAATTGCTTTAAGTGGAAAATCGAGATTGCGTCCTGTGCTTATGACTGCTCTAACTACAGGATTGGGAATGTTGCCTTTAGCTCTTAGTACTGGAGACGGTTCTGAAATTTGGACACCTATGGGAATTTCTGTAATAGGAGGTTTATTGTTTTCTACCTTCTTAACACTGATAGTTGTACCTGTTGCATATGCAATTATAGAGCGTCCAGGTAGAAGAAGAAAGAAAAAGAAAGCATACCAAGAAGAATATGATTTTATGGATTAAAAAAAGTAAATTATGAAAGCAATAATGATAATTTTTAATCACGCCTTGACCGAAAAAGTAGAGTATATGCTTGATAGGTTGGAAGTTAGGGGTTTTACTCAATGGGAAAACTTGCAAGGTAGAGGTAGTGTAGATGGCGACCCACATTATGGAACTCACACTTGGCCCGAAATAAATACCGCTACAATAGCTGTGGTTGAAGACGATAAAGTTGATATAATTTTAGAAAAAGTTCAAAGAATAGACGAAATTAACAAAGAAGTAGGAATTAGAGCTTTTGTTTGGAATATTGAAAAGACGGTGTAACTCAGTTAAAAGTTTATAAAGTTCGAACCGAGTTTACGAGCTCGCTGAAAGCAAAAGTTTGTAAAGTGGGAAAATTTTTATAAATGGCATAGTAGAGATGTTGTACGCGATGTCTCTACTATTTATTTTTTAAGTTTTCGCTATTTACGCTGATTTAGCTTCGCTTATCTCGTCCTGCGGACTTCGGTTGCAATCCGAGTGTAATTGCAACCACTTAGCGTCTGTGGCGTTGGAGCGAGCATCAGAAGTGTTGTGATTGCAAGCAGAGTGAGCAAAGCGAACTCTGCGAAGCAATAGACGCGACAGCCTCTTTTAACACTTCAACTACGTTCAGTGCATCGCTTTTAACTTTCGACTTTTAACTGAATTTATTTTATCATAACTGCGAGTCTAAAAAAGTTGTTTACCGAACCTAAAACTTCATATTCTACATAAAAAGCATTAGTCCATTCTGTAAAAGCTTTAAACTCGTGCATAGGAACGCTAAACTCGTCGAAAAACAAAATATCTCCAGATTTTAAATAAGGATACAAAGTTGTTAAAATAAACAAAGTAGAAGAGTATAAATCAGCGTCTAGGTGAATAACTTTGCGGTTTTCTGGATTATAATTTTTCAAAAAAGGCAATAAAGATTGTTGAAATAATCCTTGATAAAAACTTGCTCTTGTGTCATCAATTTTTGGTATAGCATTGTCTTCTATTGCAAAATGTCCAGCTTTAAAAGTTCCCCAATCTTCGGGTAAACCAGTAAAAGTGTCGAAACCATAAAATCTAGAATCTTTATGAGTAATATGTTGTACCCACCATTTAAACGACACGCCTTTATAGACACCAAACTCAAAAAAATCTATTGGAATTTCATTTAGTTTTTGAGTTTCAATCACATGCAAATACAGTTTCTTTTTTTTATTGAAATCATATTTTGGGGAATAATAATCGCTATACCCATCGTTTTTATGTTTATTTACAAAACGAGAAAGCTTTGCTAGATGACCGATAAAAAGAAAAATGTTTGAAGGCACTAAGCGGTGAAGACGTAAACGATAAAATATTTCTTTGTGTTTAGCTTTCATACAACTTTTGTTTTATGAGGCAAAAGTAAATAAAAATATGTAATACTTAAAATCTGTAATTATAAAAGTAAAAATATTTTCACTAAGCGATTTATTTTTGCATTTTTGTAAAAAATATTAAAAATGCATAAATCTGGTTTTGTAAATATAATTGGCAACCCAAATGTTGGAAAATCAACAATTATGAATGAGTTGGTAGGCGAAAAAATTTCTATTATTACAGAAAAATCTCAAACTACTCGACATAGAATTTTAGGTATTGTAAGTGGAGATAATTTTCAAATTGTTTATAGCGACACTCCTGGAATAATTAAGCCAAAATATAAACTACAAGAAAAAATGATGGAATTTGTTACTACTTCTTTTGAAGATGCCGACATATTCCTTTATGTAACTGATGTTGTTGAAAATCCTAAAAAGAATATTGAGTATATCGAAAAACTTAGTAAGGTTAATGTGCCTGTAGTTTGTTTAATAAATAAAATTGATTTAGCCGACCAACAAAAAGTGGAAGAACTTCAAGAATTTTGGAAAGAAAATCTACCAAACGCAGAGATTTATGCAATTTCGGCTTTAAAAAAATTTAATATTGAAGGTTTATTCGATAGAATTATTGAACTTTTGCCCGAAGGACCTGCTTGGTTTCCAAAAGACCAGCTAACAGACAAAACAGAAAGATTTATTGTTTCTGAAATTGTTAGAGAAAAAATTTTTAAAAACTATCAAAAAGAAATTCCTTATTCTTGCGAAGTAGTTGTAGAGGAGTTTAAAGAAGAAGAAACTATTATTAGAATAAAATTTAATATTATTGTTGAAAGACAATCGCAAAAAGGAATAATTATAGGACATAAAGGAGCTTCAATTAAAAAAGTGGGAACTCAAGCAAGAATAGATATAGAAAGTTTTTTTGAGAAAAAAGTTTTTATTGATTTTTTTGTGAAAGTAAAAAAAGATTGGCGTGATAATGATAAAAGCTTAAGAGATTTTGGATATGTGTAAGAGTTAAAAGTTAAAAGTCGAAAGCCGAATCTGCAATCCTCTTTTAACTTTCAACTTTTAACTTTTAACTTTTAATTGTATTGTGTTCATAAAGTTTGAAGAATCTAAAATATTAGTTATTTTTGCAAAAAAATATTGAAAATTTAAACATAATAATATGGAAAAATTAAAAAGTGGTGAATTTCTTGTAAAATCAACAAATTCTTCGGATATTTTTATTCCAGAAGAATATACAGAGGAACAATTAATGATAGCTCATATGATTCAAGATTTTCTTGATGCAGAAGTAAATCCAATAGTTGCAAAACTAGACGAAGGCAATCGCGATCTTATGGCAGCAACCATTAGAAAAGCCGGTGAGCTTGGTTTAATGGGAATTGCTATTCCAGAAGAATATGGTGGATTTGAGCAAGATTTTGTTACTCAAATGCTTGCAGCCGAAAATATCGGTGCAGGATATTCTTTCTCTGTTGCTTTTATGGCTTCAACAGGAATTGGTACTTTGCCAATAATGTATTATGGCAATGAAGAACAACGTCAAAAATATGTAACAAAATTAGCAAGTGGTGAATTTATTGGTGCTTACTGCTTAACCGAACCTGATGCTGGTTCTGATGCAAATTCAGGAAAAACTCAAGCAGTTCTTTCTGAAGATGGCAAACATTATATTCTTAACGGACAAAAAATGTGGATTACAAACGCTGGTTTTGCTGATACTCATGTAGTTTTTGCAAAAATTGCTAACGACAGAGTTCTTTCTGCATTTATTGTAGAAAAAACTATGTCAGGCGTTGAAATTGGTCATGATGAGAAAAAAATGGGAATCAAAGGTTCTTCAACTTGCCAAATTTATTATAACGATGTAAAAGTTCCAGTTGAAAATTTAATTGGACGTGGCGGAATGGGATTTAGAATTGCTCTGAACATTTTGCACATGGGACGTATTAAACTTGGAGCTAATGTTATTGGTGCTGCAAAAAAATCTATAAGCGATGCAGTAAAATATGCAAACGAACGCAAACAATTTAACGTTCTAATTTCAACTTTCCCAACAATTAAACACAAAATAGCCGAGCAAGCAATAAGAACTTTTGCTTTAGAATCTGCAATTTATCGTGCTAGTCATGATATTGACTGCTTGATGAAAAAATACAAAGCCGAAGGAATGGATAAAGGACTAGCTGCTATTGAAGCTATTGCTCACTATGCTGTTGAAGCTGCTTTATTAAAAGTATATGGCTCAGAAGTATTAGATTTTGTTGTTGACGAAACTGTTCAAATTCATGGTGGAATGGGTTATTCTGCCGAAATGGATGCAGATAGAGGCTATCGCGACTCAAGAATTAATAGAATTTTTGAAGGAACAAATGAAATTAACCGTTTGTTATTAGTTGAAACAGCTATCAAACGCGGAATGAAAGGCGATTTCGATATGGCAGGACCTGCTAAAGAATTTTATGAAAATATGGAAAATTGCCGTATTAACAAAAAAGGTGAAGAAAATTTCTTTGAACAAAAATTAAGATATATTGAAAATTTCAAAAGAGCTGCTCTAATTCTTATTCATAAAGTTTCAGACAAATATGAAAAAGATATGCTAAAAGAACAAGAAATTATCAATAATATCAGCGATATGATGATTCAAATTTATACAGCAGAATCTTTAACACTTAGAGTTAAGAAAATTGCAGAAACAAATGCAAAACCAAATCTTGACTTATATAAAGATATAGTAAATGTTTTGGTTTACGAAGCAGCTGCAGTAATTTTTAAGAATGCAAAAGATGCTGTTTTCTCAATGACAGAAGGCGAAGAAAGTGAAAAAATGTATAAAGCACTTAAAGACTTATCTTGCGTTGAAGGAGTAAATACAAAAGATGCAAGAAGAAGAATCGCTGATTTCTTAATTGACAAAGGCGAATATAAACTATGAAATTTGTTTCTTGTGTAATAAAAAAAGGCTAACTTATTTTTAAGCTAGCCTTTTTTATTATTTGAAAAACTTTCTATCTACAAGAAAATAAGTTGTACCAAAATATATACAGGCAATAAAACTATTAAAGAGAATTTAATCATATAACCAAAGAAACTTGGCATTTTAATTTTATTTTCTTCAGCAATAGCTTTCACCATAAAGTTTGGACCGTTTCCTATATAAGTCATTGCACCAAAAAGTACAGCTCCCAAACAAATTGCAGTTAAAATCATTTCATCAATACCTGCAACGTAACCAGTACCAGTCATAGGGGTTTTACCACCTGCCAAAGTGTGAAAAGCTAATGCAGTAGGTGTGTTGTCTAAGAAAGCACTTAAACTACCAGTTGCATAATAATATTGAGCGGTTGTATTTATTCCTAAACTTTTAGAATTTTCTGTTAAATATTGTAAAGCAGGTATCATAGTAATGAAAATTCCTAAGAATAAGAAAGCTACTTCTAAAATTGGTCCCCAAGAGAATTTGTTTGCTTCACGTATAGGTTTTTTTGTAAGTAATAAAGACAAAACAGCCATAGAAACAATACTTCCTTCTCTAATAAATCCAGCCCATTTACTTTCTTTCATAATAGGTAAATAATGTTCGTTTAAGAAAGCAACAGAAGCCACAACACCTGCTAAGAAAATAAAGTTAATATTTCCTTTTAAACCTAGAGGTTCAACATTGGTTTTGTCGAATTTAATATTTTCAAGAGGTTCTTTTTTGTAATAATATGTATCAGCAATAAAGTAAATTACTAATAGTACGGCATTTACAAAAGCCCATTCAGGAAGCATGTGGAAAAACCAAGTAAATTCAGCACCTTTTAAATATAACAAGAAAAGTGGTGGGTCGCCAAGTGGAGTTAATAATCCACCTGCATTTGCAACAATGGCAATAAAAAATAAAATTGTGTGAACTTTAAATTTTCTTGCACTGTTTGTTCTAATTACAGGACGAATTAAAAGCATTGCAGCACCAGTTGTTCCCATTACAGAAGCTAAAATGGCACCAATTCCTAAAAAAGAAGTGTTTATCCATGGTTTTGCTTGAATATCGCCTTTTAAGTGAATACCACCAGTTATTACAAATAAAGCACCTAATAAAATTATAAAAGGAAGATAATCAAAAATCAATTGGTGTGCTAAAAGTTCTGGTAAACCTAATGCTATTAAATATGCTGCGACAGGAATACCAAGTATTAATGAAACAAGTAATTTGTTTTTATTTTTTTCCCACCAGTGTTCAAAAAACAAAGGACCTAGTGCAATACATAATAACATTAGCACAAAGGGAATAATAGCCCAAAGAGGCATGTTTACGTTAGTTGCTGATAATAAAGTCATAATTAATTAATTTAAAATTCATTAAACGCAAAATTAATTATATTTTTTTAAAGTCGTTATTTTACAAGAAAAGATTAAGGTTTATACGTCTATGTTTGACAACAGAATTTTTCGCACTGTTGAGCTGGTAATTAAACCATTATTTTATTAAATTTAAAACCTCTTTAGCCAATTTATAGGCTTGAAATTTTAAATAAGATTTTAGTTTGTTATACTTATCAAATTTTTACAAGAAAATAAGTTGTACTAAAATATAAATAGGTAGTAAAACTATTAAAGAGAATTTAATCATATAACCAAAGAAACTTGGCATTTTTATTTTATTTTCTTCAGCAATAGCTTTAACCATAAAGTTTGGACCGTTTCCAATATATGTCATAGCACCAAAAAATACCGAACCTAAGCAAATTGCAGTTAAAATCATTTCATCAATACCTGCAACAAGGTTTGCATCAGCAACGCCACTTATTCCACCAGCCAATTTGTGGAAAGCTAATGCCGTAGGAGCGTTGTCTAAGAAGGCACTTAAACTTCCTGTAGCATAATAGAATTGAGCAGTTGTGTTTATTCCTAAATTTTTAGAATTTGCGTCTAAGTATTCTAAAGCAGGTATCATAGTAAGGAAAATTCCTAAGAATAAGAATGCTACTTCTAAAATTGGACCCCAAGAGAATTTGTTTGCTTCGCGTATTGGTTTTTTTGTAAATATTAAAGACAAAACAGCCATAGAAACAATAGCCCCTTCTCTAATATATCCTGCCCAATCACTTTTTGCCATAATAGGTAAATATTGTTTGTTTAGAAATGCAACAGATGCAACAACACCTGCTAGGAAAATAAAGTTAATATTTCCATTTAAACCTAAAGGTTCAACATTTGTTTTGTCGAATTTAATATTTTCAAGTGGTTCTTTTTTGTAATAATATGTATCAGCAATAAAGTAAATTAATAATAGCAAGGCATTTACCAAAGCCCATTCAGGAAGCATGTGTAAAAACCAAGTAAATTCAGCACCTTTTAAATATAATAGGAAAAGTGGTGGGTCACCAAGTGGAGTTAGTAGTCCACCTGCATTTGCAACAATAGCTATGAAAAATAAAATTGTATGAACTTTAAATTTTCTTTGATTGTTTGTTCTAATTACAGGACGAATTAAAAGCATTGCAGCACCTGTTGTTCCCATAAAAGAAGCTAAAATAGCACCAATTCCCAAAAAAGAAGTGTTTATCCATGGTTTTGCTTCAATATCGCCTTTTAAGTGAATACCACCAGTTATTACAAATAAAGCTCCTAATAAAATTATAAAAGGAACATAATCAAAAAGCATTTGGTGCGCTAAAGCATCTGTCAATTCTTGTGCTATTAAATATCCTGCAACAGGAATACCAAGTATTAAAGATACAAGTAATTTGTTTTTATTTTTTTCCCACCAGTGTTCAAAAAACAAAGGACCTAGTGCAATACACAATAACATTAATACAAAGGGGATAATAGCCCAAAGTGGCATAGTGTTAGTTGTTGATAATAAAATCATAATTCATTAATTTAAAATTCAAAAACCGCAAAAATAATTATATTTTTTAAATGCAATAATTTTATAGACAAAAGATTAGCAAAACCTCTAAGTTTGACAGTAGATTTATTGCTTTGATGTTTCTGAATTAGAACTTTTCTTTTTTAATTTCAAGCTTTCGAGTATGCTTTCTCCAAAAATTCTTTTATAAAAAATAAGTAATAAAAATACAGAAACTGTTATAGCAGAGTCTGCCACATTGAACACTGGTCTAAAAAATAAAAATTCTTTACCACCAACGAAAGGGAACCATGTTGGATATGTGGTTTCAATTATTGGGCAATAAAACATGTCCACAACTTTACCATGGAGAAATGGAGCATAGCCACCTTCAGGAGGAAACATTGTTGCTGCTTGGTAATAAGTACTTTCGTTAAAAATTAGACCATAAAATGCAGAATCGATTAAATTTCCAGTTGCTCCAGCAATAATTAAGGAAATACAAATTATATAAAATAAATTTTCGCCAGCTTTTATAATTTTACATAAATAATATATTAGTAATGAAATTGCTGCAACTCTAAATAAACTCAAAAATAATTTTCCCAAACTACCACCAAATGTCATTCCAAAAGCCATACCTTCGTTTTCAACAAAATGCAGTTTTATTTTGTCGCCAATGATATTAAGTTCTTGACCTAGAGTAAAGTTAGTTTTTATCCAAATTTTTAAAACTTGGTCTAAAATTAAAATTCCTAAAATTATAGCTATAGCTATTAGTGATTTTTTTCTCATAAAAATCGTTATTTTGAACTGCAAATATAAATTAATAATTCATTTATCTTATTTAGAATGTATATAAATGTCTGTTTTAAAATCAAAAACTTGTAAAATCATTTTTATTTAATTAAAAAGAAATTAATTTTGTCGTATTAAATTTTGAATTATTAATTTTTAAAGAATAGAAAAAATGGCTTACAAAATTACTGACGACTGTGCCGCTTGTGGTACTTGCATAGATGAATGCCCAGTAGAGGCAATCTCTGAAGGTGCTATTTATGTTATTAATCCAGACCTTTGCATCGACTGTGGTGCTTGTGCTGATGCATGCCCAGTAGAGGCAATAAAGCCTGCATAGTTAAGAAATTAAAAAGCTCCGAAAGGAGCTTTTTTTTTGGGAAAGTTTCTTTTAAAAATTACAGTTTTAAAGTTAAGTTTTGACTTCATTAGTAGTTGGCGTTATGCTTTTGTCAGGAACATTTTTTTTAAAAAAATCGTCATACCTTTTATTCCCAATATTGATTATTATTAAATTTTGCCTGCAACGAGTAATAGCAGAATAAATTAATTCATCTGTTGTAAAATCAAAACCATTATTGTTTTCATTCTCAATTATTAAGAACAAAGTATGGATTTCCCAACCTTTAAAACTATGAATAGTTGAAAGTTTAGTTGTTCCAGAGTTGTTCCAAAAGTTAAATTTTTTATTTCTTCTAACTGTTTCAAGTTCTTTTTTTAAGTTTGTCCAATCAACAATGATATCGTTTATGGTGTTTTTGGATTGTAATTCTTCATAAATTTCTTGCGTTTCAAACATAGTGTTTGTTTTCTTATTAAATTTGTCGCGAATACTTTTATCAATTAGACGCAATATTTCAACTTTTGATGAAAGGAAGCAGACATCGTTGTCGTGTATATTTTTCTCTGTAATAGTATAATTATAAATGTTTAAAATCTCTTGTATGTCAGTATTGTTTAGATAATAATATTTGATAAAAGAAACATCATCTAATCTTGTTTGGATAATAATTTCGTCATAATCATATTTATTAGTAAAAAAAGTTCGCTGAAATTTGGTAGCTAAATTTGTTAATTGAACTGTTGTACGAAAAGATTTTTTTAAAATATACCATGGACCTCCAATACTAGTATAAGGTTTTTTATTGTCTAATTCCCTTTGATAAATATTTTGTTTTTCGTCACCGAAAACAACAAACTCCCCGTCTTTTGCTAAAAACTGCTTAACATTTATAATCCACGTTCGATCATAATCTTGAACTTCATCAATAATAATTGTTTGAAAAGTTATATTATTTGAATTAATTATTTCGTTTTCTTCTTCATCCACAAGATTTTCATTGTTTTTATAAGCTTTAATAAATTGATGATAGTGTAGAATAGTGAAATATTTCCATTCAAAATTTTCCCTCACATCACTAATACAATCATGTATATAGTTTCGTAAAGAAATATTAAATGTAAGAATTAAAACATTATCATTGTGTCGTAAATGTGCATTTACAGCTCTTTTCGCTAATGCAAGAGTTTTTCCACAACCAGCCACTCCTTTGATTTTTTGCTGAGTATTTGATTTACTTTTAATTATTTTTTGTTGCTCGCTAGAATAGGTAATTGGTTTACCTTGTTCAATGCTATGAAATGGTGGCGACAAATATCTTTTAAAACTTTTATAAAGTTCATTGTCAAAAAGAAAAGACTTTTTATTTAGCCATCTTTTTGCAAGAATATTTTGGAAATTCTCTTTTGTTAAACTGTCATTTCCCAAAATTTCAAAATGAGACAAAAATTTTAAATAAGCTTTGTTTGATTCTTGTCCAAATTGTAAGAATGTATCAATTTGTTTCTTACTTGCATTATGAAAATAAACAGAACATGTAACAACCGACCAAAATTTAGGATTTTTTATTTTCTTTTCTAATAGATTTTCAATATGTAGATTGAATAAGTTTTCTTTATATTCAAATACTTGTTGAATAGGCGATTTAACAATTTGTTTTTTACCATAAGGATTGTTAATATTTTTAAGTTCCCAGTTTCTATTAGCATTAAGTTGATAACTGTTTAAATCCCAGTCTTTAACTTCAATAATCATGGCACCTGAATTTTTTCGAAGGATAATTATATCTGGATTATCACCATTTAAAAAAGGTTGAAAATAAACTTCGTATGTATCGTCAAGTGTGGAATTAAGAAAATAAAGTAGTTTGCGTTCCCCTTTTGTTGGTTTTACTTTCAACAAGTCAATTTGTTTTAGTGTTGGAAAAATTTTTGCCATAATTCAATACTTCAATAAAAAGTTATTATTTGTTTTTGTATTATTTTTCTTTAAATGTTTTTATTATATAAGAGATAAAATATCATTTATTAGTTCTAAAACTTTGCAACAATTATTGTAAGCATCTTCTGTTGTATCTTTGTGTATTAATTCTTTTGTAAATATATTTTTGACATTACTATGTATATAGTCTGTTTCATTTCTAAATTTATTTATTTCTTGAAAACTATTTGATAGTTTTGTGTAATTATCACCATCTGAATAGGCTGCAATTAATGAATACATTTGTTCGCTTAAATTAATTAGACCTTCCGAATACTTGCTATATTCATTTGTATCATCTGAATAATTAATGGCTTTTTTCTTATCAAAAGTGATATTAACAGTTATACCATCCTTGTTTTTTTCAATAAAATATTCCTTGTTTTTAAATTTCCAATTAATATTTCTTTCATAAGTTGCAGTATTCCAAGTAGAAATATCAGAAAACCCCTTGACAATTTCTTCAAGTATTGAAAAGTAAATAATAAAAGCTAATGATTCATTATTTGTCTTTAATAAATCTTTTTCAAGTTTTGTTTGTCCTTTGAATAAATAAGCATAACCTAATTTGAGCTTATCTATTATTCTATTCTTAATATTTTTATCTTTCTTACTCCCATTAAAATAGTAGTGTTTATTTATTTTATTGATTATCTCATTCGACAACCTCCAAACGTCCTTTCTTCGTGGTCCTATATCAAATAACAAATTTTCAAAATTATCTCTAAAAATTTCATAGCTATAATTTGAAGCTTTTTTATCAAAAATATAATCAGGGTGCTCTTTTATAAAATAAGAATCAACACCATATTCCTTAAAAGCATCAATATTCCAAATTTTATTTGAAGCAGTAAGTAAAATAATTGGAGTTGAAAAGTTGACTATCGAAAAGTTTCTTTTTATTTTTTTCAGAATTTTATATCCTGAAAAATCTTCAATATTTATTTTCTTATAATCGTTAGCTTCGAGTCTAATATCAAGCAGTATTATGTCATATTCATTTTGAATTAGGTCAATAGCATCTACATATGTGGTTGCAGACTCTATTACCATGTTTTGAAAAGGGAATATTAGTTTTAGAAGTTGCTCCCATCCCTTTTTTGCTTTATCATCAATTAAAAGTACTTTCATCGTTTTGGAATTTTAGTTAAATCTATAGTTTTGAGAACCTTAGGCTGTTTGATTTCGTAGCTACTTGCTCGAAAAACTTCATTTTCTTCCTTATCTTTTTGGGGCAAATCCTCATATAGTCCATTTTTCGCAATCAACCATTTAAAATACAATGAATTTAGCTTTTCTGAGTCAAAATCAGTAATTTCCTTAATATCAATATTGGCATTATAAGCTAATTGATAGATTCCCCATTCATTTGCAATGGAATGATTATCTTCGTAGTTATCAGGCACATCAAGTTTGAGTTTTTCCATTTCATATGGAAGTTCTAGTAAAGTCAATGTTTCTAATTTAGCATCAATAGCGATTTTAAAAGCATCAAGCTTGTGCTTAATAAGTTGAACATTTTTTGTCTTAAGGATATTAAAGTACTTGTTGTTATACAAATATTCATATCCAACATAACTATAAATAAATATATTACTACATTGATTAATTGTTCTTGTACACCTAATAAGTGTTGCGAATTTTAATCCTAAAAAATCTGACAACGAAGAACCAATACTTATGGGAATAAATATATTATCATATTTTTCTTTTAATAGATTAACTTCGATTATTTGTGATAAATCGCTATTTTTATAAATAGTTTTAGTTTCAAAATTTTTATCATCATAAATTTGAATAAATCGTTCTTCCGGACGAAACAGACAATTCTTTTTTGGGTTGATCATACCTTCAAAAGTTCCTGTATTATTGTTTGCAGCTATAAGTTTTTCAGATAAATTTTTTTCTACTTCAGGGTCATTCCCAAAAAACAAGTAATCAATATTTATATCGCTATTTTTAACTTTGCCAATAAATATTTCCAAATTTTGATATAAAACAGAAACAGGCATATATGCAATATTTGCATTTTTTTTCCGAGCATCTATTCCCCCACTAAAAAAAACAATTTGAAAATTTCTGTTATCATTAGCAAATTGTATAATCTCTTTTCGCATTTCATCGCGTTTTACACTCGAAATAGAAAACTTAGCATTAGCGAAAAAAGAGTCATGAATCAATATAATACTATTATCAGAAAGTATGTTTAACCTTTGATACTCTTCATAATTGCTTATTAAACAAATGTCATTTTCATATTGATTGAATTTGTCCTTTGACCAACCATAGTCATTTTGTCGTGTTGTTTTATCGTCTATCAGATATATCATTTCTTAAATGTTAAAATATATTTTACACCTTCTACTTTTTTATTAATTTTTTCAAAACTAAGCTTTTTATCACTAAAAACTTGGAAATTCCAAATATTCAATTTTGCATATTCTTTATTTCCAAAATCAGCTTCAATTTTAAATTCACACATTCCATTGATTTGATTTCTTATCAGATTTTTGTAAACTTGTCCAAGACGATTAGTTGCGTCTTGGATTGTATGTTTATAGGTAGAATTTACATGGTGTATAGAAAAAACCACATCATTATTTTTAGAGTTAGAAAAACCAATATTAACAATAGGTTTTTTTAATTTATGCTCATTTTTAACTTTTAAAATTAGTTCTATCAAACTGTTATAAGCTTCAATTAACTTCTCTACATTGGTAAATAATTCTATTCTTTCATCAATGTTTGTGTAATCAAATTCAATTATTTCATTCCATTGATTTTTTTCATTAATGTTTTTACAAATCTTTAATATAGAGTTTTCAGATCTTATATGAAAAAGATATTTAAAGTATTGTGTTAGCTTTCCAAATGTACTTATATTATGTTCTTCTAAAAGAAAATAATAAGTTGGTTCGAATTTTCTAAATTCAAAACCAATACTTTCATACTCTTGAAAGAGAGAACTGTCTAAATTTGGTGGAATGCCAGGATTCTTATTAGCCCAATTATGTAGTTCTTGCGAAATCCAATTAATTGAAATATTTTTGTTCCAATCTCCGCCACCATTCAAATACACATGAATAAGGGATTTTAATTTTTTATCTACATATTTTTTTTTAAAGTTTGAATTAAGAATTTCAAATCGTTCTAATATTTTTTTGTAATGAATTTCAAAATCATACTCACTTCTTTGACAAATAGAATTAATTGTATCTAATTCTCCTCTATCTATTAAATGACAAGTCCCTTTTAGTATTTCATCATTGTTATATGAATTTAAATAACTATAAAGATCTGCTGGCTTATAATAAATTTCAGGAAAAATATTGTTTTCATTTTCATCTTCATTATTTTCTTCAGGGCTGTTTTTTGTTTCTTTGTTGTTTACTTTCTCTTCTATCTTCTTCAATCTATTTTTAATTTCATCTTTATCTGTAAAGTCTTTATTCAATTCATTGACAACCCCTTTTAAAAAACGTTCTTTTTGTGAACTGTTCATTTTTTGTGTTTCTAACAATTCAATTATAAAATCATATTTACTTTTCATCTTTCTTTGATATTCTAAATTTATAAAAAGGCAATTACTTTATGATCACTTTTTGTTGTACTTTACAGTTATTATCAAAATCAGGATTTTCGTAGTACATTGTCATAGCTTTTTCAATTCCTTCATTTTCCCATATATCAAGAATTAGGCTAATAGGATTGGATAATTCGTCAAATCTGTCCTTTAATTTTTTATATGTACTATCTTTATCTCCTTTCACCATTTTAAGATATTCCAATTTTCCATCGAGTACATTTATAAGATGCGCATTTTTATTTTTTATATGTCCTTTATCCACAATATAATACTGTATGAAATTTTGCTGTGCTTTTTCATATCCGTCTTTTCCCCAATAATAAAGCCACATGCGAATTTGTTCTATATATCTACGTTGAACATTAACTTTCTCATTTACTTTTAATCCGGTAACTTCTTGGCGATAAGCTCTTTTTTGCAAACGAGTTTTTTTATGATTTATAGTTAATTTTTCTTTCTTAATTATCCTTTCTAATTCAGACATAAAGTCATCGTATGCTCCTTTTTCATTTAAAATTGGATTTTCTTCACGTTTGTAAATATTATGTGGCGAAGAAAAAGTGATATCATCGGCATAGCGTGTGTAAGTTGCACCAAAACGATTAGCTAATCCTTGTAATTTTCTATCTAATGGTTTACAAAGGATATTTGTCAAAGTTGGTGAAGTTGGGCTACCTTGTGGTAATACTGTTTTTATTTTACCATCTATTTCAAATGGGTGTGTGCAAAGGCAAGCTAAAAGAAAGGCAATTTTTTCTTTTTCATTAAAATCATCTTCGAATTTTTTTTTATATTTACCAATATTATCAATTCCCCACAATTCGTGTAATAAACCAACTTTTACTCTGTCCAAGTCAAAAGAATGAAAGAAATCTTTTAAATCTATATTTAGTACATAATTTTGTCCAATATGTTTTTTCCCATTATCTACTATAGACTTACCTACTACAAATCCAGTTGCAGAAATATGAGGATTATATAAACATTGAAATACAAAATTCAATGGACACAAAATTGCTTTTAAACCCTTAACTGGAGCATTAATAATTCTTTCGCCACCCGATTTTTTATTCACAGAGAATGTCCTGTAACGAATTTGAGAAAGTTTTGGATTGGCATAATAAGTTAAATGTTTTAATTGAATAGGTTCGCATTCTTCGCCATAAAGCATGTTTTTAGCATCACTCAACAGTTTAACTAAATCTTGTTTACTTTTTAGCTCTGAAAATAGCTTTATTATTTGGTCTATATGTACTTGTTCTATCGTCATAACTTAAAAATTAAAAGTTCTTTGAAAATACTTGCCGATACTCTTTATGTATGAACACTAAATAAAACTATAAGCTTTATTACAAATCATTACTTAAATTAATGATTTCATATATAACAATTTCATATACAATAATTTCATATAATTTATCATCTAATAGCATTTTATAAAGTAAACTTAAATTGATTACTCAAAAATGCCTAAGTAACGTTCATCTTAACTTATTACGTTAAGAGAAGATGCTGATACAGCACCCGAAATCAATATCTTTATGGCAAGTATTTCAAAGAACTTTTGCAAAGATAAAGTACATATGTGCACTCTATCTACACTGTAAAAATACAAATAATTTTAATCTACAAAAACCTTTTCTAACAATAATTTTAAATAATTACGATGCAAAGATAACTTAATTATGTCGCAATATATCTACATAGTTTCAAATTTCTTCAAAACGATTTTTACTCCAATTGCAAAAAACCTTCTCAAAATTTTTAATATTTAAGTCAATATTGCCGGATTCACATCCAATTTGTTTGTTTTCTATTTTTATTTTTTTCAATTCTTGTTTTGTCAGCTTTGATAGTAATTTTTCATATTTATCGTAGGCTTCTCTGGCTTTTCTATCCACTTTTTCAATATAAACCGGCAATTCTCCAAGCTCAAAGTGCAAATGCGTTTCACGATAATTTCTTACAGCATTTAAGTAATCGCCTTTTGCCTCTGCCTCTACGTCCATATCGTAACTAATTAATATATTACATATATCTGACATATTTTTACATTTTTTGTTGTTTTACATAATACTCTATAAATTCACATCGATAAGGAGTTTCACAATGACTTCCCATAGAAATATTTGGCTCAGAACTTGAAAGCACATTTTTAAATTCATCAATTAATCTGTTTGTATCTTCAACTTTATTTTTCAACTCTGATTTCATATCTGTAATTGTCCATCCCTCATCTTCAGTAGCTAACACCAGATTAAACGATTTTAATTTATCGCCAAAACGTTTTTTACAAATTGCATATTGAATTGCCAAATCATTTTTTATTGCATCGTTTATCGCTAGTGCGGATTTGCACTCATATATGTCAATCATTCCGCTATCGTTTTTCACCAACACATCGCACATAATCAACACATCACTTACCATAAAAGTTGCTTCGTAAATAATTGAAGTATCATCTTTTTTGAGCAAATAATCTGTATAAGACTTACAATGTGCAATAATGCCCACCTTATCTTTTACATTTATACCACCCGGAAACTTTTCATCTCTAAACATATTTTCAAATCGATGTCCTTTTTCAAAAGCTAAAACTGTTTCCTCACTTGGAGGTGTTCTCTTATTTCGATTAAATTTATCTAGAAACAGATACTTTGCACACTGTCTTCCTTTTACAAAAGAGCTTTTAAATAACTCCCAGTTTTCAGCATATAAAATCGGATGTACATTGCCCTCTTCTTCAGTTCTATACTCAAGTTCATCTTTAGAGTTACTAATAGCCATAACAGACTCTTTTTCTAAAACAGTCACAGCATTTGGGTTAGTTACAGCGCTTGAATAGCATACGCCAATTTTAGGTCGCGTAAATCAAATGCCAAATCTCCAAGATTAATCAAATCTCTTATAGGATAATTCATTGTTGTTTTTTTCATATATTCTGTTTTGTTTAATATCTGATACAAATATAAAACACAATAGTGCACTCTATCTGCACATAATTGTTTTTTTGTTTTGTAATTCATAAAATAGCAGTAAATTTGTATGAAATAATATTTCTGCTCTAAAAAAAATAATATGTCTGTCAATAAAAATGCCCTTTTACGATATCAGGTACTGGATAAGTGTTTTAGAAACACTGGAAGAATGTATTTTTGGGAAGATTTACTCGAAGAATGCAACAATGCTTTGATGGAATATAATCCCGATTGTAATGGAATTAGTCGCAGACAACTTTTTGATGACATAAAATTTATGGAAAGTGATCAGGGTTGGGCTATACCGTTGGAAAGACACAAATATGGGAAGAAAGTGTATTATCGCTATGAAGACCCCAATTTCTCTATTAATAATCAACCGTTAAACGAAATGGAAGCTGAAAAAATTAGATCAGCAATTCAAATAATATCTCGTTTTTCAGGTACGCCTCAATTTGAGTGGGTAGATGAAATGATACCAATGTTTGAATCTAAATTTGGATTGGAACATCAAAAAAATAAAATAATAGGATTTGAAGAAAATGTAGATTTGAAAGGTCGCCATTTTTTGAGTGCACTTCTTGCTGCTATTATTAATGAACGTGTTTTGCTGGTTAAATATCAAGACTTCAAAAGTATGAAGCCATATGAGATTACTTTTCATCCTTATTATTTGAAGCAATATAATGCTCGCTGGTTTGTTTTTGGTCTTAAAGCAAATAATCAAACCTCCATATGGAATTTAGCATTAGATAGAATAGAAACATTGTCTGAAACTTCTCAAAAATATATACCGTCAGATATTGATTGGGACGAATATTTTTACGATTTAGTTGGAGTTACGCTACCACAAAATGTCGAGTTACAAGAAATTGTATTAAAGTTTTCAAAAGATTTAGCGCCTTATATTATTACAAAACCTATTCATCCAAGCCAAAGACACAAAAATGAACCTGATGGGTTAACTGTAAAAATAAAAGTTATTCCAAACATAGAATTAGAAAAACTTATTTTATCCTTTGGTAATGAAATAGAAGTTGTGTCTCCAGAATCATTGCGTCAACGTATCTCTGTAATATTAAAACAAGCGAGCGAAAAATATTTATAAGAAAATATTTTTTACATTGCTACCCCGCTCGCTCGGATTTGCAATCCGAGTGAAACATTTCCAGGCACTCGGATTACAAATCCGAGCGAGCGTCATAGGCGTTGAAGCGAGCATCATTGGTAATTAGATTGCAAGCAGAGTGAGCCTGCAAACTCTGCGAATCAAGTCTATACAAACTTTGCACTAAAGAAATTTTATTTATTAATGTGAAGTTTTTAAAAACTCACTACTAAACACTAAAAACTTAACACTAAAAACTCTTTTAACTTTCAACTGAGTTGCGTCAGCCACTTTTAACTTTTAACTTTTAACTTTCAACTGAATTGTTGTTTCATGTCGAAGTTTTCCGTTTTTTTCGACACGTTATTTTTTCATGTCGAAGATTTTCGTTTTTTTCGACACGTTATTTTTTCATGTCGAATATATTGTTTTCTGTAATTATATTATCAATAGGTTCTGCTTTCGGAACTCCTGATAAAAATAATTGATAAAGAGGTTGATTTATATAAAAATTTGATTTTCCTAATTTTATTTTTTCTAAAAATCCTTTGTCAGTTAATATATTCAAATATTTTGCCGCTGTTTGTCTATTTACATGAAGGTCGTTTTCTAAAAATTCGATTTTTGTGTATGGGTGTTTGAATAAATTATTAAGTAAATCTTGAGAGTAAATGTTTTTACATTGTTCTCTAATACGGTGTTTGTAATCAATCATCAATTTTTTAATACCTTCTATTAAAAATATAGTTTGTTTGCTTGTTTCTTCAATACCTTTGAGCATAAATAATATCCATGTTTCCCAATTATTGTCTATGCGTACTTGTTGTAAAAGGCGGTAATAGTCAGCTTTGTATTGTATTATATAGCGACTTAGATAGAGGATAGGAAGATTTAGTTGTTCTTCTTTTACTAAATATAGAATATTGATAATACGTCCAGTACGTCCGTTACCGTCATAAAAAGGGTGAATGGTTTCAAAGCGATGATGTATTATAGCCATTTTTACAAGTGGGTCTAAATCGCTTAAAGTTTCATCATTCATAAAAGCAACCAAATTATCCATTAATTTTTCAATAGTAACTATATCTTGAGGTGGCATATAAACGACTTCACCAGTACGTTCATTTTTAAGGACAGTACCTGCGTTGACTCTATAACCAGCATCGTTTCCTACTAAATTTTGTTGAATGTGTTTTATGTCTTTATTTGTTATTAATTTAGTTTTTTTAACATTTAAAAAACCTTCTTTTAAAGCATTGGCATATTTGCTAACTTCCTTTGCTGCAGCATCATTAAAAAACTTTTCGTTGAGTTGAGCCTTGTATAATTCATCTTGTGTGGTTATAATATTTTCAATCGCGTTGCTTTCTTTAGCTTCTTGTAGCGATAAGGTATTAATAAGAATATTTTCATTTGGTATAGTTGTGCATAATCCATTTAGTAAAGATAAATGGCGATATGATTGTGCCAACTGCTTTAATACTTGTTTAGTCTCTAAATCTTGTTGTATAGGAAGTAAGGGTATGTTAAAATTCATAATCTAAATTATTAATTTATTGTAATTTTATTGTACAAATATATAATATTTTTTGTTAACAATAATGTAGCGTCTTCTATAGCCAATTCAGTTAAAAGTTAAAAAAGTTCGTAAAGTTAAATCCGTTCGAGCAATAGACTCAACACTAAAAACTTAACACTAAAAACTCTTTCAACTTTTAACTTTTAACTTTTAACTGAGGCTTACATAGCTGCTAAGAGAAGATTAATATCTTTAGCCATAAGTCCATGAATTTGACCAATATTTTCGTCTGTTAATATGCCATCATAAATATACACTCCATATCTAATTCCAGCATTTGTTTTTAGATAGGAATTAATACTTCCCGCCGTTTGAATTTTGAGCAACTCAAAAGATAAAATATTGCTTATTGAATAAGAAGCAGTTCTGGCAACTCGGGAGGCAATATTTGGCACGCAATAGTGAATAACACCATGTTTAGTAAAAACAGGAGATTTATGAGTAGTTGGTTTACTTGTTTCAAAAATTCCGCCTTGGTCAATGCTAATATCAACAATTATAGATTGTTTTTTCATTTGCATAACCATATCTTCGGTAACAATAATATTAGGTCTTTTATTATTAATTCTTACCGCACCAATAACAACATCAGCGGTTTTAATTGCAGATAATAAAACTTTAGAATAAATTGTACTTGTAAAAACTTTTGTACCTATTAAACTTTGTAATTTGTCAAGTTTAGCAATGGAGTTGTCAAAAACTTTTACATGAGCACCTAAAGCGATTGCTGTTTGTGTTGCAAAAGTGCCAGCAATTCCAGCTCCAATAACAACAACTTCGCTAGGAGAAACACCTGTAATTCCACCTAACATTTCGCCTTTTCCTTTATGTATATTATTCAAATATTCCGAAGCAATTAGCACCGCCGAACGACCAGCAATTTCGCTCATTGATCTTACTATTGGATTAGCTCCTTTGCTATCTCGCATCATGTCAAAAGCTAAAGCTGTAACTTTTTTCTTCATCAATATTTGAAAATATTCTTTTGTTTGATAGGTGGAGTGTAAAGAAGTTATAATAATTTGATTCCCACGAAGTAAGACCATTTCTTCTATTGTTAAAGGACAAATTTTAACAATAATATCACAACTAAAAACATCAGCAAGATTTGTTGTAATTTCAGCACCATATTTTGAATATTCGTGATTAGAAAAATAAGCACCTTTTCCTGCTCCATCTTGAATTACAACTTCAAATCCTTCGTTTACAAGCACTTCTACTGCGAGGGGTGCTAAGGGAACTCTTCGCTCATTACCAGTTTTGTCAGCTGGCATTCCTATTCTAAACTTTTTCTTGTCCTGAACTAATTCCAACATTTCTTCTTGTGGTAAATATACAGAACCAGGAATAAAAATATTGGTTTTTTGCTTTTCGGTCATAATTTTTATTTTTTATAAAAATACTGATTATTTTTGAATTAGGCTCAAACTTCTTTTACAATTTCAGAATAATCTAATTCAAAATCTATTTGTTTCTTCTGTAGGTTTACATTTACAAGCTTTACTTTAGTTTCGTTACCAAGTTGAAAAACTTTTCCAGTATAACTTCCAACTATACAATATTCTTCTGCATTAAACTCATAAAAATCATCTGTTAATGTTCGTATATGCACCAATCCTTCGCAAGCATTTTCTTTTAATTCAACAAAAAATCCCCATTCTGTTACTCCTGAAATAATTCCATCGAAAACTTGCCCAACTTTATCTTGCATAAACTCAACTTGTTTGTATTTTATCGAAGCTCGCTCAGCTAAACTTGCTTGCTGCTCTTGATAAGAACAATGTTTACAATTTTGTTCAAGTTCTTCAGTGTCGGGTTTATTTTTGCGTAAATAATCAAATATCAACCTATGAACCATAATGTCGGGGTATCGTCTTATTGGAGAAGTAAAATGCGTGTAATAATCAAAAGCTAAGCCGTAATGACCAATGTTTTTAGTTGTGTAAACAGCCTTTGCCATTGCTCGTATTGCCAAATTTTCAATAATATTTTGTTCTGCTTTTCCATTAACATCTTTAACAATATTATTAATAGATTTTGCCAAAGAAATTTTATTTTTTTGGTCAATACTATATCCAAAACGCGAAATAAAATTTGAAAAATTCATAAGTTTTTCCATGTTAGGTTCAGCATGAACTCTATATACCATTGGTTTTGGAGATTTAATTTTCCCATAAATTTCGGCAGCTTTTCTATTAGCAAGAAGCATAAATTCTTCAATTAAATGATTTGAATCTGTCATTTCTTTGAAGTAAACACCTGTTGGCACAGCATTTTTGCCAAGAATAAATTTTACTTCTGAATGTTCAAAGTTGAAAGCTCCTTTTTTAAATCTTTCTTTGCGTAATATTTTAGCTAAATTATTAAAAGTTTGGATTTCTTTTGCAAAATCGCCTTCGCCAGTATCGATAATTTTTTGTGCTTCTTCGTAAGTAAATCTTCTATCAGAATTTATAATTGTTTTTACAATTCTATAGTCTAAGACTTCAGCTTTGTCGTTCATTTTAAAAATTACAGAAAAGCATAGTTTATCTTCGTTTGGACGTAAAGAACACAAATAATTTGAAATTCTTTCTGGCAACATTGGCACAACTCTATCAACCAAATAAACCGAAGTGGCTCTACTAAAGGCTTCGTTGTCTAATTCAGAATTTTCTTTAATATAGTTTGTAACATCAGCAATATGAATACCTATATTATATAAGTTTTCGTCTAAAAATTCTATTGAAAGAGCATCGTCAAAATCTTTTGCATCTTCGGGGTCTATGGTAAATGTTGTGTGAGAACGAAAATCTTCGCGTGTTTCAAGATCGTATTGAGTAATTTTATCTGATATTTTTTCGGCAGCTTTGTTTATTGCGTCTGGAAATTTATATGGCAAACCAAATTCTGCAAGTATTGCATGCATTTCTACTTCATTCTCTCCTGGACGACCAAGAATTTCAACAACTTTTCCTGTTGGATTTTTGCCTTTTCTGTGCCATTCCACAACATCAACAACAACCTTGTCGCCTTCTTTTGCATTGTTTAAATAGTTGTTAGGAATAAAAATATCTAAAGGCATTTTTTGGTTGTCAGGAATTAAAAAAGCATAAGTGCTAGATTTTTCAACAACTCCAACAAATCTTGTGTTTGCTCTTTCTAAAATTTCTACAACTTCGCCTTCCATTTTGCCACCTCTTCTAAGAGCAAATAAACAAACTTTAACTTTATCGCCATTAAGAGCAGAGCGTAATTTTGTAAAAGGAATAAAAACATCTTCAGAAAGTTCATCGCTAACTAAAAATGCTTTTCCACTTTTTTTCAAATCAATAATTCCAATGATATGACTGCTTTTTGATTTGAGTTTATATTTCCCTTTAGAAACTATTTTTAAATTACCAATGCCAACTAATTCGTCAAGAGCTTTTATAACTAAATCTCTATTGTGAGAATCATTTATTGATAGCATTGAAGAAATTTGTTTATAATTCAATTCTTTTTGTGGAGATTTAGTAAAGATATTTAAAATTTGTGAAGTTAAGGTTTTCTTGTTTATAGAATTGGTTTCGGGTTGTTTAGAGTTTTTTTTCTGAGATTTTTTCATTTTTGGTATTGTTTTTGCAAATATAAAAAAAGAAAATTAATATTTATTTTTGCATTATTAAAAAATATTTATTTATCTTTAACAAAAATTAAAAGTAGTAAAAATTAAAAATTATTAGTATGAGAACAATTACTTTAATGAAAAGCATTTTAGTCATCGCAATAATCAGCACAGCGATGGTTTTTTCTTCTTGCAAAAAAACAACAAAACCAGGAGGAAAGAAAGCGGTAGAAATTGATATTCCATGTAAAGATGAAGGACGTTCTGATAAAAATTATTTCAGAGCAGATGCAAACGCAACTTCACAAGACATGAGTTTATCTCGTGAAAAAGCTCTTTTAGCTGCAAAACAAAGAGTTTCAAGTTTGATTAATTCAAAAATTAAATCTGTAACAGACCGTTACGTTAATGAAACTGAAGTAAATAAAAATTCAGACTTCGAAGCAAAATTTGAAAATTTAACTCGTGAAGTTGTTAATCAAACATTAGTAGATATTGCTATTACTTGTGAGAAAAACTTCCAAGAAGAAACTGGCAAATATACAACTTACATTGCAGTTGAAGTTAGCAAAGACGCTATGGTAAATGGAATTGAAAAAGGTCTTTCTAAAGATCAAAAACTTAGAGTTGATTATGACAAAATGAAGTTTGAACAAATTTTTAACGAAGAAATGGACAAACTTTCTAAAGAAAGTGGCTATTAAAAAACAAATTTTTGAAAATGATTTTTTAAAAGAGGCTTTTGCCTCTTTTTTTTTAAAGGCATTTTATAAACGTACAACTGCTGATATGAGTTTATAAAGTTAAAAGTTTTTAAAGTTTATAAAGAAAGTAAGTGTTTGACTGTCAAAAGTTTGCCCGTAGGGCAACATGTGATTAACCGTAGGCGCAGCCAATTCAGTTAAAAGTTCATAAAGAAAGTAAAGCCGAACCCGCAGCCCACTTTTAACTTTCGACTGAGTTGCGTCAGCCACTTTTAACTTTACCTTCGGTGAGCTCGTAAACTCGGTTCGACTTTTAACTTTTAACTGAGTGTAGCAGTTTGACACTTATGAAACACCACCTATTATTTAAAAAAGTTTTAGTTGCTTATCTATAAGCTTATAGCTTTTTCTATGATATTTTGTTATTCCAAATTCTAAAATTGCTTGTCTGTGTTTTTTTGTAGGATAGCCCATATTTTTATTCCAGTCGTAATTAGGAAATTCCTCATGTGCATTTAGCATAAATTGGTCTCTGTGTGTTTTTGCAAGTATCGAAGCAGCAGCAATCGACAAATAAGTAGCATCACCTTTTACAATACATTTATGTTTAATTTCAGGATAAGGTCTAAATCTATTTCCATCGATAAGTAAAAATTCGGGTTTTTGTTTTAGCTTTTCTATTGCTCTGTGCATTGACAAATAACTTGCATTTAGAATATTTATTTTATCTATTTCTTCGTTGGTACAAAAACCAACAGCCCAAGCAATTGCATTTTTTTCAATTTCAATTCTTAGTTGTTCACGAGTTTTTGCACTTAATTGTTTGGAGTCGTTTAAGATTTCGTTTTTGTAGTCGGGAGGTAAAATTACTGCTGCCGCATAAACAGGTCCTGCAAGACAACCACGACCAGCTTCGTCGCAACCAGCTTCAATTTGTCCTTCTAAGTAATATTGTTTAAGCATGATTATTTGCTTGTATTGCTTTTTCAACACATTCCCAAAGTCTTTCACCAGATTTTTCCCAAGAAAATTTTTGCCTTTGAATTTTTCCTTTTTCTATTAAATCTTGTCTAAGCTCTGGGTTTAAAGCAATGTTTTCCATGTGTTGAGCAACTTCTTTATGATTGTTTGGATCGCAAATTATAGCAGCTTTACCAACAACCTCTGGTAAAGAAGTCGTATTTCCTGAAATAATTGGAATTTCGGAATACATTGCTTCGACTAAAGGAATTCCAAAGCCTTCAAAAAATGGAATATAAACTAAAGCTGTTGATGAGGCATAAATTAAATGCAATTCATCAATATTTAATCGTCCAGTAAAAACAACATCTTTAGAAAATTTCATTTCTTTATATGTTTTTTCAATTTCGCCTGTGAGATGCATGGCAGAGCCAACAATAATTAATTTATGTGGCAGTTTAGAATTTTCTTTAAATAAATCAAAAGATTTTAATAAACCTGGTATGTTTTTACGTGGAGTTAAAGCTCCAACAAAATGGAAAAAATCTTGCTCTTCGGTATATTTTTCTTTCACTTTATTTTTTTCACTTTCTGTAATTGGCTTGTATATGTCGTTTGAAGCATTGTAACAAACAGTAATTTTTTCGGGAGCAATTTTAAAAACATTTATTAAATCTTTTTTTGAATATTCAGAAACTGTTCCTATATGTTTAGCTTTTTTAGCAAATTTTGGAAAAAATTTATTGTAAAATTTTCTTACCCAAAAAGGTAATTGCTGTGGATTGTGATAAAAATTAATGTCGTGAATAACAACAGCTTGTGGAATTTTTGTATTTAGCGAAACAAAACCATCTGTTGAAAGAAAAATATCTGCATTAACTTTTTTTAATACTCTAGGTATTACAAATTTTAACCAAAACCACCATAAAAATGGATGTCGAGTAGCTGGACCAGCAACAATTGGTTTAACATTATCTGCAAAAATAAAAGAAGAATCATAGTTTCTATCAAAAATAAAATAGAAATTATGTTCGGGATGTGTTTTTACAATATGTTTTAAGGTTTCATATGAAAACCAACCTATTCCTTCGAGCTTATTTTTTAGTAGTAGTCTAGTATTTACAGCAATATTCATTATAAAAGTCCAAGTTGTTTAACTTTTTCTAAATCTTTAGGCGTGTCTATAGAGATACTTTCGTGTTCTGTAAATGCGGTTTTGATTTTATAACCATTTTCTATCCATCTCAACTGCTCCAACGACTCTGCTTTTTCTAATTTAGAAACTTCAAGTTTAGTAATTTCAAGCAAAATATCTGTTCTATATCCGTATAAGCCAATATGTTTATAAAAAGAATGTTTAGTAACCCATCTTTTTTCGTCTATTCCTCGCAAAAATGGTATTGGCAAACGACTGAAGTAAATAGCTTCATTTTTATTGTTTATAACAACTTTTGGCTTATTTGTGTTAAAAATATCTTCTTTATTATTTATAGGTTTTATTAAAGTAGCAATTTGTGTTCTTTTAGTTTTAAAACATTTTTTAATTTCTTTTAGTTGTTCTGTTTTTATAAAGGGCTCATCTCCCTGAATATTTATTACAACATCCCATTTTTTATTTTTCAAAGTTTGAATTTTTTCTATTGCTTCGGCACATCTGTCAGTTCCGCTTTTATGTTTCTTTTTTGTTAATACGACATTTCCGCCAAAAGATTCTACTTCACTAACAATTCTATTATCGTCTGTTGCAACCCAAACTTCATCAAAAACTAGTGCTGCTTGCACATAAACATTATGTACCATTGACTTGTTATTGATTTGTACCAAAGGTTTTCCAGGGAATCTTGTTGATCCAAATCTAGCAGGAATAATTGCAATAAATTCCATAAAATAAAATTTTGCATAAAATTACTAAAATTTATTTAGTTTGTAATATATTTTTGCAAATATTGCAATTTGAAATTATGGAAAATAAAAATACAGATACTTCTAAGTTTTTTAAATGGTGGAAAGTCGCTATTCCAATAGTTCTAGGTTTGGGAGTAGTATTGTATTTTGTTTTAAAAGATTTTAACCAAATTGACTTTTCTTTATTCAAATTTACGAAATACACCTTACTTTTTTTGATATTGGCTTTTGTAATGTTGGTTTTTCGTGATTTTGGTTATGTTTTGAGAATTAGAGTTTTGTCTGGTGGCGAATTGTCGTGGATGCAAAGTTTAAAAATAGTTTTATTGTGGGAATTTGGCTCAGCTATAACACCTTCTGCGGTTGGAGGAACAGCAATAGCAACAATTTTTTTATGGAAAGAAGGAATGAGTGTTGGAAAAAGCTCGGCAATTGTTTTGGCAACATCTTTTCTTGATGAATTGTATTTTAGCCTGATGTTCCCTTTAATTTTGTTAGTTGTAGGAAAATCACAAATTTTTGTAGGTGAACAAAATGTATTTTTAGAAAAACTATTTTGGTTTGCAATAGCTGGATATTGTTTAAAACTCGCTTGGACTATATTAATAGGATATTCTTTATTTGTAAGCCCTAAATTCATATCAAATTTTTTGAAAAAAATTTTTAGAATAAGATTTTTAAAAAAATGGAGAGCATCTGCCGAAAAAGTAGCAGACGACTATGTTTTGGCAAATAAAGAATTTAAAAATAAAAGTTTTGTTTTTTGGATAAAATCATTTTTTGCCACTTTTATTTCATGGACAGCACGCTATTTAGTTTTAAATGCTTTGTTTATTGCTTTAGCCGTTGGCAATTATACTTTAAGCTTTTTTGATCATATTTTAATTTTTGCCAGACAGCTGATAATGTGGGTAATAATGTTAGTTATGCCAAGTCCTGGTGGAAGTGGTTTTGTAGAAGGAGTTTTCTCAAGTTTAATGTCCGATTTTGTTGGAATTGCCGGATTTGCAATAATTATGGCTTTGGTTTGGCGTTTATATACTTACTATCCATATTTAATAATAGGTGCGGTTTTGGCACCACATTGGTTAAGCAAGAAATTTAAAAGAACAAAAAAAGAAACTGTCTCTTAAAGCATCCTAATTGAATACTTTTGAGACAGTTTCATCTACCTTATATCTCTTAAAACAATCCTACAATATTACCTTCGTTGTCAATATCTATAGCTTCTGCAGCAGGAGTTTCTGGAAGTCCTGGCATTCTCATGATTTCGCCAGAAATTGGAACAACAAAACCTGCTCCTGAGGCAATTTCGATTTCTCTAATATTAACAATAAAATCTTTAGGACGGTTTCTTAAGTTTTTGTCGTCAGAAAGTGAGTTTTGTGTTTTCGCAATACATACAGGCAATTTGCTCAAACCTAATTCATCAATAGTTTTAAGGTCTTTTTTTGCTTTTGCTGTAAATTCAACTCCGCTTGCTCCGTATAATTTTGTTGCTATGGTTTCAATCTTTTTTTCCATGCTCCAGTCTAATTCATAGAGAGGTTCAAAATTACTTTCGCCCGCATTAACGGTTTCTACAACAACTTTAGCAAAATCTAAAGCACCATCTCCGCCATGTGCCCACGAAGAATTTAAAGCGTATTTTACGTTTTTAGCTTTTAAATGATTTTCTAGCACTTCAAGTTCTTCTTTTGAATCGCTAACAAATTGATTTAAAGCAACTATAGGTTGAATTTTAAAGTGCTGAACATTTTCTATATGTTTATCAAGATTTTCTAAACCTATTTTAACAGCTTCTGGATTTGGACTTGCTAATTCTTTAAGCCCCATTCCACCATGATATTTTAAAGCTCTAATTGTTGCAACAATAACAACAGCATCAGGTTTTAAATCTCCATATCTAGCTTTTATGTCTAAGAATTTTTCTGCTCCAAGTTCTGAAGCAAAACCAGCTTCTGTAATAACGTAGTCACTTAAAGAAAGCCCCATTTTTGTTGCAATAAGAGAGTTTGTGCCTTGAGCAATATTAGCAAATGGTCCTCCATGAATAATTGCAGGAGTATTTTCTAAAGTTTGTACTAAATTTGGCTTAATAGCATCTTTTAATAATGTTGCCACAGCACCTTGAGCGTTTAAGTCTCTTGCATAAATAGGTTTTTTGTCGTAAGTATATCCAACAAAAATATTTCCTATTTTTTCTTTTAAATCTTCAAGGTCTTTAGATAAGCAAAGTATAGCCATAATTTCAGAAGCAGCAGTAATATCAAATCCTGTTTCTCTTGGAACTCCTTGTGTTTGTCCGCCTAATCCAATAACAATTTTTCTTAAAGCTCTTTCGTTCATATCCATTACTCGTTTCCATTGGATTGTTCTAGGATCGATACCAAGATTTCGAGTTTTGCTTTGAATGTTATTGTCAATTAAAGCGGCGAGTAAATTATTTGCTTTTTCAATAGCTCCCAAGTCGCCAGTAAAATGCAGATTAATATCTTCCATTGGAACAACTTGTGCATAACCACCTCCTGTAGCTCCGCCTTTTACGCCAAAAACAGGACCCAAAGAAGGCTCTCTTAAAACAACTGTGGTTTTATGACCTATTTTATTCATACCTTGGGCAAGTCCAATAGAAGTAGTAGTTTTACCTTCGCCTGCAGGGGTTGGTGTTATAGCAGTAACCAATATTAGTTTAGATTTTTTAATTTTTTCTTCGTCAATTAAATGCAAAGGAAGTTTTGCTTTGTATTTTCCGTAATGCTCAATTTCATCTTTACTAATTCCTAGTTTTGCGGCAATTTCGTCAATCAACTCTAGTTTAGCAGCTTTTGCAATGTCAATGTCTTTCATAGTTTAATAAATATTTATAAATTCATAAATTTAAAATTGTTCTAATATAATAATAATTAATTAAAATGCAAAAATTGTTAGATGTTAGAAAAAACAAATTTTTATAAGGACTGTATTTTAAATTTTCAGAATTGAAAAATATAAACTATTTTTACAGTCAAAATATTCATTACTTAAATAGTATGAAAAAAATACTTGTAACTGGAGGTGCCGGTTTTATTGGTTCGCATTTGTGCGAAAGATTATTGAACGAAGGAAACGAAGTTGTTTGTTTGGATAATTACTTTACTGGCTCTAAGGCAAACGTGATACATTTATTAGACAATCCATACTTTGAGCTTATTCGTCATGATATCACCATGCCATTTTTTATTGAAGTTGATGAGATTTATAATTTAGCTTGTCCTGCTTCGCCTATTCATTATCAATATAATCCAATAAAAACTATTAAAACCTCAGTAATGGGTTCTATAAATATGTTGGGTTTGGCAAAGCGAATAAAAGCGAAAATTTTGCAAGCTTCGACTTCTGAGGTTTATGGAGATCCTGAAATTCATCCACAACCAGAAACTTATTGGGGAAATGTTAATCCTATAGGCTCAAGATCCTGTTATGATGAGGGAAAACGTTGTGCAGAATCATTGTTTGTAAATTATCATAAACAAAATGATGTAAAAATTAAAATAGTAAGAATTTTTAATACTTATGGTCCAAGAATGCTCCCTAATGATGGAAGGGTTGTGTCTAATTTTATTGTTCAAGCACTTACAAACAAACCAATAACAATTTATGGAGATGGAACTCAAACTCGCTCTTTTCAACATGTTGATGATTTAATTGAAGCTATGATTCGTATGATGAATACTAAAGACGAAATTACAGGACCTATTAATATTGGCAATCCAGGAGAGTTTACAATGATAGAATTAGCTCAAAAAATTTTAAAACTTACTGGTTCAAAAAGTAAATTAGAATTTTATCCACTACCCGAAGACGACCCAATACAAAGGCAACCTGATATTAGTTTAGCAAAAAAACATTTGAATAATTGGGGACCAAAAATTGATTTAGAACAAGGATTAGTAAAAACTATTGAATATTTTAAAAAAACTATTAAATTATGAAAGGAATAATTTTAGCCGGAGGTGCCGGAACTCGTTTGCACCCAATGACAATAAGCATATCAAAGCAAATAATCCCGGTTTACGACAAGCCAATGATTTATTATCCTCTTTCAACTTTGATGCTTGCAGGAATTAAAGAAGTTTTAATAATTTCTACACCAACAGATATTGGCTCTTATGAACGTTTATTTGGAGATGGCTCGCAATTAGGAATGAAAATTTCTTATAAAATTCAACCTTCGCCAGACGGACTAGCTCAGGCTTTTGTGCTTGGAGAAGAATTTATTGGTGATGATAGTGTTTGTTTAGTACTTGGGGATAATATCTTCTATGGTCAAGGTTTTGGTAGTATTTTGTTAGAGTCGTCAAAACTTGAAGATGGAGCATTGATTTTTGGATATTATGTAAACGATCCTCAAAGATATGGAGTTGCAGAGTTTGACAAAGATGGTAAAGTAATTTCCATAGAAGAAAAACCACAAAATCCAAAATCTCATTATGCTGTTACAGGATTATATTTTTATTCTAATGATGTGGTTGAAAAAGCTAAAAGTTTAAAACCTTCTAAACGAGGCGAATACGAAATTACAGATTTGAATAATGTTTTTCTTACCGAAGATAGATTAAAAATTAAACTTTTAGGTCGTGGTTTTGCTTGGCTAGATACAGGAACTCCAGAAAGTTTGTTGCAAGCATCTAATTTTATGGAAACTCTCGAAGCTCGTCAAGGATTGAAAGTTTCTTGTATTGAAGAAATTGCTTACCGTCGTGGATTTATTGATAAAAAACAGTTAGAAAAATTAATTGAACCACTTAGCAAAAGCCAATATGGGCAATATTTAAAAAGGATTTTAAATGAAGATATATTATGAAAATTGTAAAAACCAATATTGAAGGACTTTTAGTGCTTGAACCAAAAGTTTTTACTGATTCAAGAGGATATTTTTTGGAATCTTGGAACAATAAAGTTTTTTTAGAAAATAATTTGGATTTTAAGCCTGTTCAACAAAATGAATCAAAATCTTCTTTTGGTGTTGTTAGAGGTTTGCACTACCAACTTGCTCCTTATTCTCAAGCAAAATTGGTTAGAGTAATTTTAGGAAAAGTTTTAGATGTTGCTGTTGATTTACGCAAAAATTCTCCTTCTTTTGGAAAATATTATTCCGTAATTTTATCAGAAGAAAATAAAAAGCAATTTTTTATTCCAAAAGGATTTGCTCATGGTTTTTCGGTATTGTCGGATTTTGCAATTTTTTCATATATGTGCGATGAATATTATAGTCCAGAACATGAAAGAGCAATTTCCTATAATGATAATTTTTTAAATATTGATTGGCAAGTTCCTTTCGATAAAATGATTATTTCAAACAAGGATATGGCTGCTCCTTGTTTTAAAACCGCTGAATATAATTTTTAAAATGAAAATACTTATTACAGGCTCAAAAGGACAATTAGGTTCAAAAATCAAAGATTTATCAGTTGATTATCAGAACTTTAGTTTTACTTTCACAGATTTAGATGAGCTAGACATTACAAATCTTAATTCTGTTCTTGATTTTTTTAAAATTGAAAAACCAGACATAGTAATTAATTGTGCAGCTTATACAGCAGTGGATAAAGCAGAAGATGATTATGAAAATGCTTTTAAAATTAATGCCTTAGGTCCAGAAAATTTAGCAAAAGCTTGTAATGTTTACAATTCTAAATTTATTCATATTTCTACCGACTATGTTTTTGATGGTAAAGAGCGTGAAAATCCATACTTAGAAAGTGATTCTACCTCGCCACAATCAGTTTATGGTACCACGAAATTAGAAGGAGAAAATTTAGTTTTAAAAAATTTACAAGATGCCATTATAATCAGAACTGCGTGGCTTTACAGCGAATATGGTCATAATTTTGTGAAAACAATGTTGAACTTAGCACAAAGCAGAACAGAATTGTCTGTTGTTAATGATCAAGTCGGTAGTCCAACTTATGCAGGAGATTTGGCACATGCAGTTTTGCAAATTTCTATGCAATATTTTGAGAAAAATTATTGGGAATCAGGAATTTATCATTTTTCAAATATAGGAAAATGCACTTGGTTTGAGTTTGCTAAAGAAATTTTTAAAATTAAAAATATTAATATTAAAGTAAATCCTGTTACCAGCGAAGAATTCCCTTCAAAAGTTAAACGTCCAAAATATAGTGTTTTAGATAAGGAAAAAATTATTTCAACCTATAAAATAGATGTTCCCGAATGGCGAGATTCTTTAAAAATAGTTTTAGAAAAACTTTAATTTTAAACTAGTCTGTTTAAAACGGTTTCTATTAATTTTTTTACAGCAGGTTTATAATCTTTACTATATTTTCCGGCATAACGGTTTGCAATAATTACACAAATTGTTGCAGCTTTATGTCCTAGCAATGCAGACAAGCCAAATAATGCAGAGCTTTCCATTTCGTAATTTGTGATTTTTTTATTGTCGTAAGAGAAAGAACGAATTTTATCGTTTATGTCTGGGTCTTGAATGTCAAGTCTAATTACTCTAGCTTGTGGTCCGTAAAATCCTGGAGCAGAAATAGTCATTCCTTTTCTTATGCCGTCTCCAAGTTTTTCTAACAATTCTTTAGAGCCGTCAACAAAATATGGGCTTGTTAGTAGAGGATTCCAGTTTAAATGTTTTTTAAATTCTTTTTCTATATCGAGTTTGCATACAGAGTTACGCTTTTTGTAAAAATTTAATAAGCCATCAAAGCCAATTGCGGTTTCTGTCATTAAAAAACTATCTACATCTAGGTCTTCTTGCAAGCCTCCCGAAGTTCCTATTCTGATGAGGTTTAATGTTTTGTGTTCAGCTTTTGGAAGTCTTGTTTTTAAATCAATGTTTACTAAAGCATCAAGTTCGTTTAATACAATATCAATATTATCTGTCCCAATTCCTGTTGCTAGGGCGGTAAATCTTTTGCCTTTATATGTACCAGTGTGAGTAACAAATTCTCTGTTTTGTACTTTATGTTCTATTTTATCAAACATATCCGAAATTGTTGCTACTCTTCCTGGGTCGCCAACAAGTAAAACGGTATCAGCTAATTGTTCGGGTTTTAAATGTAGATGAAAAATGCTTCCATCTTTATTAATAATAAGTTCAGATTCTGCTATTGGTTTCATTGTTTTTAAAAATTAGTTTATCTTTGTAAAACTAAGCAAAAAATTTAATATTTCAAAAAAATAATATGAACTATGAATAAAAAACTGATACTTGTTCCCACAAACTTTACTAGTGAAACAGAAATTGCATTTGAACAAAGTGTTTTGTTTTCTTTAAAGACAGATGCAGATATAATTCTTTTTCACGTAATACCAAGTCTTAAGATGATAAATAACAATAGTTCTAATATTGACAGAGTTCAGGAAGAATTATCTGTTTTATCAGAAAAATATTTTAAAAAAACTGGGAAAAAGGCACAAACTAGAATAGAAGTTGGTAAAGTACTTCAACAAATTTTAATGTTAGAAAAAGAAATTAAACCTTCATATATATTTTTAGGTTCAGATGTTTCGAAAGGAGTAGTTTCTTCACTAACTTTAAAGTTAATAAATAGTGTAGAGTGTCCAATTATTATTTTTCTCAGAAATTTTAAAAAACAAGGTTGTGAAAAAATCGTTTTACCTTTAGACTTAACTAAAGAAACTAAACAAAAAGTTGATCATACAATAAAATTAGCAAAAATTTACAATTCTGAAGTGCATATTGTTTCGGCGACTAACTTTACAAATGAAACAGAACTAACAAAACTAAACGATCAATTAGATTATGTAAGTTCTATTTTCGAAAAATTAAATATTCCAACAAAAACAAATTTATTAAAAACTTCAAACGATATTGAAATTATGGCTAATGCAATAAATGATTATGCAGATGATATTGATGCAGATTTAACAGTTATAATGACACGTCAAGAAACAAAAATTCAGAAGTTTTTTGTTGGAAGTATGGCAACTAAGTTAATCAACAAGTCTAAAATTCCAATTTTATGTATTAGTCCAAATTTGTAAAAATTAATGTGTAAAACAAAATAGAGGCTGTTTCAAAACAAATGTTATGAAGCACCACTAAAACAAAAAAGGTCAAACTATTAGCTTGACCTTTTTTAGTTTTATAAATGTGTTTATTATTTTATTATTGTGTTGGTGAAGTTTCTGCTTTTGTAGATTCAGCCTTTAAAGTTCTTGTAACAGAACCTACTTCAGTATATACATCACCTACTCCGTTAGTAGTTTCAACAACAAATCTGTCAACAAGTTGGTCTTGTATTATTTGTTTGTTTTTCAACATTCTTAATGTCCAAATAGTACTTGATTCACCATTAGCATATTTTCTAGATGAGCTAACAGTACTTATTAGTTGTGGAATAGGAGTAGATTCATCATCTTCACTAAGTTGTAATAAATACACGAATGTTTTTGATTTGTTTTGTTCTATTACTAAAGAAAGTCTTTCTTTATTTTTATAATCATCAATGTTAGCTAAGAAGTTCCATGTTCCGCTGAGTTCATCTTGAACTTTATAAATAGTTATAGTTTCGCTATCATCGTCAGCTTCTATGATCTTATATTCATATTCTAATATTTCAGTAAAACGACCATCACTATAATATTGTATAGTATTTCTTCCTGTAACTATTTTACCTTTAATATCAACAACACTATCAGTGCCTAATATCTTAATGTTTCGGCTCCAATCCTCGCCATCAATTTTTGTTACTGTAAGTGTTTGGTCTGGTCTGTTTTGATAAGTCCTTTTAATAGTGGACTCGTAATTGCTTAAAGTCCAGCGTCCTGTAACTCTAGCTTTTCTAGTGTAAATCGAGAAAAAAGGATCTTCGTCGCCTTTTTTAAAGCAACTAGTAGTGAACAGAGGAAGAATTATTATCATTCCTAACAACACTAAACTTAAATATTTTTTTGCATCCATAATGTATATTGCTTACTTATCAATTTTACAAAAGTAATAATTTTTAATTTAATTACAAATAAATGAAATATTTTTCAAATAAACCTATTTTTTTTCAAAAAAATCATAAAAACTTTAAAAAAATCATAAAAACGTTACAAAAATAGTAAAATGTTTAAAAAAAACTACCTTTTTGTTAATAAATTTTGGGTTAAAAATGAAATATTTTTAAAAATTGTTAAAAAGTAAGTGGAATAAAACTCAAAAATAATTAAAAATACCTTAATTTTGTACAAATTTTATAAATTTTATTATGGTAATCGATAAAAAAGAAATTTCTGCTCGCCTAAAATTAATAATTATGCTGTCTTTTTTGGTTTACGCTGCAGTTTTGGTGATGAGTTTAGTTTTGGAATGGTCAAAAAGTCATTTATTTGAACTTTGTTTGTCAATTGTGTTTGTTGTGTGGGTGATTTTTGTTTTCTTTAAAAATTACAACTATATTTGGTATAGTAGTGATGGTCCAAAATTAATTATACGTTATACTTCATTACAACCTTTGTCTTCAGGAAAATTTTCTATTGAATTCCAAAAAAAAGATTTTGTAAAAGCCGAAATTGTAAAATCAGCTTTAGGAATGCGTAAAAATTTAATATTGTATTCCAAAACACCTCAAGGCGTTGCAAAATATCCCAAAATAAATATTTCTATTTTAAATAAAGAAGAAATAAAAAGATTAAAAGAAGATTTAAATATTTCTTAACTTTTTAATGATTAAAAAACAAATCTAATTTTGACTGATTCGCGAATATACGATTTAGCCATATCTTTTTTAGACGGCATTGGAGATATAAATGCTAAAAAATTAATATCATATTTTTCTAGTACAGAAGAAATATTTAATGCAAAAATAAAAGAATTAAGTTCTATTTCTGGTATCGGAGAAATTACTGCAAAAACTCTTTATGCAAGTTTTGAAAAAGCTTTGCAGTTGGCACAAGAAGAATTAGAATATATTTATTCTAATGAAATTGATTTTGTTTGTTTTGGAGATAAAAATTACCCTTTTCGATTAAAAGAGTGTGAAGATGCCCCGATGGTTTTGTATTACAAAGGATTATCGGATTTTAATGCAGAAAAAATAATTAGTATTGTAGGCACACGAAAAGCAACTAATTATGGTATTGATTTTGTCGAAAATTTAATATCTGCCGTTTCAAGCAAATATCCTGATGCTGTTATTGTTAGTGGTTTAGCTTATGGTATTGATGTCGCTGCTCATAAGTTTGCATTAGACTATGGTTTAAGAACTTGGGCTGTTTTAGGTCATAGTTTAGAGTTTATTTATCCAGCTCAGCATAAAACTGTAGCAAAAAAAATCTTAGAACAAGACGGCTGTATTTTAAGCGATTATCCTCATGGTTGTAAAATAGATCCTGCACATTTTGCAAAAAGAAATAGAATTGTTGCAGGACTTTGCGATGCTCTTATTGTTGTTGAGTCAGGCGAAAGAGGTGGTTCTATGATAACAGCAAATATTGCAAATCATTATAATCGAGACGTGTTTGCTTTGCCAGGAAGCATTAATTCATCTTATAGTCAAGGCTGTAATAAATTAATTAAAACAAACAGAGCCAATCTTATTGAATCAATAGAAGATTTGGAATATATTATGAATTGGTCTGACGGCAAACCGTCTATCTTGCAACAAAAACTAGATTTAATCTCGGATTTGAATGAAAATGAAACTAAAGTTGTAAATATTTTAAAAAAACACGAATATCTTGATATAGATAATTTGCTAAGACAAACCAATATGGATAATAATATTTTGAGTCTTTGTTTATTAGAATTAGAATTTAAAAATATTGTTAGAGCTTTACCAGGGAAACTATTTTCTTTAAAAATAAAATAAACATGTTAATTGATACGCATTGCCATTTATATTTACCAGATTTTGAACAAGATATTAATGAAACTATTAATAGAGCAAAAACTCAAGGTATTTCAAAAATAATTCTCCCAAATATTGATTCAGAAAGTCTTAACCCAATGTTTACTCTTTATAATTCTGACACTACTTTATTTTCCACAACAATAGGTTTGCATCCATGCTCTGTTAAAGAAAATTATGAAGAGGAATTGTCGCAAATTTTTAAAAACTCTATTTATATTAATTATATAATAGGTATAGGCGAAATAGGAATAGATTTGTATTGGGATAAAACTTTTTTTAAAGAACAACAAAAAGCATTTGATTTTCAACTTAATTATGCATGCGAAAACAATTTGCCTGTGATTATTCATAGTAGAAATTCCTTAAAAGAGGTTTTAGATATTTTAAAGATTTATTTACCAAAAGGACTTAAAGGAGTTTTTCATTGTTTTCCAGGTAATTCTCAAGAAGCCAAGCAAATAATTGATTTTGGCTTTTATTTAGGAATAGGCGGTATTTTAACATATAAAAAAAACAACATGCTTGAAGTTGTTGAAAATATAAACTTGGATTTTATATTAACAGAAACAGACTCTCCTTATTTAAGTCCTGTTCCGCATAGAGGTAAACGCAACGAACCTGCTTTTATGATTGAAGTTGTTAAACTTATTTCAAAAATTAAAAATATGGATTTTGAAAAAGTTGCGAGTACTACAACTAAAAATGCAGAAACTCTTTTTAGATTTTAATAAAAATTAAATTTTCATATATATAAATAGGTATATTTAAAAAAAATACGTTTTTTTTTAAATTAATTAAAAAAAATTTTTTTAAGCTAAATTAATTTATTATTTTGCGACACATTTTGAAACGTCAAAATGGAGAGATGGCCGAGTTGGTCGAAGGCGCACGCCTGGAAAGTGTGTAGGCGGCGTGAAACCGTCTCGTGGGTTCGAATCCCACTCTCTCCGCTACATTAAAATTTGAAATAATTGAATTAAAAATAAAATAAAAGTAAAATTTAAACAAAAAATAGTCATGAAAAAACTAATTGCATTATTAACTTTAGCAGGAATGCTAACATTTGCGGGTTCATCTTTAATTTATGCACAAGACGAGGCAAAAACTGATGAAAACACTACAGAACAAGTTGAAGAAACTGTTGCAGAAGAAACTGTTGCAGAAGAAGCAGTTGTTGATGAAGGTGAAGTTGCTGAGACTCCAGGCGGAGACATTCCAATGCACCAACAATTGAAAGTTAAGTTTATTGAGGGTGGACCAATGTGGATGGCACCACTTATAATTTGTTTGATTTTGGGTTTAGCCTTAGCATTCGAACGTATTATATATTTAAACTTTGCCACAACAAATACTAAAAAACTTTTACTTAAAGTAGAAGAAGCTTTAAATGAAGGTGGAATAGAAGCAGCTAAAGAAGTTTGCCGAAATACACGCGGTCCTGTTGCAAGTATTTTTTATCAAGGTTTAGATAGACATGAAGGTGGAATAGAAATTGTTGAAAAATCAATTATATCTTATGGTGGTGTGCAAATGGGGCTGTTAGAAAAAAATCTTACTTGGATTTCTTTATTTATTGCTATCGCACCTATGTTAGGGTTCTTGGGAACAGTTGTTGGTATGATTATGGCTTTCGACGAAATCCAAATAGCAGGCGATATTAACCCTTCTCTAGTAGCAGGAGGTATGAAAGTTGCTCTTATTACTACTGTAGCTGGTCTTATTGTTGCTATGATTTTGCAGATTTTCTATAATTATATTTTAGGAAAAATTGAAGGAATAGTAAATAGTATGGAAGATGCTTCTATTTCATTAATAGACATTCTAGTAGAATATGAAGCAAAACAAAAATAATTTTTTAAAAAAAGTAATATGTTAGAAAAAATAATAAAAATATTTGGATATACATTATTAGTATTAGTAGCTTTGTTTACACTCCATTTTTTTATTTTTGACCTAGGTAGTTTAGAAACTCAAATTGCAGAAACAGCAGATTTACCAACTGATTTGAAAGCCTTTAAAATGCAAGAAATAGGTATAGGTTGGGGAGCAACTATTTTATATTTTGCTATAGTTTTATTTGGTTTAGCTGCTCTTTTCCTCGTAGGTTCATTACTTTGGCAGGTCGTACGTGTAATAATTGACGACAGATCAAAAGCTCCTGTTATTTTAATAACACTTGCAGTAATAGTGGGAGTGATTCTATTGTCTTATTTTGCACTAGCCTCAAGCGAAATACCATTCTTCTTGGGTTCAGATAAAATGGAAATAACTGGCAAAACTTGTAAACTTATAGACACTGGTTTATATGTTTTATATATAACTTTAGGATTAACAATTTTTGCTGCTATATATAGCGAAATTGCTAAACTTTGGAAATAATACTAACGCATAAAATAATTAATAAATTATGGCGAAAAGAGAAACACCAGAAGTAAACTCAGGATCATTGGCAGATATTGCTTTCTTGTTGCTTATTTACTGGTTATTAACAACAACAATGGACGTGGATACAGGTATTGCTCGTCAACTACCGCCTATCCCCGAAAAATCTGATATAACAGAAGTTGATATTAATAAAAGAAATATTTTTATTGTACTTATCAACTCAGAAAACAGGCTTCTTGTTAATGGAAAAGAAAAAAGAATAGAAGACCTTAGAGAGTTGACAAAAGAATTTGTAAAATCAAATCCTGATGACCCATCTATGCCTGAGTTAGAATCTGTTTATATCGATCAAATAAATAAAAGAGTTGATGTAGGTAAAGGCGTTATTTCTTTGCAGAACGATAGAGGAACATCTTATGGAACTTATATTATGGTTCAAAATGAATTGGTTGCTGCAGTTAACGAATTGCGTAATGAAGCAGCTTATGAATATTTTGGCAAAAAAACCTTTGATGACTTAAATGATGACCAAAAAGAAGCAGTTAGAAAAATTGTTCCGCAAAGAATTTCAGAAGCTGAACCTAAAAATATTGGAGGAAAATAATTATGTCAAAATTTGGTGGTAAAACAAAAAGAAAAGTAGGAGCAATAAATACATCTTCTTTGCCAGACGTAGTTTTTATGATTCTTTTCTTCTTTATGGCAACAACAACAATGAGAGAAGTTGAATTGCGAGTAGAATTAAAATCTAGCGACTTACCAAAAGCTACAGAAATTAAAAAATTAGAAAAAAAATCATTAGTAAGCTACATATACGTAGGAAAACCTTTAAAAGAATATGTTGGAATGTATGGAACAGAACCTAGAATCCAATTAAATTCATCATTTGCCGAATTATCAGATATTTACGAATATATTCTAGCAGAACGCGAAATGAGAGATGAAGCAGAAAGACCTTTTATGACAACATCTTTAAAGGTGCATCAAGATACTAAAATGGGTATAGTAACTGATATTAAACAAGAATTAAGAAAAGCTTCAGCTCTTAAAATTAACTACTCTGCAAGGAAAGATATTTAATAATTATTTCAAATATAAAAAAAGTGCAATTAATTTGCACTTTTTTTATATCTGAACTGTAAGTTGTTTTTATTTTTTATATTTTTAGCAACCAATATAAATGTTTTTCGTTTATGTAAAAAAGAAATTAAATCTATGAAAAAAATAATATTAATAAGTTTTGTAGTAGTGTGTTTTGGCTTATGTAAAGCGCAAACAATTACTCCCGACCCACGATTATTAGACGTATATTCTCAAGAATATTTGGACGCAAATCTAGAAAATGAAATTGAATATTTTAATTGGTTCTTAGATAATTCTTATTTCGTTGCGTTTGTGGGATTAGAAAAGGCTGAAACCTTGCCTTATTTATATGAAATTGATAAGGAAACTAAGGAGAAGAAAAATAAAATATTAGCAATTGACGAAGAAAGTTTTAATCCACTCTTAAGTTCTTATGAGATTTTTTATAACAAGGAATCTGCTTATAGAATTGGTAATACTGGATATGTTATCGCTTTTTATTCTCAAAAAAAACTAACTAAAAACTATAATCAATATAAAAATGAAAATCAATAGTTTGAAAATATTTATTATAAGCATATTTTTGCTTATAGGTGCAACTAGCTTTGGACAGCAATATTTAATTAGCCAAGGTGGAACTATTACTACTTGTGAAGGTACTTTGTATGATTCGGGTGGACCAAATGGAAATTACTCAAATAGTGAAAATTATACAATAACTATATGTTCTGAGGATGGAAATTTTTTAGTTTTAAACTTTACTCAGTTTAGTTTTGAATCTCCAACTTGGGATAAATTATCAATATACGATGGACCTAATACTACAAGTCCCGCTTTAGTTACTAATGCAGGTAATCAAACATTATTGAATCAAACTATTACATCTTCAGGATCTTGTTTAACATTGCATATGCAAACCGATGGTAGTAGTACTTATGCAGGTTTTGCTGCAGTAATTTCTTGCCTGCCCCCTTGTCAAGATTTTGAGGTAAACGTTGTTAATACAAGTATCCCATTTTCTCAACCTTTAGATTCATTATGGATTAATGTTTGTCTTGGAGAGACTGTTACATTTACCGCAGCAGGAACATATCCGAATAATAATGTTAACTATACTCAATCTGATGCTACTACTGATTGGTATTGGACATTAAGTTCCTCAGGTCCTCCTATTGAGGCAAATGGTGTAGGCATGACTACTTTTACTCATACTTTTAATGAATCAGGAGGTTATTTTCTCGGATTGGTGGGCAAAGATGCTAATGGTTGTCTAGTCAGTTATTTAGAGCAAATTAGAGTTAGAGTTTCAATTCCACCAAATCTTTCTGTTGACCCGGCAGTGGGTGGATGTATAGGCGAAGCAATTGAGTTATCCGGACATGTAACCACAAATTCTTGGGAAATTGTTATTGCTGACGAACAAATAGTTCAAGAATGTATTACAGATGATCAGGGAGTTGTGCAGTCATTTTGTTGGAATATTAATGCTTTTCAACCTGGACAAACCATTACTTCACTTAATGACTTAGAACATATTTGTTTAAATATTGAACACTCTTGGGTGGCTGACGTTTGGATATATATTGAATGTCCAAATGGACAACAGGCAGAGATAAATTATTATAGTACTTCCAACCCTTGTTCAGGTGAGTATTTTGGATCTCCAAACCATTCAGATAACTGTGTGCCAGGTACTGGTTGGGATTATTGCTGGACCATGAATGCAACACAATCGCATACAGCATGGTGCCAAGGTAATTCAGGCTCTGTTCCTCCTGGTGATTATTTACCAACAGGTAATTTCGCAGATTTAATAGGTTGTCCTATAAATGGTGAGTGGTGTGTTGTAATTATTGATGACTGGGGCTCTGATGATGGAACTTTGTTTTCTGTTGATATTGGCTTTAATCAAGCTGTAACTCCTTCATACTTATGGTCATATTCTCATACTTATGCTCCTACAGGTATGTCGTGGTCGGGTAATGGCTTAGGAGCAAATTCTGGTGGAACTGCGACAGCATTTCCAACAGAATCAGGCACACAAATATATGATTTTTGCGTAACTGATGATTTTGGTTGTTCGTATTGTATTCCTGCAATTGCAGAGGTTTTGTCTATAGATGATCCTTCTTGTTGTATTTTACCCGACACTGATGCAGGACCTGATGATGCTGTTTGTACAAATACATATACTTTTAATGCGAGTATTGCAGCAGGAAATACAGGAAGCTGGGAAATGCTTAGTGGACCTGGAACAGCAACTTGGGCAAATCAAAACTCTCCTCATGCAACAGTAACAGTTAGCGAGTGGGGAGTGTATGTGTTTGAATGGACAGAACAATATTTGAGTTCGCCTAGTTGTGTTGATAAAGATAATATTACTGTCGAGTTTTGGCCCATTCCAACAACTACCTTTACTCATAATCCAATAATGTGTAATGAAGATCAAACAACTATAACTTATGTTGGAAACATGTCGGCAACAGCTACATTTAATTGGGATTTCGATGGTGCAACAGTTGTGAGTGGAAGTGGAATAGGACCTTATTCTATTTATTGGACAGAACCAGGAATGCATACTCTAAGATTAAATGTTTCTGAAAATGGTTGCTCTTCGCAAGATACTTTGGTAAATATTTTTAATCCTGTACTTTTGGAACATACTTTAGAGATTGATGATGATCCATGTTATACTTCATGCAGAGGTAGAGCAGAAGTATTTCCTACTGGAGGTACAGAACCTTATCAGTATTCTTGGGGTTCACAAGGTCCTGTGTTATCAAATTTATGTACAGGAGAATATGGTATAACAGTTACTGATAATAACGGTTGTACAAGTGGTCAAACCTTTTTTATAGACCAACCTACAGAGCTTGTAATAAATGACATAACTTATAATCACTTAACTTGTTATCAAACTAATGATGGAAATATTTCTGTTGATGCTTCAGGAGGTACTGGCGACTTAACTTATTTATGGTCTGATATTGGTTATGGTACTGCGAATAGAACAGATATACCAGCACAAGATTATTGTGTAACTGTTACAGATGCAAATGGTTGTTCTGTTGCAGAATGTGTAACAATAACTCAGCCAGCAGAATTATTGGTAACAGTTTCTCCAGATGTAGCTATTTGTGAAGGAAGTCAAACAGTACTTCAAGCTAGCGGTATGGGGGGAACAGTTCCATATACTTATATGTGGAGATATTCTCAAGATTCTAGTTTTACTGTAGGACCGGCATCTTATATCGTTACTCCAGACACAACACGAATATATGAAGTTTATGTTGTAGATGATCACGGTTGTGAAAGCAATCTAGCTTCAATTAAAGTTACAGTAAGTCCAAAAATGATTATTGATACTATGCTAATTCAACATAATAGATGCTATGAATCTTGTGATGGACGTGCTGAAATTGTTATGCAAGGAGGATTAGCACCATTACATTACTCTTGGGGTTCGGATAATCATATTTATTCAGGTTTATGTGCAGGACTTTATACTGTTACAATTTCTGACCTTATTGGTTGTAGTGTGTCAAATCATTTTATTATTGAACAACCTAATCCAATAACTTACTCTACATCAACAAAACCTGCGACTTGTTATGGTTATGATGATGGAGAAGCCACTATTTTAATCCAAGGTGGAGGCACTACTCCTTATACATACCTCTGGCCCAATGGACATAATACAGAAACTCTTACAACTACAGCAGGAACTTATACTGTAACAGTCGTAGATGACCATGGTTGTAGAATTTTATCAAGTTTTGAAATTACTCAACCTTCAAAAATTATAGTTTTACCAATGAGCAATGCAAGAATTTGTAAAACTCAATCAATAACACTTAGTAATCAAGCTACTGGAGGAACTCCATATTATGATTTTAGATGGGAAGGAAGTGATGGTAGCGTTTGGAACTCTAATTTATATACTGTAAGTCCCGAAACAACAACTACTTATACTTTAGTGGTTACAGACTCTCAAGGTTGCAAAAGCAGCCCAGTTAGCACAACAGTTTATGTTAATCCTGATTTAAAAATTAATTCTATTATAACCAGTAATGATACTGTTTGTCCTGGCGACCCAGCAATAGTTCATGTTGATGTAGAAGGTGGTAATGGAGGACCATATTTAATGACTTTACAAGATGGAAGTGTTGTCCCTTCTCCTTTTACAGTTTATCCAGACACAACAACAATGTATTATATCACACTTGCAGATATGTGCGGAACACCTACAGTTATAGACTCCATTTTAATACATGCTAGACCAAAACCAGGAAATTTATTTACTGTTGAAAAAGTTAGTGGTTGTCCACCGTTTGCTGCTCATTTTACTGAAAGCACTCCAAATTTTGGACAAACATATTTGTGGAATTTTGGGGATAAAAAATATTCAACAGAGAAAAATCCTGTTCATATTTATAAAGAACCTGGAGTTTATACCGTAAGTCTTGAAGTAAGAGATTTCTTTGGTTGCAAATTTAAACGTGAAATAGAAGACTTAATAACAGTGTATCAAGGACCTACAGCTAATTTTGAAGCTTCACCAAAAATTGTGTCTTTCATAAATGCAGAAATTGAATTTATAAACTATTCTTCTGATGCTTCTAATTATTATTGGTTCTTTGGAGATGGAGACAGTTCTCTTTTTGTAAGTCCACGCCATAAATATAAAGATATCGGAGATTTTGAAGTAATGCTCGTTGCTGAAACAGATAGAAGTTGTACCGATACTACTGTTAGAATTGTTAGTGTTAGAAATGAATTCTCATTTTATATGCCAACTTCGTTTACTCCTAATGGAGATGGACTTAATGACTGTGCAAGACCTTGTGGTAATGGTATTGATAAAAACGATTTCTACTTAAAAATTTATGATAGATGGGGAATAATTATTTTTGAAACAGATAAATTTGACCCTAAAGTAGGTTGTGAGTCTTGTTCTGAAGGCGCATGGGACGGTACTTTTAAAGGAAATAAAAATAAAGGAGATAAAACTTTAGCAAACGGTGTTTATTATTGGTATGCTGAGTTTAAAGATTGGTATGGCGTAGTGCATAAAAAACAAGGAGAAATCTTGTTAGTAAAATAAAATTAAAAAAGCTGTCAATCCGACAGCTTTTTTTATGATTTAAAGAGGGATATTTTAGTATGGTATCATTTTCATATAATCAATAATTTGATCTAATCCTTTTTGCATAGGTTTTTTTACAGCTTGTCGCATAAATAAATTTAGCTTTGCTCGCAAAACAAGCCTTACAGCAGTTTCATAAGCCGAAAGCTGTGCTAATTGAATCCAAAAATTAAATACATAAGGCGATTTGTCATCTCCAGTAATTTTTATTGTTTTAAACTTTTCTCTCTCAACAATATTTAATTGTATGCTTTGTCCTTTAATAACAAAAGAACACCAATCTTTTTCTGCATGCCAGTTTTCAACTTCTGCTTTAGCTTCTGGTGGAATTAATTTTGTAATATTTCTAAAATCATCAAAGAAATAAAAAATTCTTTCAGCAGAATTATTAATCTTACCTGTTTTGCTAATAATTTCTAATTCTTTCATTTTAATCTTTGTTTTTCTTCCAATTTTCAGGGTCAAATCGCCACTCTTTTAATAAATTTAAGTCAGAATTTGAAACATAACCCATTGCAATAGCTTCTTCAATTAAAACATCGTAATTACTTAATGTAATTAGTTTTACATTCTCTTTTTCAAAATTATCAATGGCTTTTTGAAAATTGTAAGTAAATATTGCAAGCATTCCAACAACTTCGCAATTTGCTTCGCGAATCGCTTTTACTGCACTTAAACTACTTCCTCCTGTAGAAATTAAATCTTCTATTACTACGACTTTTTTGTTTTTGTCAAGTTGTCCTTCTATTTGATTTCCCATGCCATGTTCTTTAGCTTGTGAACGAACATAAACAAAAGGTTTGTTCATTGCCTCTGCTACTAAAGCTCCCTGAGCAATAGCTCCTGTTGCTACTCCTGCAATCACATCAAAATCTTTAAAATTTTCATTAATTGTTTTTACGAAAGCTTCTTTAATAAAAGTTCTAACTTCTGGGAAAGAAAGAGTTTTGCGGTTATCGCAATAGATTGGCGAAAACCAACCAGAAGCCCATGTAAAATGGTTTGTAGGTTGTAATTTTATTGCTTTAATTTGCAAAAGTTTATTGGCAATTTGTCTATCAATTTGGTTCATAAAATTATGATTAAAATTTTTTACAAAAATAAAATAGTAATTCTTACAGAAAAAGAGTTTGACAACATTTATTCAATAAAAATAAATGATTTTAAAAAAAAGAAGCTAAAAAAACAAATTATAAGTTTTTTAGAGAGTGAAAATTTTGATAAAATCAATATATATGGGAAAAAACCAGAAAAGATATTGAAAAAATTGAAGAAAATTTTTGTTTTTGTCTTAGCAGCAGGAGGCTTAGTGAAAAATTCAAATGATGAAATTTTATATTTTCGAAGGTTGGGCTATTTAGATTTGCCTAAAGGAAAAGTTGAGAAAAATGAGACTACTAAGCAAACCGCTATACGAGAAGTTTCAGAAGAATGTGGTATTTTAGAAAAAGATTTAATACTTGATTTTCAATTACCAAATACTTATCACGTTTATCCTCATAAAAGAAAATTTGCATTAAAAGAAACACAATGGTTTGCCATGCAGTTTAAGGAAAACTATGAATTAAAACCTCAGATAGAAGAAGGAATTATAGAACTTGACTGGGCAAACTTTAATGAATTAAAAAGCAAATTTAAAATAGCATCTTACCCAAGTTTGATTAATTTGTTAGATGAGATTATTGCTCAAAACAAACATAAAGCATAATTTTTTTTATTTTTGTACAAACAAAATCGTCTTTTTATGGAGTTTAATTTAAAAATAGGAATACAAGCTTATCAAGAGCAGATAGTGAAATATGAAGATACAGCAGCAAACTATGGCAGTGGATTGGTCGAAGTTTTTGCTACTCCTGCTATGATTGCTTTAATGGAAAATACTTGCTATAAATCTGTTATGGAATTTTTGCCAGAAGGTTATGGAACAGTAGGTACTAAAGTGGATATCGTTCATATAAAAGCAACAGCTGTTGGAAAAAAAGTTTCTTGCAAATCAGAACTAATAGAAATTGATAGAAAACGATTAGTCTTTTCTGTTAAAGCTTTTGATGAAGATGGCGAAATAGGAAGTGGTATTCACGAAAGATTTATTATAAATGTAGAAAAATTTATGGGGAAATAGTATCTGTATAGTTTATTGTCTTAAATTCTCCAAACTTCATAAATTTAACAACTGCTTTTCTTGGCTTTTTTCTTTTTACAACTCCAAGATGACTTTTGTTGAAAGTTGCAACATCTTTTTCGTTTCCTAAATAAACTCTTTCTGGAATTAAAAGTCCGTCATTTTTTTTGCCAATAAACCAGTTGTATCCTGCTTTACATTTTGATTCTCCAATAATTATCCCAATTTCTGTATTTACTGGAACGGGTAACTTGTTTGCGTAAGACATTGAGTCTGTTCTCATTTTTTCAACATTAGGACCTAATATTTTTCTATTACATTTATTTTTTTTGAAAAAATCAGCAATATCCGCACCTTGATTTGGCGGAGCTATCATTACAATTCTATAAATTTTTGGAAAATTTAGGTTTGCTGCAGAATATTTTACCATATTTCTTACAACTAATCCGCCCATGGAGTGAGTTACAAAAGAAACAGAGTCATAATTTTCTTCTAAGACATCTAAGTATAATTTTTTTCCTAAACTATCCAAATCAACATACAGAGCTGGATAGTCATAGTTTTCTACTATAAAACCTGATTTTTTTAAATCTCTTTTTATTCGATTCATTATTGACCTATGGCTTGCATATCCATGTAAAATATAAATTTTATGTGAAGCAAAAGCCTCAAGTGAAAAAATTATTAATACAAAAATCAACAAAAAATTACTTAGTCTTTTCATTTTTAAAATAATCAATTATAAGTTTTGCTTTAGCTTTGCCAATAACGGTTTCTAAATCTTCAAGTTTAGCTTTTTTAATTTGATTTACGCTTTTGTATTTTGTTAATAATACATCTATTGTTTTGTTGCCAATTCCTGCAATATTTTCAAGTTCCGACACTATAAAATTAGCAGATCTTTTATTTCTGTGAAAACTTAATCCAAACCTGTGAGCTTCGTCCCTTGCGTGTTGAATTAATTTTAAAGATTCCGAGTTTTTATCAAGATACAAAGGTATAGAGTCGTTTGGGAAATAAATTTCTTCGAGTTTTTCGGCAATGCTTATAATGCTTATATTTTCTAAATTTAGTTTTTTTAAACTTTTCAGAGCTGCATTTAGTTGACCTTTTCCGCCATCAATAATAATTAGTTGAGGTAGTTCTTTTTTTTCTTCAATCAATCTTTTATAGCGCCGATAAACAATTTCACTCATAGAAGCATAATCATCAGCACCTTCAACAGTTTTTATATTATAATGGCGATAGTCTGCTTTTGAAGGGCGTGCATTTTTAAAAACTACACAAGCAGCAACTGGATTTGTACCTTGAATATTTGAATTGTCAAAACATTCAATATAACGTGGCAGTTCCGATAAGTTCAAATCTTTTTTTAAAGTTTCTAATTTTCTTTGAATATGCTTTTCGGGATTTTTGTTTTCAATTTGTTTGTGTTTTTCTAACATGAAAAACTTTGCATTTCTATTGGCAAGCTCTATTATGCTGTGCTTATCGCCACGTTTTGGAACTTCTATTTTAGTGTTTTCTACCTCGAAATCAATTTCAAATGGAAGTAAGGTAGTTTTTGCATCAGAGTTTAAACTTTCTCGAAGTTCTAAAACAGCAAACAAAAGCATATCTTCATCAGATTCGTCAATTTTTTTGCGTATTTCAACAGAATGAGCCGAAATTATTGTGCCTGATTGTATTCTTATATATGACACATAAGCAGAATTAATGTCTTTTGCAAAACCAAAAGCTTCGGTATCTGAAATGTTTGTGTTTACAATGGTTGATTTGCTTTTGTAGTTTTCGATAATACTTAATTTTGATTTTATTTCTGCTGCTTTTTCAAATTCAAGATTATCTGCATGAGTTTTCATTTCTTTTGTAAAGTAAGTTTGAACTTGGTGCAAATTGCCCTTTAAAATTTTTCTAATATCAGAAATCCATTGAAGATAAGTTTTTTCGTCAATTTCACCAATGCAAGGAGCCTTGCAATTTCCAATATGATATTCTAAACAAACTTTATATTTTCCTTCTTTTATTTTTTCTTTGCTAAGATTCAAATTACAGTTGCGAATAGGGTAGAGCTGAGTAATTAAATTTAACAAAGTTTTTATTGTGTAAACCGAAGTAAATGGTCCAAAATATTCATTACCTTTTGTCTTTTGTCGAGTATAAAATACTCGTGGAAAGGTTTCGTTTTTAATGCAAATCCATGGATATGTTTTATCATCTTTCAACATTACATTATATCGTGGTTGAAGAGATTTTATCAAAACATTTTCTAAAAGAAGAGCATCGTTTTCAGTTTCTGTAACAATGTATTCAATGTCTTTTATTTTTTTAACTAAAACGTTGGTTTTGAATGATTGATGATTTTTTGCAAAATATGAAGACACTCGTTTTTTTAAGTTTTTAGCTTTCCCTACATAAATAATATTCCCAGCTTTATCAAGATATTTGTAAACGCCAGGATTTTGTGGCAAAGCCTTTACTTTAATGTCTAAATCATTTTTTGAAATCATGATGTAAAATTACAAAATAAAAATAACAAATCTGGATTTGTTTTTACATCAATTTGTTTTGTATAGTTTACATTAAACTTTTTATCTCTTCGATAAATTTTTTTGCTAAAGCTTCAGCATTTTTTTGGTTTAAACTTTCGCAATAAATTCTAATAATAGGTTCTGTATTTGATGAGCGTAAATGCACCCATTCTTTAGTTTCTGGAAATTCGATTTTTAAGCCATCTATTGTGTGCAGAGGGTTGTTTTTGTATTTTTCTTGAAGCTTTTCAAAAATATTCTTTAGATTAATGTCTTTTGTAAGTTCAATTTTATTTTTTGAAATAAAATAATTTGGGTATGTTTTTCTTAATTCAGAAACTTTAAGTTGTTTTTCGGCTAAGAAGCTTAAAAATAAAGCTATTCCCACTAAAGCATCTCTTCCGTAGTGAGATTCTGGATAAATAACGCCACCATTTCCTTCACCACCAATTACAGCATTTGTTTCTTTCATTTTTGCTACTACATTTACTTCGCCTACAGCTGCGGAATTATATTCAACTCCATATTTTTCTGAAACATCTCTCAAAGCTCTAGTTGATGAAAGATTTGACACAGTATTGCCAGGAGTTTTTGATAAGACATAATCTGCAACAGCTACTAAAGTATATTCTTCGCCAAACATAGAACCGTCTTCACAAATTATTGCAAGTCTGTCCACATCTGGATCAACAACAAAACCAACATCTGCATTTTTTTCTTTTATAAGATTACTAATTTCTGTAAGATGTTCTGGCAATGGCTCTGGATTATGAGGAAATTGACCGTTTGGTGTACAATAAAGCTCAATAATATTTTTTACGCCTAAACTTTTTAGTAATTTTGGAATAGCAAAACCCCCAACAGAGTTTACACAATCTATAGCGACTGTATAATTTGCAGCTTTTATTAATTCTTTATTTACTAATTTTAGCTTTAGAATAGAATCTATATGCAGATTTTCGTAATTTCTAAGTTTTGTAGTTTTTCCTAAATCATCAACTTGAGCAAATTCTGCATTTGCAGTTTCTGCAAGTTCTAAAATTCTTTTTCCTTCGCTAGCACTTAAAAACTCACCTTTATTATTTAAAAGTTTAAGAGCATTCCAATTTTTAGGATTGTGGCTAGCTGTTATAATTATTCCGCCATCAGCTTTTTCGTTTATTACTGCAAATTCTGTTGTTGGTGTTGTGGCTAAACCAATATTAATAACATCAAAACCTAAAGAATTAAAAACAGAAACAACAATATTTTCAACCATTTTACCAGAAGGACGAGCATCACGACCAACAACTATTGTTTTAGCTTTTGGGTTTGTTTCTTTTTGCCACAACGAATAGGCAGTTATAAATTTCACAATATCAATTGGAGTTAAGTTTTCACTAACAAAACCTCCTATAGTACCTCTAATTCCAGAAATAGATTTTATTAAAGTCATGTTTTTTTATTTTATGCAAAAATAACATTAGTTACGATAAGAATGAAGTAAATATGATGATTTTTAATGTAAAAAGCCCTAACTATAATAATTGCAAAAATATTAGTTAAAAAAAGTTTGTTAAATAATATAAATTGTATATTTTTGCAATCCAAAATTTAGAAGAAATATAAATAAGTTTAAATAAAAAATAATAACAATGATTATTGTACCAGTAAAAGACGGCGAAAACATTGACAGAGCCTTGAAACGTTTTAAAAGAAAATATGAAAAAACAGGAGTTGTTAAAGAATTAAGAAGACGTCAAGCTTTTGAAAAACCTTCTATAACAAGGCGTCAACAAATGATTCGCGCACGCTATGTTCAACGTTTGTTGACAATGCAAGAAAATAATTAAAAATTCACATTTAATGTAACTTTTAATTAAAACATTCGTATTAATTAATAGATTTCTTGATATTAATATGAATATTAATAACTTCATTAAATATATACGTTTCGAGAAACGGCTTTCTGAACATACAATAAACTCTTACGAAACAGATTTAATTCAGTTTCGTAATTTTATTTTAGTAGAATCAAATGATGACGAATTAAATCCCGAATATCAAAAAATTAGAGCTTGGATAGCTTCTTTATCAGAACAAGGATTATCAGCAGTTAGTATTAATAGGAAAGTGTCAAGTTTAAAATCTTATGTAAAATATTTAATGAAATTTGGACATATTTCTAAAAATCCTATGCTCAAAATAGTCTTACCAAAAGTTAAAAAAAGATTGCCAGAGTTTGTTCAAGAAAATCAAATGAACAACTTAGATAACGATAGTTTGTTTACAGATGACTTTTTTGGTATTAGAGATAGGTTTATGATTGAGCTTTTTTATAATACAGGAATGCGTCTTTCGGAATTGATAAATTTGAAGCATATAGATATTGATATTCCAAGAGGCAATATCAAAATTTTAGGTAAAGGAAATAAAGAAAGAATAGTGCCATTTAATACCTATATTAATAATATGTATAAAATGTACGTTTCTCAAAAAAAAGATTTTGGATTTTCTTGTGAAGCAAAAGATTTTATATTTGTTACTGATAAAGGCAAAAAAATGTATCCAAATTTTGTATATAGAAAAATTCAACATTATTTAGGCTTAGTGAGTCAGTTAGATAAACGTTCTCCTCATGTGTTGCGTCATAGTTTTGCTACGCATATGTTGAACAATGGTGCGGATTTGAATTCAATAAAGGAATTATTAGGACATACAAGCTTAGTGGCTACACAAGTTTATACACATAATACATTTTCAAAAATTAAAACTATTTATAAACAAGCTCATCCGAGAGCACAATAAAAAAGAAAGGACTACAATATGGATATTAAAATTCAATCTGTTCGTTTTGATGCGGATAAAAAATTAATTGCTTATATTGAGAATAAAGTTGGCAAATTAAGTCAAGTTGCCGACAAAATTATCGATGCAGAAGTCGTTTTACGCTTAGAAAATTCGGAAACAAAGGACAATAAAGTAGCAGAAATCAAAATTAATGTACCATATGCTAAAGATATTTTTGCAAAACGTCAACGAAGCACATTTGAAGAATCTGTTGATTTAGCAACGGTTGCACTACGTCGTCAGTTAAAAAAATATAAAGAAAAATTAAGATAATTAAAAATAAATAAAAAAATCTTTAAAAAATTTTGGAAAGAAATAAATAATTCATACATTTGCAAACCTTTTTCGTAGGTAAAAGGATGTTCTTTTAAATGTATGTTTTTTTTATATTTTGGCCGATGTAGCTCAGTTGGTAGAGCAGCTGATTTGTAATCAGCCGGTCGGCGGTTCGAGTCCGTTCATCGGCTCCAAGATTTCTTGGGGGGATACCAAAGTGGCCAACTGGGGCAGACTGTAAATCTGTTGTCGAACGACTTCGGAGGTTCGAATCCTTCTCCCCCCACAACACTTAGGTTGCGGGAATAGCTCAGTTGGTAGAGCATCAGCCTTCCAAGCTGAGGGTCGCGAGTTCGAGTCTCGTTTCCCGCTCGAAGGTGCCAATGTAGCTCAGGGGTAGAGCACTTCCTTGGTAAGGAAGAGGTCATGGGTTCAATTCCCATCATTGGCTCAATTTTTTGTAAGTATAAATTAAAAAAAAGTTTAATTATTAATATTTAATATTTTAAGCCATGGCTAAAGAAAAATTTGATAGGTCGAAACCGCACGTAAATATTGGTACAATTGGTCACGTTGACCATGGTAAAACCACTTTAACTGCTGCTATCACAACAGTTTTAGGAAAAAGAGGTTTGTCGGCTGTAATGAGCTTTGATTCTATTGACAATGCTCCAGAAGAAAAAGAAAGAGGTATTACTATTAATACTTCACATGTTGAATACCAAACTGCATCACGTCACTATGCACACGTTGACTGTCCTGGTCACGCTGACTACGTTAAAAACATGGTTACAGGTGCTGCTCAAATGGACGGTGCTATTATAGTTGTTGCTGCAACTGATGGTCCTATGCCTCAAACTCGTGAGCACATCCTTTTAGCTCGTCAGGTAAACGTTCCAAGAATAGTTGTGTTCTTGAACAAAGTTGACTTAGTAGATGATGAAGAACTATTGGAATTAGTTGAAATGGAAGTTCGTGATTTATTGAATTTCTACGGTTTTGAAGGTGATGATTGTCCAGTTATTAGAGGTTCTGCTTTAGGTGCATTAAATGGTGAAGCACAATGGGAAGAAAAAGTTATGGAATTAATGGATGCTGTTGATACATGGATTCCAATTCCTCCACGTGATAACGAAAAACCATTCTTAATGCCAGTTGAAGACGTTTTCTCTATTACAGGTCGTGGAACAGTTGCTACTGGTCGTATCGAAACAGGTGTTATCAATACAGGTAATGAAGTTCACATCATCGGTTTAGGTGAAGAAGCTCGCAAAACTGTTGTTACAGGAGTTGAAATGTTCCGTAAAATATTAGACAGAGGCGAAGCTGGTGATAACGTTGGTTTATTACTACGTGGTGTTGATAAAGACGAGGTTAAGAGAGGTCAAGTGATTGCACAACCAGGAACAATTAAACCACATACAAAATTTAAAGCTGAAGTTTATATCTTGAAAAAAGAAGAAGGTGGTCGTCATACTCCATTCCACGATAAATATCGTCCACAATTCTTCTTGAGAACATTAGATATTACTGGTGAAATTCATTTACCAGAAGGCGTTCAAATGGTTATGCCTGGTGATAATGTTTCAATTGAAGTAGAATTGATTTATCCAGTAGCTTGTAACGTTGGTCTTCGTTTTGCTATCCGTGAAGGTGGTAGAACAGTTGGAGCAGGACAAATTACTGAAATTATTGAATAATTAAAAAACCAATAAGATAGATGAAGCGAGGTTTTCCTTGCTTCTTCTTTCTACGGGTGTAGCTCAGTTGGTAGAGCACTAGTCTCCAAAACTAGGTGTCGGGCGTTCGAGTCGCTCCTCCCGTGCAAACGAGATATTAAAATGAGAAAAATTAAAGAATATTTCAAAGATACTTACAACGAACTAGTTCATAAAGTTACTTGGCCCAAATGGTCAGAACTTCAGGGTAGTGCTGTTGTGGTTATGGTTGCTTCCTTAATATTTGCCTTAATTATTTTCGTGATGGATTATAGTTTTAAAAATCTTCTCGAAGTAATTTATGGCATATTTTATTAAACCTAATTTTGTCGGATATGTCAGAGATTGTTAAAAAATGGTATGTTGTTAGAGCTCTTAGCGGAAAAGAAAAAAAGGTAAAAGAATACCTTGAAGCAGAGATTGCTAGGCTTGGACTACAAGATCAAGTGTCTCAAGTTCTTATACCGACAGAAAAAGTTTATCAGGTCAGAAATGGAAAACCTATTACAAAGGAAAGAAATTTTTTTCCAGGTTATATTTTGATACATGCTGCTTTAGACGGTGAAATAGAGCACAGTATAAAAAATGTAAGCGGAGTAATTGGTTTTTTAAAAACCACCAAAGATGGACATGCAACACCTTTGCGTAATGACGAGATAGCTCGAATACTTGGAAAAGTTGACGAACTGGCAGAAAGTGACGAAGAAGTAAACATGTTGTTTTATGTGGGTGAACCAGTAAAGGTTATTGATGGTCCATTTAGTGGTTTTAGTGGTGTGATAGAAGAAGTGTATGATGAGAAGAAAAAGTTGAAAGTTATGGTTAAAATTTTTGGTCGTAGAACTCCACTTGAGCTTCGATTTATACAAGTTGAAAAAGAGTAATCTTTTATTTAGAAAAAAAAGTTTATGGCAAAACAAATTAGTGGTTTTATTAAACTACAAGTTAAAGGTGGTGTCGCTAATCCATCTCCACCCTTGGGTCCAGCTTTAGGATCAAAAGGTTTAAATATCATGGAGTTCTGCAAACAATTTAATGGTAGAACCCAAGATCAAGTAGGTAAAGTATTACCTGTAATTATCACTTATTATAGTGATAAATCTTTTGATTTTATCGTAAAGACTCCACCGGTTGCAATTCAATTGTTAGAGCAATCAAAAGTTAACAAAGGATCAGCAGAACCAAATAGAAATAAAGTTGGTTCGGTAACTTGGGATCAAGTTAAAGCTATTGCAGAAGCAAAAATGGTTGACTTAAATGCTTTTACATTAGATTCGGCTATGAGTATGGTAGCAGGCACAGCTAGAAGTATGGGGATTTCTGTAAAAGGAGAATCACCAATTAAAAAATAATTAAAGTACTTTTTGAAATGGCAAAAATTAGCAAAAATAGAAAAAACGCTTTAGCTAAACTTGAAAAAGGCAAGAAGTACGATCTTCAAGAAGCTGCAAAACTTGTGAAAGAGATTACTTTTACAAAATTTGATGCTTCTGTTGATATTGATGTTCGTTTAGGTGTTGACCCTCGTAAAGCCAATCAAATGGTTAGAGGAATCACAACATTACCTCACGGAACCGGTAAAGAAGTTCGAGTTTTAGTGTTATGTACTCCAGATAAAGAGCAAGAAGCAAAAGATGCAGGAGCTGATTATGTTGGATTAGATAATTATATCGAACAACTTTCAGGAGGCTGGACAGATATCGATATTATAATTACTATGCCTCAGGTGATGGCAAAACTAGGAAAACTAGGTAGAGTTTTAGGACCTAGAGGATTAATGCCAAACCCAAAAGCAGGCACAGTAACTATGGAGATCGGCAAAGCGGTTGAAGATGTGAAAAAAGGAAAGATTGATTTTAAAGTGGACAAATACGGTATAATTCATGCTGGTATTGGTAAAGTTTCATTTAGTCCTGAAAAAATAGTTGATAATGCAACTGAAATAATTCAGACAATTATAAGACTTAAACCAACAGCAGCAAAAGGAACTTATGTAAAAAGTATTTATTTGTCTAGCACAATGAGTCCTGGTATTGAAATCGATCTAAAGTCAATTAATTAGTAATTAACAAATTGCCAGTTATGAAACGAGAAGATAAAAATGCACTTATCGAAAGTTTGAAAGATACAATCAACGAATATAACCACTTTTATCTAACAGATATTTCGGGGTTAAATGCGGTTGAAACTTTTGAATTAAGAAAAAAATGTTTCGAAAAAGGCATAGAACTGATTGTTGTTAAGAATACTTTTTTTAAGCAAGCTTTAGAGCGAAGCGGTCGTGATTTTCAGGAACTTTATGGTGTTTTAAAAGAAAACACTACAGTAATGTTTACCAATGTTGCAAATGTTCCTGGTAAATTAATTCAAGAACTTAATAAAAAAAGTGATAAACCGCTTTTCAAAGGAGCTTATGCTGAAGAATCGTTTTATATTGGTGCAGACCAATTAAGCGCTTTAGCAAGTCTTAAATCTAAAGAAGAACTTATTGGCGATATTATTTTATTGTTACAATCACCAATAAAAACAGTTCTTGGACAACTTGAATCAGGTAAAAATTTATTAGGAGGTTTAGTAAAAACCTTATCAGAAAGAGAATAGAAAATTTAGTTTAAAAACAAATTAAAATCAAATTAAAATGGCAGATCTTAAGAAGTTAGCAGAAGAATTAGTTAACCTTACTGTTAAGGATGTAAATGAATTAGCAAACATCCTAAAAGAAGAATATGGTATTGAGCCAGCAGCTGCAGCAGTTGCAGTAGCAGGACCAGTTGCAGGAGGCGCTGGTGAAGCAGTAGAAGCTGAAAAAACCGAGTTTGACGTTATTTTGAAAAACGCTGGTGCTCAAAAATTACAAATTGTTAAATTAGTAAAAGAATTAACAGGACTAGGTCTTAAAGAAGCTAAAGCCCTTGTTGATGAAGCTCCAAAACCAATTAAAGAAGGAGTTCCAAAAGACGAGGCAAATGCACTTAAAACTCAATTAGAAGAGGCAGGTGCAGAAGTCGAACTTAAATAAACAACTTTTGTTGTATTAAATTATAGGTTTAAAGCCCAAAAAGGGCTTTAAACCTTTCGTTGTTAATGTTTAGGTTCTTTTAATTAATAAAAAAACAATGATTAGTAATAAGAAACAAAGAATTAATTTTTCTACAACAAAAAATCAGTTGGAGTATCCTGATTTTTTAGAAATACAAATAAAGTCATTTGAGGAGTTTTTCCAACTAAACTCCACAGCAGAACAAAGAAAATCTGAAGGTTTATATCAAGTGTTTATGGATAATTTTCCAATAAACGACACTAGAAATAATTTTATATTAGAATTTTTAGATTATACTTTAGATGCACCACGATATAGCATACAAGAATGTGTTGAGCGTGGATTAACTTATAGCGTGCCTTTAAAAGCAAAGCTAAAACTCTATTGTACAGATACCGAACATGAAGATTTTGAAACTTCGGTTCAAGATGTGTGGTTAGGTGCAGTTCCATATATGACACCAAGTGGAACTTTTGTAATAAACGGAGCAGAAAGAGTAATCGTTTCGCAACTGCATAGGTCGCCAGGCGTTTTCTTTAGTCAATCTATTCATACTAATGGAACTAAACTATATTCAGCTCGTATTATCCCATTTAAAGGCTCTTGGATTGAGTTTGCAACAGACATCAATAGTGTAATGTATGCATATATTGATAGAAAAAAGAAATTACCTGTTACAACCTTGCTTAGAGCTATCGGTTTTGAAAGCGATAAAGATATTTTAGAAATTTTTGACTTAGCCGATGAAATAAGAGTATCTAAAACTGCTTTAAAAAGAGTTGTTGGTCGTAGATTAGCAGCAAGAGTTTTAAAAACATGGATAGAAGATTTTGTTGACGAAGATACTGCAGAAGTTGTATCTATAGAGCGTAACGAAGTTGTTATTGATAGAGAAACAGTCTTAGAAACTCAACATATAGACATGATTTTAGAATCAGGAACTAAAACTATTCTTTTGCATAAAGAAAATCAAAAAGTTTCTGATTACGCAATAATTTACAACACTCTACAAAAAGACCCATGTAACTCGGAAAAAGAAGCTGTTGTAAGTATTTATCGTCAGTTACGTAGTAGCGAACCACCAGACGAAGCTACTGCACGTGATGTTATTGATAAATTGTTCTTTTCGGACAAACGTTATGACTTAGGAGATGTAGGTCGTTTTAGAATGAACAAGAAATTAAACTTGAACATTCCTGACGAAATTCGCATTCTTACTAAAGAAGACATAATCGAAATAATAAAATATTTAATTGAGTTAGTAAACTCAAAAGCAGATGTTGATGATATTGACCACTTGAGCAACCGTAGAGTTAGAACTGTTGGTGAACAATTAGCAAATCAATTTGGCGTTGGTTTAGCTCGTATGGCTCGTACTATTCGCGAAAGAATGAATGTTAGAGACAATGAAATTTTTCATCCAATTGATCTTATTAACTCTAAAACATTATCGTCTGTAATAAATTCATTTTTTGGGACAAATCAGTTGTCTCAATTTATGGATCAAATTAATCCATTAGCAGAAATTACTCATAAAAGACGACTTTCAGCTTTAGGTCCTGGTGGACTTTCACGTGAAAGAGCTGGCTTTGAGGTTAGAGACGTTCACTATACTCACTATGGACGTTTATGTCCAATTGAAACCCCCGAAGGTCCAAATATTGGTTTAATTTCTTCGCTTTGTGTTTATGCAAAAATAAATAAACTAGGATTTATCGAAACTCCTTATAGAAAAGTTGTTGATGGTAAAGTTTATTTCGACGATATAGTTTATTTAAGTGCAGAAGAAGAAGAAACAATTATAGCTCAAGCTAATGCTGAGATTGATGATGATGGTAATTTCCTATCATCAAGAGTAAAATCAAGAGATGAAGGAGATTTTGTTGTAACCGATCCTCAACAAATTGAGTTAATGGACGTTGCACCAAACCAAATAGCTTCGATAGCTGCTTCTTTAATTCCATTCTTAGAGCATGATGATGCCAACCGTGCTTTAATGGGTTCGAACATGATGCGTCAAGCAGTACCTCTTTTAAAAGCAGAAGCACCAATTGTAGGAACAGGCATAGAAGAAATGGTTGCTCGCGATTCACGAAATTTGATTACAGCAAAAAGTGATGGAGTAGTTGAGTATGTTGACGCAGAAAAAATAATAGTTAAATATAATAGATCTGAAGAAGAAAAATTTATAAGCTTTACAGATAATTCTGTTACTTATAATATTCCAAAATTTCAAAAGACTAACCAAAACACTTGCGTAAATTTACGACCCCTAGTCAAAAAAGGCGATATTATTAAAAAAGGTGATTTATTAACCGAAGGTTATGGAACAGATAATGGAGAATTAGCTTTAGGACGTAATCTTAAAGTTGCTTTCATGCCTTGGAAAGGTTATAACTTTGAAGACGCTATTGTTTTAAATGAAAATATAGTTAAAGAAGATATTTTTACATCTATCCATATTGCTGATTATCAATTAGAAGTACGTGAGACAAAACGAGGAATGGAAGAATTAACTTCAGATATTCCTAATGTAAGCGAAACTGCAACTAAAGACTTAGATGAGAATGGAATTATTAGGATAGGTGCATATGTAAAACCTGGAGATATAATAATTGGTAAAATTACTCCAAAAGGTGAATCAGATCCTTCTCCAGAAGAAAAACTTTTGAGAGCTATTTTTGGTGAAAAAGCAGGTGATGTAAAAGATGCTTCATTAAAAGCTTCGCCATCAACTAGTGGGGTTGTGATAGATAAAAAATTATTCTCGAAAACAATTAAAGATCGTAAACTTAGAAATCAAGATAAAATTTTAGTAGAAAATCTTGATAAAAAACATGCAGAAGAATCTGCTGCACTAAAAAGTATATTGATTGAAAAACTTTTCACTCTTGTTAATGGAAAAACATCTCAAGGTGTTAAAGATAATTTTAATAATGATTTAATTCCAAAAGGGACAAAGTTTACTCAAAAACTATTAGTAGATTTAAATTTTCTTAATGTAAGTCCTGGTCGTTGGACAACCGATAAAAATAGAAACGAAACTATTTCAAAACTTTTGTTTAACTATATGGTTGAGCAAAAGAAAATAGATGGCGATAATCGTCGTAAAAAGCTTGAAATTACTATTGGTGATGAACTTCCAGCAGGAATAATTCAATTGGCAAAAGTTTATATTGCAAGTAAAAGAATTGTTAAAGTTGGTGATAAATTTGCTGGTCGTCATGGTAATAAAGGTATTTTGGCAAAAATTGTTCGTCAAGAAGATATGCCTTTCTTAGAAGACGGAACTCCAGTTGATATTGTGTTAAATCCTTTGGGTGTGCCATCTCGTATGAACTTAGGACAGATTTATGAAACAATTTTAGGCTGGGCAGGTAGTGTTTTAGGAGTTAGGTTTTCGACACCTATTTTTGATGGAGCTGATATCGATCAAATTAATGAATATACTAAAAAAGCTGGCTTACCAGAATATGGAAGCACGTATTTGTATGATGGTGGCACAGGCGAAAGATTTGATCAGCCAGCAACTGTTGGAGTAATTTATATGTTGAAATTAGGACATATGGTTGAAGATAAAATGCACGCGCGTTCTATAGGTCCTTATTCATTAATTACACAACAGCCTCTTGGCGGTAAAGCACAGTTTGGTGGACAACGTTTTGGAGAAATGGAGGTGTGGGCACTCGAAGCATTTGGTGCTGCTAATGTGCTTCAAGAAATTCTAACAGTTAAGTCTGATGATGTGGTTGGTCGTGCTAGAACTTATGAAGCAATAGTTAAGGGCGAACAAATGCCAGAACCAGGAATTCCAGAATCTCTAAATGTATTAGTACATGAATTAAGAGGTTTATGTTTGAGAGTAGATCTTGATTAAAAATTAAATTAATAGCTGATAAAAATATGGCTTTTAGAAGAGATAAAAAAATAAAAACAAATTTTTCAAAAATTACTATTAGTCTTGCTTCTTCTGAAGAAATTCAGGAAATGTCCAGTGGCGAAGTAACTAAACCAGAAACAATAAACTATCGTACTTATAAACCAGAAAGAGATGGTTTGTTTTGCGAAAGAATATTTGGTCCAGTAAAAGATTACGAATGTCATTGCGGTAAATATAAAAGAATTAGATACAAAGGGATCGTCTGCGACAGATGTGGTGTGGAAGTTACCGAAAAGAAAGTAAGACGAGAAAGAATAGGACATATTCAACTTGAAGTTCCGGTAGCTCATATTTGGTATTTTAAGACTTTGCCAAACAAAATTGGTTATTTACTTGGGCTTCCAAGCAAAAAACTTGATTCAGTAATTTACTACGAGCGTTATATCGTTGTGCAGCCTGGAGTAAAAGCTATTGACGGTATTCAAGAATTAGATTTTTTAACTGAAGACGAATATTTAGAAATTTTAGATAGCCTGCCACGCGAAAACCAACTTTTAGAAGATACAGACCCAAATAAATTTATTGCTAAAATGGGTGCTGAAGCTATTCAGGACTTGCTTAAAAGAATTGACTTAGATCAATTGTCATATTCTTTAAGAGATAAAGCAAGTAACGAAACTTCACAACAAAGAAAAAGTGAAGCTCTAAAACGTTTGAGCGTTGTCGAAGCATTTAGACTTTCTGCAGATAGAAATAAGCCTGAGTGGATGATAATTAATGTTATACCCGTTATTCCACCAGAGTTGCGTCCATTAGTTCCACTTGATGGTGGACGTTTTGCTACTTCAGACCTTAATGATTTGTATCGTAGAGTTATTATAAGAAATAATAGACTAAAACGTTTAATCGAAATTAAAGCTCCAGAAGTAATATTACGTAACGAAAAACGTATGTTACAAGAAGCAGTAGATTCTCTTTTTGATAACTCAAGAAAATCAAATGCTGTAAAAACTGATGCAAATAGACCTTTAAAATCTCTTAGTGATAGCTTAAAAGGAAAACAAGGTCGTTTCCGTCAAAACTTATTAGGTAAACGTGTTGACTTTTCTGCTCGTTCGGTAATTGTTGTTGGTCCAGATTTAAAAATGCACGAATGTGGATTACCTAAAGAAATGGCAGCAGAATTATACAAACCTTTTATTATTCGTAAGTTAATTGAACGCGGAATAGTAAAAACTGTTAAATCTGCTAAAAAAATTATTGAAAGAAAAGATCCAGTTATTTGGGATATACTTGAAAACGTTTTAAAAGGTCATCCAGTTTTGTTAAACCGTGCTCCTACTTTGCACCGCTTAGGTATTCAGGCATTTCAACCAAAACTTATCGAAGGAAAAGCAATTCAATTGCACCCATTAGTTTGTACAGCATTTAATGCTGACTTCGACGGTGACCAAATGGCAGTGCATTTACCACTCGGTAACGCAGCTATTCTTGAAGCACAAGTTTTAATGTTGGCTTCTCATAATATTCTAAATCCAGCTAATGGAGCTCCTATTACTGTTCCTTCTCAAGACATGGTTTTAGGTTTGTATTATCTAACTAAAGGTAGAAAAGGAGTAAAAGGAGAAGGATATACATATTATTCTCCTGAAGAAGTTATTATCGCTAATAACGAAGGACAATTAGATCTTCATGCTAATATAAAAGTAAGAGTTGACGATGTAAACGAAAAAGGAGAAGCGGTTACAAGAATGATAGAAACTACTACAGGTAGAGTATTATTTAACCAAATCGTTCCTAAAGAATACGGATATATTAATGAAATTCTTACAAAAAAATCATTACGCGATATTATTGGAAACCTTGTAGGAAGGTTTGGAACAGACGTAACTTCAAGATTCCTAGATGATATAAAAGACTTAGGATTTTCTCATGCGTTTAAAGGTGGATTGTCGTTTAATTTGAATGACGTTATTATTCCTGAAACAAAACAAGAATTAATTCAAGAAGGATATGCTGAGGTTGATGAAATCATGTTTAACTATGAAAATGGTTTTATTACCGATACTGAACGCTACAATCAAGTAATTGACGTATGGACTAATATAAACGCTAGGTTATCTATCGATGTTATGAAAAAGCTTTCTACTGATGACCAAGGCTTTAATGCAGTTTATATGATGCTTGACTCTGGAGCTAGAGGTTCTAAAGAGCAAATTAGCCAATTGTGCGGAATGAGGGGACTTATGGCAAAACCACAAAAATCAGGTGTTGCAACTAGCGAAATTATTGAAAACCCAATTTTAGCAAACTTTAAAGAAGGTTTGTCAATTCTTGAATATTTCGTTTCTACTCACGGTGCTCGTAAAGGTCTTGCAGATACAGCTTTAAAAACTGCCGATGCGGGATATTTAACAAGAAGATTAGTTGACGTTGCACAAGACGTTATTATTACCGAAGAAGATTGTGGAACATTAAGAGGATTGGTAGCTGTTGAACTAAAGAAAAATGATGAAGAAGTAATTGAATCTCTTTATGAACGTATCTTAGGTCGTACTAGTGTTCATGATATTTACCATCCACAAACTGAAGAATTAATAGTTGCTGCAGGTGAAGAAATTACTGAAAGAATTGCAAAAATTATTGACGAATCTCCAATTGAAAAAGTTGAAATTCGTTCGGTATTAACTTGTGAATCTCGAAAAGGAGTTTGTGCAAAATGTTATGGACGTAATTTGGCAACTCACAGAATGGTTCAAAAAGGAGAAGCTGTAGGAGTTATTGCAGCACAATCTATCGGAGAGCCTGGTACTCAGTTAACTCTACGTACATTCCACATGGGAGGGGTTGCTGGTAAAATTGCGGGAGAATCATTTATAGACGCAAAATATGACGGTATCCTAGAAATTGATGAGTTAAGAACAGTTGAACATAAAGAAAAAGATGGTTCTCTTGTTGATATTGTAGTAACTCGTATGGCTGAAATGAAAATTTTAGACCCAAATACAAAAATACCTCTAGTAAACAAACCTATACCTTATGGTTCTAAATTGTACTTTAAGCAAGGTAATAGTGTTAAAAAGGGAGATAGAATCTGTGATTGGGACTTATATAATATCGTTATTGTTAGTGAAGTTTCGGGAAAACTAGTGTTTGAAGACGTTATCGAAGGTGTCAACTATAAAGATGAATTGATAATTCAAACTGGTTTAACAGAAAAAATTATAATCGAAACTAAGGATAAAACTAAAATTCCAGTTGCCAAAATTGTTGATAAAAATAACGAAGTATTAGCAACTTATAATTTACCTGTAGGTGCTCGTTTGCAAATTGAAGAAAACGAAAAAGTTGAATCTGGAGATATCTTGATTAAAATGCCTAGAATTGTCGGAAAAGGTGGAGATATTACCGGTGGTTTGCCTAGAGTAACAGAGTTGTTTGAGGCTAGAAATCCATCTAATCCTGCTGTAGTTTCAGAAATTGACGGGGAAGTATCTTTTGGTAAAATTAAAAGAGGAAATAGAGAAATTGAAATTACCGCAAAAGACGGTAAGGTTAATAAGTATTTAGTACCTCTTTCAAAACAAATTTTAGTTCAACCAAACGACTATGTTAAAGCTGGTACACCACTTATCGATGGAGCAATTACTCCTAGCGATATTTTAGCAATTAAAGGTCCTACCGAAGTTCAAGAATATTTAGTGAATGAAATCCAAGACGTATATCGTTTACAAGGTGTGAAAATTAATGACAAACACTTTGAAGTGATTGTACGCCAAATGATGAGAAAAGTTGAAGTTGTTGAACCTGGTGATACTCAATTCCTTGAAAAACAACTAGTTGACAAATGGGAGTTTAGAGAAGAAAATGACGCTATTTTCGATAAGAAAATTGTTGTTGACCCAGGAGACTCTACAAATTTCTCTAAAGGACAAATGATTTCTTATCGTAGGTTGAGAGATGAAAACTCAATATTAAAACGTAAAGACATGAAACTAGTTGAAGTTAGAGATGCTTTGCCAGCTACTTCTAGTCAAGTGTTACAAGGAATTACTAGAGCAGCTCTTCAAACAAATAGCTTTATGTCAGCAGCTTCTTTCCAAGAAACAACTAAAGTTCTAAACGAAGCAGCAATACGTGCAAAAGTTGACGAACTTGAAGGATTGAAAGAAAACGTTATTGTTGGACATAAAATTCCTGGAGGAACCGGACAAAAAGAATTTGAAAATATTAGAGTTACATCTAAGATGATTGCAGAACAATACTTAAATCAAGATGAAATAAGTATTGAAGAAGAAAAATTTGAAGAAACTGAAATTTAAAAATTATGGACGAAAAAAAGCAAAATCAAATAAATATTGAACTAAGCGAAGAGGTTGGACAAGGTATTTATTCTAATCTTGCAGTAATAACACACTCTTCATCGGAGTTTGTTTTGGATTTCGTTAGAATTATGCCAGGACTGCCTAAGGCTAAAGTACAATCTAGAATAATTCTTACACCAGAGCATGCTAAAAGATTATTAGGAGCTTTGCAAGAAAATGTTATTAAATTTGAAAGCATTAATGGCGAAATTAAAATTAGTAACAATAAACCAGGAACACCTATTCCAATGAATTTTGGAGGACCAACTGCTCAAGCATAAGTAAGTGATATTAAATAATTAAACTTAGAGTGATGTTGGGGAAAATTAAATTTTAGTTTTCCCCAATTTTTATGTAAATTTGCTTAATAGTTTTCGTAAATTAAATTATGAAGTATCTAATTGAGAAAATAAGAAAAAAAAAGAATAGTGGTATCGCTATTATTTTGTTTTTACTTTTCTTCTCATTCTCATCATGTTTTAAGCCACAAACATTTCCTAAAGAACCAAATATAGAATTTCTTGATTTTATAGTTAAAGATACTTTTGATATTCTACAAAATCGTGTTCTAAATGGCACATTACATTTTTATTTTGTTGATGGAGATGGTGATATAGGTTATGATACAACTAGTCCCAGAAAAAACACAATCTTTTTGCAAAAATATAAAATTGAAAACAAACAAGAAGTTTTGATTAATTTGCAAGTGCCATTAGAATATTTTGTACCTAAATTTAAAAAAAACAATCAAGATGGAGTTTTGCAAGGCGAAATGTTTGTTAAGGATTTGAACGAAACTTTTCCTTTTGAAAATGACACAATAATGTATAAATTTTATATAAAAGATAGGGCAGGCAATAAAAGCAATGTCGCAACAACAGGACATATTATTGTGAATAATTATTTACAATAAAATAAGCGATAGGTTTGTTATCTTAATAATAAATTCTAATTTAGAAAAAAATAAAACCAAACATGATTGATCAAGTTACCGTTCAGAAAATTATTGATGCAGCCGAGATTACAAGCCTTGTTCAAGAATTTGTGTCTCTAAAGCGAAGAGGAGCAAATTATTTGGGCTTGTGTCCTTTTCATAATGAAAAAACCCCATCGTTTACAGTAAGTCCTTCAAAAGGAATTTTTAAATGTTTTGGCTGTGGAAAAGCTGGTAATGCCGTGAGTTTTATTATGGCTCACGAACAACTTTCTTATCCCGAAGCTTTAAGATATTTAGCAAAAAAATACAATATTCATATCGAAGAAAGAGAATTGACAGAAGAAGATATTCGTGCCAATACCGAAAGAGAAAGTATGAATATTGTAAATGAAGCCGCTTGTAAATATTTTGAAAATACATTATTCAATTCTGATGAGGGAATATCAATAGGTCTAAGTTATTTTAAAGAAAGAGGTTTTAATGAGCAAGTTATAAAAGAATTTAGATTAGGTTATAGTCTTGAGCAAAAAAATGCCTTTACAGAATGGGCTTTAAAAAATGGATATAAAAAAGAATTTTTAGAGTCAACAGGATTAAGTTTTTTTAAAGAAAACTACTATTTTGATAGGTTTGCAGCAAGGGTAATGTTCCCAATTTTAAGTATTTCGGGACAAGTAGTTGGCTTTGGGGCAAGAACTTTAAGCGATGATAAAAAAACAGCTAAATATCTAAATTCACCAGAATCTTTAGTTTATAATAAAAGTAAAGTTGTATATGGTTTATTTCATACAAAAAATGAAATAATTAAGCAACAAAAAAAATGCTTTTTGGTAGAAGGTTATATGGATGTTATATCCTTGTTTATGACTGGAATAAAAAATGTGGTTTCTTCATCAGGAACTTCATTAACCGAAGACCAAATACGACAGATACACAGGTTTGCTGACGATATTACCATTCTTTATGATGGCGATCTAGCAGGAATAAAAGCCTCTCTTAGGGCTATAGATATGATTTTAGAGCAAGGTTTAAATGTTAGAATTGTTCTTTTCCCAGAAGGAGAAGACCCAGATTCTTATGCCAAAAAACATGGAAGCTCTAAAACTATAGAATATATTGAGAAAAATGAAACTGATTTTATTTCTTTTAAAGCAAACTTGCTGTTTGATGAAGCTAAAAATGACCCAATAAAACGAGCTTCTTTAATTACAGATATTGTTAGGTCTATTGCAATTATCAACGACAATATTAAGCAATCTGTTTATATTCAAGAATGTAGCAAAATCTTAGATGTCGATCAAAGTGTTTTATATGCCGAAGTTTTAAAAATTAGAAAATCAAAAATCGAAAGCATTAGAAAACAAGAATATAAATATGCTCAACCAGTAAAGTCCACACCTAGTTTACCAGATTCGTTTGAAGGTATTTATTTCGAATCTCAAGAAAAAGAAATTATTAGATTATTGCTATTGTATGGCAATCATATCATAAACATAAAAGATGAGGCAACTGAAACAGAATTAGAAATTAATGTTGCTCAATTTATTATAAATGAACTAAGAAACGAGGGCTTAGAATTCAAAAATGTAATAAATAAAAAAATATTTCTTTTTGCTGAAGAATTGATAAACAATGATGAACCTATAAAAATAGAATTATTTACTCATAATTTTGACCCTGAAATTAGTCAAGTTTCTGTAAATTTATGTTCATCAAAATATGAGCTTAGTTCGATATGGGAAAAAAGAGGCTCACCAATACTTAAAGAAGAAAAGAAGTTACAAGAAATATTAGAAGATGTTTTTATAAAATATAAATTAAAAATTGCTAAAGAGTTCGAAACTAATGTGAAAAGTAAAATAAAATTACTAAAAGAAGGCAACAATGATGAAGAACTCCAAAGCACATTAGAAGATTTTAAAAAAATAAAAGGCATATTAAAAGATTTATCCAATATGCAAGGGAGGGTGATTTTGTAGTTATCTCTATTCCAACTTTACTTCTTTATTCTATTCTTTATCCTATTATTCTTCGTAGAAGCTAAGTTTTCTTATAAATGTATCATAACCCATAGATTTTAGATTTTTTGCAGCTTCAACAGCCATTTGGTATGAGGTGTATTCGCCAACATAATATCTATACCAACCGTCATTAGAAACATGCATTTTTACTCCTACTAATTCTGGAAAATCTTCAACTGCTCTTTGATTTTTTAAAGCATATATTTGTACTGTATATTTTTTGCTAGAAGGAATTTTGGAAATAGCAAGATAATCGCCTTCTTCAATTACTATTGGGAGAATTTCTAATATCGCTTTATCACCTTGATTAAGCACTTTAAATTCAGCTCTTCTATTGTATTTTCTACCAGTTGGGTTATCACGACCATCTGGAGTTTGATTAGCAGCTATTGGATTGTTTTCGCCATATTTTGCAGTTATAATATTTTCAGCATTATTTCCTTTTGCAACTAAATAATCTTTTACTGATTTTGAACGATAATAAGAAAGTAAATAATTATATTCGCTTGTACCTAACCAGTCGGTATGCCCACCAATTTCAATCTTAGCAGTAGAATTTTCGTTTAAGTAATTAGCTAGTAAATTTAAATTATCAAAATATTCAGGTTTAATATTTGACTTATCAAAATCAAAGAAGATATTTTCAATTTTAAGTATGGATTTATCACTTTTTTCAATTTGAATTTCTTCTTCATCTTCAATACTAGCCAACAGTTCTTCTTTATTTTCAACAATTTCTAAACCATAAATATTTGTTAAACCATCAAAAGTACCATCGGTGTATATGTCATTTTGGGCAATATCATTTTTACTTAAATATTCAATAATTTCTGTTGAACGTTTTTCGTCATATAGTGGATTACCGTCTTTTTTAGGTGTTACGATATTAATTGCAAGTTTTTCGTTTTCAGCTTTAAGTTCTGAATATTTTTCAATTACCTTATTAAGTTCATTTATAGCATTGTCATCTAAATTGTTAGTGTTCTCATCAAAATATACATATGTGTGATCGTAAAACGAACTTAAAATAACAGGTTCTAATTCTATAGGTTTATACTCTTTTATCTGGTTAGATAATTCTTGTCTAGTTGGAGTATATTCAATTGAACGAATAGTATGTCCATGTATTTGATAAGTAATTTCATAAGTATTGTCAGGACTCATTATCAATACATATTTAGAATTATGTTTATTTAAACGCGACTCTTTTGGTTCTTCGTTAGAATCTTTATGTTTCACAGTAACAGTAATGTTTTCAGGGAAATTATTGTTTTTATCAGCAACTATTCCTTCAAAAACAATCATATTGCTTTTATAAATATTTTCTTGTAATATTTCATATAAATCCAAGTCGCCATAGCCGTCATTAGCTTTTATTGTTGCTATATATCCTTTTTGTCCATCAAGATTTACGACATAAGATACATCATCGTCAGGTGTATTTATTGGATACCCAATATTTATAGGTTCTGTAAATTCACCATTTCTGCGAATAATTGATGAAAACACGTCATAGCCACCCATAGAGTTATGTCCTTTGGAACTAAAATATAGAGTAACGCCGTCAGGGTGTATAAAAGGAGACTCTTCATCATACTCTGTGTTAATTTGTTGAGGTAGAGGTAAGGCTTCGCCCCAATTTCCGTTTGGCAGTTTTCTCATAACATATATATCTAAGCCTCCAAATCCTCCTTTTCTGTTACTAGTAAAATATATAGCATCTCCATCTGGACTAATTGTGGCATGAGTTTCTTTAAATCTAGAGTTTACATTTTGTTTTAATAAAGTTGGTGTTGACCAATTATACATATCATCACTTTCAGTTAAATAAATGCTACCTGAATTATTTTCCCCTGATCTATAAAAGAATAATTGCTTGCCATCTATAGATAAGCCAATAGCAGCTTCATTGTTTTCTATTGTGTTGACAGGTTCGCCTAATCTAAAAGGAGTTTGCCATTTATCATCAACTTTTTTAGAAATAAAAATGTCTTCATCTTGATTTTTTATTTCTTGTCCTTCTCGTGGTCGTCTTGATGTGAAAATTAAATAATTTTCGTATAAATCAACAATAGGAGAGTGATCGGTAAATTCCGAATTGACAATTTCTCCTAAATTAATTAACTCAGCTTTTATTGGGTTTGCAATATTATAAATAGCGTTTTCTGTAACCTCAATTTCTCTGTTTGTTGACTTTAACAAAAGCTTATCTTCTGATTTTGAAGAATTAAGCATCTCTTTAAGTTTGTTAAAACTATCCAAGCTCTCCTCAAACATATAATTTATTCTATAAGCAATACCTAAATATAAATAAGACTCTAACGGCGCATTTCTTTCTTTATGATTATTTTCCTTATAACTTGGAGAAGTGTGCTCTGAAGCCTTTTTTAAATATTCAAGGGCTTGTGTTTTATAAAGCCTTGTGTTTAAATAACATACACCTATTTTATACCAAACATTTGGATTGTCAGGACTTATGTTATCTAGTTTCAGCAACAAGTCTAATGCTTCGTCATAATTACCTTCGTACATAAATGCTTCAGCATCATAAAAATAGTTTATACTAGTTCTGTCGGGTTTCAATTCTTGAGCGTGTGATAGAACGTTAACAAGCATTAGCAAAGAAAGAAATACTGTCCTTTTCATAATAAGATTAATTTAAATTTTTAATAAATAGTTTTAAAGTATTATAATCGAATTCACATTCTTCTATTAGTTGCTTTTGGCTTCCATGTGAAATAAATCTGTCAGGAATGCCAAAACGATATATTTTTGAGTTAAAATTATTGTCAACCATAAATTCGGATATTGCAGAACCAAAACCACCTACAACACTATTATCTTCAATAGTTATGATATGATTATATTCATTGAATATTTCTGTTAATAGTTCATTGTCAAGTGGTTTTACAAAAATCATATCAAAAACAGCAATACTTATATTTTCGTCTTCGAAATCATTAGCTAATTTGATTGCGGTGTTACCTGGGGTGCCAATACTAAGTATTGCAACATCTTTTCCATCTTTCATTTTTTCTCCTTTTCCAATTTCAATTTCTTTAAATTCAATTTTAGATTTTGCTTGTGTAGATTTGCCTCGTGGATATCTGATAACAGATGGAGAATTATGTTTTTCTAATTGTAAGGTAAACATTAAATTTCTAAGCTGAAATTCGTCTCTAGGAGCAGCAATCACTAAATTTGGGACACAACGCATATAAGATAAATCAAAACTCCCATGGTGTGTAGGTCCATCTTGTCCAACTAAACCAGCTCTATCTAAACAAAATATTACTTTTAAATTTTGTAAAGCAACATCGTGAATTACTTGGTCGTAAGCTCTTTGCATGAACGAACTATAGATATTGCAAAAAGGTAGCATTCCTTTTTTTGCTAAACCAGCAGCAAAAGTAACTGCATGTTGTTCTGATATTCCGACATCAAAACTTCGGTTAGGAAACTCTTTAAACATTTTTCCCAAAGAAGAACCACTTATCATAGCTGGAGTAATAGCACAAATTTTTGTATTTATTTTTGCTAATTCAACTATAGCGTCTCCAAAAATATCTTGAAATTTTTGAGGTTCATTTTCACAAGAAGTAGTATCGGTAATTATGCCTGTTGTAACGTCAAATTTTCCGGGTGCTGCATGCCACAATGTTTGATTTTCTTCAGCAACTTTAAATCCTTTACCTTTTTTAGTGATGATATGCAATAGTTTTGGTCCAGAGATGTTTTTAATATCTTCAAAAAGTTTTACTAATAAAACAACATCATGTCCATCAACAGGTCCAAAATATCTAATATTTAATGATTCGAATAAATTGCTATTTTTTAAAACAATAGATTTTATTGCATTATCTATTTTTTGTGAAAAAGATTGAAAATTAGTACCAAAACGATTAAGTCTTCCTAAAAAATTCCAAACATCGCCTTTAACTTTATTATAAGTTTTTGAAGTGGCAATATCTGTTAAATATTCTTTAAGAGCTCCACGGTTTTCGTCAATTGCAATTTTATTGTCATTTAGAACTATTAAAACATTTTCGCCAGATGCACCCATGTTATTTAAGCCTTCAAAAGCAATTCCACCCGTTAAAGAGCCATCGCCAATTACTGCAATGGTATTTATTTTTTCTCCTTGTAAACTTGCAGCTTTTGCAATGCCTAAAGCAGCCGAAATGCTCGTACTTGCATGTCCTACACCAAAAGTGTCATATTCACTTTCTTTAGGGCTAGGAAATCCGCTAATACCACCGTAAGTTCTATTTGTATGAAATAAATCTCTTCTTCCAGTTAAAATTTTATGTCCGTAAGCTTGATGTCCAACATCCCAAACCAATTGATCGACAGGTGTATTGTATGCGTAATGTAATGCTACTGTTAATTCAACCACTCCTAAACTTGCTCCTAAGTGGCCCGGATTTTTTGAGGCTGATTCAATAATAAAATTTCTTAACTCTTTACAAACAGTTGGTAATTCACATAAGTCAACTTTTTTTAAATCGGCAGGCGAATTAATATCTTTCAAAAGTTTATATTTAATATTATCATCAACCATAGTTAATGCAAAAGTAAATAAATTAAATTAAAAAACATATAGCTAAAAGTTGAAAGTTTATAAAATTTAACTGTTGAAAACATCATTAAAAAATTTTTAATTAAAACAATATTTAAGCGACAAAACACCAAGGCTTTTAGGACTGTTTTTATAAAAAAATCGTTGAAAACCAATAGACATGTCTAAGCTATGTTTTCCAAAACTATATTTATCACCTATAAAAAGTCTAATTTTACTAAAATATGGTAATCTAAAAATTTTATGCAGTCTGAAAATTTCAGCTGAAAAATAAAATTTATTAGCTTGTTTGTGATAGTATTCAAGTTTTATCCTATTCCTAAACTTAATTTCTTGCAAGTTATCAATTTCTCGGCTTCTAAAGCAATTCAAATATTCATTTTGATAACGCAATCTGTAACCAAGTCTAATAACAGAACTAAGTTTTATCTGATATGAAAAGTCAAGATTATATCTTAAATCGTGTTGAAAATTGTTTAAATAATCCATGTCGTAAGTGTATCTTCCCCCTGCGGCTATCGAAAAATTTTTATTTATTTTATAAGAAAATTCAATATTGGAGATTATATCATCAATTTTTGTGAAATTTTTAAACAATCTTAATTCTTGTTCAAATTCTAGTTTGAAACCTTTATATAACTTTTTCTCGAAACCTGCTGTCAACCATGAGCCAATATCATTTGTAACAGCCACTTCTTGAGCATTTGTAGTACTAACAACAAGACTTAGAGCTATGCAGGTAAAAAATATTTTAGAATGTTTTATCATAAATTTCTTTTAAATTCGGAACAAATAATTGCACTTGCAACAGATACATTTAAAGATTCGGCATGTATATCTAATTCAGAAAAACTTGGAATAAAAAGTTTTTTGTCAACCATAGCTTCTAAATTTTTATTTATGCCTTTTCCTTCGTTGCCCATAATAATAAATCCTGCTTTTGGCAACGATGATTTGTAAATATTTTCGCCATTTAAAAAAGTTCCAAACACATGGTTTTTGGTATTGTTTTTAAATTTAACAATTTCTTCAGCAATATTGGCATAAATAACATTAACCCTTAAAAAAGCTCCCATTGTAGCTTGTAAAGTTTTTGGAGAGTATAAATCTGCAGAATTGAGAGAACAAATTAAATTTTTTATTCCAAACCAATCGCAAATACGAATAATTGTTCCCAAATTTCCCGGGTCTTGAATTTCATCTAAAGCTAGATATAAATCTTCATTTTTATATAAAATATTACGAGATTCCGGCATTGAAACTATAGCCAACACATTAGAAGGAGTAACAAAACTGCTTATCTTTTTCATTTCTTCAGGTTTGGCTTCAAAAACTAAATCCTGAAATTTTTCTAAGTCATATTCATTTTTTTCTAAGTATTCTGGCGAACCACAAATTAATTTTATATCTAAATTTGATTTTAAAACTTCGCTCACAATTTTTTCACCTTCAACAACAAAAAGTTTTTCCTTAATTCTATACTTTTTAAGTTTTAAAGAATTAATAAATGATATTTTCGACTTAGAAACTTGTTTCATACAAAACAAAAATATAAAAAAAATAGAATATTATCATTGTTTCATATTTATTTTTCAGTTTTGGCGTAGTCAAAGGTTTTTTATTGAGATTAGTGAAGTTGATTATAGAGTGTTTTTAACTTCTTTTTTTCTCAAAAATATCAATGTTTTTAATTACTTCGTTAGGATTAACGGTATTGTTTTCAATTTCAAATCTTATTGCTGTGATAAATTTATGCCAGCCTGTGTTTCCTGCCGCACCAGGATTTAGGTGTAAAAGTTTCAGATTATTATCATAAATTACTTTTAAAATATGGGAATGACCAGCAATAAAAATATCGGGTTTTATATCTAATAGCAAGTTTTTAATGTTAGGAGCATATTTCCCAGGATAGCCTCCAATATGTGTTATTAGCACTTTTTGTCCTTCGCAAACAAAATTTAAAAATTCTTTAGTTCTAGCTCTGATTTTAGTGCCATCAATATTTCCCCAAACGGCTTTTATTGGTTTAAATTTTTCTAAATCATCTAAAATTTGTTCAGAACCAATATCGCCAGCATGCCAAATTTCATCACATTCTGCAAAAAAATCTAAAATTTCTTTGTCTAAATATCCATGAGTATCTGAAAGAAGACCAATTTTCATTAAAATATTTTTAAAAATCCTACCAATTGGTAGGTGTGTTGGGCAAAAATAAGAAATTCCTGTTTTATTTTGATAGCAAAGTTGCGTATTTAATGTAAAAATATCAAAATCACATAAACTTTTTAAAAATGTTTATGTCGTATTTATTAGATTATAATTTTTGCTAACTCGCTTATATAGCACATAGTACAGTAAAAAAGGAATGTCTATTTTAATTAATAAAACCATGTTGTTAACATAATGTTAATAAATTATTGCTAGAATTTGAATATTATTTATTATTTTTGGATAATTATTATCATTAAGTTTAATTAAAATACTAAAAATTATGGAAGCAAATTTTACAGTAAAAGAAGCTATTATTGAATCAATAAAGCTTGGTTTGAAAAATTTTTTATCGTTAATAGGTGCGGTAATTCTTTGGGGATTAACCATTTGGATTCCTTATCTAAATGTTGGAACTACAATAGGTATGATTACTTTGCCTGCAAAAATGAGTAGAGGAGCTATAATTTCTCCTACAGAAATTTTTGCTAGTAAGTATCGCAAGTACATGGGAGAGTTCTTCCTCGTTACAGGTTTAAAGTCTATTATAATGTTCCCAGCTTTTTTATTTATGTATTTTCCAGGTTTAGTTCTTCAATATGCTTTCTCTTTCGCAACTTTATTTGTTGTTGATAAAGGAATAAATCCTAGCGAAGCAATAAGTCTTAGCAACAAATGTACTTATGGATATAAATGGAAAATGTTTTTTACTCATTTAGTACTTTTTGTAGTTATTTGGATTGTATTTTTGATTTTAGGCTTTATAACTCCAATCTTGGGTGTTATCGCTTTTGTTTTGTTTATGCCTATTTTATTGGGAGCTACAGCATTTTTCTACGGTAAATTAACTGCTCATGTTCCTTCAGCAGACAATCCAGAAATAGTAGAAAATTAATATATTAAGTAAAACTAAAAAACTAAAATTAAAAAGCGACTTATTTGTCGCTTTTTTTGTTTAGAGAAATTTCAAAAAGATGCAAACTAGTCCACCAAGTTTAAAGTTTATATTTTGAAAATTTTAAACTAATGAGGTTTTTAATTTAAAACAATCCCAAAAACACAAAGTAAAATGCCCCAAAAACACAAAGTAAAACACCCCAAAAACACAAAGTAAACTTATAAAAAAACCTGTAGGGTTACAGGTTTTTTATTAAATGAAGTAAGCAAATAAACATTAATATTTTATAAATTTTAAAAGTTCGTTTTCAAATTTTATAAAGTACATTCCTTCTTTTAACTCGCTTATATTCACAGAGTTTTGTTTTGTTTTGCTTTGCATTAGCACTCTTCCTTGAATATCAAGAATTTCGTAAGTTTGTGCTTGACTAAAGTTTAGAATATCATTAGCTGGATTTGGATAAATTGAAATATTAGGAATTTCAAATTTATTTATGCAATTTACATTTACAATATTTGAAATAGTTTTTGTTCCGTCAAAATCAACTTGTACTAAGCGATAATAAACGTTTTCTGAAACTTGATTTTTATCAATATGCTTATATTCCAATTCTGATGATGAAAATCCAGCTCCTTGAATTTTATCTAAATTCTTCCAATTTGTTGCATCTTGACTTCTTTGAACAATAAAATAATCATTATTAGTTTCGCTTGCAGTAACCCAGTTTAATTCAACAAAATTTTTATCGCAATTCACATTAAAACTAACCAATTCTACAGGTAAAATATATATCTCGTGTTTAGCAATTGAAAATTCTGAGAAAGAAGTTAATTCTGTTCTTTCAGCATGGATTGAGTTTCCTGAAATTGATTGTGTTGAATTTGTATGATTTCCTTGCAAATACCAATTGCTTGATGAGTTGTCGCGTTTAATCACAGTATGTTGTTCAGCTTGAGCACCAATATTAGATGCTCCACGCATATCTAAACTTATATCATAACTAATTGCACTTAATCCAGAATTTGGTGCAATAGTCCAATAACCAGGATTTAAAATAGTTTGTAAAATAGTTCCATCAACAAAAAGATTTAAAGACGCAATGTCTAGGTTTGTAATATGGCTATCAAATCTAGCGTCAAGATAAGTTAATCCTGTGCTTGAAATTAAATTTATTGTAGCTAATTGAATGTTTGAAGCATTGCCTACAGGCATAGCATAAGAACCTGTTGAAGCAACTGCTCGTCTTAAATTTCCATTTATATACGACAAATTAGAAGCATTTGTAATTGCAGTGCTTGCTGTATTGTTTACATAAACACGATTAGTTTCAGTGGTAATTTTTCCTTTGGTTAAATTTAAAGTGTTAACTTGAATATTTTTGGCAAGAACAACATAAGACGAAGGTTTATCAATAGTTAATGTTCCAAAAATAACTTCGCTATTTCCGTTAATATTTTGGATTTCACTTCCATTTAGTTTTGTATTTGCTTGTGAAACTTTAAAATTACTCATATTATCAATACTAATATTTCCACCAATTTCAAAATTGATTGCATTGGTGTTAAAGTTCATGCTTCCACCGTCTAGAGTAAAGTCGCCTTTTACTTTTAACGAAGCATTGGCAACATTATATACATCGCCTTTTACTATTAAATCTTTACAAACAGCTAAAGAGTCAGCATGAGCACTTAGTTTTAAGTCAAATCTTTCGGCATTGTGTGCTGATATTTCCACATCAGTATTTTCGTTAGGAACTCTAAGGTTATACCAGTTTGCACAATTACACCAAGCAGAATTTTTGTAGCCCATCCATTTTGATTCTATTGCATCGCCAGCAGTAATTTGTAACTGTATTCCGCCTTTGTAGTTGTAGTCAGGTAAGCTATCATTATAGGGGGCGTTAGTTTTCCAGCCAGTCCAGTTTGCAGGGTCATTAATTCTATCTATCCATTCATATTTACTTGTTGCTGTTAAACTACCAGTATATTTTACCTTGCTTTTAAAATCAGTTCCAAGTGCCTCAACATCTGTTGTTGCACATTCACAACCAGGATAAATTGTAGAACCTTGTGAAGAATCATATCCTGGAGCAGATTTCCAACCTGTTGCTGTCCAACCATAAATAACATTACCAGTATATATTGCATCATGAGTTCCTGATGGATTTACCCAATTTCCATTTTGCATAATCCAAAGTTGATCTTTAGTATTCAAATCAAATCGATTAGAGCCACCGAGTTTCTCTGTTGTCCAGTTTGTATTGTCTAGCAAACCATCAACATAAATATTTATGTGAGTTCCTAAAGTTAAATCGGAAGAAACTCCATTAGGTTGAATTTCAAAAGTTATGACTTTACCAGCTTCTATAATTGGACTTGAGCTTTTTCTTGTAAGTCTAATCGTCCCTTCTGTATCTCCCCATTTTCCAGCAGTTGCTCTTTCATAACCATTGTCAGTAAAATCTAATGATGTATTAGGTGCTATATCCTTAAAGCTTACTATAGAAATTTCATCTCCTGTATCTCCAAAGCCAGATTGTGTATTTACAGCCAATATAGCTAAATCGCCATGTCCTAAAGCAGTAGTAATTTTAGGATTAAGCACCAATTCTACTCCACTTGACCAGTCTGTGCCTTTGCGTACAAATATTTTGGCATAATAAGTTTCGTCGTTAGTTAAACCAGTTATTGTTAGTCCAGTACCAGTTTCTTTATAAACAACATATTGATTTGAGCCGACATCATCACCTGAGCCAAATATTGGGTTTGCAGTAAGTGTTGAGCCATCTCCTGTTGGTGTGTAAGCTACCGAAGAACCTTGTCTAGCAACAACTAAAATTTGGTCGAAGCAAGCAGCAGAAGGTAATACCCAAGATAATTCTGATTCTGCATTTCCATCTACTTTTTGTGCAAGACTTACATTTGATAAGCCAAGTTCAGAAACTGTTATTGTTGGACATTGAGCATCTGCAATCCAATTTGTGCCTTTGTAAACATATGCTTTTACTTTATAAGTTTGTCCTGCTGTTAAACCACTTACTAAAACAGAGTTTCCTGTGCCTTTATAAACTACATAAGAATATGGTGTTGTGGTGCCAAATGATGTTCCACTTCCAAAGACAAGGTTTGCGTTTATATCTGAAGGGTCTAGACTTAAAGCATGTGGTGGATTTGTTGAGTTTCTAAATGCAATAACAACACCATCGTAATTGCATTCGGGACTTGCCCAAGAAATTTCTGCAGTTGTGTTTGATGAGCATATTAAACTTAAATCAGTAACAGGAGCTAAAATTACCGATCCGCTACAAGAAATCGTTTTGTTGTCTGCTCCAGTAGAACTAGCAGTAATGTTTTCTAAATTGTAAGAACCTAAGTCTAATCCAGCTTTTAATCTTACGTAAACTAGTGTTTCTGGAACTATGCCACCTGTTAAGTTTATACTTAGCGAATTTGAAAATCCACTTTCTGAATTTAAAGAAATTTCATAGTTTGTGGGTGCTGTAAGTGTAATAGAAGTTGATAAACTTGTTCCCGAAACTGTAAAAGATTGTGTTTCGCTAGGACCATAACCCAAATAATACTCAAAATTCGTTAGAGAACTTGAACTTACATTAATTATTGGATTAGGATCAGCACATTCAATTTGAAAATTATCTAAATAAAATCTACAGTTGTATTGGTTTTTGGCTTCTATTTTTATTTTTGAATTAATAGTTCCTCCTGATATTACAATAGACTTGGTTGAATAGCTTGATGTTAAACTTATTTCCGATCCCACTTGATTAAAATTAGTGCCATTTGAAGCATGAAATACTTTTATACTAGCATTATCTCCACTCCATGAAGCAACATCAAAATGTATTGTAGCATCTCCATCAGATAAGTTTATGGTTGGAGTTGTAATATATCCTTGTCCAGAACCAGTCCCTAATTTAATTTCACCTCCTGCTGAATATATATAATCTCCTGTCCAGCCGGGAGTGCTTGTGTAAGTGTTTAAACTATTCGCTACATTATTATTGCTTGGGACTGCATGAGTACCATCTGAAAAATTTGTAAAGTATTCTTCAAAACAATAGCTTGAAGGTACTACAACCGATCCACTACAAGTTACAGTTTTTGCAGTAGCCCCAGAAGAGCTTATATTAATAATTTCGTTATAAGTTCCTTCAGTAAGTCCTGCTTTTAATCTTACATAAATTGTTTGGGGTGCAACTGTGCCACCAGTTTGAGTTAGAGTTAACGAACTTCCAAATATTGAGTCTTTAGAAATTTCATAGTTTGTAGGTGCCGAAATTGTAATATCGCCAGTTAAATTTGAGCCAGAAACTGTGAAAGATTGATTAGAGCTAGGACCTTCGCCTACTTCGTATGAAAAATTTATTAAACTTGCAGGATTTACACTTATTGTAGGATCTGGCGTACTTCCACCGTTTGCAGTAATACTAACATTATCTATTCCTAATGCTTGTGCACTTGAAGTTGTAGAGCCACTAGTTACAGAATAATTCCAAGCTAGATATAGAAAACCATTTGGAGCTATTGTTTGGTTAAGTGTTTTATTTGTTACAGATTGTGTCTCACCTGGAGCAGATGTAAAACCTTCGTTATCATCATCTTGTGTAAAACTTGTTTTAAAATCATTTCCTGCAGTAGTCCAACTAGTACCATTTGTAGAATAATACATTTGAATTGTAAAACCTGCACTATTTGTTCCATTTCTATATTTTTCTACATCATAAGATATTGTAAAAGAACTGATATCTGTAGAGCCATTGTTCTTAAGTTGTACATAAACATTTACAGATTTAGATTTATCTTTTGAAGATATTCCTCCAACAGCTCTGTCGGTAGCTGTAGATTCAGGACCAGCTCCAAAATTATAAATACCATTTTGAGCAGAGTTTGACATATCATTTCCTGCACGTAGATTAGTAGTTGTCCCAGCTCCCGCATAGGTTCCAACTGATCTAGTAGAAGTGTTTTTATCAGCTCTCCATCCTGTTGGCAAATTTGCTGTTGTACTTGTGCCTATACTAAAGGTTTCAGTAACCGTATTTCCTGCAGAAATATTTACTTGCCCCCATACTTTTACGCTCAAGCTTAATCCTAGTACAAGGCATAATATTGTTATAAATATTTTTTTCATATGAGTAATTTTATAATTACTAATTTATTTCTTACTTCAAACAATTTTAATAAAATCAATCTTCACACAAGTTTGGCAAATCTTACTTTAGTTAAAGTGTTTTATTTTCAAAACAAAAATATGCTAAAAGTTTTACAAACGCCTTTAATCCATATTACAATTTAGTTAAGTTTAAAATTTATAGATTAACATCAAATTTCATTGCCAAAAAATTATTAAAATTTAGTTATCGTAAATATAAGTTTTTTTTTGGAAAAAAGAAAGTTTTTGAGGGAAAAACGTAGATTAATTTGTTAGTTTTTATTAACAATCTCTCCTTTTAAGGTTGCAGAACTAGCACTTAGGATTTTTACATTTACATAATCGCCACGTTTTGCATTGCCTGCGTTAAAAACAACAACTTTGTTCTGTTCGGTTCTTCCAAATAGCATTTTTTCTGATCTTTTAGATTTTCCTTCAACTAAAACTTCAAAGGTTTCGCCTATATCAGCTTTGTTTTTCTTTAAAGAAATTTCATTTTGAAGTTTTATCATTCTTGCTAATCTTTCTTTTTTTACTTCTTCTGTAATGTCATCATCTAAATGTTTAGCTGCATAAGTTCCAGGTCTTTCGGAATATTTAAACATAAAAGCTAAATCATAGCCCACAATTTGCATTAAACTTAAAGTTTCTTGAAAATCTTCTTCACTTTCACCCGAAAAACCACAAAAAATATCAGAAGACAAACCACAATCTGGCATTTTTGATTTTATTGCTTCAATACGATTTAAATACCATTCTCTTGTGTATTTTCTATTCATTCTTTCCAAAATTTTATTACTTCCAGATTGCACAGGCAAATGAATGTGCTTACAAATATTTTTATATTTTGCCATTACTTCAATCAAGTCGTCTGATAAATCTTTTGGGTGGGAAGTAGTAAATCTAATTCTCATATTTGGAGCAGCTTTGGCAACCATTTCCATTAGTTTTGGAAAATTTACTTTATGATTTACATCTTCAAAATAATATGAATTTACATTTTGTCCTAGCAAAGTTACTTCTTTAAAATTTTTACTTTCAAGATTTTTAACTTCGTTAATTATATCAATATAAGAACTACTTCTTTCTCTTCCACGAGTGTAAGGCACAATACAATAAGAGCAAAAATTATTACAACCTCTAGTAATGGGAACAAATCCAGAAATTTCGTCTTGGTTTTGTTTTATTTGTTCAATTCCAGAATAAGTTTCGTTTATATCGAGAATTAGATTTTTTTGTTTAAAACAATAACTGCTTTCATCAATTAATTCTGGCAAAGACCTATAAGCATCTGGTCCAGCAACAAAATCAACAGCATCATGTTCGAGAAGTTTTTCGCCAATTCTCTGTGCCATGCAGCCAATAATACCAACTTTAAGATTTTTGTTTTTCTTTTTTAAGCCTTTTATGTGGTCTAATCTGTTCCAAATTTTTTGTTCTGCATTATCTCTTACCGAGCAAGTGTTTATTATGATTAGGTCGGCATCATTAATTTTGTTGACTTCAAAATAATTTTTTGCTATCATAATTCCTGCAACAGTTTCTGAGTCTGCAACATTCATCTGACAGCCATAAGTTTCTATATAAATTTTTTTATTCATAAGGTTTAATAATGCTTGCAAAAATAATAAACATCTTGCAAGTAATGAATTATTTTAATTTAAATAAAAAAAGTCTCGAACAAAAATTGTCCGAGACTTTTATTAACATTAAATTGAATATTAGTTTTTAATTTACTAATCCAAATCTTTTAAAAACAGTTACTGTAAGGTCTTTATCTTGTTTTTGTAGATATTCTCTTACTGATGTTTTAGATTCTTGAACATATTCTTGATTTAGCAAAGTATTTTCTTTAAAGAATTTTTGAAGTTTACCTTGAGCAATTTTGTCAAGAAGTTCTTCGGCTTTACCTTCGTTACGAGCTTGTTCGCGTCCAACTTCTAATTCTTTATCAATAACTTTTTGGCATACAGAATCTTTGTCAATAGCAACTGGGTTCATTGCAGCAATTTGCATAGCAATATTAACACCTATTTGCTTGTCAACAACTTTGTTTAATCCAACTATAGTTGCTAATTTGTTTCCCATGTGTTCGTATGCACAAACAAGAGGAGCTTCAATTTTTTCGTAATAAGCCAACTCCATTTTTTCGCCAGTAACGCCACTTCTTTCAGTAACCATATCTTCTACACTTTGGTCGTTAATTTTTGCTTGTTTAAGTTGGTCTATATTTTCGAATAAATTATCTGCTGCAAAATCTAAAATAGTTTTAGCCATAGCTATAAAATCTACATTTTTTGCAACAAAGTCAGTTTCGCAACTAACTGCAAGCATTACTCCTACAGTATTGTTTTTAACAAGTTTTGTTAGTACAACACCTTCAGAAGCTTCTCTGTCGGCTCTTTTATTAGCAATAGCTAATCCTCTTTCACGAATTAATTCTTTTGCTCTTTCAAAGTCACCATTAGCTTCAACTAAGGCTTTTTTGCAGTCCATCATACCTGCACCAGTCATTTGTCTTAATTTGCTTACATCAGCAGCTGTTATATTTGCCATTTTATCAAATTTTAAAATTAATTATTCTCTTCTTTTTCTTCAGCTTCTACTACAATTTCACTTTTTTTAGTTGTTTTTGCTTTCTTTTCGGTTTCTTCTTTTTCTTCTGCTTTAGGCTTTATGCTTTCTTTTCTTGCTCTAGTTTTGCGAGCAGGTTTTTTTTCAGCAACAACTTCTTCATCATCATCACTATCCTTAATTGGTTTTGCGGTATTTTCTTTTTCAACCATTCTTTCGTTTAATCCTTCTTGAATTGCTTGAGCCATGATTCTTACAATAAGCTGTATTGATTTTGAGGCATCATCGTTTGCTGGGATAGGGTAGTCAACCACTCTTGGGTCGCTATTAGTATCCACCATAGCAAAAACAGGGATGTTTAATTTTGCAGCCTCGTTAATAGCTATTTTTTCTTTCATCACGTCCACAACAAAAAGTGCAGCAGGAAGTCTTGACAAATCAGCGATTGAACCTAAGTTTTTTTCCAATTTTGCTCTTTGACGAGTAATTTGGAGTTTTTCACGTTTTGACAAAGTGTTAAATGTTCCGTCTGTGTGCATTTTGTCAATAGACGACATTTTTTTTACAGCTTTACGAATAGTTGGGAAGTTTGTTAGCATACCACCGGGCCAACGTTCGGTAACGTAAGGCATGTCTATTTTTTTAACTTCTTCAGCAACAATGTCTTTTGCTTGTTTTTTTGTTGCTACAAATAAAATTTTACGACCAGATTTAGCAATATTTTTCATTGCATTAGCAGCTTCTTCAATTTTAGCTGCTGTTTTGTGTAGGTCGATAATGTGAATACCGTTACGCTCCATAAAAATATAAGGAGCCATAGCAGGATTCCATTTACGCTTTAGGTGTCCAAAATGTACACCAGCGTCAAGTAATTCTTCAAATGTTACTTTTGGCATTTTTTTTAATTTTAAGTTTACATTCTGTAGTAACAATTATGAGGTAGAATCTTGAAAAACAAAAACTGTCCCCATAATTTAGATACTAAACTTTGTTTACACTCACTAAAAATATTAACGTTTACTAAATTGAAATTTCTTACGAGCACCAGGTTGTCCAGGTTTTTTCCTTTCAACAATTCTTGGATCTCTAGTAAGAAAACCTTGAGCTTTTAGGCTAGCACGAAATTCAGGATCAACTTTAAGAAGTGCTCTTGCTATGCCTAAACGCAAAGCTTCGGCTTGTCCTTTAATTCCACCACCTTCTAAATTTGCTTTAACATCAAATTCTTCTAATTTACCTAATGTTGCAAAAGGTTGCTTTACGATATATTGATGTTGAGTTAGCGTGAAATAATCCTCAAGTTTTCTGTTGTTAATTGTAATATTTCCTTTTCCGCTTCTTAGATATACTCTTGCTATAGCGGATTTTCTACGTCCTATTGCATTTAAAACTTCCATAATACTATTTAATTGTATTTAAATCCAATTTAGTTGGCTTTTGAGCTTCGTGTTTGTGCTCAGGACCAACATAAACATATAAATTTCTAAATAATTGGCGACCTAAAGCGTTTTTAGGCAACATTCCTTTTATTGCTTTTTCAACTGCTCTGCCTGGCTGTTTTTCCATCATTTCTTCTAATGTGGTTTGCTTTTGACCACCTGGATAACCAGAATGTCTGATATAAGTTTTATCAACTAATTTATTGCCAGTAACAGCAATTTTCTCAGCATTAATCACAATAACATTATCCCCACAATCAACATGAGGAGTAAAATCTGTTTTATGTTTGCCACGAAGAACGAAAGCCACTTTAGACGCTAAACGCCCTAAAATTTCACCATCTGCATCAACAACAAACCACTGTTTATTTACAGTTTCTTTGTTAGCTGATAATGTTTTGTACTTCAATGTTTTCACAATTTTAAAATTTTAAATAATAATAAATTATTTTTTACATTAGGCTGGATGACCAAACGGACTGCAAAAATAGTATTTTTTTTATTTAAACAAGAATTTTTTAATAAATAAAAAATAAATCTAAAACAACTCCGTTTGCCTCTAATAGCAATGTGTGCAGAAAAATTGGTTTTATAAAAAATCTTTTTTTCTAAATTTTAAACTTTTTTATTTGTCGATAAGCAAGCAAAAATTAATTGTTTTGAGCAAATTTTGTGAAATATTTTTATTAACAATTTTTGTCTATCTTATTTAATAAGTTGAGTTATGTGTCAAAATAAGGTTTAAGACAAATATAATTGTTAAAGAAAAAAACCATTAATTAATTGTATAAGTTTTAGAAAGATGAATAAAAATTTGTTTGAGCTTGATAATTCATTAGATATTTTACATAATAGTATCGCCTGTTTTTCGTTTTTTTTGAACCACACGCTAACTCATTTAATTGTCCGAAGGACAATATAAGACTATCAAGGGTTTGTCCGTAGGACAACATGTGATTAACCGTAGGCGTAGCCTGCGGTATTTAAACCCTCGAAAGCCTTGCCCGTAGGGCAACACAATAAACTCAGTTAAAAATTTATAAAGTAAAAAGTTTGTAAAGAAATGCCAAACAGAAAACCGCTTTTAACTTTTAACTGGGGTGCACTTATGGCCAGGGCGTAATTGTTCGGTATGGGGCTGAAACGCTGAAAATAAGTATTCGTTAGGTATTTTTATACAATAGCATTAAAAAATACCTAATATTTTTTTCATTTTGTAAACAATGTTTTTATATTTGCCTAAGAAAAACAAAACAATATTATGGCAAAAAATCACGACGAAGATTTAAAAAATCTTAATATTATTGGTAATGGAACTTCCATAATTGGAAATATTGTTTCAAATGGAGATATTAGAATTGATGGTAGTTTAGAAGGAAATGTAGAAACTAAAGCTAAACTTGTTCTAGGAGAAACTGGTAAAATAAAAGGAGAAATTATTTGTGCAACAAGCGAAATTTCCGGACTTATAGAAGGAAAGATTAGCGTTGAAGATATTTTGGCTTTGAAATCTACAGCACAAATAATAGGTGATATTCAAACTACAAAAATTTCTATTGAGCCAGGAGCTGTTTTTACAGGAACTTGTAATATGTGTACAAATATCCAAGATAAAGAAAATATATAAATTGGAAAATAATAAAGACAACAATAACGAAGATAAAAATAAAAAAAAAACAGGAAAAGAAAGCTTAGATAAGTTTATAAAATACTCTACCTTAGCTTTTGAAATGGCTATTATGATTGGTTTAGGAACATGGGCAGGAGTTGCTTTAGATAAACATTTCGACAATTCTACTCCTGGATTCACTATCGGTTTGTCTCTTTTTTCAATTTTTGGATCCTTGTATCTTGTTATAAAAAGAGTGTTGAATGACAAGTAAAGAACAATTTAAACTTTTTATAAACTTTAGCTTTGTAGCAATATTAATTTTTGCAGTACATTATTTTTTATTGTTTTATTTTAGAAGATATTTTTATGCTCCTAATGTACTTTGGATAAACCCTTTTTTATTTGTGTTAAGTTTTTTTTCTATTCTTATTATAAGTTTAATATTGAGAAAAAATAGAAGAAAAAATATAACAAATGTATATATGCTTACCATATTGGGAAAAATTATTTTTTCTCTCTTGTTTTTGCTACCACTTTTTATAAATAATAGTGTTTTTAAAAAAGAATTTGTAATACAGTTTTTTATATTTTATTTCGTTTATCTAATAATTGAGCTGTTTTGTTTGATAAAAATAACCAAAAATGGTTAATTGAAAAAAATGACAAATAATATTAGGATATTAAAATTGAAGTTGTAAATTTGTATGCTACATTAAAAAACTTTTTTGATTGTAATGAGACGAGTATTATTTATAAGTGTAATTTTTGCAAGTTTGTTGTCAATACAAGCTTTTGCATCAGACGCAAAACAAGTAGATGCAGATGAGGCTTTTGATATTAAAGGAATGATAATGCACCATTTGAAAGACTCTCACGAATGGCATATTCTAGATTATAAAAAATCTGATGGAAGCGAAAAAATTGTTTCTATTCCTTTACCAATAATTGTGTATGCAAATGGGAAATTAGATGTTTTTATGTCTTCTAAATTTGAACATGGCAATAAAGTTGTGGATAGAGGAACAAATAAATATATACTTCACCACGATAAAATTTATTTAGCTGATGAAAATGGAGGATTGACAACCGAAATTCAAGATGGCGAAGAAAAAATAATGAATGCAACACCTTTAGATATTTCTATTACTAAAAATGTTTGTGCAATGATTATAGTTTCCATTGTTATATTATGGATATTTATATCTGTAGCAAAAGCATACGAAAAACGTCCTGGAAGACCAAAAGGTTTGCAAGCCCTTATGGAACCATTGATACTGTTTGTAAAAAATGATATCGTTTATCCAAACTTAGGCAAGAAAACAGATAAGTTTTTACCGTTTTTGCTAACAGTCTTTTTCTTTATTTTATTTAATAATTTATTTGGTATAATTCCATTTTTCCCAGGTGGGGCAAATGTAACAGGTAATATCGCTGTTACAATGACTTTAGCAACGTTTACCTTTTTAATGATAAACTTGAATGGAAACAAACATTATTGGCAACATAATTTGTGGATGCCTGGTGTGCCAGTTTTTGTTCGTCCAATTTTAACAGTAGTTGAAATTATGGGAATGTTTGTTAAGCCAGTGGCTTTAACCATTCGTCTTTTTGCAAATATAACTGCAGGACATATTATCATTTTGAGCTTAGTGGGTTTAATATTTGTTTTTAAATCATTAGCAATAGCTCCAGTAACTTTCTTATTCGTACTTTTTATGGACGTTTTAGAGTTGCTGGTTGCATTTTTACAGGCATACGTATTTACAATGCTTTCTGCTTTGTTTATAGGCATAGCAGTAGCAGAACCAGAACATTAGAATTTTTTTTATGTTTAACTTAAATAATTTAAAATTATGGTAGGACTTCCAGCATTCGGCGCTGCACTAGCAGTAATTGGTGCAGGCTATGGTATTGGAAAAATTGGACACGCAGCAATGGACGCAATAGCAAGACAACCTGAAGCTGCAGGTAACATCCAAACTTCAATGATTATTTCATGCGCTCTTATCGAGGGTGTGGCATTATTTGGCGTTGTAGTTGCTTTGTTACAGTAAAACAATTTTACATTTCCCGACTAGCGATTGGCTACGGGAAATGTTTTTTAAAAGTAATTTATAAAAAAATAATATAAAATAATTGCAGTATGGATATTATAATGCCCGGTGTAGGTTTAATTTTTTGGACAAGTATAATTTTCATAATATTATTACTTATCCTTGGAAAAGTAGCATGGAAACCTATCAACAAGATGATTAACAACAGAAATCAAAGTATTGAAGACGCTTTGAATATGGCAGAAAAAGCTCGCGAAGAAATGAAACAGCTAAAAGCTGGCAACGAACAAATTATGATTGAGGCAAGAATAGAAAGAGACAATATTCTTAAAGAAGCTAGAAAATTAAAAGAACAAATCGTTGCAGAAGCTAAGCAAGAAGCAGGAAAAGAAGTTGAAAAACTAAAGAAAAATGCTTCAATGGAAATCGCTGCACAAAAAGCTGCTGCTGTTGAAGAAATCAGAAACCAAGTCTTAGATTTGTCAATTTTAGTCGCCGAAAAAGTTATCAGACGAGAAGTAAAAGACAAAAAAGACAATCAAGTTTTGGTAGATGACATTTTAAAAGATGTAAAGTTTAATTAATTATGAATCAAAGTAAAATATCGGTAAGGTATTCGAAAGCAATTTTTGAATCAGCAAAAGAGAAAAATCTTCTTGATAAAATTTATGAAGATTTTCAATTAATTAAAACAAGCATTAAAGCAAATGAAAACTTTTATAGCGTTTTTACAAGTCCTGTAGTAAAATCTAAGGATAAAAAAGATGTGTTGAAAAATGTGTTTTCAAATTCTATTAACGAATTAAGCATGAGGTTTTTACTCATGTTAATAGAAAACAAAAGAGAAGCTTACATATCTGATATTATTCGTGATTTTTCATCTTTTTACAGAGAACATAAAAACATAAAAGAAGTTGTGTTAACAACAGCTATAGACATTGACAAATCTATTTCTCAGCAATTTGCTAATAATGTTGAAGAAAAATTAAATTGCGATGTAGAAATTGTAACTAATGTTAAACCTGAAATAATCGGGGGCGTAGTTGTAAGAATTGACAATTTATTATTAGATATGAGTGTTGAAACTCAATTAAGAAATATTAAATCAGAGTTAAGAATAGAAAAATATTAAAAATTAAAAAAATAATATAGCAGTTATGGCAGACATTAAACCATCAGAAGTATCACAAATTTTAAAACAACAATTAGAAGGTTTAAGTTTAAAAACAAACCTTGAAGAAGTTGGAACTGTTTTACAAATTGGAGACGGTATTGCTCGTATTCATGGCTTGGATAATGTTCAAGCAAATGAATTAATAGAATTTGAAAATGGAGTTAAAGGTATAGTATTAAATCTTGAAGAAGATAATGTTGGAGCTGTGCTTTTGGGTCATAGTACAGATATAAAAGAAGGTACTACTGTTAAAAGATTAAGACGTATTGCTTCAATTATGGTGGGTGAAGAAATGCTAGGTAGAGTTGTTAATACTATCGGAGAACCATTGGACGGTAAAGGTCCTATAGGTGGCGAATTATACGAAATGCCTCTTGAAAGAGTTGCTCCAGGTGTTATTTTTCGTCAACCTGTAAACGAACCTTTGCAAACAGGTATTAAAGCAATAGACTCTATGATTCCTATCGGACGTGGTCAACGTGAGCTTATTATCGGCGACCGTCAAACAGGAAAAAGTACAATTGCGATAGATACTATCATAAATCAAAAATCTTTTTATGATAAAGGCGAACCTGTATATTGTATTTATGTAGCAATAGGTCAAAAAGGTTCTACAGTTGCTAGTATCGCAAGAACTTTAGAAGAAGCAGGTGCTTTAGATTATACAGTTATTGTTACCGCTTCGGCTTCTGAGCCAGCAGCGATGCAGTTCTATGCTCCATTCGCTGGTTGTGCTATTGGTGAATATTTCCGCGACACAGGACGTCCTGCTTTAATTGTTTACGACGACTTGTCAAAACAAGCAGTTTCATATCGTGAAGTGTCGTTGTTGTTAAGAAGACCCCCAGGACGTGAAGCATATCCTGGTGACGTTTTCTACTTGCACTCAAGATTGCTTGAAAGAGCCGCTAAAATTATTCAATCTGATGAAATTGCTGCAAAAATGAACGACCTACCCGAAAGCCTTAAAGGTAAAGTAAAAGGTGGTGGTTCGCTTACTGCTCTTCCAATAATCGAAACCCAAGCAGGTGATATTTCTGCATATATTCCAACAAACGTTATTTCAATTACAGACGGACAAATCTTCTTAGAGTCTGACTTGTTTAATGCAGGTATTCGTCCAGCTATTAATGTTGGTATTTCTGTATCTAGAGTTGGTGGAAATGCTCAAATTAAATGTATGAAAAAAATTGCAGGAACATTAAAAATTGACCAAGCTCAATTCGAAGAGTTAGAAGCTTTCTCAAAATTTGGTTCCGACCTTGATGCTGTTACTCTTGCAGTAATCGACAAAGGAAGAAAAAATGTAGAAATATTAAAACAAGGACTACATTCTCCTATTAAAGTAGAAAATCAAGCAGCAATTATTTTCTGTGGAACAAATGCCTTGTTAAGAGATGTACCAATAAATAAAATTAGCGAATTTGAAGCTGAATATATTGATTACTTGAACTTAAATCATAAAGATACAATGGCAAGCCTTGCAAGAGGTGAATATAACGATGAAATTACAGGGGTTTTAACAAAAGTAGCACAGGAATTTACAGCTAAATATAAAAAATAAATTAATTCATGGCAGGATTAAAAGATATACGTAATAGAATTGCTTCTGTAAGGTCAACAAGGCAAATTACTTCAGCTATGAAAATGGTTGCGGCTGCTAAGTTGAAAAGAGCTCAAAATATGGTTACGCAAATTAGACCTTATTCAGAAAAGCTAACAGAAGTGTTACAAGAAGTAAGTTCTAGTTTAGATAAAAATCATAAAAACATTTTTATTAACGATAATGAATCTAAAACTGTACTTATTGTTCTAATGGCTTCAAACAGAGGGCTTTGTGGTGCGTTTAATACAAATGTTTGTAAAAAAGCTATTAGCCATGTAGAAGAAAACTATGCAGAACAAGCAAAAGAAGGAAAAGTTAAATTTTATTGTATAGGTAAAAAAGCTATAGATTATATTAGAAAATCAAATTATGAAATCTATAAGACAGAAATTGGTATTTATGACGATTTAACTTACTCTAATGCAAATAAAATTAGCGAATCTTTGATGGAAATATTTGCTAATGAAGAGTTTGAAAGAATAGATTTGGTTTACAATAGCTTTAAAAACGCCGCTGTTCACGAACAAATAGTAGAGCGATTTTTACCAATGACACTAGAAGTTGAAGAAAAAACTAATCCATCTGAGTATATTTTCGAGCCAGAAATTAATAAGATCTTAGACGAAATGCTTCCCAAAGCTTTAAAAATTCAATTTTTTAAAACTATTTTAGATACTAACGCTGCAGAACAAGGAGCTAGAATGACAGCAATGCATCAAGCAACTGATAATGCAACAGAAATGATTAAAGAATTAACTTTAATGTATAATAAAGCTCGTCAAGCAGCTATTACAAACGAACTTATCGAAATTACTAGTGGTGCAGAAGCACTTAAAGGATAACAACGCAGTTAAAAGTTAAAAGTTGAAAGAATTTCGGTGTTTCGACTTCGCTCAACACCCGATATTGGAATCGCTCAACACCCGATATTGGAATCGCTCAACACCCGATGTTAAAATGTAGATTAGAATTATGATTTAATCCAATCCAACTTTACGAACTTTAAAAACTTTATTAACTTTTAACTGATAAAAATATATATTCTACTCCTATTTTTAAACCTATAAATAAATTGTTGTTAGGTATGTTTGTATAATCAGGTCTTTGGTCTTTATGGTCACGAACTAAACTACAACTAACAAAAGGAGATAAATTTAATATCCATTTGTTTTCAATTGTTTGTGAGAAGGTTGAGCCAAGCATAAAACTTACGCCTAATTGTCTATTAGCTAATAAATTATTTTTAGTTGCAATATTACCGTTCATGTAATAGAACTTAACTTTGTAATCTATAATATGGTTAAATACAAATCCAGCAAGAATGCTTGAACTAAATTTGTTACGTGAAAAAATTTAAATATTGTAAATAATGTTTATGCTTTTCAGTAGAATAAAATGCGCTTCCTGCAGAATCATAATATTTCGTAGAATAATTTATTCCTGTACTAAGTTTTAAGTTTCTTATATAATGGGAAATTAACAATGAGAAGCCATAATTAAAATTATTGGCTTTATGGTCTCCAATGAAGTAATAATAGTAGTTTGCATCAGTTTCTATTGAACAAATGTTTTTATTTTGACTGTAGGTTTTTATCGTCAAAAATAATAATAGTATGCAAAATATTGTTTTTCTCCTGAGTTCCGCACTTTTTTGGGACACCAAAGCTAATCCGTTGTTAATCAGCGAGATGTGAAAATAATTTGCTATTTTTGGGTGTCCCAAATTTTTCACTATGTGTATTTAAGAAAAGCAAAATAG
>Ga0208694_1000159_pt1 | contig 104030 bp, 83 predicted proteins | sample AD_UKC078_MetaG_FD_184442 | JGI IMG/M metagenome (GOLD analysis project Ga0208694, IMG submission 184442) | Active sludge microbial communities of municipal wastewater-treating anaerobic digesters from USA - AD_UKC078_MetaG (SPAdes) (version 2) | ecosystem: Engineered > Bioreactor > Anaerobic >...
GGAGGAGTTGCGGCCCATCTATGAGAGTGCCGAGCGCGTGCGGGGGTTAGTCTCTCATCCTTGGCTGGTTCAACAAGTAAACGCTACCGCAGCGGAGAATAGTGCATTTACGTGCCAGAAGTGGTATTAGCCGCCTCCCGAAACGCACTTCGCCCGGGTTTCTCAAAACTGAGAAAACTAGACTGCCCCCTGCCTGCGCCAACCGCCTGCCTCCTCGTCGAGTTTATCCCGGCCATAGCTCCCATTATCGCCATTTTCCCCTATTTCCTGGCTGCCATAGAGCCGTGTACAAGGGGTGTACAAGGGATGCTCACCGGATGCACATAGGATTTTAGCTTGTACACCCGGTGAGCATCCCTTGTACACCCCTTGTACACGGCCTATTGGGGGCTATATGTTAGCCCAAAATCGGGCTAAAAGGGCAAAAGCGCGATTCGCGCTGGGTTGGCAGGGCAGGCAAACGCCAAATGATTGATTTCGTGGAGTGTCCAATAATTGGACAGTTTGGGATGGGGTTGGTGAGTAAAATGCTTGGGCTGATTTGGCCAGCAGAGCTGATTAGACCAATCCGTATGCCCATGAAGCGTTATCGTTAATCTCGTGCGGCAGGAAATGCCGGGGCTCACAGGGAGTTCGAGCAAACCTTTCCTTCACTGGCTTGACTATGAAAATGGAGTGAAATCTTGCCACCCTGACGTAATAGCACAATGCTCTGGGGAGATGCGGACTGCGGATTTTGAGTTCGAGTTGCCGCCGGAGTTGATTGCCCAGGCGCCGGCGCCGGAGCGTGATCAGTCGCGCTTGCTGGTGCTGCATCGCGACTCGGGACGCCTTGAGCACCGCCGTTTTCCGGATTTGATTGAATATCTGCATCCGGGGGATGCGCTGGTGCTCAATAATTCGCGCGTGATTCCCGCCCGCCTCCGTGGCGTAAACGCGCTTACGGGAGGGCAGTTCGAGGCGCTGCTTCTGGAGGAAAACGCCGTCAATGACTGGTGGGCCATGCTGCGGCCGGCCAGGCGGGCGCGGACGGGAACCCGGATTCAAATTCAGGATGCGCGCGCCCGCCCCAGCGGCGTGCAGGCGGTTGTGATTGAAGCCAATGCGGAAGGCCACCGCCGCCTGCGTTTCGCGGGAACGCCCAATGTCCTGGAGCGGCTGAACACCCTGGGCGAGGTTCCCCTGCCCCCCTATATCGCCCGCCCGAATGGTTCCCGCTTGGAATCGGATCGGGAGCGCTACCAAACGGTCTTTGCGCGGCCCGGCGGATCGGTGGCGGCTCCCACGGCGGGGTTGCATTTCACCGAGGCGCTGCTGGCGCAAATCGCCGCGCGCGGCACGCAAGTTTGTTTTCTCACGCTGCATGTGGGCCTGGGCACCTTTGCGCCCGTGAAGGCGGAAACGCCAGCCGCGCACCGGATGCACGAGGAACGCTACGAACTCAGCGCGGCGACTGCCCGCGTCATCAATGCCGCCCGGTCGGCCGGGCGGCGGGTGATTGCCGTCGGCACCACCTCGCTGCGCGTGCTGGAATCGCAGGCCGCGCAATCCCCTCCTCCCGGCGGCACCCGGCCCCGGGCCGCCGTGACCGCCGGACACGGCCGGACGCGCCTGTTCATCTACCCGCCGCGCGACTTCCGGGCCGCCGACGCGCTGCTGACCAATTTTCACCTGCCGCGCTCAACGCTCCTCATGCTCGTCAGCGCCTTTGCCGCCCCGAACAGCACGCGGGGGCGCGAGCGGATGCTGGCCGCCTACGCGGAAGCCATCCGCGAGCGCTACCGGTTCTTCAGTTATGGCGATGCGATGCTCATTCTATGAATAAAACCCGGATGACTCCCCGAGGCGCCGCGCCCCGGCCTTTCGTGCTTATGAACATGGCCATGACCGCGGATGGCAAGATCGCCACGGCCAACCGGGTGGTGTCTTCTTTTGGCAGCCGCCGGGATCAGGAACATCTGTATGAATTGCGCGCGACCGCCGACGCCGTCATGGCCGGCGCGCGCACGGCGGATTTAAACGCGGTTCACCTGGGGCCGGGGGCCTTGAAATACCGCCGCCTGCGGCAGCGGCGCGGGTTGGCGGAGTTCAATCTCCGCATCATCGTGAGCCGCACCGGCAGCGTGAATCCGGCGGCCCGCATTTTCCAGCACACCTTTTCCCCGATTCTCGTGCTCACGACGCAACGCGCCCCGGCGCGGCGGCGGGCGCGGTTGCGCGCGCTGGGGGCCGAGGTCCGGGTATGCGGCGCGAAGGAAATCAATTTCCCGGCGGCCCTGCGCTGGCTGCGCCGCCAGTGGGGAATCAAGCGCCTGCTGTGCGAAGGCGGCGGCGAACTGGCCGACGCCCTGTTCCGCGCCGGCCTGGTGGACGAATTGCACCTGACGGTCTGCCCCCGAATCTTCGGCGGCCGCGCCGCCCCGACCATTGCGGATGGCCGCGGCGCCGGCGCGCTGGCCCGGGCCGCGCGGCTGGAGCTTCACTCGGCGCGCCGGGTGGGCGACGAGATGTTCTTCGTCTATCGCGCGCCCAAACGGCGCGCGACGCCGCGCCTGGGCCGGGGCAAGCCGTAACGGCAGGGCCACATTCTCCCGCGCTAACGCAAACGCCCGCCCGCCCGCGGGCCGGCCAACCGCCGGCCGCGCGGCTTCGCGCCGTCCGCCGCGGGAAGTCAGAAGAAGGGTTCCAGCGCGTTGCGGGCGATTCGGAGCGCCTGCTTTCGCCCGGCAAGCGTCTTGCCGAAGGTGTCGTCCTCGACCTCAATGCAGACGGGCCCGTCGTAGCCAATCTCGTACAGGGCCGCCATGAACCGGCCCCAGTGAATGTCACCCAGGCCGGGGATGCGCGGCGTATGCCATTCTTTGGGGAAAGCGAAGATGCCCACCTCGTTGAGGCGCTCGGGCCGGATCATCATGTCCTTGGCGTGGAGATGGAAGAGCCTGGACTTGAACTCCCGCAGCGGGCTGAGCGGGTCCATTTGCTGGAGCACAAAGTGGGAGGGATCATAGTTGAGGCCAAAGCAGCGCGAAGGGATCTCGTTGAACATGCGCCGCCAAATGACGGGCGTGGTGGCCAGGTTCTTGCCCCCGGGCCATTCATCGCGGGAGAAGGACATCGGGCAGTTTTCGATGCCCACCTTGATGCCATGGTCCTCGGCAAAGGCAATGAGCGGTTTCCAGGTCTTCAGGAAGCGGGGCCAGTTTTCGTCCACCGTCCGGGTCCAGTCGCGCCCCACGAACGTATTGGCGTTTTTGAGGCCGAGCATTTCGGCGGCGAGAATGACCTTCCGGAAATGGCTCACGGCGACCCGCGCCACCGCCGGGTCCGGGTCGAGCGGGTTGGGGTAGTATCCCAGGGCCGAAATGCTGACGCCGTGGCGGGCGCAAAGGGCGTTGACGTCTTCCGCCCGCGCCCGGGTGAAGCCGTCCACGTCAATATGCGTGACGCCGGCAAACCGGCGTTCGGCCTTGCCGACCGGCCAGCACATGACTTCGACGCACGCGAACCGTTCGGCGGCGGCGAATTCGAGGACTTGGTTGAGGTTCAGTTCCGGGAGGATGGCGGTGACGAATCCAAGCTTCATAACGTATTGCTTTCTGGTTGTCTGGTTCATGTTGGGGCGCGCGATGCCGCCGGGTGGCCTCGATCCGGCGGCCATACGATCCGGTTCCGGCAGGCAACGCCCTATTCGGATGCTATTCTGCCTGTTCCGCCGCCGGACAGCCATGAAAAAGATGCCGCCGCCGCCCCCGCATTTTCGGCTTGAACGGCGGCCAACAAACCGCCTCACTGGAGCCAGTGTTTATCTGAACCTGAGAATGACTGTTATGCGCAAACTGGCATGCTTCACTTTAACGCTCCTGGCGTGCGCTTCGCTGCCGGGGCAGGACGTTCCCAAGGCTGCCGCGGCGGCCGACCAACTGGGCTGGCAGATGGCGATTCACGCCTATACCTTCCGCAAGTTCTCCATATTTGAGTGCATTGACAAAACGGCCGCGCTTGGGCTGAAGCATATGAGCCTGTCCGGGAGCGTGAGCCTGGACGGCAAGAGCGGCCGCAAAACCGTGACCCTCTCGGACGCGGACGCCGCGGCGATCCGAAAGGCGGCGGCGGCGAAGGGGATCAAGCTGATCAATATCGGGGTGGTGCAGCTGCCGCCCGACGAAGCGGAGAGCCGGGGGGTGTTCGAGTTTGCGAAGCGGATGGGCATTGATACGTTAGTGGCCGAACCGGAGCCGGCGGCGCTCGACGTGGTGGAGAAGCTCTGCAAGGAATACGCGATCAAGGTGGCCATCCATAACCATCCCAAGCCCTCGCGCTACTGGAACCCGGACACCGTGCTGGAGGCCATCAAAGGCCGCTCCCTGCTGCTGGGAGCCTGCGCGGATACGGGCCATTGGCTCCGCTCCGGGCTCGACCCGCGGGAATGCCTGAAGAAGCTCGAAGGCCACGTGATTTGCCTCCACTTCAAGGACCTCGTGCCGGAAGAACCCAAAACGGCGGCCGCGGCCGAGGCCGGGAAGAAAAAGGAAGGCGCGGCCAAAGCCATGCACGATGTGCCCTGGGGCACCGGCGTGGGCCAGGTGAAAGCGCAAATGGCGGAGCTCAAGCGGCAGGGATTCCGCGGGGCGTTCTGCGTCGAGTACGAATACAACTGGGATAACTCGATGCCCGAGATCGCCGAGTGCAAGAAATTCTTTGACGCCACCTGCGCCGAGCTGGCCGGGAAGCCCTAAGCGCCCGTCCGCATAGCCGCCGGGCGCTCCGGCGGCAAATCAAGCCGGGCCGTCGGGAAGTTGGGAGACGACGGTTTCCGCGAACAGGACGTTGCGCACGGCTTCCGGAAGCAGGCGCTGCTCGTAAATCCACTGAATGGGGCCGGGCGACCCCATGAGGATCGGGCCCAGGTAGGGCGCCCGGCTCAACTTCACCCCGGAATCTATGAAAGCACTGGGCTCTTTATGGAGCAGCTCGGTGGCATGCTCGGCAATCAGCCCGAGCAAATGATCGTTTCCGCTCTCGTCCGGACAATGGACGATGATAATCCGGGTGCTGAGGCGTTCGCTGGCGGGCTGGCCCAGCGTGAGCGCGGATAAGTCCACCGCGGGGACGGGGCGGCCGCGGTAATTGAAGATGCCCGCGACTCCGCGCGGCGCCTGGGGGAGCGGCTTCATTTCCAGCAGCGGCACCACCTCGACCACGCGGCTGGCCTCCAGCGCATAACGGCCCGAGCCCAACTGGAAAAGCAGGAACACCATGCCCGGGCTAGGACGAGAGCTTGAACCGGGCCACGCTGGCTTGCAGGCTGCGGGCGGCGCCGTTGAGCTGCTCGATGGCCAGGTTGGATTGCCGCAACGATTCGGCGGTTTGCTGGGCCGCCTCGGTCAGTTGCGTCAGGGTGTCGCTAATCTGCTGGGCGCCGGCCGCCTGCGCGTGCATGCCTTCATTGGCCGCCTGAAACCGCGGGGTCAGGGTTTGCACTTGATGGATAATCTGGGCCAAATGCGTGCCCACCCTCCGGATTTCCTCGATGCCGCGGCGCGCTTCCTCGGAAAACTTGTCCGTGCTCATGACGCCGGCGGTGACGGCCGATTGCATTTCCTTGACCATCTTCTCGATGTCGTAGGTGGCCACGGCGGTCTGGTCGGCCAGGCGGCGGATTTCCGTGGCGACCACCGCAAATCCCAGGCCGTATTGGCCGGCTTTCTCGGCTTCGATGGCCGCGTTGAGGGAGAGCAGGTTGGTTTGATCGGCAACCTTGGTGATGGTGGTGACGACGGAGTTGATATTGGCCGTTTTTTCGCTCAGCACCGCCAGTTTGGCGGTGATCGAGCCCGAAGCTTCCATGATCTGGAGCATGGTCGCCTCCATGCGCGTGAGGGCCGTATGACCGCTGCCGGCCAGGTCGGCGGTTTGCCCGGCTACCTGGCTGACTTCGTTCATCGTCCGCACCAGCTCCTGGGAGGTGGCGGAAATCCGCCGGGAAGTGGTGCCGATTTCCGCTGTGGTGGTGGCGATTTCGCGGGAGGTGCCCTGTTGCTCGCGGGCCGCCGCGGCAATCTCTGTAGCCGTGCCGGAAACCTGGTTGCCGGAGCGCTGCACCTGCCCCACGAGCTCCGACAGGTTGTCGGCCAGGCGATTAAGCCCCTCGCTCAGGAGGCCAAATTCATCGCGGCGCCGGACTTCCAGGCGTTCGGTAAAGTCGCCCTGCCGCATCCGCTCAAGGGCGGCGACCAACCGGTTCAGCGGCCGGGTGACGGTGTGGGAATGCACGCGGCCCACGATGGGAATCGCCAAAAGGATGATGACCAGGGGCGCCAGCCCCGCCCACCCCAGCGTCCGGCTGGCCGCCGACTCCTGGTCCTGCACATGCTGTATTTCCATGGCCAGCTCTTTGAACAGCTTGCCGCGCTCGTCGCGGATGGCTGGATAATCCCGGTTGTAAAGGGCGACGGCCCCGGCGGGATCGTTCTCCGCGGTCTCCAGCACCAGCCGATGAAAATCCGCGAGGGTATGAGAAGTGAAGTCGCTCAGGTTGCTGACCGCGCGCAACAGGGCAAGGTGGCCGGCAAACTCCGATCGGATGAAGTTCAGTTGTGCGGCCAGGTCATTTTCCGCCTCACGCTTATGCCGTTTCTCCACCGTATCTTGCGGAGCCAGCAGAAGCCCCCGCACCGTATCGCTGATGAGCACGACTTTGTAGGTAATGGTCGCCCGCGCCGCCGCCAACTGCTCGCTGCGCCGATCGGCTTCGCTGCGGGCGCCGGACACCCACAGCGCCAGGCCCACGCTGGCCAACAACAGCACCACCAGCAGCCAGAACGCTACGTTCAGCCGTCGCCAGAGAGTCACGGTCTTCATGGGGTGTGGCTGTCAGGAGTTGGCGCCCGGAACCCGGCGCGGCGGGCGGTCTCCCGCCCCCGGGCGTGGCAACCGCCGGGAACAGAAAGCTCGCGGCAACCGCCCGCGTCTCTGATCCAAGTCAGAGCCGGATTAGGCTTCAGGGCCGCATGCATGGTGCGCTCGCGTTTCTGTGAGCGCTTCAATAGCAGTTCCCGCAGGAAAAAACAAGCGGGAACTGCAAGCGGGAAACGGCAACGCCCGCCGATCAAGCCGGAATGCCGGAAGCCTCCGGGGAGCTTATTCCCGCGGCTCAAAACTCGAATTGTCCTTCGCCGAGGCGCCGGGCCATTTCATGGAAAATGCGGTCTTCGTCCGCGCGGTCCCTGGCGGCAAAGGTCACGCTGAAGCGCAGGTAAGCGCCCGCGTCATCCCACGGTACTGTGGAGATGAGCTTTTCTGTGATCAGCCACTGGGACGCTTCTTCGGCGGTCTGAAATTCAACCCGCGCACCGGCTGGGCTCACTGCGGCTTTGGGTGCCTTGACATAAAGGAAAAACGAGCCTTTCGGTTTGCGGGGTTGGAACCCGGCGGTTCCCAGCACCTTGACCAGGTCATCCATCCGCCGCGAATACCTGGCGGCGATTCGCGCCGTGATTTCGGGATGGTCGAAGCCGTGGGCGGCTGCATGTTGTATGGCCAGGAACTGGCCGGAATCCGTGTTGTTTTTAACCTCGCCATAGGCGCGCACCAACAGTTCGTTCCCCGCGACAAAACCGCAGCGCCACCCCGTCATATTAAAAGACTTGCTGGCCGAGTGCAGTTCCACGCCGACTTCCCGGGCTCCGGGCGTCGCCAGAAAACTCAGCGGCCTGCCCTCGAACACCAGCGCCGCGTAAGCCGCATCGTGGATGACTACCAGCCGATGCTTCCGGGCGAAAGCCACCACCTGCGCGAAGAATTGCGGCGTTGCGGTCGCGCCCGTGGGATTATTGGGATAATTCAGCACGAGCACCTTGGCCTGCTGAAGCACCGGCGCCGGCACCGAGTCCAGGTCCGGCAGGAAGCCGTTGTCCTCCGTCAGCGGCAGGTTATAGACCCGACCACCGAGATACTGCGCGTGCGTGCCGAAAACCGGATAGCCGGGCACGGTCATCAGCGCATAATCGCCGGGGTTGATCAGCGCCGCCGGCAGGATCGCAAGCGCCGCCTTGCTGCCCATCGAGTGGATGACTTCGGTTTCCGGGTTGATTCCCTTGACTCCGCAAACACGCTCCAGGTACCGCGCGGCCGCTTCCTTTAAAACCACGCCGCCGTTATCGGCATAGCCGCGGTTCTCCGGCTTGCGCGCTTCCGCGCAGAGTTTGTCCACCACCTCCGGATAAGCCATCTCATCCGGCTCGCCGATGCCAAAGTCCAGAATCTCCCCGTCCGGATGCGCGGCCATCGCGGCGCGCCTGGCCTGCTTAATCTTCTCGAACTTATAACCGGCCGCCCCTTTGCCGTATTGCCGGCCGCCGATGCGCTCCGCGATCAGGTTCTGGATATATGAGTCAGACATACTCGGAAAAGGCCCCTTCGCTTGCCGTCGGCAGAGAATTGGCCTCCGTTCGCGGGCTGACTCTGCCAAACCGGCACCGTAAATGCAAGGCGCCTTGCGGGAGCCACGAAGGGGAGGAGGCCTCCTTGTTTATGGCGGCCGCGCGAGGTCCCGAAGGCTCCATTCAAAAACGCCAGAGAAGCCGCCCAAATGGCGGAATGATTGGACAGGAGACACGCAGGCTGGCATGCTGGGCGCGTCAATGTTTCCAGTAATTTTCATGATGTCCCTTCTGCTCGCCGCCGTCAGCGCAACCGGTGCGGAAGCTGCGCACGGAATGGTCGCCTCCGTTCATCCGCTGGCGACCGATGCGGGAGTGCGCGTGCTCAAAGAAGGCGGCAACGCGGTGGATGCGGCCGTGGCCGTAGCGCTGACGTTGGGGGTGGTGGACACCGACAATTCCGGCATCGGAGGGGGCTGCTTCATGCTTATTCACCGGGCCGATGGTTCCCTGGTGGCCATTGACGGGCGCGAGATGGCGCCGGCGGCGGCCACGCCGGACATGTTTATCCGCGAGGGCAAGGCTGATACCACCCTGAGCCAGGTTGGGGCGCTGGCCAGCGGAGTGCCGGGGGCGCTGGCAGCTTACGAGTTCGCCGTCACGCATCATGGCAAGCGCAAGCTCGCCGACCTCCTGCTCCCGGCGGCGGACCTCGCGGAAAAAGGGTTTCCGCTCAACGCCGGCTACGCCCGCTGCCTCCAGCGCGTGGCGAAAGACCTGGCGCGGTTTGAATCATCCCGCGCAGTGTTCTTCGCGAACGGGAAGCCTCTGGCCAAAGGAGCCATTCTTAAACAGCCAGACCTGGCGGCTACCTATCGGAGCATCGCGGCGGGAGGCAGCGACTGGTTCTACCGAGGCCCCTTTGCGCAGGCGGTGCAACGATGGATGCGGGAAAATGGAGGCATCCTGACGGCTGAAGACTTTCGGAATTACCAGGTATGTCTTCGCGAGCCTCTCCGCTCCCGCTACCGGGAATATAGCGTGATTGGTTTTCCCCCGCCCAGTTCCGGCGGCATTCATGTGGCCCAGATGCTCAACCTGCTGGAGCCGTTCAACCTGAAAACGCTCGGAGAAGCCACCCGTCTGCATGTGATTGCTGAAGCCATGAAGCTGGCCTTCGCCGACCGCGCATATTGGCTGGGTGACCCGGACTTTGTGAATGTCCCGCGCGGGCTGATGGACCGAACTTATGCGGCCACGCTGGCGCGCCGCATCAACCTGGAACGCACGACCAGCGTCACCGCCCACGGCTCGCCGCCGGGTTGGGAGACCGATGTATTCCGAAAGCACACCACTCACTTCTCGGTTGCGGACCAGGAGGGCAACTGGGTAGCCTGCACAGCCACCATCAATACGAGTTTCGGCTCCAAGGTGGTAATCCCCGGCACGGGCGTGGTGATGAACAACCAGATGGATGATTTTTCCGTTCAGCCGGGCGTCAGAAACTACTTCGGGCTGGTGGGCGGCCACGCCAACGCCATCGCCCCCCGAAAGCGCCCGCTTTCGAGCATGGCCCCCACCCTGGTGCTCAAAGATGACAAGCCCATCATCGCTCTCGGAGCGGCTGGCGGGCCCCGGATCATCTCGCAAGTCCTCCTCGAACTGGTCTGCCTGCTGGATTTGGAGATGGACCCGCAGCAAGCGCTGGCCCAGCCGCGCATTCACCACCAATGGTCTCCGGACGAATTAATGATCGAGAAGGCCTTGCCGCAGAACTTGCGAACGGAACTGGTCCGGCGCGGCCATAAACTCAATGAGTTGTCTTCGATTGGCGTATCTCAAATCGTGGCGCGCAGCCGCGATGGCAAGGCTTTCGTGGGAGCCGCTGACCCTCGCGCAGGCGGCAAAGCTGCCGGATGGTAGTGTAACTCTTCTCGTCTAAACGGGAGTTCAGACTAAAGCCGGTTGGCCGCCGTGCGCGACCAGTGACGCCGAAGATGCTTTTAGATTCCAAACCCAGAGCGTGCGTTGTCTCTGATTTGAGGGATGGAACCCCACAATGCCGGCCGAGGCAGCCCGCTCTCAGTGCCTTAGCTTTGGCCGTACCGGAGTGTGCCGGATCGGAAGATGGAAATCGGCGGAGGCCAAATCGTTGACGCCGTGGTCCCGCCCGGGAACCGGACGAATTTGCCCACGGGTCCCAGCGGCTACAACAGCTCCTGGTAGGCCAGCCAAAGGGCTCGGTAGTATTTCATCACTCGTACGGGGTCCGCGCTGGCCGGAATCTCCGCCAGGCAGAAGCCGGTGAAGTTGATGGCATTTAAACGCGTGAGCAGCTTCCGGAAGGGGTAATCTTCAATAAACAGATCGCGCATATGTACGCAAAAGATCTTATCCTTGAGCAGGTCAAAGTTGTGGTCCCATCCCTCGCCGTCCAGGTCCGTCGGATTGGAGTTCCAACAGGCGCCGACGCTGGGATGATTGGCCGTATCCAGGATGGTCTTAATATGCGGAGGAAAAGAGGTGCCAGCGCCATGGACTTCAAGACGAATCACCTGTCCGTGATCGCGGGCGAAGTCGCCCAACTCTCCCAGGGCGCGCCCGATTTGCGCCAAAGTCTTCGCCACGGGAACCTCCGGGGGCAGCGCATTCGGCCGCACCTTGATTCCGTGAGCGCCCACATCATGGGCCAGGACAAGGTATTCGCGCGTCGCCTCGATATCCTTGCGCAGCTTGGCCTGGTCGGGCGTGTGGTAATCGAACGTGCTGCCCAATCCAACCAGTTGGACCTTCGAATCGGCGAACCGCTTTTTAACCTCCTGGCGCTGCTCACGCGTAAGGTTGACCTCTACCTTGTGAGCGTGGCTCGTGCGGAGTTCCACCCCTTCGAATTGCGCCGTTTCGCAGTTCCGGATGATGGCGGGGATATCCCAATCCTGCGCCAGATTGTAGGTGACCAGGCCCAAATGCATCCTGGGCGGCCGGACAATGAAGCTGACGGGTCCGGAAGCCGCCGCCCCCGGGGACCACTCCGGGGCCAGGCTCACGGCGCCCAGGGATAAACTGCTGACCTGGATGAACTGCCGGCGATTAATCTTCATCGCTGCGGGTTGTAGCATAACCTGCTTCACGTTCAATGCCTTTCCGCCGCCCGAATTGCTGCTTATGCGCGGCGCGAAGTCCGCGGGCGACTGGAAAAAGGACTGGCGATTTTGCGCATCCGAGGGCATGTTAAAGGCCAGACATGTGGTTCAACATGCAGGAATTGTTCGCGCACCATGACTTTCAGGCCGCCGGGCAGGCAGCCTGGAATCCTCGTGGAAGGAGTTGGCGATTTGCGTGAATAAGAGTTCAGCAGCAGGGAACCATTTCCGATCATGAAGCTTTTTGCGATGCGCTGGTTTGAGCGAGACAAAGAGCCGCAGCGATTTTATTTGCTGCCGGGCATGGGCGGAAAAGCACGGCGGCGCAAAGAGCTGCGCCACTTGCGCTGGTCGCTCGCGGTAGCCCTGGTGGTTTCGGGGGTCCTGGCTTGCGCCCTGTACTTGCTTAGTCGGTAGCACTTGAACGGATACGGAGAAACCGGGCGGGCGCCTTACCGCCGTGGTGCCAGTTCCCGGGCCTCGCCCCCATTCACGTTTCGCGTCAAGAACCTCTATTCCCGCACCGTGGCCTGCAACCTTTGCTTGAGGTGGACCACCAGTTTATCATGCACGGCGTTGACTTCGGCGTCCGTGAGCGTCCGGTCGGCGTGGCGATAAGTGAATGCGTAAGCCATGCTCTTTTGGCCGGCAGGAACATTCTTGCCCCGGAACACGTCAAACAGCTCCACCGCCTCCAAATTCGCCGGTTTGGCCTGCTTAATCACTTGCAGTATGCTCTCATGGGTGGTCGCCGCGGGCAGAATCATGGCTATATCCCGGCGAATGGCCGGGAAGGCCGGCAGCGGCCGGAACGATTTATTTGGGTTGCGGCGTGCCAACAGCAGGTCAAGGTTTAACTCGGCCAACAGCACGGCATCCCGCAAATCATGCTGCCGAGCCAGCGATGGCAGCAATAGACCAAACTCGCCAAGCTGGAAGCGGCCGAGATGCACGGTGGCCGACTCAAGGAAGAGGGCGGTGCTCTCTGGGCGGCGCACGTAATTCATTCCGCGCACGCCAAATTGCTCGAGGAATTCCTCCAGCAAGCCCTTAAGATCACTGATATCAAACCTGGCCTCCCGCTCCTCTCCGCTCCAGAAAAGCGGATGGCGCTGCCCGGTCAAGGCCAGAGCCACGCGGCGTTCTTCACGACGCTGGCCTTCGCTCTCAAGGAAGACGCGCCCCACCTCGAACAAGGCGAGGTCATTGATTTTGCGGCTAACATTATGGCGCAATGCCGCGAGCAAGCCCGGCAGCAGGCTGGGCCGCAGCACGTTCATATCGCTGCTCAGCGGGTTGGACAGCGGGACCAGCGCACTGCCGTGAGTAAGCCTGGCGACCACGTCCGAAACGAGCGTCTGCCCTTGCGCCTCATACAGGCCGAGTCCGGTCAGAATACGGCGGACATTCGCGAGTTGATCATGCACCGCATCGTGGGGATGGGCGCCGACGGCGCCGCGCGGAGGGGTGGCGGGAATCTTATCCACCCCATAAAGCCGGGCCACTTCCTCAATCAGATCAATCTCGCGTTTCAAGTCCACGCGAAACGACGGCACGCCAAACGTGGTTGCCGGCGGCTCGCCCGCGGGGCCCGCCTCAACCTTCAACGCCAACCGCTGTAAGAACTGGGTTTGCTGCGCCGCCGGAATCGCCACGCCGAGCACCGCATCGCATTGGGCATGGCGCAGGGTAATCTGCCGGGGCGCAAATGGCTGCGGCCAGGCATCCACCAGCCCCTGGGCCAGCTTGCCGCCCGCCGTTGCCAGGATCAACTGCGCCGCCCGCTGGCTGGCCCAATCACAAATCCCGATATCCGCGCCGCGTTCATAGCGGTACGACGACTCCGTGCGCAAATCCAGCTTCCTGGAGGTGGCGCGGATGTTCTGCGGCTTAAAGCAGGCGCTTTCAATCAACACGTCCACCGTGTTCGGGTTGATTTCGCTGTTCTGACCGCCCATGACCCCCGCCAGGGCCACCGCCTTGGTCTCGTCGGCAATCAACAGCATCTGGCGGGTCAAGGCACGCTCCTGACCGTCCAGGGTAATGAACTTTTCGCCCTCCGCGGCGGGGCGAATGACGATGGTGGGCAGGCCATTCGCAGCCGATTTCGCCAGCAAATGATAATCAAAAGCGTGCAGCGGCTGGCCCGTCTCCAGCATCACATAGTTGGTCACGTCCACGACGTTATTAATGCTGCGGACGCCCACCTTTTCCAATGCGTGCCGCAGCCAATCCGGGCTCGCGGCGACCTTGACTCCGCGAATCACCCGCGCGGTGTACCGCGGGCATAATTCGGCGTCCTCAATGCGCACCGCCACCGCGTCCGCCACCCGCCCGCTCGCTTCGGTGAGATTCACCTCGGGCAGCCGCAGCGGGTTGCCGGTCACGGCGCTGATCTCGCGCGCGATGCCGATGACGCTATTGAGATCAGGCCGGTTGGGCGTAATTTCCAGGTCATAGACCATGTCGGTGCCGGAGCGGCCGAGATACTCGGAAAAAGGCTGCCCAACCCGGGCGTCCTCGCGTAAAATAAGCAGCCCCGACACCTCGTCCCCCAAGCCGAGTTCCTGCGGCGCGCACATCATGCCCAGCGATTCCACGCCGCGGATTTTGCCCACTTTGATGAGCAGCGGCGCCTCGCCGGGTTTGGCGGGCAGGCTGAAACCGGGCAGGATCAGCGGCACCTTGTCGCCCGCCTTGAAGTTCTGCGCCCCGCAGACAATCTGGCGCTCGCCTTGGCCATCGTTGACCCGGCAGACATTGAGTTTGTCGGCATTCGGGTGTTTGTCCTTGGTGACCACCTGCGCAACGACCACGCCCTCGAATTCGCCTTCCAGCTTCTGGACGTTCTCAACTTCCAGCCCCAGCATGGTTAGCCGCTCGGCCAGTTCGGCCGGCGACCAATCGAACTCGACGTATTGTTTAAGCCAGTTAAAGGTGACTTTCATGGCGGTCAAAACTGTTTCAGGAACCGCAGATCGTTCTCGTAGAAGAGCCGAATGTCGTTGATGCCGTAGCGAATCATGGCAATGCGCTCGATGCCAAAGCCAAAGGCCCACCCGTTCCAAACCTCGGCATCATAACCAACGTTCTCGATCACCTGCGGATGCACCATCCCGCAGCCGGCAATTTCAAGCCACTCCCTGCCCATCTTGCGCGTCATCGGGCTGCTGAAGTCTATTTCAAAACTCGGCTCCGTGTAGCTGAAATAGTGCGGCCGGAAGCGAATCTGCGTCTCCTCGCCCATCAGTTCCTTGAAAACAAATTCGACCGTGCCCTTGAGATCCCCCACGGTGACATTCCGGTCCACGTACAGCCCCTCCACCTGGTGGAAGGTGGGATTGTGGGTGGCGTCCGCGTTATCCCGGCGGTAGCAGCGGCCCGGCACAATGATGCGCACGGGCGGCGATTGCTTCTCCATGACGCGAATCTGCACGGAGGACGTATGCGTGCGCAGCAGCAAGGGGGGCGCGGCTTCGGTTTCCGCCCCGCCCAGGTAAAACGTGTCCTGCGTATCCCGCGCCGGGTGATCCGCCGGCGTATTCAACGCGTCGAAACAGTGGTAATCGTCTTCCACCTCCGGCCCCTCGGCCACGACAAACCCTATTTTGCGGAAGCTGCGCACGATGTCCTCGGTAACCTGCGTCAGCGGATGCAGCTTTCCCAGAATGCGCCGACGGCCCGGCAGCGTGAAGTCGGTCGGCTCCGCGGGCAGCGCGGCCTTGAGTTCGAGTTCGCCGCGACGGCGGGCCAGCGCGGCCTCCAACTCGACTTTGGCGCCGTTAATCGCCTTGCCGGCAGCGGGCTTCTCCTCCCGGGGCAGCGTGCCCAGTTGCTTCATCAGCGCGGTGAACCTGCCGTTCGCGCCAAGATAATTGACGCGCGCCTGTTCCAGCGCCGCCAGGTCCGCCGCGCCGTCCAGTTCGGCGAGCGCCGCCTGCTTTAACGGTTCGATTTGGTCCAGGAATCCAGCCATAAAATCATTCTCCGCCATGCACTCCCCGACGCCGCGGGCCGGAAAAGCAAACGGGCGAGCCGGTTCGGGTCGCCCGTCCACTTTCTGGCAATGAGGAATCGGTCGCCTGAAATGTCAAGCCTTCGCGGCTTTAGCCTTCAGACCGTCCTGGGCGACTTTGACCAACTGGTTAAAAGCGGCGGCATCCGTGGCTGCCAGGTCGGCCAGGATTTTGCGATCCAGCGCCACCTGGGCCGCCTTGAGCCCCTCCATGAAGCGGCTGTAAGTCGTGCCGGCGGCGCGGGCGGCGGCATTGATGCGGATTTGCCACAGCGCGCGGAAGTTGCGTTTCTTGGTCCGCCGATCGCGGTAAGCATAGGCCCGGCCGTGATCAACCGCGTCCGAGGCGTAGCGGTAAAGTTTGGAGCGGCGCATCCGGAAGCCTTTGGCGGCTCGAATCATCCGGGCGCGGCGTTTGCGGGAAGCTGGAGCGTTGGTGACGCGCATGAATCGTGAATGACTAAGGGTTTAAGTTTAGTGGCTGAACGGCAGGTTCTGTTTGATGCGATACTCGTCCGACGCATCAACCACAGCCGGACCCCGCAGCGCGCGGCGGCGTTTGGGGCTCTTGGATTGGCATAAATGCCGCCGGCCGGCGCTGGCGCGCAGCACTTTTCCGCGGGCCGTGATCTTGAACCGTTTAGCCGCGGACTTCTTGGTCTTAATGCCTTTTGGACGTCGCATAAATCTATTCGCTTTTTCTTAAAAAGAGCGGGCAATATACGAAGCGCACACTCACGAATCAAGCGTATTTTTGAGATTTGCATCGAATACCCGGCCGGGAATAAATGGCAGCCCCGGCTGGCTCTGCGAAGAACCGCCGCGCTGCTGATAATCTCTGCTATCCCCGGAACAGTTCGGGCGATTGGCCCGATGCCGGCCGCCGACCGCAATCGCCCCACCGGGAAACAGGGCGCGCCCTGGGGGCGGCGGCTTTGAATCGGCCCAAGGCAAACCGCCTCGATCATTTGCCGGACCCAGCACCAACTTGCCTGGCCGATTCCACGCCGGGCCCATTTGGAAATTGCCGTTCGCGACTGACCCATTGCCTGCCGGCCGTTTAAGTCCGGCTGCCGCTGGGATCAAAGTTGCTTCCATCGTCCCGGCCCGAGTTGGCCCGGCCCAGGCGCTTCCACTCCCGGCGCGCTAACTGTGCCGCGCCTCGGATAAGCACTTAAATAATAGTACCTCCAGTTACGCCAATCGGCGTTCCTCATTTCAGCAAGTTAAGGAAGAACGTGATATTCAACGCGTTGACCGAATCCACCAGAAACGTTCCCACCAGGGGCACCACCAGAAACGCGCGGGGCGCCGGGCCGAAGGTTTCCACCAGCGCTTTCATGTTGGCCATGGCATTGGGAGTGGCGCCCAGGCCGAAGCCGCAGAGACCGCCAGCCATTACGGCCGCTTCAAAATCACGGCCCATCAGCCGGAAAACCACCCACCCGGCATAGACCGCCACCACGGCTACTTGCACCGTCAGGATAAGAAGCATCGGCAGCGCGGTATTGGCCAACTCGGCCAGGTTCAGACTCATCAGGGCGGTTGCCAGAAACACCCCGAGGCAGACCGAAGCCAGCGTATCAATAATTTCGCTGTCCACCCAGGACAGTTGGGCGGCGTCCAGCAAGTTGCGCACGCCAACGCCGAGCAGGATCGCGCCCATATAGACCGGAAAGGTGATGCCCGTTTGTTGAATGAAATAGCTAATCCATGCCCCGATCTTGAGGCACACCAGCAACAGCAGCAGATGCGTGAACAACGGCCGCCCAAACCCGGCGCAGCGGCGGAGGTCGTTCAAAATGCCCGCCTCACCCGTGCGGCCGGCTTCCAGGTGTATTTGCGCGCCAACGCGGGATTTGAGGTGGTGGCGGCGAATCAACCATCCGCCCACCGGCCCGCCAATCAAGCCGCCGCAGACCAGGCCAAAGGTTGCCGCAGCCGCCCCCGCCACCGCGGCCGTGGGCAAGCCGGCGCGCGCCAGGTCAGCGGCAAAGCCCAGCGCCGTGCCGTGCCCGCCAATCATGGTCACACTGCCGCAGACCAGGCCCAGCAACGGCGGCGCGCCGATCAGTTTGGCCAGCGCCACGCCGATGCCGTTCTGCGCCACGGCCAAGGCCGCCGCCGCCCCCCAGAAAAGCAGCACCTGCGCGCCGCCGCGCCGCACCAGTTCCCAGCGGGCATTCAGGCCAATGCACGCAAAAAAGGCCACCAGAAACGGGGTGTTCACATGCTTGCCCGGCGCCTGGAACCATTCCGGCTCCGCCGTCACCAGCCAGGTCCACCAGCGCGCCGTCACGTGGATTTGAAACCGGGCCGCAAAGGCGCCCGAAAGGTGTCCCAGCAGCAGCAGCGCCGATACCAGCAGGCCGCCGACGACCGGGGCGGGGATGTTGAAGCGCGCGAGCAGGCGAAAGCGTTTGACGAGCCATTCGCCTGCCAGCAATACCGGGATGGCAAGGATGGCTATGAACAAGGCAGGAATAACTATCAGGGTTTCCGAGCCGCTCATCGCGCGAAAATCAGGCGCAGCCTAAACCTCGAACGCCGGAATGACAACGGAATCCCGCCGCCAAATTGCTACCCACCGCTTTACGGCCGTTTCCGGCAGATTTGGAATTCGACACCCGCTGCCGGATTTGCTACCCAGCTTGGCGTGCGTTCCGAAATCATCAAAGATATCACGCGCATAGTGGTGAAACTGGGCACCGGCGTCCTGACGGATAGCCGGAAGCAGCCGGAGCTGGCCCAAATGGAGCAATTGGTGGGGCAATTGGCCGAACAACGGCAGGCCGGCCGGGAAGTGCTGGTCGTTTCGTCGGGAGCCGTGGGGGCGGGCATGGGCGCGCTGGGCTTTTCGCAGCGCCCGCGCGCGCTGGCTGATCTGCAGGCATGCGCGGCGGTGGGGCAGTCGCGGTTGATGGCGGTGTATGACGAGCTTTTCGGGAAGCATGGCCTGGCGGTTGCCCAAATCCTGCTCACGCACGACGACCTGGAGCACCACGAACGCCACCTCAACGCCCGCAATACCCTGGTGACGCTCCTGGAGCATGGGATTATTCCCATCATCAATGAGAACGACGTGATCTCTTTCACCGAGTTGAAGTTCGGCGACAACGACCTGCTCTCGGCCCTGGTGGCTTCGCTGCTGCCGGCGGATTTGCTGCTCATCCTGACCACCGTGGACGGCGTGCTGGAGAATTTCGGCAAAGCCAATTCCCGGACCATCCCCCTGATCCGGCGGGTGGACGCGGCGCTGGAGCAAACTGCGACCGGCACCCGCAGCGCCACGGCGGTCGGCGGGATGGCCTCGAAAGTTCAGGCCGCCAAAATCGTGATGCGCGCGGGCATCCCGCTGGTCATTGCCTCGGGCCGCAAGAAACGCGTGATCGCCCGCGTGATGGCGGGCGAGGAGGAGGGCACGCTTTTCGTGCCCCAGCCCACCCGGCTCAAGGGCCGCAAACGCTGGATTGCCTTCTTTCATCACCCCAAAGGCGCGCTGTATGTGGATGCCGGAGCGCGGAAAGCCGTGCGCGAAGGGGGCAAAAGCCTCCTGCCGCCCGGCATCACGCGCTGCGACGGCGATTTTGCCGCCGGTGAGGTGGTGCGCATTTGCGACCAGGACGGCACGGAGTTCGCCCGCGGCATCGCCGGGTTTGGCGCCGCGGAAATCAAGGCCCGCAAGCTCCAGCGCGTCGAAGTTGTCCATCGGGACAACCTGGTCATCCTGTGATGCTCCTCCCGCGCGAGCGAGCCCGGAATATGGATAAGAAAACGCCCCGGCAAAAAATCCCGCCCGGTCGCCGCGCTTCCCGCCCACGCCCCCTTGCATGAAACGAACTCCCGCCATTAACGATTTGCTGGCCATCATGGCCCGGCTCCGGTCGCCGCGCGGCTGCCCCTGGGACCGGCAGCAAAATCACCGGACCCTCCGCTGGCACGCCGTCGAGGAGGTTTATGAATTGCTCGATGCCATCGAGGCCGGCGACGACCACGAGTTGGAGGAGGAACTGGGCGATGTGCTCTTGCAGGTGGTGTTCCACTGCCAACTGGCCAGGGAACGGGGCGCGTTTGATTTCGAGCGCGTCGCCCGCCGCATCGCGGATAAATTGATCCGCCGCCATCCGCATGTATTCGGCCGGCTCCGGGTCAAAAACGTGGACCAGGTCTGGGCGAACTGGGAGCAAATCAAGCGCGCCGAAAAACAGGGAACCCGGCATGCCCGCCCTTCCGCTCTGGACGGCATTCCGCGCTCGCTGCCCGCGCTGCTGCAAGCCGCCAAACTCGTGCGCAAAGCGCGCAAAGCCAAACTGTTGCCGCCCGAAACCACCCCGCCCGTCCGCACCCGGCGGGAATTGGCCGCGCAGCTTTTTGCGCTGGCGCAATATGCGCAGGAACGGGGCTGGTCCGCCGAGGATTTGCTGCGCCGCGAAACCCGGCGGCGCGAACGCGCGCTCCGCCGGCGCGAACAGATGCCGGAAGCGCGGCGTTGACGCCGCCCGCGCGGTTCGCGTTTTCCGCCGCACACCAACCTCCCCAACGCACCACCGCCGGCATCAAGAGCCTTCCCGCCGGCACCTGCTGCGGCTTCAGAATCCGGCGGCGGGGCGGCTGTTTCACCGTCAGCTCGGTGGTCCGCTTGCGCAAAGGGCGCCGGACGGGCCGGGGCTGAGAAAGGCAGTTCCGCCCTGAAACCCGCGCCGCCGTTCGCCGGGGTAGCACCGGGAACCGTGATGGCGCTCCTCCTGCTGGAGCGCGCTCTCCCACCGAGCGACGCTTTGCGCCCGCCCTTTTGAGAGTCCCGGCTCGACTCCGGGCGGCGCCTGTGCTTTCTTTCCAGCGTGCTATGACTGACCCGCGTTATCGAAAACTGGCAAAGTTGCTCGTCGAATACTCGACCGCCCTGAAGCGGGGCGATTGCGTCCTGCTGGATATGATTGATGTGCCCGATGCGTTTGCCATAGAACTCATGCGGGCGGCGCGGGCGGCGGGCGCCACACCTTTCATCGAAATCCGCCATACCCGCGTCAACCGCGAGATTCTGCGCGATATCCATCCCCGGCACGCCCGCCTGCTGCGGGACTTCGAGCTGTTCCGGATGAAGAAGATGCAGGCGTATATCGCCCTTCGCGGCAGCGACAACGCCAGCGAAAACGCGGACGTGCCCGGCCATCAGATGGCGCTCTACAGCCGCATCACCCGGCCGGTGCTCGACTACCGGGTCAAAAGGACGCGCTGGTGCGTGCTGCGCTGGCCCACCCCCAGCATGGCCCAGGCCGCCGGCATGAGCACCGAGGCCTTTGAAGATTTCTACTTCGAAGTCTGCACGCTGGATTATCGCCGGATGGGCCGCGCCATGACGCCGCTGGTGCGCTGGATGCAGCGCACCGACCGCGTCCGCCTCAAGGGCCCCGGCACGGACCTGGCGTTCAGCATCAAAGGCATGGGTGCCCAGATGTGCAAAGGGGATCGAAATATCCCCGATGGCGAGGTGTTCTCCTGCCCCGTCAAGGACTCCATCAACGGGCGCATTCAGTTCAATACGCCCACCCTGTATTCCGGCACCAAATTCGAGAACGTCTGCCTGGAATTCAAAGCCGGCCGGATCGTCAAAGCCACGGCGAACAACACCCGCCGCCTCAACGAGATTCTGGATACCGACCCCGGCGCGCGCTACACCGGCGAGTTCTCTTTGGGCCTCAACCCCCTGATCCAAAAGCCGATGTGCGACATCCTGTTCGACGAAAAGATCGCCGGCTCCCTGCACCTGACCCCGGGGCAGGCCTATGAGGAATGCGACAATGGCAACCGTTCGGCGGTGCATTGGGATATGGTGCTGATTCAGCGGCCCGACTGGGGCGGCGGCGAAATCTGGTTCGACGACCACCTGATCCGCAAAAACGGCCTGTTTGTGCCAAAGGACTTGAAGCCGCTCAACCCGGCAAACTTGAAATAAGCCCGCCCGTCAAGGTGCCAATTCCATAAGCGTTTCCGGCCCGGGGCCACCCCCGGCGGCGATCATAGCTGATGCCCCAGGGACAAAGCCTGCTGGCATAGCCTTCCGGCCTATTTTGCCGGAACCGTGAGGAGCCCCCCGTTTTTTACATAACCCCCGTCTTTCCAGCCTCATCCATAGCCACTATCGAGCCGTGTACAAGGGGTGTACAAGGGATGCTCACCGGAGGTACATAAGATTTATCGTTGTACACCCGGTGAGCATCCCTTGTACACCCCTTGTACACGGCTTGAAGGTAGGGTGAAAGTGGCGTGATTACAAGGAGTTGTGGCTTTTTGAGGGTATTGAGAGTCCGGGCGGCTTTGGGGGCGGTTTTCAGGGTGGTTTTTGCCGTTGAAACTGCGGGGCTGAGGGGGAAAGCGGAAGTCGGAGGCAGGTGGGTGGGACCGAAGCTTCAGAACTTGCCTGTTTGGCTCCCTGCAGGAAACGGCAACCGTATGCCGTATGAGGGTGCGCAGCCTGCCCGCGCCCCCTCTTTTCCATGCCGACGACATATTTTTGCACGGCGTTAAGCGTGAACTCGACGGGCTAAGCAGTTTTCCCTGAGTTGCCGGAGAATGGGGAGGAACGTGATTGAATCGCTAACCCTCGCGCCAGCCGGGCGCCCCTGCCTTGATAATGAACGGCGAGCTGGGCAAAGGCGGGCATGGATTGGGGCGTGGAGTTGGCGTCTAAAACCGCGGCTTGCTTTGGAGGGATTTCAGGTTCATGCTCGGGGCATGGCGTCAGGGCCGCTAGTAGCCGCAGTGGCAGTTTTGATCTTTGCGGGAGCGAGCTTCTTCTTCGCTCTTGCGGAGACGGCGTTGTTTTCCCTGAGTAAATGGCAGGTGCGCCAACTGGCCGGGCGGCCATCCCGGGCGGGGAGCGCCGTGGCGCAGTTGCTGGCCGAACCGCAGGATTTGCTGGCGACGATGGTGCTGGGGAATACGTTTGCCAGCGCGGCGATGCTGGCGGTGGCGCTGTGGGAGGCCATCCACGGGCAATGGCCGCTGGTGGCGACCGTGGCGGGATTGCTGGTCTTGAACCTGATCGGGTGCGAGGTGTGGCCCAAAACGCTGGCCGTGCGGCGGCCGGAGCAGTGGGCTTTGCGGGTGGCACGGCCGATGGCGTTCCTGCTGCGGTTTGGCCTGCCGCTGTGCCGGGGGGCGCAGAAGGTCAACACGGCCATCCTGGGGATGGTTGCGCGCCGGACCGGGTCGCCGGGAGCCGTTGTGACGGATGCGGACTACCAGGAATTGCTGGAGATGGCCTTTCAGCAGGGGGCGCTGGCGCAATCCGAGAAGGAGATTATCCTGCAAATCATCAACCTGGACCAGCGCACCGCCCGGGAAGTGATGAAGCCGCGGTCGCGGATGGCGGCCATCTCCAGCGACCTGTCCGCGGAGGAGATGATCGCCGCGGCGCGCAAATACCGGCATCGCCGGCTGCCGCTTTATGATGAGGAGACCGATACCATCGTGGGCGTGCTCAACACCCGGGCGTTGCTGCTGAACCCGCAGATAGACCTGGCGGATGCCATTGAGCTGCCATCGTTCGTGCCCGAGCTGATGAATCTGCTGCAACTGTTCCGGGCCTTGCAGCGGCAGCAACGCGGGCTGGCGATCGTGCTGGACGAGTTCGGCGACACGGCGGGCATTGTGACGATGGAGGACATCCTCGAGGAAGTGATCGGCAAAATCCAGGGCGAGGCCGAGGCGGAGGGGTTTGTGATGGAACGATTGGAGCCGGGGCGCTGGCGGGTGGCCGGCACGCTGCGGTTGGACGATTTCCGGCGGGAATACCCGGCGCTGGCGGATGTGCCGGAAGTCGAAACGATGGGCGGGCTGCTGGCGAGCCTGCTGGACGTGGTGCCGGCGCGCGGCGATGCGGCGACGTTCAGCGGACTCCGGCTCACGGCGCAGGCGGCCGACGAGCGGCGCGTGCGGGAGTTGCTGGTGGAAGTCATGCGTTAACGCCCGGAAACCCCATGACGGCCCACACCCTCATCTGGACGATCTTCGGCGCGTGCCTGGGGCTGTCGTTTGTATTGGCGGGCATGGAGGCGGGGGTGTTTGCCTTGAGCCGCCTGCGCCTGCGCCGGCAGATGCGCGCCGGGAAGCCCTCGGCCAAGGTGCTGCATGATTACCTGGAGAACCCGGAAAACTTTCTCTGGACGATTCTGGTGGGCAGCACCCTGGCGAACTTCCTGATCCTGGGCTGGCTGGTGGTGCAGTTGCACGCGGCCCTGGCCGGCCGGCGGCTGTGGTTCTTCGGGGTGTTCGTGGTGGCCGTATTCCTGTTCTACACGTTCTTTGATTTGCTGCCCAAGATGCTGTTCCGGAGGTATCCGAACCGGCTGTGCGTGGCGCTGGCGCGCCCGTTTCGGCTGATCCACCTGGCGCTGCGCCCGCTGGTGGCGCTGGTGGAGGCGTTCTCCGGCGCGCTGCTGCGCTGGCGGGGCGGCAAGGCGTTCACCGGCCATTTATTTGGCAACCGCGAAGAGGTGCGCCTGCTGATGCAGGAGTCCGCGCAAGTGCTGACCTCCGAGGAGCGCCAGATGATCAACCGCGTGCTGGATTTGCAGGCGCTGACGGTGCGGCAGGCGATGCGGCCCCTGGAGCAGGCGGTCACCCTGGCGGCGCAAACGCCGGCGAGCGCGGCGCTGGCGCTGTGCCGGGAGCGGAAGTTTACCCGCCTGCCGGTGTGGGAGATGCGCGGCGGCGAGCAGCGGATCATCGGGATGCTGGCGGTGAACTCGCTGCTTTACCAGCCGGCCCTGGATGAGCGCCGGCCGGTGAGCGACTACATGAAGCCGCCGTTCTTTCTGGCGGAAGACCTGCGCCTGGAGGTGGCGCTGCGGCGCTTGCAGCGGAGCGGGCAGCGGCTGGCGATTGTGCTGGGGCGCGACCGGCGCGAGATCGGCATCCTGAGCCTGCAGGATGTCCTCAAGCTGATCTTCGGGGAGGTGAGTTTATAGCATGAACGGCGAGGCCCTGCTTTCCATTGCCCTGCACGTGCTGGGCGTCATCGTGCTCGTTCTGCTGAATGGGTTCTTCGTCGCCGCCGAGTTCGGCCTGGTCAAGGTGCGGGACACGCAACTCAGTCCCCTGGCCCGCGACGGGCAGCGGCGGGCGCAGGTGGCGGTATTTATTTTGCAGCGGCTCGATTCGTTTCTGAGCGCGGCGCAACTGGGCATCACGCTGACCAGCCTCGGGCTGGGCTGGATCGGGGCGCCGGTGTTCGCCGTGCTGTTGAAGCCGGTGTTCGACCTGGCGGGCGTGGAATCGCCGGAACTGCGCGAGTGGGTGGCCTTTCTGGTCGGATTTTCCATCATCACCTTCCTGCACATCAGCGCCGGGGAGCAGGCGCCGAAATGGCTGGCCATTCAGAAGCCGCTGGCAACGACTTTGTGGGTGTCCTATCCGTTGCTCTGGTTCTACCGCGCTTCCTATCCTTTCGTCGTGCTGCTGAATGATTCGGCGCAGTGGATGCTGCGCCAGGTTGGCCTCGGGCCGACCAGCGAAGGGGGGCGCACGCACTCCGAGGAGGAACTGCGCCTGCTGTTGTGGGCCGCGCAAAAGCAGGCGGGCGGCTCGGCCCTGGGCCGGGACATTGTTCTGAACGCGCTGGATCTGCGGCGGCGGGTCGCGCGCGAGGTGATGCGCCCGCGGCATGAGATTGTGGCGCTTGATACCGAGGCCAGCATCGCTGAATGCCTGGACGTGGCGGAAAAGACGCATTACTCGCGCCTGCCGTTGTGCGAAGGGGGAAACCTCGATCGGACGCTGGGGGTGGTGCATATCAAGGACCTTTATACGATGCGCACCAAGGCGCGGCGCGGGGCGGACTTGCTGCCGGTCGCCCGGAAGCTGATCTACATTCCCGAGACCGCACGGCTGGAGAAGCTGCTGCAGTTCTTCCTGGAACGGAAGCTGCACCTGGCCATTGTGGTGGATGAATACGGCGGCACGGCTGGCATGGTGACGCTGGAGAACATCCTCGAGGAGTTGGTGGGGCAGATTCAGGATGAGTTTGACCAGGAAAAGCCGCTGCTGGTGCCGGCCGGGGAAAACACCTGGGAAGCGGCGGGAACGCTGCCCTTGCATGAGCTGGAGGAACTGGTGGGGGAACCGCTGCGTGAAGAAGGCATCTCCACAGTCAGCGGCTTTCTCACGCGACGGCTGGATGGTTTTCCCAAAGTGGGCGACGTGTTGAAGCTCGGGGCCTGCAAACTGCAAGTCGAGGAGATGGCGGGGATGCTGGTCGCCCGCGTAAAGGTGACCCGCACGACGACGGGCAGCCCGAAAGCCGGGCTTAGTGGCTAACTCCTTTCGGGGAGAGACTGGCCCGGCTTCGTCCGCGCATGGCCCCCATAAGCCAGCGCCTTGCCTGTCTTTGGCGCCTGTTCCCGCGCTTGCAAAAGAACGCGCTGAGGAACCGCAGCCGCCCTCTTCGCCTCGCGTATCCAAGGCGAAACGTACGAGTTTGTCCGGGAGATTATCAGGGCAGGAAAAGGCTGGCCAGCGCGGGCAAATCGAGGCTAGCCTGAGCCAACATGGACCGGCGTTTGAACAGGGATTATCGTGCCCGGCTGGCGATTATCCGGGTAGCTCTGGGGCTGTTGCTGTGCGCGGTGGGGGCGCCAATGGCTGCCGGGGCCGCGGAGACGATTTACATCGTCAAACGCGGGGATAGTGTCTATAGCATCGGGCGGCGTTATGGCGTCTCTCCGGCCGTGCTGGCCGAGCGCAATGGGCTGAACCGGAATTTCTACATCTCCGCCGGCCAGCGGCTGCGAATCCCGACGCGGCGCGTTGCCCCCGCGAAAAAGCCCGCCGCAAAGCCACCGCCGCCCAGTGTGCTGCCGCGCGCGGTGCGGGAGGCGATTGACAAGGCGCCGGTGCGGGCCGGCCGGTGGAAATCCATCGTCATCCACCACAGCGGCACCGATACCGGCACCGCCAGGACCATGGACCGCTATCATCGCGAGGTGCGGCGCATGGAGAATGGACTCGCTTACCATTTCGTTATAGGCAACGGCAACGGCATGGGCGACGGAGCGATTGCCATCGGACAACGCTGGACCCGGCAACTGGATGGCGGCCACCTCGCCAGTGCGGCGCAAAACAAGACGGCGATTGGCATCTGCCTGGTCGGCAATTTCGACAAGCGCCCGCCCTCCCCCAAAGCAATGACCAGCCTGCGATTGCTGGTGGAGGCGCTGATGACCCGCTGCCGGCTCACCCCCACAGCGGTCAAGACGCATCAACAGGTCAATGTCCGGCACACGCGCTGCCCCGGCGCGCGATTCCCCACGCAGTCTTTCCTCAAGTCGCTGCCCACCCCAAAACGCTGACGGCGGCCCGTTACCAGCGGGCGCCGCGAAGGGCCACCCCCGCCACCGTGATGCTGATGGCGCAGGTTAAACCGAAGGCCGGCCATAATTGATGGCCGGCGGCGCCGGTGGCAAAAAGCAGCATGAACAGAAGCCACACGAGCAACGGCGAATAATCCGGCGCCGACCCGCGCGCCGGTTGCTTGTTGATGAGCGCGGGTGTGGCAAACGCAAGAATCAGCAGCGTGGTGGCCGCCCAGGCCAGGAAGTTCACGCCGGGCGCCGTGTACCAGCCGAACTTGAGTTTGACGGGATTCCAGAACCAGTAATGCGCGACGCGCGTGGCAAACGGCTCGAGGCCCGCATCCAGCAGCACCGTCAGTAAAGTGGTGACCCCGATCATCTGGAAACCATAGTTCCGGGTCTTGCGCCAGGGCCGCAATATCAGCCGGGCGGTGCCGCGCGAGGCCAGGATGGCCGCCAGCCAGATCAGCGGCACCGCCCAGGGCAGCGGCGGAAAGAGTTCCCGGCCGATGTTCCCGGTATAAACGCAGGGGCCGAATGGTATGGCGGTCAGCGCGTTCAGGCATTGCACCGCGCCAGCGAGGACGGCGATGATGAGCGCGGCCAGCATCACATTCTGGCCGGGCAACTGGCAGGTTAACGCGGCGAGCAAGACGGCATTGGCGAGCACCAGCAAAAGCCCGTCCGGCCAGCGAGCGTGGCCGAATAGCAGCCCCGGCCACCATACCCGCGCCCAAACCAGGGCAAATTGCAGCAAAAACAAAGCGAGCAAAACGCGCCGCACCCGGGGCGCCAGCCCCGAAAAACGAGGACGCTGCAGAACCATCTCTCTAAACACCACTCGCCGCATGGCCTCACATCTTAAGCGGTTTGCCCAACCGACTCACTTGGATTCTGCGGGAACGCCCGGTCAGTATCCAATCCGGAAACATGGGACAAGCCCCACTCGGTTTCTCCGGGATTATACGCGATTTCCGCCACAGCCCCGAAATAATCCAGCCGACGCTCGGCAAAAGCCGATAAAATAAGGATTAACGGCATGTCCGCAGACTGGGCTTTCTATCCTCGGCAATCCACACTGCGCGGACCAAATGCTTCAATTACCGCAACCTCCGGCAACCGAGTCCCGTCCCGGGTGCCGACACGCCACGGCTGGACTTGCAAGCGTTATGGCTAAACCGGGCGAACCTTTGCGCAAAACATCGGCGGCGAACGCAATTATGCGAGTGCCACCGTTTGCTTTGGGCACCTCCCTCAATCACGGCTTGCCCGTCACCCGCTTGATGTACTCCACTTCCGGCGGACGGTAGGGCTGGCCGTTGCGGCGAAAAATATCATGGAACCAAAGCGGCGGTTCGTTGGTGTATTGCTTTTCCCACGAATCCCAGGGGAAGATGGTCTGCGTCTTGCCCGCCACGAAGCCCCAGTTGTAGGCGGCGATCTTTTGCTCCTTCAAATACCCGAGGATGGGATCGAACGTGCTGCCTTGCGGACGGGCCATGTATTCGGTGCAGACGATCGGGCGGTGATAGCGGCGCAGGTTTTGCACGCATTTCTGAATGACCGGCAGTGAGCCGTAGCTGTGAAAGTTGATGATGTCCGATTGCTCCAGGCAGAATTTCTCCATCGGCGACAGTTTGGCGGGATCGGCCCAGTTGCCCATCCACACCCCCGCGGTGATGGGCTGGGAAGGTTTCGCTTCGCGCGCCCAGGCGTACGCCTTTTTGATCAACGCCAGGGCCAGTTCGGCTTTATTCTCCGGTTCATACTGGCCATAGCTGATGTGATTCCGGTTTTCCGGTTCGTTGAAGATGTCCCACACCTGCACCCGGCGGTCGGTGGCGAAATGGCGCACGATGCCGGTGACGTAGCCGCGCAACTCGTCGTGGCGCGCGGGATCCTTCAGAATGTCCAGTCCCGGGCATTGCACCCAACTGGAGTTATGGACGAACGGCTTGGGCGCGGGCTGCTTGCCCGGCTTGGGAAAGGGGTGCCAGCAACTGTCCAGCAACACGAACATGACGCCAATATGGTGTTTGGCGGCCAAGTTCAGGAATTCATCCAGCCGCTTGAGAAAACCCGCACGATCCTGCTCCCAGGGGATATGGTGCAGGAAGACGCGGATGCTGTTGAAGCCAAGCTGTTCGGCCCAGCCCAGTTCGCGGTCAATGGTGGCGGGATCAAACGTGTCCGCCTGCCACATTTCAAGTTGGTTGATGGCCGAGCTGGGAGAAAAGTTGCAGCCGACGAGCCAGCCTTGTTTGGCCAGCCAGTCATTGGCCTTGGAAACTGGCCAGGGGCCAGCATCGGCAGCCAGCAGCAAAGCAGGAACCCCCACGAAACACAGACCGATGAAGCTCGAAACCCGCGAGGCGAGTTCCCCTAAAAGTCCGAACCTCGAACGCCGAACCCGGCCCTCCTTGCCCGAACCGGAACCGGGACTTGCAGGATGGAATTGAGACCCAGCTTCTGGATTAAGTGTGGTTTGTGATGTCATGGCCTATTAGCGGCACTATAGCCTTAAGGTACGCCACCGAATAGAAAAATCGGCCATCGCGAAGAAATGATGGTAGAGGGATGGAGGCGGGGATTATTTTCACTTTTTGGGGAGGCCGGTCAGGCTCCATTCGTGGGCGCATCGAGACCTTATCGTTGAGGTTCTTGCGCGGTCTTTGCGGCGCGCGGAAATATCTGATCACGCTCGAAACGCGGCAATCATCCGTGCATGCACGGCTAAGCGTCCGCCAGGAATTGGCTCGACACGAAGAAAGGATTTCCTAGTCTCTGGCCCCATGCTTGATAAGACCGCCCCGACGCCGCCAGCGACGGCAGTTGCGCTGTCCAAGTCCCAGGTGTTTCTGCGCCGGTTGGGCAGCTTTATCGCGTTGTGGGCGGTGGTCCTGACGGCGCTGTTCTCGAGTAATCGGTCGGTGTCGGACTATGTATTTCTCCTGGCAATGGTGCTGCTGGCCGGCTTGGGGTTGCTGGAATTCTACGGGCTGGCCGCCAAGCGCGGATTGGGCTGCTTCAAATACTGGGGGGTAACCGGAGGTGTCTTGCTCATGGTGGGAACTTTCCTGAACCTGACAGGATTGTTGGGAACTTCCGGGGCGCCAGCGCGCGTCAACGACTTCGAGGCCAGCTTTCTAATCGTTTTTGTGCTGGGCCTCTGCCTGTGCCAGCTCTTCTCACGCCGCCACCCGGCGGGATTGCTGACGATCGCCCTGACGCTCCTGGGCTTGATGTATGTGGCCTGGCTGCTGAATTTCGTTCAAAAGATCAATTTCTTCTTCTACCCCGGGACGGCGGGCTGCTATTATCTGCTGTTCTTCATCGTTATCACCAAGTTCAGCGATACCGGCGCCTACGCTGTGGGATCCTTGATTGGACGGCATAAGCTATGCCCGCGCATCAGCCCCGCCAAGACGTGGGAGGGATTTGTGGGCGCGATAGCGATTTCGACGCTGGCCAGCCTGTTGCTGGCGCATTTTCTGGGGCAGAAGCTGCCCGGTATGAACTGGGTTCATGCCCTCATTCTGGGGGTGGTTTTGGGCATGGGCGCGGTGGTGGGCGACCTGATTGAATCGCTTTTTAAGCGCGAGGCCGGCGCAAAGGATTCGGGCAGCTTTTTTCCTGGCATCGGCGGCATATTGGACCTGCTGGACAGCCTGCTGTTTAACGCGCCGATTATGTATCTCTACCTGCGGCACGTTTTATCTGAGCGTTAAGTCCGGGACTTTTCTTCATGCGCAACGTTGTTCTTCTCGGCTGCACGGGCTCCATTGGCACCAGCACCATCAAGGTGGCCGAAGATTTGCGGGACTGCATCCGCCTGGTTGGGCTGGCGGCGGGCAACAACGCGGAATTGCTGCTGGCACAAGCCCGCAAGCTCCAGCCCGCGGCTATTTCCATCGCCGACCCGAGCCGGGCCCAGGAACTGCGCGATCTGCTTGGCGGCGGCATGGCGGTGTTCTCCGGCGCGCAGGGGTTGGTGAAGCTCGCCACCCTGCCCGAGGCGGATATTGTGTTGATTGCCATTGTGGGGACCGCGGGCCTGCAACCGGCTCTGGCTGCCATCCGCGCCGGCAAGGATATTGCCGTGGCGTCCAAGGAAATCCTGGTCATGGCCGGTGAGATTGTCATGCGGGAAGCGCAGGCGCATGGCGTGCGGGTGCTGACGGTGGACAGCGAACACTCCGCCATCTTTCAGTGCCTGGAGGGCAAGCCCGCGGAATCCGTTCGCCGGCTGTGGTTGACCGCCTCCGGGGGGCCGTTCCGCACCACGCCCCGGGAAGCATTCCCGGACATCACCATCGAGCGCGCGCTCCAGCACCCATCCTGGGTAATGGGCCGCAAAATCACGATTGATTCAGCAACGCTCTTCAACAAGGGACTGGAGATGATCGAGGCGCGCTGGCTGTTCGATGTGGAAATGGCGCGCGTCGCGGTGATTGTGCATCCGCAAAGCGTCGTGCATTCGATGGTGGAATTCGTGGACGGCTCGATCCTGGCGCAGCTTTCGACGCCGGACATGTGTCTGCCCATTCAGTATGCCTTGACGTATCCGGCGCGGGCGCCCAGCAACCGGGTCCAAACCAACCTGGCCAAGCTGGGCCAACTGACGTTCGAAGAGCCCGACCCGGAACGTTTCCCCGCGCTGACCCTGGCGCGACGAGCCGGGGAAATCGGCGGCACACTGCCCGCGGTATTGAATGCGGCCAACGAAGTTGCGGTCGAAGCCTTCGCCAGCCGGCGGATTCGCTTCCCCGATATTTCGGCCGTGGTGCGCCGCGTCATGGATCGGCACCCGGTAATTCCGCACCCAACGCTGGAGCAAATTATTGAGGCCGACCAATGGGCGCGCCACGAAGCGGAACGGGGATGAACGCCCAGCCAACCGGCGCCGGGCCCGGGGCCAGACCGGGCCCTGCAATAATTAACTGACATTCGCAACGAGTCGGATTAGCTTCTTTCCTGCCGGATATGTGGCTTCTGAATATTGTGTATGTGGTCGGGGCAGTAATCCTGCTCTTCGGCGCGGCGGTATTTGTCCATGAGTATGGACATTACTGGATGGCGCGGCGTCGCGGCCTTAAGATTGAGGGCTTCTCAATCGGGGTCGGCCCGAAAATAGTGAGCTGGATGCGCGATGGGGTGGAGTGGTCCTGGCGCTGGATACCTGCGGGCGGCTTCGTAAAACTGCCGCAGATGGCAACCTCCGACGCCCTGGAAGGCAAGGCGGACGAAAACAGCCCTCCCCTGCCGCCGGCGTCGCCGTGGTCCAAAATCCTGGTCGCCTTTTTCGGGCCGCTGATGAACGTGCTCTTCGGCATAGCGATTGCCTGCCTGTTGTGGGTTGTGGGAATTCCCGTGCAGGTCAATCCGCCCATCATCGGCTATGTGGACCCGGACTCGCGCGAAGCCAGGCTCGGGATACAGCCGGGCGACCAGATTGTTTCCGTGGAAGGCAAGCCGATCAGTTCCTGGCAGGAAGTGCAGGAGGCCACCATTCTGGCGCGCAGCACCAATCTGACGGTGGTCATTGCCCGCGTCGGGCAATTCACCAATACCTACGAATTAAACACGGTGGTCAGCGAAGCCCTGGGGCTGAAGGTTCTCAATCTCGACCCGCGCGATCATCCGGTGATCCGGCGGGTTTTGTCCGGGAGCGCGGCGGAAGCCGCCGGGCTCAAGGCCGGCGACGAAATCCTTTCGTTCGCGCAGGTGCCGCTTCACGGGGCCGACCAATTCATCAAACTCGTGCAGAAGCGCCCCGGAGAGTCGCATGACATCATTATCAGGCGCGCGGGCGCGCGCCAAACACTCCAGGTCACACCGCGCCTGGACCCCGGGGTAAAGGTGGGGCGAATTGGAGCTGAAATCGGCACCGGCAAGCCGGTCTATCGGATTGAGCACATTTCGCCCTGGACGCAGATCGCCTCGGTGCTGGAGCGGACGATCAGCACTTTCTCCGCGCTCTTCCATTCCAAGCAAACCGGGGTCGGCCTGAAAGACCTGAGCGGTCCTCCGGGCATCCTGGCCATATTGGCCGCCTATGTGAACTCGGATTGGCGCCTGGCTTTAAGTTTCCTCGTCCTGCTCAATATCAACCTGGCGATCATCAACCTCTTCCCCATGCCCGTGTTGGACGGCGGGCATATCGTCATGGCCTGCGTTGAGCGCTTGTTCGGCCGGCCACTGCCAGGCCGGTTGGTGGAATATACCAATACCGCCTTTGCCATGCTGCTAATTGGCTTCATGCTGTATGTTTCGTTTAACGATGTGCGGCGGTTCTCGCTTTTTCGCTCGATGTTCAAACAGGAGGTCACCATCGAGAAACCGGAAAGCGCACCGGACGGAGGGCGCTGAGCATGGTTCCGCACTGTGACTCGCCCGGATTTTTGCGCCGCCGCCTGACGCGCGAGGTCATCGTCGGCGATCCGCAACGCGGGGGGGTAATCATTGGCGGCCGCCACCCGGTGGTGGTGCAATCCATGCTCACCTGCGATACCATGGACACCGCCGAATGCGTGCGGCAAACGCTGGATTTGGTGGCGGTCGGTTGCCAGATCGTGCGCATCACCGCCCCCACGGTTAAAGACGCGGCCAACCTCGAAAACATCGTGGCGGCGCTGCGCGCGCGGGGCTGCCTGGTGCCCATCGTGGCCGACATCCATTTCAAGCCCGAGGCCGCGCTCGAAGCGGCGCGCTGGGTCGAGATGGTGCGCATCAATCCCGGCAACTACGCCGACTCGAAGAAGTTTATCGTCAAGGAATACACCGAGGCGCAGTATGCGGCGGAGTTGGCGCGGATTAGAGAAAAGTTCACGCCGCTGGTCGAGTTGTGCAAAAAGCTGGGCCGCGCCATGCGCATCGGCACCAACCATGGCTCGCTGAGCGACCGCATTATGAATCGCTTTGGCGATTCGCCGCTCGGCATGGTGGAGAGCGCCCTGGAGTTTGCCCGCATTGCGCGCCAGCACGACTTCCACAATTTCAAGTTCTCCATGAAGGCCAGCAACCCCAAGATCATGATCCAGTGCTACCGGTTGCTGGTCGCGCGCCTGGCGCAAGAGGGGCCGGATTGGAACTACCCCATACACCTTGGGGTGACCGAAGCCGGCGAGGGCGAAGATGGCCGCATCAAGAGCGCCATTGGCATCGGCTCGCTCTTATGCGACGGCCTGGGCGATACGATCCGCGTTTCCCTGACCGAGGATTCCCCCCGCGAAATCGAGGTCTGCCGCGATTTGCTGGCGCAAATCCCTCTTCTGACCCAGGCAGCAGATGCCCTGGCTCCCGCGGCCGAAAAACCAGCCGCATCGCTGCCGGCAGCGGATTCCTGGCCCTTCGACCCGTTCAGCTATGCCCGCCGCCCGGCTTCCGAAATTGCGCTTGCTCCCGGCATCCGGTGCGGCGGCGAGCAGACGCTACGGGTAGTCATCCCCCGCGCTGTGTGGGAAAAGATTATTCCCCGGCTTCACCCCAGGGCCGACGTCAGGCCGGAAGCCGTCTACGAGGATCTGGAAGTCCTGGAAGTTGACCCGCAGACTGATTTCGCGGTGAGTGCGGCATCGCAACTCATAACCGTAAAAGACGGCGTGCCCTTGCCGCCGATCGCCGCTTTCCGCCTCCTGGCCGCGCAACTCAAGCGCCGCGGCTGCCGCAACCCGATTCTCCTCAAAGATTGCCTGAGCTTTAGCGCCACGCCCCTGGCGCCGAAGATCGCCCTGCTCCGCGCCTCGATCGTTCTCGGCTCCCTGCTGGCCGACGGCATTGGGGACGCCATATTGATTCGTGGCGAGGCTGACGCCGATCTATCGTTGCGCCTGGCCTACAACATCCTGCAAGCTGCCGGTTGCCGCTCCTTCAAGACTGACTATGTCGCCTGCCCTTCCTGTGGCCGGACGCTCTTCAATCTCCAGACCGTCACCGCCCGCATCAAAGCACGCACCGAGCACCTCAAGGGCGTGAAAATCGCCATTATGGGCTGCATCGTGAACGGCCCCGGCGAAATGGCCGATGCCGACTTCGGCTACGTCGGCGGAGCTCCCGGCAAAGTCAACCTCTACGTGGGCAAAACCCCCTTCAAATTCAATATCCCCGAAGCCGAGGCCGTGGACCGCCTCGTGGACCTCATCCGCGAGCACGGCAAGTGGACCGAGCCCGAACCCACGCCCCCCGGGGCCGGAAACTAACGTTGCAGGAACTTGGCCACCGCCTCAGTCCGGGTTCGGACCTGAAGTTTCTCGTAGATCCGGCGGATATAGGTATGCACGGTTTCGTAGCTGATGCCCAGTTTGTCTGCGATTTCTTTATAGAGAAACCCCTTGCTCAGGCAATCGAGCACCTCCTGCTCGCGCTGGGATAGATTTTCGGTGGGCTGCTGGGAAGGCCCAGCCTTCTGAAATGACTGCGTCACCTTGCGGGCTATATGCGTCGTCATTGGCGAGCCTCCTCTATGCACCTCGCGAATGGACTCCAGCAGCTCCGCGCTCTTGGTGCGCTTGAGCAGGTAGCCCGTCGCCCCCGCTGCCAGCGCGTTGAAGATGTTATCCGTATCCTCATACACCGTAAGCATGACGGCCTGAATCTGCGGGGCCAATTGCTTCAACTGCCGAACGCATTCAACCCCGTTGAGGCCCGGCAGGTTGATGTCCATGAGCACCACCTCCGGATTGTCTTTCGGCAGACCCGCCAGCGCCGCCTCGGCATTGGCATACTGGCTCACACATTTGAATCCCTCGGCCCGGTTAATCACGCGCGCCAGCGTGCCGCGCAATTGGTCGTTATCCTCTACGATCGCTACGGTAATGGGCATAAGTTTTGATTCATTGCGGGCTTATGGGGCATTGCTTTCCAACGGGACACTCAACCGCACCACGGCGCCGCCTTCCGGCGCGGACGCAATCGAGAAGCTGCCGCCAATATCTTCCATACGTTTGCGCATGTTACGCAGGCCATTGCGCGTTTGCGCCGCCTGGGCGTCCAGGTGCGCCAGGCCGCGCCCGTTATCCCGAATCTCGAGGCTGAAGCGGCCCTCCTGGAGGCGTATGCGGATTTCGGCCGCCGTGGCTTGAGCGTGCCGCACGACGTTAGTGATGGCTTCCTTGGCCGCCAGAAACAGGTTGTGCCGGACTTCGGGAGTAATGGGGATTGGAGGTAATTGCGGCGGGGCTTCCAGGCGATACTTCACCCCCGCCACTGACAGGTAGTCCTGGGCGTATTTGCAGACGTACGTAATCAACCCGTCCAGCGTGTCGTTCGAGGGGTTGACCGTCCAGACAATTTCATCGAGGGCGCGCGTGGTTTCCAAGGCCGTTTGCTCGATCTGCCGGGCGTGCCCTTCGACCTCCCGCGGCTGGTCCTTGTCAATCTCCACCAACTCGCCCAGCAGGGAAATCTGCGTGAGGCTCGCGCCGAGCTGGTCGTGAATGTCGCGCGCGATGCGAGCCCGCTCCTTCTCCAGGGCTTCCTTTTGGCGCAGCACCGCCAACTGGCGCTGCAACCGCTGAGTGGAGGCGTAGTGAACCGCCCCCACAACCAACCCCAGCAGGCCAATCAAGGTCAGGCTGATGAACCACCACTTCTGCCAGAACGGCGGCAAAACAGTTATCGCCAGCGTGGCGCCCGTTTCGTTCCAGACATCATCTTCATTGCCGGCCTTAACCTGGAAAAGATACTGGCCCGGCGGCAGCTTGGGATAGAGCGCCTCCCGGACATTGCCCGGCCTTTCCGTCCAGCCGGTTTCGTATCCCTCCAGTTGGTATTTGAACCGCCCTTTCTCCGGCGCCGCCAGGTTGAGGCTGGCATAACGAATGGTAAGCGTTTCCCTGCCCGGGGGAACCGTCACGGCGGCCGGGGCTGCCGCGCGCAGCGTATCGGCATTCTGCAACCGATTGTCAATCAGCACCGCTTCAATAATTACCGGCGGCGGGTTCGTGTTCAGATTAAGGCGCGCCGGATTCAGCGAGGTCAGCCCCTGAATAGTCGGGAACCACAACGTGCCATCGCGCCCGCGCACCGCGCCCGGCTGGGAGCCTGACGTGCATTCCGTGGCCGGGAGGCCATCCGCTTCGCCGTAAACCCGGCACGAAATAGTCATCCTTTTGCCGCCAGCGAAGGCGTTCAGTTCGTCCTTTTTTAGCCGCAGGAGCCCCGCATTGGAACCAATCCACAAGCTGCCCTGCCCATCCTCCAGCAAATACCCCAGGTTGTTGCTGGCCAGCCCTTCCTTTTTTGAATACCGCGTCCATTTCCCCTCGAAAAACCGCGCCAGGCCGCCGGAGGTGGCCACCCATAACACTCCCTCGGCATCCACCTCCAGCGCCGAAATACTGTTTCCGGGCAGGCCGTTTGTCTTTGTGAACCATGTGAACCGGCCATCATGCAACCGGTTGAGACCGCCGCCCTCGGTCCCGATCCACAGGTCGCCTTCCGGGTCCTCTGCAATCGCCCGCACATCATCAGCAGAAAGCCCCTCGCGAGTCGTATAGAGCTTTAAATCGTCGAACCGCAGCAAGCCGCCCTGGGTGCCCAGCCACAGATGCCCCGCGCGATCCTGAAAAATGGCCGAGACCCGCCCATCCAGGGATTCCGGCAGCCGCAGCGGCGCGAACCGCCCGTATTCCAGTTGAAACAGGTGCGGCCGCAACGCGCCCCAGGTGCCCGCCAACGTCCAGTTCCCACCCAGCGCGCCCCGGTTCAGCCCCATGAACACCGCTTTGACATCCAATAACGTATCCGGGTTTACGTCCAGGCGCGACGAATCCGGAATGAGGCGGAATTGCTGCGTGGCATTTGCGCGGCAGTGATAAATGCGGTTCCCGTTGCAGCCAACCCACACCCCGCCCTGATCGTCTTCACAGACCGATTGCACCACGGCCCCCCGCGAGACTTCCAGCACCTCGAAACGCTTGCGCCGCACGCGATTCAATCCCCCGCCATTCGTCCCCACCCAGAGCGAGCCTTCGCGATCCACCGTCAATGATAAAACGGAATTGTGTGAAAGCCCGTCTTCGCTGGAAATGCGCGTGGCCTTGCCTTCGGCGTCAAACCAATACACCCCATCGCCATAGGTGCCAACCACCAGGTTCCCCTCGCGATCTTCGCACGCCGCCACAATCGGCAGAGTCGTCGCCCAGGGATAAGCGCCCCAATCCTGCTCCACGCGGTTCTCCTGGCATCGTTGGACGCGGCCATTAGCCAGGCGCCAATACCCCCCCCGCTGGCTGGCCAGCAGATAGTTAAGCCGAATGGGTCGGACTTCATCCGTCACCACCGGGATTGGCTTCAGAGCCACCAGGGTGGTATCGGTCCCCAGCCACAATCGGCCCGATTCCTCCGCGATCAACGCCCGGCAGGTGCTTGGCGCGCCGGACCCCGCATGCCAAACCTCTGTTTTCCCGTCCAGATACCGGGCCAGCAGGCCGCTGTCCGTGTAGAGCAGCACCGATCCGCTGGTGTCCTCGCAAATCGCCATTAACCGGCCTGGAGCCTCGGTTTGCCCGAGTTGCACCCGCGTCAGTTGTCCGTCTCGCGCCACCGCAACTTCTCCGTTCTCGGTGCCAATCCACAGTTGCCCTCGCCGATCCTCATACAGGCGTCGGACCTGGCTGCTGCTCAATCCGGGCGTGTTGTTTTCGTCAAAGACCGTAAACTCGAATCCGTCGAACCGGGCCAGGCCCGCCAGTGTGCCAGCCCACAAATACCCGTCCCGCGTCTGCGCCACCGCCAGCACCGCGCTGGAGGGCAATCCCCGGGCGGTGCCAAACACGTCCACGGCAAACCGCGCATTGGCCTCGGCCGCCAACCCCGCGCCGCCCGCACAGAGCAGCCACCCGGCCACGCCCAATCTCCAGCCTCTTCTCATCATATCCGTCTCGCCTCCGCCGCCAGTCAGAGCTCCTAAATCTGCGAATACGGCGCCGGCACCAGAAACCGATGGGATATCTTCGATACCGTGTCCGCGTATTGCGGGTCGTTCTTCATCCGTTCCCAGGCCGGATGCGCGCGAAAAGCGCGCCAATGCTGCTCGTGCGCATCCGTGCTTTCCGCCGACAACAGATAAGTCAGGCTCGGCAGGTTGCCGCCAATGAGCCCCTGGCCATAAAAGATCGGCCCCAACCCCACCTCGCGCATGAGTTGAATCTCACCCCGGTTGAACATCTCAACCTTCTTCCGCGCCTTCACCTCGCTATGGCTTTCATACGTGCGCAGTTCAAACAGACGCGGCTTCCGCGCGCGACAATAGGGCGGCAACTCCACCTTCGGCATCCCGGCAAATGCCTGCAGCAGCCAACTGTCAATCCGTTGGAAGGCCGGCCGGGTCAACGGCGACTGCAAATACTCCGCCCCGGCCGCCAGATACTCCGCATCCGCATCCAGCCCGGCGAGAACCGAGGGGAATGCCGACAAGGCCGAATACGGGATAAGCACCAGCACCGACCGGGGGTCGTTGACCTCGCCGGGCGCGGGAGCGCCAGGCCGTTCTTGTTGCGCGAACACCCCCACCGGTTCGCAGCCCCGGCGGTTCAATGACGGAATAAGGGCCTTGCTGAGATAACCATCCACCAACCCCCGCTCGGCTTCGCTTTTTAAGTGATACTCCCTCAGTTCGTAATACTCCCGGGCGCCGCCGCTACGGGCAGCGGTGCCGCCCTGGTTCTGCGTCGAAGCGCAGCTCAGCCCCGCAAGGGCGGGCACGGCGATCGAGGCTTTGAGGAATTCACGTCGCTTCATAATTGCGCACCAATGTCGAACGGGCAAAGCCGTCCCGGATTATGGTCTGCCCGCATTGAAGCCGGTTCCGGCGCCTGGCACCATAAAATTATTAACACCACCTCAACAAGAGGAGAAAACGACCGCTGGAAAGACGATGCCCTGCTTTTGCTCCGGTTATCAGGAAAAGTGGACAAGGCACCCCCCGCCCGCTTAAGCCGGAACGATGCAGTTGGGTAGTTCAACTGCCCGCCCCCGTTCCATCGGAGCCTGGGCGAGCTTGACCGTCCAAGCCGTAGCCCCGGCGAACTCTTTATTCAGCCAATTCAAGAGCATGGCTACGGAACCTCGAACCTTTCAGCGATAAAATCAATGATTTAGGCATAGAGAGGGCCAAAATAGGGGCAAAACCTGCATCATGCCGCCTTTGGCTGACCATAGGCTCGCCTTGATTTCCCCCTGCCTATGAGCCGTGTACAAGGGGTGTACAAGGGATGCTCACCGGATGTACTACCTAAAACCCTATGAACTCCCGGTGAGCATCCCTTGTACACCCCTTGTACACGGCCTGGAAGTAGCGTATTTTCACGATATCTGAATGGTGAAGCTGGGTGCCTGGAAAGGGCGAAACGAAGAGAGGAAACGGTGAGGTAATTATTAAGTCCTGTAAAAACAGCTAGTTATGAGTCCGGAGCGGACAAAAGGTGGTTTTTCAAAGACGGGAGCCTGCCCGAATGGCTTTTACTTCGCGAATGCCTTTCGTCCGTAAAACCAGGGACTTACCCATTCTGTGGGATCGAATTGGAGTTGAAAGCTGAATCGTTTCGGCTCAGCAGCGTTGACGTGCGCAAGGCAAAAACGGCGGCACACTCCCCGATTCTCCGATATCCAGAAGATTATTGCCCTTGCAAACGCTACTGATGCCGGCCAGTCCGCCGCAAATCCCGGAGGCAGCCTGGGATGGGATCAAAGTTGTTTAAGGATCATAGCCACGGCGGCGGCGGCTTCTTCCGCGCCGAGGTCAATCCAGGTCAACGAAAGCTGGTTTCGGAACCAGGTCATTTGACGTTTGGCAAACTGCCGTGTGCGGAGTTGGATCAGGGTCTTCGTCTCGGATAGCGAGCGTTCCCCGCGCAGATGCTCGATGATCTGGCGGTAGCCCAGCGCCTGCAGGGCCGTTTGGTTTTCAGCCAACCCGCGCTGGAGGAGTTGTTCGGTTTCGGCCACCCAACCGCGGTTGAACATGGCTTCCACCCGCGCCGCAATGCGCGAATGCAAATCCGCCGCCGGGCGCGTCAGGCCCAGGCACAGTGTGGGAGGAGGGGGTGAAGGCGTTGGGGGGCGCCACTCCGCGCGCTGGGCAGAAAAGGGCTTGCCGGTCAGGCGAATGACCTCAACCGCACGGATAACCCGGCGGGGATTGCACCGGTCAATCTGCTCGTAGGTCACGGGGTCCAGCGCCGCCAGTTCCCGCAATAATTCCGGCAATGGCACGGTTTCCAGTTCCGCGCGCAAGGCCGGATCCGCCGGCGGTGCCTCTCCCAGTCCCTCCAGATACGCCTTGAAATACAAGCCCGTTCCGCCGCAAAGAATCGGCACCCGGCCGCGACGCTGAATCTCCGCGACCGCCTGCCGCGCCAGCCGGACAAAGCTGGCGGCGTTGAAAGCGTCGTTCAGCCCCACAACATCAATCAGGTGATGGGGCACGCGGCGCTGGTCGGCGGGAGAGGGTTTTGCCGTGCCGATGTCGAGCCCGCGATAAACCTGCATCGAATCAACCGAAACAACCTCTCCCTCCAGCCGTTCTGCCAGCAGGATGGCAAGTTCCGACTTGCCGGCCGCCGTCGGGCCTGCGAGAAGAAGCGGGCGCGGATGCTGTTCGGATTCGGTGGTCATGGGCGCTCGCCGCTCCCGCCTCCTCACTTTGGCCGGGCGCGGGACAGCACGCGCAGCAAAACCAGGCCCCCGACAAGGGTCACCAAACTTGCCAGATGCGCCGGCGTAGCCCAGCCGCCCAGATAATACTGGTGCGCGGGATAATCACCGCGGAACAGGTCCACCAGCGAGCGCAGCAGCGCATAGCCCACCAGATAGACGGCGAAGACCTGGCCGTCGAACTGCTTCCGGCGATACAGCCAGGCCAGCGCCGCATACAAACCCAGGTTCAGCAGCGATTCATAAACCTCCGTCGGATGCACCGGGTAAGTGGGCGCATTCAACGGGTTGCCCGGCGGAAACTGAATGGCCCAGGGCAACGTGCAGGCACGCCCGTAGCAGCAACCGTTCAGCAGACAGCCAATACGCCCGAAGACGTGGCCCAGCGCAATGCTTGGCGCCAGAATGTCCGCCACCTTCCCAAGCGGCAGCTTTTTCAAACGGGTGTAAAGGAGGCCAGCCAGCGACGCGCCTATCAGCCCTCCGTAATAGACCAGGCCGCCGTGCCAAACGGCGAAGATTTCCCCAAACGGCTGACCGGCAAACGACTCGCGCCAATACGAAATGACGTAAAGCCCCCGCGCGCCCACAATCGCCCCCAGAATGAGCCACGGGCCGAGGTCGAGAATCTTTTCGGCGGCGATGCCCGTGCGCAAAGCCCGGCGGCTGGCAGTCCACAAACCCGCCAGAAAACCCAGCGCAACCATCACCCCATACCAATGGATGGCCAACCCGCCCAATTTAAACGCAATGGGATGCATCGCCTCCAGATTAGACGCGAGTCGGCCAACTGGAAAATAAAATTGCGCCCCGGCAACGGCCCGGGCGCAACCTGCGGGGGGGCTTAGTTTCCGTTGGTGGCGACGGCCGCCGGGCGCCGGAGGGGATTTCCGGGTGGCAGGGGTGGCAAGGCGGGCGGCAGCGGCGGCGGCAGATTCCGAACCAGATCGCGCCAGACCTGGCGTTCGCCGGGCGACAGTGCCTGCCAGCGTTCCGCGTTCCGGAGAAACTGGTGCCGTTCCTCCAGACTCAGGCCGGCGAATTTCGCGAACGAACGAATGCACGCCGCCCGTTGCTCCGGCGCCAGGCTGGCAAAGGCCCGCAACGTCTTTTCGATTTGCCGCCGTTCCTCGCCGGAAAGCGTCTTGAGCGCTTTCTCCTTTTCCTGGGCCGTCAGCTCAAAGAACTGGTTGAACCGGGTCAGCGTTCGGTGCCGCTGGTCCGGGGACATCGCCGCCCACCGCGCCATGCCCTGCTCAAGCAGGGCACGACGGGCAGGTGAAATATTCGCCAAAATCTTCTGCCGCTGCTCTTCGGTGCGCCCTTCGATATCCGTCAGGTAGCGCAGCGTGGCCTGGTTTTCCAGCAGTTCCTGTTTTACCTCCGGCGCCAGCTTGTCCCATTCGCGCAGCCGATCTTCCACCAGCCCCCGCAACCGCGACGGCACGCCCGCCAGTTGCCCGGGGCGGTTGGTGCCCGGGGCCATCATCAGCGGCAGCAGATGCCAATGCAATTCCGTCACCTGCAGGCGCAGCTCGCGGTCGTCCGGCGGCAGGGACTGATATTCGCGCACTTTCGCCAATATCTGCGCGCGGCTCTCCGGCGACCGGTTGGTCAGCGCCTGGACGCGCTCGGTGGCGCTCATCGCCAGCAACTCGCGAAAGAAGCTAATGGGCGACCGGACAATGGGCGGCGGTGGCGCCAACTCGGGAGCCAGCACGGCAAGGGCGGGCCGGTGCGCCCGACTGGAATTGGTGGGGGCCGCCTCCGGCACGGCGGCCGCCGACGCCGGCATTGCCCCCCGCCACAACAAGCTGGCGCACAGCGCAGCCGCCACTCCGGTTCCATTACGCCGGCCGCCCTTCATTTCAGCAAGGCAAGCAATTGTTCGTCCGGGGCGGCCGCGGGATACGATGCGCGGATGGCGTCGAAGTCCTGCAAGATATCCGGACTGGGCAGTGAAGGAATGTCCGCCACCGCAATCACGCTTTCCGCCAGCTTCTTGCGCTCGACACTTTGCATCTGGTGGCAGGCGATCAGCCCCACCCCCAGCACGCCCGTCGCTACCGCGGCCCTGGGCAGCCACCCCAACCGCCGCCATAGTCCCCCCCCCGTCCGACGGCGGGCCGCCGCCGCTTCCCGCTCGACCGCCTGCAGCACACGCGCGGTGAAATTGTTCGGCACCGCCGTGTCGGGCAGCCGCTCCAGGGCCGCCGCCAGCCCGGCCTCCGCCTCCCAATCCTCCCGCGCTGCGGGATGGGTCTCCAGCCAGGCCCGCAATTCGGCCTCCTCGGCGGCGGTCAATTTTCGCCGCCACATCAGCTCGCGCAGCCGGTGGCAGATCGGGTCGTTCATCATACAGCACTGTTAAGCATAATTAAACCATTCCGGCGCCAAAGTTGCGTTCATCCCGCATCCTTCCATGCGCCGCTTTCCAGGTAAGGCTTGAGCTTCTGCTTAAGCGTCTCCCGCCCGCGGTAAATCAGCGATTTGGTCGCGGAAACCGAGCTCCCAAGCACGCGGGCAATATCCTCGTAGCTGAAGTCCTCTTGGCGGCAGAGAAGGATGGCCAGGCGTTGTTTCTCCGGCAGTTCAGCCAGCGCCTGTTGAATCTTTGCCTCCAGTTCCCCGTGCAACAGGCGATCCGGCGGCGAAACTACTGCCTTATCTTCGAACTGCGGCGCTGGCGGCTCCCCCGGCTCCGAAGACCGCGCCTCAAGCGAGTCAGTCGGGTGCCGGGAGCGGCGGCGGATTTCGTTCAGGCACAGATTCCGCGCGATGGTAAACAGCCAGGTCGAGAACTTGGAGGAAACCTTGTAGCGGTGCGCCGATTTGAACACCTGGACGAATACCATCTGGCTGAGATCCTCGGCTTCCGTGGCATCCCGGAGCATCCGATTGGCCAGGTTCATCACCGCTTGCTTATATTTGTCCACCAAATCGGCAAAGGCCTGCATGTCACCCTGCTTCACGCGCAGCATCAGGGCGGCATCAGGATCCCTCTCAGCAGACATATTCGCCAGCCTAACAAACCCCGCCGCGCTTACAAGGTTTCCCGCATGCGCGCCTTCGCCGGGGGTCGCGCCTCACAAAGCAAGGTTGCGCGCCGCGGTTCCGGGCGCCGCTAACGCAGGAAGCGAAACAAATCCCGGCCTCGGGACGCCTGCCGCGGTTCGCCAAGCCAGCCTGTCCGCGCCGGAAACACCGCTGCCGCGTCACCGCTTTTTTTCGGACATTTTGGCGGCAAACCAGGATCCGCAAATACGGGGGCACGCCGGCTTCCCGGCTGCCTGATTTCAGGTGCTTGCTCTGCGGCGCGTTTGGTTCCACAGTGCTCGTTGAATGCAGGAACTGTTGCAGAAAATCGTCGCCAGTGCCGCCGCGCGCCTGGCGTCAGCGCCGGGCCAATCACCCGCCGAGGAGGTGGCCCGCTGCAAGGCCTTTCTCAAGGTGGAAACGCACCGGCTGAAGCTGCGGCACCGGGCCGGCGCCGGCGGCCTCGAAATCTGTCGCGTTCGCGCGGCCATTCTTGACGCACTGCTGCGCCACCTGTGGGACACCGCCCTGGCGGCCCGGCCCAAGCTGGCCCGGGAAAAAGTCCCGCCGCTGGCGTTGGTCGCCCTTGGCGGCTACGGCCGGGCCGAGCTAAACCCGCACAGCGATATTGACTTCATGTTCCTCCACACCCGGCAGCTCGCGGAGGGCAACCGCCCGCCGCCGCACCTGTCCCGCCTCATAGACGGGGTGCTGTATCCGCTGTGGGACATCGGCCTCAAGATCGGGCATTCCGTCCGCAGCCTCGAAGACTGCGTGGCCGTCGCCAACACTGACATGCACTCCAAGACCGCGCTCATCGAGGCCCGGCTCGTAGCGGGCGACGAAGCGCTGTTCAAACGGTTCCAGAAAACCCTGATCAGCCGGTGCGTCGCCGGCCACGAATCCGAGTACCTGGCCCAGCGGGTGGCCGACCAGGCCGCCCGCCGCGCCAGATTTGGCAACTCCGCCTCCATGCAGGAGCCCAACCTCAAAAGCGGCTGCGGCGGCCTGCGCGACTACCAGAACCTGCTGTGGATGGCTTTCTTCAAATACCGCACCCGGTCGCTGAAGGAGCTGCAAGCGCATGATTTGATCAGCGCGGCCGAACGCAAGCAGTTGGAGGCCGCCTACGATTTCCTGCTGCGCGTCCGCACCGAGATGCACTACCACGCCAACCGCGCGCTGGATGTGCTGGGGAAAAACCTGCAACCCGCCGTGGCCTACCACCTCGGCTACCGCGAACGCTCGCCCAGCAAGCGCATCGAGGAGTTCATGCGCGAGGTGTATATCCACGCCCGCGGCATTCTGCTCATCACGCGCACCCTGGAGCAGCGCCTGGCCCTCCTGCCCCCGCCGCCGCGACGCCCGGGTTTCCTGCCCGTTGGCCGGCTCGCGAGCTTGCTCCCGGCCGGACGCAAACCCGCCCCCAAACCTGTGGACGGCTTCCAGTTTCTTGACGGGGAAATCCATCCCACCTCCTCCCGGGTCTTCCGCGACCACCCGCGCCGGCTCCTGCGCGTGTTTCTTTACGCGCAGCAGCGCGGGCTGCGCCTCCATCCCGACCTGGCGCAGCTCATTCGCAACCAGCTCAGCCTGGTGGACCGCGCTTTTCTGGCCGACCAGCACGCGCGTGAAACCTTCCTCGCCATTCTCGGCCAGCGCGGCAGCGTCGCCCCGATTTTGCGCGCCATGCATGAAGTGGACCTGCTCGGCAAATACCTGCCGGAATTCGGCAAGCTCACCTGCCTGGTTCAGCACGAGTTTTATCACCAATACACGGCGGATGAGCATACGCTCATGTGCCTCGAACAGTTGGATCGCGTCTGGGAAGCCTCGGCGCCGCCGCACGCGGCCTATGCCCCCATTTTCCAGAAGCTGGAGCGCCCCTACCTGCTCTACCTGGCGCTGCTCCTGCACGATGTCGGCAAAGCCGATGCCCACGGCAACCACGCGGCGGCAAGCTGCGCGCTGGCCGCGCGCGCCGCCCGGCGCCTGCAGCTTGACGACGAGGCCGCCCAGACGCTGCTTCTCGTGATCGAACATCACCTGCTGATGGCCAGCGTTTCCCAGCGGCGCGACCTGGATGACCCGGCGGTAATCCGCCAGTTTGCCGACAAGGTGCAGAACCCGGAAAACCTGGCCCTGCTGACGCTCCACACCTTTGTGGATGCGCAGGCCACCAGCGACAAGCTCTGGAACGGCTTCAAGGACCTGCTCCTCAACTCGCTGCACCACAAGGCCCTGCAGTTCCTGACCGGCGGCGATGATTACCTCCGCGCTGAAAAGAAACGCCGCGCGAATCTCCTGCTCGAGGTGCGCCGCCGCGCCCCCGCCCGCCTGAGCGAGGAGGAGTTGCAAGCCCATTTTGCCTCGCTGCCCGAGCGGTATTTCCAGATTCACTCCCCCCGGCAGGTCGTGGCCGACCTGGAACTCGCGCACCGTTTCCTGCGCCTCCAGGTCTCCGAGGAGGATCACGCCCTGGCCCCCGTCGTCCACTGGCACAACGAGCCGGACCGCGGCTATAACGTCGTCAAGGTCTGCACCTGGGACCGGGCCGGGCTGTTCTGCAAAATCGCCGGCTCGCTCAGCGCCGCCGGCCTCAACATCCTCAGCGCCCAGATCTTCACCCGCGCCGACGACATCGTGCTGGACACCTTCTACGTCGCCGATGCCGTCACCGGCAACCTGGCCGACCTCGACCAGCGCGACCGCTTTGCGAGCGTCCTCCACCGGGCGCTGACCGGCGAGGAGGTTGACTTCCGCGCCCTGATTGGACGGCAACAAATTACCCGCCCGCTCTACCAGGCTTACCTCGGGGAGCGCATGGCCACACAAATCCACCTGGATAATGAGGCCTCGGAAAACCGCACCCTCATTGAAATCGAAACGGAAGATCGCATCGGCCTGCTCTACACCATTTCCCAGGCCCTGACCGAGCTGCGCCTGGACATCTCCGCCGCCAAGATTTGCACCGAACGCGGCGCCGCCCTCGACAGCTTCTACGTCCGCGAGCTATCCGGCGGCAAGGTCCTGGCCCCTGAACGCCACCGCGCCATCGAGCACCATCTCCGCCACGCCATTCAAGCCCTGGACCTTTAATCAATACTGCGCGTCCGCCTTTTCCAGGACCCCGAGTATCCGGTTGAACGCATCATGCAACTCCGCGTAGCTGTGCAAGTCCACGGTATAGCGGCCATCCCGGTTCGAGCGGGAAACCGCGCTGCCGTCCGCATGGAGGACGTCGGCAAAGCGAAGCCGGTGGTGGGTGCGGGGCTTGACGTTGAACATCTCCAGGCTGGGCGGGCAGAGGAAAAGCGAATCCATCGCCAAGGCCCGGATCCATCGCCCCTCGCGGTTCCGCCCCAGGTTATCCAGGCGCAGGTTGGGAGGCGCATTGGTGCGGGCGGGGCCGCTGAACATTTGCGTATTGCCCCCGTGGCGGTAGTAATAGCTGCCCTGGGCCTGGTAGCGCCCCACCCTGGCCAGTTCCGCCTCCGCATCCACCGGTTGATCGGTGCCCGGACAGAAAAGCACCTTGGGCTGCGCGGCCAGGTGATTATCCAGGAGCAGGCCCAACCCCACCGGGGCGCCGGATTGCAGAGACAACAGGCTCGTCGGCGCCCCGGTCGTGGGATACAAGTCCGACGGATTAGTGAACGGCGGTGCCGGAGGGCCATACGGAATCCGCCCGTCGTTGTCATGCGCGTAGCTGGCGACCGCGATTCCCACCTGGCGCAGGTTCGACAGGCAGGCAGCCTTCCGGCTCGCCTGTTGCGCCGTGGTCAGCGCCGGCAGCAAGAGCGCCGCCAGCAGGGCGATGATCGCCATCACCACCAACAGTTCGATCAGGGTGAAGCCGCCCGGCCCTGCCGGAGAAGCGCGCATCAAACCGTCCCGCCTACGGCAACTGCCGCGCCCGGTAAAAGCGACCGGGGAAATGGGCGGCCGGCTCGGAAAAAGAAACGCTGCCGGTGTGATTGGTCACGAGGCCAAGACTCGCCCAGAGGGATAATGCCTGCGCGGGATTGGTGGTGGCCAGGATTTCAAACACCCGCCCCGGCTCGCTCAGCAGCGTGAAAGAGACCTGGCCATTGCTCACCGCAGTCCCGGTCAGCATCGGCGCCTGCGTCGCGGCCAGGCGCACGTTATCCACGTCCCAAACGCCGCCCGCCATGCTCAGTTCCCCGGTGGCCAGGATGGCAATGCCTATATGCCGCCCCGCCCAGGCATCGCCGGCCGCCACCGTCGGCACGTTGACCTGGAAATCCACGAGGTTTGTCACGGCGTCAAACACCCCCGGAGCGTTGGTGATGCTGGTGGCGGCCACAGTCACTTGATTACTCGCCGCATCCCGATAGTAGAGGCTTAACTCCAAAGTAGCCCCGTTTGTCGGCGGTTGATAGTAGCTGATGGTGACGCCGGCCGTGAGCCGATAGGACTGGCCCACCTCGAAGCGGGCGTCAAACGCATGGCTGGGGGCGTTGGTGGAGCTGCCAATCGAATCGTAATCCTGAAACACCCCCACGCCCGGATTGGCAAACAGATACAACGCCTGGCTCCCGTCGCAGTTTTCCAGGCGGGAGGGGTCCCCCGGCGGCGTGTTCGCAAATATTCCTATGAGCTGATCCCACGGCCCATACGCCGTCTCGTCCCACCAGAATACTTTGGGAGTCTTCTGCCACGCATCAATCTGCAACTCGACATAAGGCGCGACGTACGGAGGCGGTGCAAGCGGCGCTTCAAAGGATCCATTGGGAACAAAAACCGGCCCCCCATAGAGCGCGCCCATCCCCGCCCCTCCCAAAACGGTTGCGCTGAGCAAAACTTGGAGGGCGCGGAAAAAGCCGCCGCGCCTGCAAAGGCTGGGCATGCTGCCTCCGGGACAGGCACTGGCCGTGGCCTGGCGCCGGCTCCGCAAAGCTCCCCATCGCCCGTTGTGCAGGAAATGCCCGGCCCGCGGCCAATTCAACTCTCCTGATGCCTTTTCCGCCATTATAATACCTATGCCACTCATACCAGGATCATATCCTAAGTGCCGCTTGAGGCAAGCGATGAGCATCCCTCGCCAATCCCGCGCCCGCGGCACCGTGCCGAAGCAAACTTCCGTCATCGGACGGCGATCTGTTGGGAAAAGCATCATCATCGCGCCCCCCGGAACGCTCCCCGCGCCCGCGGGGAGAACGGGGGCCAGCAACCATGCCGTGGGAATCAGATCGCGATAATGCGGTCTAATTTCTCCGAGATCTGGCGCAGGCGCGCAACCGGGTCCACGTCCGGCGGCACCCAGGCGGGCTCGAGCGTGGCCCAACCCGTGTAGCCAATTTCGTCCACGGCTTTCATGACCGCCGGCCAGTCATTGTCGCCCTCCAGGTACTCCACCGCGAAGCCTTTCCAGAGGCCCTCCCCGTCGCGCTTCTTGCGGCTGAACTCCTTGATGTGCAGCGTCTGGATGCGCGGCCCCAGGATGCGGATCCAATGCTCCGGCCAGCCGAAGTTGAGAATGTTTCCCACGTCGAACTGCCAGCGCACCGCCGGGCTGCGAAACTCGTCCACAAAGCGCGCGGCTTCCATCGGGCTCAACAGGAAGTAATTCCAAACATTCTCGAACGCCAGCCGCACCCCCAATTCCTCGGCCAGCGGCACCACCTTCCGGACCGATTCCTGCACGCGCTGATACGTCTCGGCGTAGGAAATCTGCCCGGTCACCGCGCCCGGCACCACCAGGACCGAGGCCGCGCCATAGCGTTTGGCTTCGCGCACCGCCTGCTCGAGGCTCTTGACCGCTTCCGCGCGCTTCGCCGCGTCGGGATGCGAAAGATCGCGCGTCGGCCCGCCGCAACTGACGCTGCAAACGGCCACCCCGGTTTCGTCGCGCGCGCGCAAGATTTCCTCCTGGTTGAGGTGGCTGGGCGGCTCAACCCCATCGAACCCGGCGGCCTTGGCGGCCTGGAATTTCTCGAGGACTGTGCCCCCCGGCACGGAGGTGTACCAGATTCCCTTTTTCAGATTGCGTTTCATAAGCAGTTCAGGCGGCCAATATCTTGTCCAGGCGCACGACGAGGTCTTTCAAGCCTTCCGGGCTGTCCCCGCCGCCCTGCTCGGTGATGGCCCAGCCGCGGTAGCCGATCTCGTCCACCGCCTTCATGACCGCGGGCCAATTATTGTCGCCCTCCAGCAGCTTGACCTCAAACCCCTTCCACAAGCCCTCGTTATCCCGCCTCTTGCGGCTGAATTCCTTGATATGAATCACCTTGATGCGCGGCCCCAGGATGCGAATCCACTGCTCCGGCCAGCCGTAGTTGAGGATATTCCCGACATCGAATTGCCAGCCCACCGCCGGGCTGTTGAACTCGTCCACATAACGGGCGGCCTCCAGCGGGCTGAGCAGGAAATGGTTCCAAACGTTCTCGATGGCAATACTGACGCCCAGCTCCTGCGCCAGCGGAAGGGCTTTGCGGATTTCCGCCTGCGAACGTTCATACGCCTCGTTGTAAGCCACTTCCTTGCTGACCACGCCCGGCACCAGCAACACCGACGAAGCGCCATAGCGCTTGGCATCGCGCAGGGTTTGCTTGAGGGCTTCCACCCCCTCGGCGCGAACTTTGGGGTCGGGATGCGTAAGCGGTTTGCCCCAGTGATCCCGCCCGCAAACGCTCGGGATGAGCAGGCCGGTCGCATCGCGCGCGCGCAGCACTTCGTCGGCATCCATGTGGCTCATCATCTCGACGCCGTCAAAACCGGCTTCCTTGATGGCCTTCATTTTTTCCAGCACCGTGCCCTTCACGCCAACCGTGGCCCACATGATGCCCCGCTTGAGCGGGCGTTTCACGGTGGCGGCGGCAGACGGGTTTCCGGCTTCCGCCAGGACGTGCGGGGCGAGCGCGGCCAGGGCCAGGGCGCCGGCGCCGGTTTTGAGGAATTCACGACGTTGCATAATCTTCAATAAACAATCGCACGGGGGGTTATATGAATTTGGTGACGCCGGGCATGGCCATCGGCGGGAAGTCCAGCTTCATCTTCCAATCGAGCTGGGCGGGGACCAGGTTCTCCTGCGAATTCAAGGCCTGCTCCCAGGTGATTTCCTGGCCGGTGTAAGCCGCCATGCGGCCCATGATGCCCATCAGCGTGCTGTGCGTCATCCATTCGCCGTCGTTGATCGGCTTGCCGCTGCGGATGCTCGCGAACAGTTCATTGTGCTCGTTTTGATACATGTCGCTCTTGGGCCCCTTGTAGCGCCATTCCTCCCGGCCCTTCAGGTGCGGCGCCGCCCAGCCTTGAATCTTGCCGAAACCCGCGGCGCCCATCAGGTAATCCGAATTCTCGGTGTACGTATTGCCCACTTGCCGCTGGCCCACAAACGCCCGCGCTTCCTCGGGATATTCATACACCACAAACATGTGGTCAAAGATGTTGCCCTGGTGGTTGGGCGTCTGCCGCCCGCCCACAGCCACCGCTTTGAGCGGCGGGCGATCCTTGAACGCCCAGGCCACCTTGTCCACGCTATGGCAGGCCTGCTCGACATAGCCGTCGCCCGACAGCCAGGTGAAGTTGTACCAGTTGCGCAGTTGCCATTCCAGGTCGCCCATGTCCGCGGGGCGCTCGCTCGGCGCGGGCATGGGTTTGACCGGGCCCGCATAGTAAGTGGCATAGACCGCCCGCAAATCCCCAATGGCCCCCTCGTGAATCCGCTGGTAAAACTCCCGCCGCGCCAGCTCATAACGCCAGCAGAACCCGGCGACCAGCGAGAGTTTTTTGGCCTTGGCCACCTCCACCGATTCCAGCACGGAACGCACGCCCGGCGCGTCGGTTGCCATCGGCTTCTCGCAGAAAATATGTTTGCCCGCCGCCACCGCCGCCTTGAGGTGGGCGGGGCGGAACCCGGGCGGGGCGGCCAGCAACACCACATCCACCCCGCTGTCAATGACTTGCTGATAGGCGTTCAATCCCGAAAAACACTTTTCCGGGGTCACCTTCACCTTGTCCGGATGCTGCTTCTGAAGCCCCTGCAAACTCCGTTGCACCTGGTCCTCGAAGGCATCGCCCAGCGCCGTCAGAACAACATTCGGGTCGGCATTGAGCGCCTGGCTGGCCGCGCCCGAACCGCGGCCGCCGCAACCAATCAGCCCCACCCGCAGCACGTCTTTCTTTTCCTGCCCATAAAGGTCTTTGGGCAGAAACGCCGGCACCGCCAGCGCGCCGCCCACCAACGCCGAAGTTTTCAGAAAGTCCCGCCGCGAAGCCAAATTATTGGACGCTGTAGTCATCATAGAATCAGTGGCTGATCATTAAGCCCGAGACCCGGGCCAAAGTAAACCCCAAAGAAGGAAGCGCCGGATGCGCGCATTTCCCTTTTCCCGTCCCGCCAGAAAACCGCGAAGCCGCTCCTCCGCCGAAAGCATCGCTCTCCGTAAAGAATCCCGCGAAAACGCCCCTCTCCGCCGAAACGCCCCTTCGTTGGCGCGCGCCCGTTTCCACCGCCCGGGCCTCCCCCAAACGAGTGCCCGGCAGCCGCGCGGCCGGATCGTCTCCGCCCGGTTGTTGCACCGCGCAGCCTCAAACTAAACCGTGACCCTGCACACGCTTGCTTTTGGAGCCGGACTCGCTCATGCTTTGCTCATGCGCCACAATCGAATCAGCATCCGCACTTCCCTGCTCACTATTTTCTCCTTCACTTTGACGCTCGCCGGCCCGGTGGGATTCCCGGCCAGCGCGCAAACGAATGGCGTTCTGAATGACCTGCGCGGCGGGTATTGGCTGGCGCAGACGCAAGACCTCGGGGTCTGGTGGTGCGAGGGCGGATGGAAAGTGGGGCGGGACCGGGAAATGCCGGGCCAGCCCCGCGGCCAGGCCGGCCCGGTGCGCGTCTGCGCGGCGCGGGGCGAATATGAGCCGGTGCAGGTGGTTTTGCGCCCCGAATGCGACGGCACGCTGCTGGAGGCGGAGGTCAGCCCGCTGCGCCAGCGCTGGCGGACGGCGGCGCCCATCACGGTGCGCGTGGACGAAGTGGCTTACGTGGAGGTAAAGCACCCGACGGACAAAACCTGCCAGCCGGGCTGGTATCCCGACCCGTTGCCGCCGCTGCGGCTGCCGCTGGCACTGCGCGCGGGTCAGAACCAGCCTTTGTGGATAACCTTCCACGTGGCGCGCGAAGCCCGGGCCGGCGATTATCGCGGTGAGTTAAAACTGCGGACCACCCGGGGCACGGTTCGGGTGCCGCTGCAGGTGCACGTTTATGATTTCACGCTGCCGCAAGAAACGCACCTGAAGAGCGCACTGGGCCTGGGCACGCATGGCATCAACCAGTACCACCACCTCCAGCAGCCGGAAGACCGGAAGGCGGTCTTCGAAAAATACCTGGGCAACTTCGCCGAACACCGCATCAGCCCCTATTCCTTCTACGATTACGCGCCCATTGACATTCGTTTTGTCGGAGAGGGAACCAACCGGCAGGCGCGGGTGGACTTCACGCAATTCGACCCGGCGGCGGAACGCTGGCTGGACCAGGCGCATTTCAGCACGTTCCAACTGCGCCTGCGCGGGATGGGCGGCGGCACGTTCCACAGCCGGCACCTGGGCGAACTGGAGGGTTTCAAGGAAGGCACGCCGGAGTTTGCGCGCTTGTTCCAGGATTACCTCAGCCAAATCGAGGCGCACCTGCGGGCGCGGGGCTGGCTGTCCAAGGCCTTCACCTACTGGTTCGATGAACCGGAACCCAAGGATTACGAGTTTGTGGTGGACGGAATGAAGCGCATTCATGCGGCGGCGCCGGGAATCCGGCGCATGCTGACGGAAGAACCCCACCCGCAATTGTTCGGGCATGTGGACATCTGGTGCGGACTGACGCCGCAATGGACTCCCGAACTGGTGCGCCAGCGGCGGCAGGCCGGCGAGGAGGTGTGGTGGTATATCTGCTGCGGCCCGCACGCGCCCTACCTCACCGAGTTTATTGACCACCCCGGCACGGAACTGCGGCTGTGGCCCTGGCAATCGTGGCAGTACGGCGTGGAGGGCATCCTGATCTGGGCAACCACTTACTGGACCAGCGCCACGGCCTTCCCGCCGCCCAAACTGCAGAACCCCTGGGCCGATCCCATGAGCTACACCACGGGCTACGGCCTGACACCCGGCACCATCAACTACTGGGGCAACGGCGATGGACGGTTCTTGTATCCGCCGCGGCGGGATCCGGTCGAAAACCAAACCCCGTGCCTGGACGGCCCGATCAATTCGCTGCGCTGGGAAAACCTGCGCGACGGAATGGAAGACTACGAATACCTGTGGTTGCTGCAACAGGCCGCGCAGCGGGAACTGGCCTGGCGCGGCGAAACCGAATTGTACCAACAGGCGCGCGAGGCGCTGAAAGTGCCGGCTGAGATTTCCCAGGACCTGACGCATTTCACCACCGACCCCCGCCTGATGCTGGCGCACCGCGACCTCGTGGCGCGGCTGATCGAACGGCTGCAGCGGCAGCGAAGGTAGGCGCGCGTTCCCCCGCGCCTCCCCGCCAAGCCGGGCGGCGCGGGCTTGCTCCTGGCCCCGACGACGGCCACCCCACCCGCCTCCCGCCGCTCCAAATCGGCCCGGCGAACCCCAGCGCAAAAGCCCAAAGGCAGCCCAGGCTGACCGGCCAGACACCCCGCTGGCCCTATGACCGCGCATGGCGAACACTGGCGACATTCGCCATTTCGGCTACGTTAACGTTGGCGCGGTCCTTACTTCCTCCCCGCATTATTGAACCCGCAACCGCCCCTTTTCACCCTCTCGCTCCCACCCGACTGTCCATTTATTGGACACTCCCGCCGCCTTTGCTATCTGCGCCATTTTCTATCACTTATAGCTACCAACTGGCCATGTACAAGGGGTGTACAATGGATGCCCACCGGGTGTACAAGCTAAAATCCTATGAGCACCCGATGAGCATCCCTTGTACACCCCTTGTACACGGCGCTTTGGCAGGGGTGCGGGATGGGGATTGGGAGCATTAGTTTCGTGCAATTTCCGGTGTAAATACGGAAAGAATTGAGCTTGCCTTTAGGATGCGAAGGGGTAGCATGGCAACGTGTTGAGGCGAGGGTGCGGTTCGCATTGGCGATGAAAGCCGCACTTTGGCCGAAACAAGATTATGTGGCTAAAGCTACACGTAGTGCGCTGCCAGGCAGCCGAAAACCCGGAACCGGGCTGCTGCTTTCCTGTCGCCTGCCGCGGCGGAAATGAGGGTGGCCTGAAGCCATGAGCACGACGCCTCCTGCCCGGAAACCGGCTATGACGCGCCTGGCTATGGTGGGGGTGGCCTTTGTCGCCCTGCTTATCTTCTATGCCTGGATGACTGCCAACCGCCCCGCTCCCACGCCAGACGCCCTTCCGCAGGAACCCGGCGAGGAAGCGGGAGGGCGGCAGGTGGTTCGCCGGGGCGGGCCGCCGACGAAGAACCAGCGACCCGCCGAAGACGCGGCGGCGGGGCAACTCAGTGTTCAACGGGTCCTGAAATATGGCCGGGGCGAGGGGGAGCTGGGCATGGTACTGGGACGGGGACTGGCGCCGACGGGGCCGGAATCGTTTGCGGTGGCCCGGGATGGGAGCATTCTGGTGGCGGATGTGGTCAACCAGCGGGTCGTGGTCTATTCCCGCGATGGAACCTTTCTGCGCAACATCGAGCTCCCGGGCATCGCCCTGGGGGACATCATCACGGATCGGGAAGGCCGGGTGTTTATTTATGACCAGGTGCGCCGCGCGCTTCATCAGTATGACACTGACGGCACCCTGCACGACGCGTTCGAGTTGAACCCGAAAGACATCCACATCCGCGGATACTTTCACGCAGCCGGCAACGCGGTTTTCTTTGCCGATGCCGCCGCGCAGGATGTCCTCGTGGCGGTCGTGCGGGATGGCCGGCTGGCGCCTCCCGACCCGTCCACCGAGCGCCGGGCGCCCGGCATCCACTCGGAGAGTGATCGCGTCTATGCGTTGTCGCTGGAAAAAGGGCAGGCCGCGCGCGTGCAGATTTGGGATGCGCCCGAGGCCCGGGGCGAGGGCAAAGCGCTCGACATCCCCTGGCCGGGGATTGTGTCCGCCCGATTTGTGGGCGAAGACGACGCACGCCGATTTTATATCCAGACGGAACGGCTGGAGGACGACCGGGTGGTTCTGGAGGTGCTGGCCTTCAGCGCCACGGGGGAACGGTTGGCGGTCATTCAGATGCCGGAGAACGATTACGCCATCTGGACGGCCAAGCTGGTGGATGTGCGGGGAGACGGGGCGCTGGTGGCGCTCCTGCCGCAGCAAGATCAAGCCAAGTTGAACCTTTTTACGTATTAACGAAGATACCCATGATGACTCTGCCCATGAAATCGCACCGGGAACCTTTTATGAAAGCATCTGAACCGCGGCGCCAGCCGGCGCAAACAACTTTAGCCAACCCGCTTGCGGCGCGAGCGCGGACGTACGGCGGCAAGAGGGTTGCCTGCGCGCTCATCGGGCTGGCGCTGCTGCTGCGGCCGGGCGTAGCGGCGGCGTGGACGGGCGATCCATGGGGTCCGCTGAGCCGCGCGGCCATCCAGGCCACCGCGGACCTGATGATTGACTCGACCTGGACTCCCAAAAACACCATCACCAACTGGGAGTATGGCAGCACCTACCATACCTTTACCAAGGGGGTCACTTACACCGGCGTCGCCTACAGCCAGCACAATCCGCAGGAAAACTGGACGGAATTTTACAACTACGTCACCTCCACCAGCGGCGGCACCACCTATTATGGCAACGATTGCTCGGGCTTCGCCAGCATCTGCTGGCGGTTGCCGGCGCGCAAGACCACCTATCTCTTCGAGAGCCAGCTCGGCACTTACTGGATCAGCCTGGGGGAGAAGGGGTCCGCCGCCACGGCGCCCCTGTTGCTGAGCGACGCGCTGAATTCCGAGTCCGACCACATCGTGCTGTTTCTGCGGCGTGACCCCGCCGGGGTCGCCACCATGGAGCAGACGCCCTACCATGCCCAGCGCAAGGTGCGTTCCTACAGCGCGCTGAGCTCTTACCGGCCGATCCGCCGGCTCGCCATCACGGATGCGCCCGTGCTGACGCAGGCGGGTTTAAGCCGGGTGGTGGACGAGGGGGAAGCGGTGAGCTTGAGCGTCAGCGCCAGCGGGACCGAGCCGCTGAGCTACCGCTGGCGGTTTAACGGGGCGCCGCTGGCGGGGGCGACCACGAGTCAGTTGACGTTTCCCGCCGCGCAACTGACCAACGCGGGCAATTACCTGTGCGTGGTCAGCAATACCTCCGGCAGCGTGACCAGCCGGGTGATGTCGCTGACGGTGTATCCGGCGCAGCGGACGGTGTTTCTGGATGACTTTGAGACCAACAGCGCCGCGCGCTGGGTGGTCAACCGGAGTTCGGCCGACACCCGGGTGACGTTTCACTACGATTACGGGGCGATGGGGATTCCGGCCGCGCCGCATACGGCGGGGGGCACGACGCGGGGGTTGCGGATGGAGGCGAACCTGACGGCCGGGGTGGCGGCGGCGGTGTCGTTGTCGCCGCTGGGACAGCAGTACCGCGGGGATTACCGGGTGCGGTTTGATTTGTGGCTCAACGCCAACGGGCCGTTTCCGGAGGGGGGCGCGGGCTCGACGCAGCACGCGACGGCGGGGGTGGGGACGGCGGGCGACCGGGTGGAGTGGGGCGGCAGCGGGAGCGGGGCCGACGGGTATTGGTTTGCGGTGGACGGGGAGGGTCAGGCCAGTGACACCTCCGCCAGCTCGGGGGATTACTGCGCGTATGCGGGGGCGGCGCTGCAGAGCGCGGGCAGCGGGGTTTATACGGCGGGCACCGAGGCCAATGCCAAGGGGAACCTGCATGAGTATTACGTGGCGGCGTTTCCGGGCGGGGCGACCGCGCCGGGGGCGCAGCAGGCGGCGTATGCGCAGCAGACGGGAAGCTTGGCGGGGGGCACGGTGGGGTTTGCGTGGCGGGAGGTGATGGTGGCGCGGCGGGGCAACGAGGTGGACTGGGCGATTGACGGGGTGCGCCTGGCGCGGCTGACCAACGCGGTCTGGGGGGCGAGCAATGTTTTTGTGGGGTATTGGGACATGTTTGCGTCGCTGACGGATAATACGAATGTGAGCTTTGGGGTGGTGGACAACGTGCGGGTGGAGGTGCCGGTGACGGAGCCGGTGATCACGGAGCAGCCGCAGTCGCGGGCACTGATTGCGGGGGAGAACCTGGTGTTGCGGGTGGGGGCGATGGGGCCGGGGACGTTGAGCTATCAATGGCAGCGGCACGGCACGAACCTGGCGGGCGCCACGGCGGCGGTGTTGATTTTGCCGGAGGTGCAGCCGCACCAGGCGGGGCCCTACACGGTGGTGGTGAGCAATGCTTACGGGTCGGTGCTCAGCCAGGAGGCGCAGGTGACGGTGAGCCCGGTTTTTGCGGTGGACGGCTGGCAGTCGTTATGGGGCCTGGCGCCGGGGTCGCGGCCGTATCTGACGACCAACAGCCTGCCCTTCGAGCGGGGGATGGCTTATGACCCGCAGGCGCGGCGCCTGGTGTTGGTGAGCCGCGTGGAGCCGCGGGTGTATGTGCTGGACGCGGAGACGGGCGCGGATGTGGGGGAGTTGGGGGTTAGCGGGATAAGCGGCGGCATTTACCCGTTGCTGATGGTGGGGGTGGCGGATGATGGGGTGGTGTATGCGGCCAACCTGACGACGGGCGGGGCGACGACCGCCTTTAAGCTTTATCGCTGGGCCAGCAGCGCGCCGGGGACGGAGCCGACGCTGGCGTATGCGGGCGATCCCGGGGCGGGCAACAATCAGCGCTGGGGGGACACGCTGGACGTGCGGGGGGCGGGGGCCGGCACGCAAGTGATTCTGGCCTCGCGGAACGGCAGCGTGGTGGCGGTGCTGACCACGGCGGACGGGCAGACCTTCAGCGCGAAGCTGGTGACGGTGGCGGGGGTGCCGAATGGCGCGTTTGGATTGGGGCTGGGGTTTGGGGCGGGCAACACGTTTTGGGGCAAGGCGACCGGGCAGAATCTGCGGCAGGTATCGTTTGATTTGGCGAGCGGCCAGGGGACGGTTCTGCGCGATTACGCGGCGCCGTTGATTCCCGCCAGCCTGGCGCCGCTGGGGGTGAGCCCGGCGTTGCATTTGCTGGCGGGGATCAAGGTGGGGAGCAGCGGCAATCAGCTCCAGCTTTATGATCTGACGCCGAGCAATGGCGTTCCGGTGTTGGTGGGGGTGACCAACTTTATGACGGATTACGACAACAACGGCAGCGGCACGGGGGCGGTGGATTTTGGGGGGGATCGGGTTTATGCGTTATGCGGGAATAACGGGCTGGTGGCGCTGCAGGTTCAGGCGGCGGCGGTTCCGTGGCCGCCGGCGGAGCCGGGACGTTTTGAAGCGATCCACCGGCTGCCGGATGGAGCGGTGCAGTTGACCATGAGCGGCACGGCGCACACCAACTACCTGCTCCAATGGACGGCCGACTGGCTAACCTGGTCCAACCTCGGCGCGCTGGAGAGCGGCGAAGGCCGGTTCTGGCTGTTGGATTCGAGCGCGACGAACAGCGCCCGGCGGTTTTACCGTCTGCAATTAGCTCCCTAAACCTTTAACCCTGAGAAATGATGAAAACTAACCAGACCCTTTTGAGCCTGACCCTCCGGATGGCGGCCGGCCTGGCTTTGCTGGCCGCCGCGGCTGGATTTGAATCGGCGGCGCGCGCGGCGACCTCGCTGGTGTATGGGATTGTCACCAATCCGGGCGAGGATTGTTCGCACGAAATGAACATCAGCTGGCATGCGCAGCTTGGCAGCACGAATTGCTACGTCACCTACACGAAAAAGACGGATACGGCATGGGCCAACGCGACGACGGTGTATGGCACCAACGCCTATTGCGACCGGTTTGACGGCATTTACTCCAAGACCGCCTCGGGAGCGGACTTTTACGAGAGCGCCATCTTCCTGAATTACGGGGCGGTGTTGAGCGGGCTGACGCCGGATACGGAATACATGTATCAGGTCTGCGCCAGCCCGGGCGCGTGCAGCACGACGCACTACTTCAAGACGGCGGGCGCCAGCGAGTTCAGCTTTATCTGGATCAGCGATTTCCACGCCTATCCCCCGCTCTCCGGGCGGTTGAGCAACGCGATCCGGGCGATCAATGCGGCGGTGGTGATTGACCCCAGCGTGGATTTCATCTTCTCGACCGGCGACGTTGTCGCCTGGGGGGGCAGCTACTCCTTCTGGACGAACCTGTATGCGCAGAACTTTATCCGGGACTACATGTTCGCCAACGTGGTGGGCAACCACGACTACATGACCCGTTCTTACGCCCTCAGTTCGGACTTTTTCCGCATCGCCAACAATTTCCCGCTGAACGGCTACGCCGGGCAGTGGGGCGTTTGTTATTGGTTCATCTACCAGAACGTGCTGTTTCTGACGCTTAACAACGAGGTGATGAACGGCAATACCGCCGCGCAAACGGCGGCCAAAAACTGGGCGGCGAGCGTCATTCAAAGCCAGCGGGGGCGCTACCAATACATCTTCCTGGCCGAGCATTACCAGTGGTTCTACGGCCAGAGCGGGCAGACAAGCTGGTATGCCAACTGGAAGGAGTTTTGCGACCAATACGGCGTTGACCTGGCGCTGTCGGGCAATAACCACATTTATGTGAGAACCCACCCGCTCTACAACGATGCGGTAGTTCCCAACGGACAGGGCACGGTCTATATGGAGGCGCCATCCTCGGACGGCGAACGCGGGGTGGAAGCGGGCACGATAACCTATAATGCGGAAAAGATCGCTTACACCTACTCCAGCCATACTCCTTCCGGCGGCGGGCAGGTCAAAACCATCGGCTGCGTGCTGGTCAAAGTCAATGCCCAGGGAATCACGACCAAACTGGTTTACCTGGACGATAACAAGGTGGCGCATGTGGCAGACGAAAACACCATTACCGCCGCGCCCGTGCTGACGCAGGCGGGTTTAAGCCGGGTGGTGGACGAGGGGGAAGCGGTGAGCTTGAGCGTCAGCGCCAGCGGGACCGAGCCGCTGAGCTACCGCTGGCGGTTTAACGGGGCGCCGCTGGCGGGGGCGACCACGAGTCAGTTGACGTTTCCCGCCGCGCAACTGACCAACGCGGGCAATTACCTGTGCGTGGTCAGCAATACCTCCGGCAGCGTGACCAGCCGGGTGATGTCGCTGACGGTGTATCCGGCGCAGCGGACGGTGTTTCTGGATGACTTTGAGACCAACAGCGCCGCGCGCTGGGTGGTCAACCGGAGTTCGGCCGACACCCGGGTGACGTTTCACTACGATTACGGGGCGATGGGGATTCCGGCCGCGCCGCATACGGCGGGGGGCACGACGCGGGGGTTGCGGATGGAGGCGAACCTGACGGCCGGGGTGGCGGCGGCGGTGTCGTTGTCGCCGCTGGGACAGCAGTACCGCGGGGATTACCGGGTGCGGTTTGATTTGTGGCTCAACGCCAACGGGCCGTTTCCGGAGGGGGGCGCGGGCTCGACGCAGCACGCGACGGCGGGGGTGGGGACGGCGGGCGACCGGGTGGAGTGGGGCGGCAGCGGGAGCGGGGCCGACGGGTATTGGTTTGCGGTGGACGGGGAGGGTCAGGCCAGTGACACCTCCGCCAGCTCGGGGGATTACTGCGCGTATGCGGGGGCGGCGCTGCAGAGCGCGGGCAGCGGGGTTTATACGGCGGGCACCGAGGCCAATGCCAAGGGGAACCTGCATGAGTATTACGTGGCGGCGTTTCCGGGCGGGGCGACCGCGCCGGGGGCGCAGCAGGCGGCGTATGCGCAGCAGACGGGAAGCTTGGCGGGGGGCACGGTGGGGTTTGCGTGGCGGGAGGTGATGGTGGCGCGGCGGGGCAACGAGGTGGACTGGGCGATTGACGGGGTGCGCCTGGCGCGGCTGACCAACGCGGTCTGGGGGGCGAGCAATGTTTTTGTGGGGTATTGGGACATGTTTGCGTCGCTGACGGATAATACGAATGTGAGCTTTGGGGTGGTGGACAACGTGCGGGTGGAGGTGCCGGTGACGGAGCCGGTGATCACGGAGCAGCCGCAGTCGCGGGCACTGATTGCGGGGGAGAACCTGGTGTTGCGGGTGGGGGCGATGGGGCCGGGGACGTTGAGCTATCAATGGCAGCGGCACGGCACGAACCTGGCGGGCGCCACGGCGGCGGTGTTGATTTTGCCGGAGGTGCAGCCGCACCAGGCGGGGCCCTACACGGTGGTGGTGAGCAATGCTTACGGGTCGGTGCTCAGCCAGGAGGCGCAGGTGACGGTGAGCCCGGTTTTTGCGGTGGACGGCTGGCAGTCGTTATGGGGCCTGGCGCCGGGGTCGCGGCCGTATCTGACGACCAACAGCCTGCCCTTCGAGCGGGGGATGGCTTATGACCCGCAGGCGCGGCGCCTGGTGTTGGTGAGCCGCGTGGAGCCGCGGGTGTATGTGCTGGACGCGGAGACGGGCGCGGATGTGGGGGAGTTGGGGGTTAGCGGGATAAGCGGCGGCATTTACCCGTTGCTGATGGTGGGGGTGGCGGATGATGGGGTGGTGTATGCGGCCAACCTGACGACGGGCGGGGCGACGACCGCCTTTAAGCTTTATCGCTGGGCCAGCAGCGCGCCGGGGACGGAGCCGACGCTGGCGTATGCGGGCGATCCCGGGGCGGGCAACAATCAGCGCTGGGGGGACACGCTGGACGTGCGGGGGGCGGGGGCCGGCACGCAAGTGATTCTGGCCTCGCGGAACGGCAGCGTGGTGGCGGTGCTGACCACGGCGGACGGGCAGACCTTCAGCGCGAAGCTGGTGACGGTGGCGGGGGTGCCGAATGGCGCGTTTGGATTGGGGCTGGGGTTTGGGGCGGGCAACACGTTTTGGGGCAAGGCGACCGGGCAGAATCTGCGGCAGGTATCGTTTGATTTGGCGAGCGGCCAGGGGACGGTTCTGCGCGATTACGCGGCGCCGTTGATTCCCGCCAGCCTGGCGCCGCTGGGGGTGAGCCCGGCGTTGCATTTGCTGGCGGGGATCAAGGTGGGGAGCAGCGGCAATCAGCTCCAGCTTTATGATCTGACGCCGAGCAATGGCGTTCCGGTGTTGGTGGGGGTGACCAACTTTATGACGGATTACGACAACAACGGCAGCGGCACGGGGGCGGTGGATTTTGGGGGGGATCGGGTTTATGCGTTATGCGGGAATAACGGGCTGGTGGCGCTGCAGGTTCAGGCGGCGGCGGTTCCGTGGCCGCCGGCGGAGCCGGGACGTTTTGAAGCGATCCACCGGCTGCCGGACGGAGCGGTGCAGTTGACCATGAGCGGCACGGCGCACACCAACTACCTGCTCCAATGGACGGCCGACTGGCTAACCTGGTCCAACCTCGGCATGCTGTCCTCCCCTAATGGCTTGTTCGCGTGGGTTGACGGCTCAGCTTCCAACGCCCCCCGGCGCTTCTATCGTTTGCAGCTTGGCCCTTGATTCCGTCCTTCCGGAATCCGCGCGCCCAGGGCGCGGGTAACCAACCGGGATAGCCGGCCTCCCTGTTTACAGGCTTGCCGGGGGCGCGTATGTTTGCGGCCTTGTGGCGGCCGTAAAGAAAGAGCGCGTCGTGATCGGATTGAGCGGGGGAGTAGATTCCTCCGCGGCGGCGGCTTTGCTGGTGGAAGCGGGTTACGACGTGGTGGGGATCACCCTCAAGCTCTGGGCCCACGGGCGCTGGCTGCCGGGGACGGGCGTTGACCGCAGGGAGCAGGCGGTTGCGGACGCGCGGGCGGTTTGCCAGCGGCTGGGAATCCCCCATTACACGCTGGACGAATCCGCCGAGTTCGAGCGCTGCGTCGTTCAATACTTTGCCGACGAGTATAAAGCCGGCCGCACGCCCAATCCCTGCGCGCGGTGCAACCTGCATCTCAAGTTTGGGCGGCTCCTTCAGCAGGCGGAAAAACTGGGGGCGCAGTGGGTGGCCACGGGCCATTATGCGCGCCGGGAGCGGAGCCCGGATGGCGCCCGCCTGCTGCTCAAGCGGGGGCGCGACCTGCGCCGGGATCAGAGCTACTTCCTGTTTGCGCTGCGCCAGGATCAACTCGCCCGCGCCTTGTTTCCGCTTGGCGAAAAGACCAAAACCGCGGCCCGGGCCCAGGCCCGGGACCGGGAGCTCCAGACAGCCGACCGGGAGGATAGCATGGAAATCTGTTTCGTGCCCGAGGCCGATTACCGGACGTTTCTGCAGCAGGGCGGGTTCGCGCCGAAGCGCCGCGGCGAGATTGTGGATCTCCAGGGGCGCGTGCTGGGCGAGCATGACGGCGTCGCGTTCTACACCATCGGCCAGCGCCGGGGGCTGGGGATCAGCTCGACGCGCCCGCTCTACGTTATTGAACTGGATGCCGCCCGGAATCGGGTGATTGTGGGCGATAATTCCGCTTTGATGGGGAGCCAGTTTGTCGCCGAACGGTGCAACTGGATCGCCTTCGAGCGGCCACCGGCCCGGCTCGAGGCAACCGTCAAACTCCGCTATAACCATGCCGGCGCCCCGGCGACCCTTACCCCGCGCGGGGACGGCAGCGCCGAAGTCCGGCTGCATGTCCCCCAGCGCGCCATCACGCCCGGGCAGGCGGCGGTGTTCTACCACGATGATTTAGTGCTCGGCGGCGGCTGGATCACCCGCAGCTGAAGATGCCGCCGGAGGCCGGCGACGGCGGATTTCGGGGCTGGACTCGATTCCGCGATCCCGGGTTTCCCCGCCGCCCGCGTTTCGCCGCATCGCTGATTCCGGAGCGCCGGCGCGGCGAAAGCGGGCCGGAAAGAAAAAGGCGGGGGAGTTTCGGGCCGGCAAACGGCGGGCGGGGCGCGAGATGAACGGGCGCATGAAGATTTCCTTGCGTGACGCCCGGGAACAGGGAGGCACGCCTCTCCGCTTTGGGGCGCGGCCAGAAACGGGGGGATGCCCTGGATTCCGCGTTCGCGCCGATTTTGCTTCAAAAGCCCCCGGGGGAACAGGCATCCTGACGCGAATAGAATAGATTGAACAAACATGATGCACGAGTTCACCGCGCTGGATGGCGCCATTTTGGTAGATAAACCCGTTGGGCTGACCTCGCACGACGTGGTGGATGCAATCCGCCGCCATTTCCGGATCAAGAAAGTCGGCCATTGCGGCACGCTTGACCCCAATGCGACCGGGCTGCTGATTATTGTCCTGGGGCGCGGCACCAAGCTCTCCGAGCGCTTGATGTCGGACGACAAGGCTTATGAAGGCGTCATCAAGCTCGGCGAGACGACCAGCAGCCATGATGCGGACGGCGAACTGACCGCCTCCCTGCCCGTGCCGCCGATTACGCTGGAACAGCTTAACGCCACGGCGGCGGAGTTTGTGGGCGATTTAATGCAGACGCCGCCGATGGTGTCGGCGGTCAAGAAGGATGGGGTGCCGCTCTACAAGCTGGCGCGGAAAGGAATTGAAGTGCCGCGCGAGCCGCGCCTGGTGCATATTTACACCTTCCGGTTCAGCGCCTACCAGGAGCCGCTGGCGCAATTTCGCCTGGTCTGCACCAAAGGCACTTACGTTCGCAGCCTCGCGCACGACCTGGGCCAAAAGCTGGGCTGCGGCGGGCACCTGGCCTCGTTGCGGCGGGTGGCCTCCGGCAAGTTCGAGGTCAGCGGGGCCATCCCGCTGGCGGAGGTGTTAAAGCTGACGCCGCGCGAGCTGGAGAAACGCGTGCTGCCGTTCCTGAAATTGGCCGGGGCGGCGGCGAGCTAACGGGACGGGCGCGGGCCTTGGCCGATTTTACCACGATGCGCATCATTCACGCTGCGAGCGAGCTCAACCCCGCCGGCCGCAAAGTCTGCCTGGGCATCGGTTTTTTTGACGGCGTGCATCTGGGGCACCAGCAGATCATTCGCCAAACCCTCACGGATGCCCGGCAGCATGACGCGGTCGGGCTGGTGGTCACGTTCGATCCGCATCCGAGCGTCATCGTGGCTCCCGATCGGGTGCCGCCGCTGATCTATTCGCCGTCCCGGAAACTGCGCGCGATTGAGGCCCTGGGCGCGGACACGCTGCTGCTCATCCGCTTCGACCGGGCTTTCAGCGAACAGACGGGCGAGGCCTTTGTGCGAAAACTGGCGCGCGACCTGGGCCGCCTCCAGAGTCTCTGCGTCGGGGCCAACTTCGTTTTCGGCCATCAGCGGCGCGGGAATGTGGAGTTGCTGCGCAAGCTGGGGGGGGAGCTGGGCTTCACGGTGCATGGGATGGCGGCGGTGGCGCTCGGCGGGCGGACGGTGAGCAGCACGCGCATCCGGGAAGCGATTCGGAGCGGCGATCTGGACCAGGCCGGCCAGATGCTGGGGCGCGCCTATTCGCTGACGGGCCCGGTGGTTCGGGGGGATGGGCTGGGGCGGCAGCTCGGGTTTCCGACCGCCAATCTGGAGACGGCGGGCCTGGCCCTGCCGCCGCATGGGGTGTACGCGGCCTGGGCGCAAACCGGCAACCTGACCCGGCGCGCGGTGCTCAGCATTGGGCTGCGCCCGACGCTGCCCAATCCGCGGCCGCAGTTGCGGGTGGAGGCGCACCTGCTGGATTTCTCCGGCGACCTTTACGGCCGGGAACTGGAGGTCGTGTTCGTGGAACGGTTGCGCGCGGAAGAGAAGTTTGCCTCGCTCGCCGACTTGCAGCGGCAAATCGCGCGCGACATTCTCCAGGCGCAAACCCGGTTTTAGCCGGCCGGGGCCGGCGGGGGGAAGTCGGATTCCCCGTTGGACCGGCCGTTGCGCCAGAGCTTGAATTCCTTCAAAATGGAGCCGCCAATGAACTCGCGCAGGAGGGAATTGTCCGGGATCAGCTCCGGGCCGAGGGGGAGGAACCACTGGAGGAACGAGAGCAGGCGCTTGGCCTCGATGTATTCCGGCGTGCCAAAGACCACCTGGCGCAGCAGCGGCTCGGCCAGCATCCGCAGGGCGGAAAGCTCATATACCAGCGCGGAGTTGAACATCACGTCCGCATTTTCCTGATACGGGAAGATGTGCTTTTTCTCGCCGCGCCCGACCGATTCCCAGTGGCTGATGGTCTGCTGGGCACTGTAGCCGCGGTCGCGGGCGTCGCGGATAATGCGGCGCAGCAGGCGCGTATCGGTGGTGGAGATGCGGTTGTGGCGGTCCAGGTTCAACTGGGTGAGGCAGGAGACATAGATGCGGGTGGTCTGGCCGGGAGCCAGCCCGGGCAGCAAATGCGGGTTGAGGCCGTGGATGCCTTCCAGAATCACCAACTGGCCTTTCTCGAGCTTGACGACATCGCCGGGCTGGCTGCGCCCCAGCGGGAAGTTGAACCTGGGCAACTGCACTTCCTGCCCGGCCACCAGTTGCTTGAGGTCGCTCAAGAGCCGGGTGATGTCCAGCGCGCCCAGGGCTTCAAACTCGTAGGCGCCTTTTTCGTCCCGGGGCGTCTTCTCGCGATCCAGGAAATAGTTGTCCAGCTCGAGCGGGAAGGGGGAAATGCCCTGGGCCAGCAGTTGGACGGCGAGGCGCTTGGAAAAAGTGGTCTTGCCGGAGGATGAGGGGCCGGCCACCAGAACAATGCGGGCTTCGTGGGCGCGCGCCATGACGAGCCGGGCGATCTCCGCGATGCGATGCTCGTGGAGCGCCTCGGAAACCAGGATCAGTTCGCTCGCCCGTTTGCTCTCGATGGCGGCGTTGAGCGCGCCGACGTTTTCGATGCCCAGCCGCACCAGCCAGTCGTTGTATTCGAGAAAGGTGGCGAGGAGCTTTTTTGAATCCGGCAGGGGCCGCAGTTCATTGGGCGCGTGGCGGCGGGGATAGCGCAGCGCGAAGCCCTCGCCCACCGGGGTCAGCGCCAGCCAGCGCAGGTAGCCTGTCGAGGGCACCATGAACCCGTGATGGTAATCGCACCGGCCGCCCAGTTTGTAGAGCACCAGCGTATCCTTCCGCCGGAACCGGAGCAACTGCACCTTTTCGTCCTGTCCCTTGGATTGGAAGTAATCCATGGCCTCGCGCAAGGGCACCACCTGGCGCTCGAAAGGAAGGTCGGCTTTGACCAGTTCTTTCATGCGCGCCTCGACCGCGGCCAATTCCTCCCGGGAAAGCGGCGGGCGGTTGATGACCTTGCAGTAGAACCCCCCGGACGACAGGGAGTGGTCAATCGAAATGTCCGCCGCCGGAAAAACATCGGCAAAGGCGGCTTCGAGCAGGAAAGTGATCGAACGCCGATAAATCCCCGAACCGTCCGGGCTGGACATGCGGACCAGGCTGACCCGGGAATCCAGCTCGATGGGAAAGGTCAACTCGCGCAATTCGCCGTTGACGACCGCGCCCACGATGGGGTCATTGGAGGACCATTCCGGCAGGCGCTTGAGAAAAGCGGAGATGGGTTGGTTGCGTGGGCCGCAAAGAATCCGGCCATCCGGCAGGAGGACTTCGACGGTGGGGCGCAAAGCAGTGCTCAGGGAGATGTCAGGTGACGACTTCATGGAAAACCTTGGACGACGCGCAAACGCAGGGAAATGACAGGATTACATCGCCCGACTGGCGGGCCTCACAGGCCCGCCGGCGAAAGCGACGGCATCAGAATTGCCGCATCTACGGGTCATAAGCATAAAAAACCAAGCATACCTTTTGTAGCTCACTCCGGAATAAAGAGCAAGCCGCAAGCCAATTGGGCAGAAAATGTCATGCCGTCCAGACGGAGCATCAAGCTCCCGTCCGCCGGGGTTGCCGGGAAAATGCCGAGAGCCTTCTCCGGGGGGAAGCTCGGTAAGTTCTTCGCCCGTAGAGAGGCAAGCGCACCATACGGGCCCTATCCAGAAACCGTATGGGTTTTGATTGGGTTCGAGCTGCTCATGAGATGGCGGGACAACGGTAGGGCAATGGCTTGGAGATGGCCGGAAGCGGGCGGGGTGGCCGGCCTCCCAAGCCCATAGGCTGCTGGTTGCCATCCACCGAATAGAGACTAACGAGGCTCGACTATGGCAGGTCGGCCATGCCTGAGCAGATTCTTCATGGCCAGGGCGGGCAAACCAAGCCGCCAGTGGTCACCTTGATTGGCGGACGTTGGACGCAAATGTAAGATTTGGAACTGGCGGCAAGGCGCCTCGGACGCCATGCGGGATGCGCCCTGGGGGCGAAACCTCTTTCATTGGCTGTCCACGCCGTGGACCGCCATCGGCAGGGCGTATAAACTCTTGCTCGCGGTGATAAACAGCGTTTTTCGCCCCTTGCCGCCAAAGCACACGTTGGCCGTCCACGGCTCCGGCACTTCGATTTGCTCAATCTTCAGCCCGTCCGGGTTAAAGACCGATACTCCTTTGCCGGTGAGGTAGAGATTGCCCCGATGGTCTAGGGTCATCCCGTCCGATCCCAACTCGCAAAAGAGCTTCTTTCCGGTGAGCGCGCCATCCGGTTGAATATGATACCGATAGGTTTTGCCGGCCTTAATGTCCGTGACGTAAAGCCATTTGCCGTCGGGCGTGCCGATAATTCCGTTGGGCTGCTGCAGGTCGTCAATCACCCGGGTCAGCGTCTGGCAATCCGGGGCCAGATAATAGACGTGTTCCCCCATCTCTTTGGGGCCGCGCTTCCAATAGGAACGGTGGTAGTAGGGGTCGGTGAAATACAAGCCGCCTCGCGGATGGATCCACAGGTCATTCGGGCCATTAAACCGTTGGCCCTGATACCCCTTCAGGATCACGGCCGGCTTGCCGGCGCGGGCGATTCGCCATAATTCGTTTTGGGCATCGGCGCATGCCCACAGCCGGCCTTTCCGGTCGAAGGAAAGCCCATTGGCACGCCCACAAGGCTGCATGAAAGTGCTGAGGCGGCCGTCCACGCTCCACTTCAGGATGCGGTCGTTGGGCTGGTCTGTGAAAAAGACATTGCCCTTGCGGTCCGAGGCGGGTCCTTCCGTGAAGGCGAATTCACCGGCCAGCTTCCGCAAGGTTGCGCCCGGGGCAATAATTCCGCTTCCGGCGGCCCCCGCATGCGCCGCGCAAGCTATGCCCAGTACAAGTTGGAAAACGTATTTCATTTAAATCGCGCTGCCCGGAACGAAACCCAAACCCGGCTCGGAGTAAAGAGGCAAAACTCTGTCCAACCCGCAAAGCCGCTCCTCTGTCCCGTGCGGCAAAACTCAAGCCCCTTCGCCGTCACCCCTGTCCTCCGGCCCGCCGCCAGGCCCGGCAATTCCCTCCCCGGGAGGAACTTAAACAAGGTGTGGATACCCGAGCGGGCCTGGTAAACCAGCTTCCCGTCGGGCGGACGCGAAAATCGGCCTTCCTGCACCCGCGCAAAGCGCTGTCCCGGCGGAGCTTGCCCAAGGCAAATTTTTTTCGACTTTTTCTTGGCAATTCCCGCACGAAGGTGTAAATTAAGAAACAGGTAAACCTAAAGCAATAAAAGTGACTTAAGACAACATCTTTTCTCCGGCTTGGTAATCGCAACTAAAATCATATACCTCACCATGAAAATAACATACCCTGCACTCATTCGGCCCGCCGTGCGCGGTTGGGCGTTAACCCTGGCTGTGGCTGGTGGCCTGCTTGCCTTCGCCGGGACTACCCAGGCACAACCCACCCAGGTTTACTATGAGGACTTTGAGGTGGATAACACTCAGAACTGGATCGTCAACTACGGTTTAGGAGCCAATGTCGCCGACTTCTATTTCGACTATAGCAGCGTGGGCATCCCCCCGGCGCCCCACACGGTCGGAGGCACTACCCGCGGCCTGAAACTCCAGGCCAATGTGGATCCGAATACGCAAGCCGGCTCGGTAGCGGGTTACGGTCTGAGCGTTTCTCCGATAGGATTCAGTATCACGGAAAACTTCGAGATGCGCTTTGATATGTGGCTCAACTACAACGCCAGCGGTCTCGGCTCCACGCAAATTGGTGGTGCTGGATTTGGCACTGCGGGCACGCAGGCGCAGCGGGCCATGCCGATTCCCGGGGTGGTGGACAGCATTTTTATCGGGGCTTCCACGGACGGCGGAACCGCCGCGGATTACCGGGTATATTCCCCGGTTCACTACATCGGCCTGCAGGATGCGAGCGGAGTTTATGCGGCCGGCTCGCGCAACAACACGGCCACTTATTATGTCACCAATTTCCCCGGCAACGTTGCGCCGCCGGCAGCCCAAACGAACTTGTTTCCCTCCCAAGCCAGCTTGCGGACCCCGGATGGGACGGTGGGGATGCAATGGCGCGATGTCGCGCTTCGGAAAGTTGCCAATATCATCACCTATCGGATCGACGGAGTCCTGATCGCCACGATTGACGCCAGCACCAATGGCACGCTGGGGGGCGCGAACATCCTGTTCAATTTTTATGACATCCAGGGCAATGCGTCCACCGATCCGCTGGCCACAAACCTGTTGTTTGCGTTATTTGACAATGTGCGCATCACCAATTTCCCCAGCGTGGTCACGGTTTCGGCGACCACTCCCGATGCGGCGGAAAGCGGGCCCACTCCCGGGATCTTCACCCTCACGCGCAGCGAACCCGGCCCGGAGGTGACGGTTTTCTACGAAATGAGCGGCACCGCGAGCAACGGGATAGACTATGTGACCCTGCCAGGCTCGATCACCTTTGCCGCGGGGGCAACATCAACCAATATCACCCTGACGCCGATTGACGATAACCTGTCGGAATTTGCCGAGACGGCCACCCTGACCATCAGCGAGGGCCCCAACTATTACGGAGCGGGCAGCGCCACGGTGACCATCGCGGACAATGACACGCCTACGATTGATATCTCGACCGTGCTGGGCAGCATGTATGAGCCTCTGCCCCACGATTACGTGCGCTTCCGCCTCACGCGCCGCGGCGATCTCCAGGCGCCCAGTTTCAATGTCAACCTGGTCTATTCGGGCGAGGCTGCGGCCACCCGCCACACCGGCACGACGCCGGTCACCGTGGACCCGGGTTCGCTCTATACGGATTTCGACGTCAACCCGATCGACGACCACCTGCTGCAAGGCAACCAGACGATTGTTTGCACGGTGACCAGCGGAACGGGCTATGCGGTGGGAACCACTTCTCCCTCCGCTACCGCAACGATTGTGGATGATGAATTGCCGGCGGAGACCATCCTCTTTGCCGACGACTTCAACACGGACACTTCGGCGAACTGGATGCTCTTGTATGCCTCGACGAACGCGGCCGACAATGATTACTCCGCCATCTTCAACTATGATTACTCCCAGCATCCGTATGGGCCGATGATCCCGCCGGCTCCGCGTTCGGGCACCGATACGCACGGACTGTTCCTGCAGGTGAACAAGGGGGATGCTACGGAAGCGGCAGCCGCGCTGAACCTGTATCCCCGGAATCAAAACTTCACGGGCAACTTCGCCGTGCGGTTTGATATGTATCTGATTGCCCCGGACACCGCGACGACGGAATACGCCCTGTTCGGCATTAATCATTCCGGCAACCAAACCAACTGGTTCCGCAACAGTGCCGCTGGGTTTGCGGGCGTAGATCCCGTTGGCTGGACTTTCGACGGCCTGTTCTATGGCGTCGAGACGGATGCGGCAGCCCTGGGTGACTATGTCTTATACAGCGCCCCGACGACGGCAGGCCGGAATCCTACCGCGCTCAACTCGCGGTCGGCTTCGACGCTCACCGGCATCTTCAAAAAGCCGCCCTATGGCTACGCCGGTTCCCCGGGGAACCTGTCGGGCTCCTCCACGCCTTGCTGGTCGGAAGTCGAGATCAGCCAGGTCGGAAACCTGGTCACCCTGAAAATCAACCAAACCGAGATCTTCAGCTATACCAACAACACGGCATTCACCAGTGGCAATATCATGATCGGACACTGCGATGCCTACGACTCCGCGGCCACTTACGACGGCGGCGTGATTTACGACAACGTGCGTGTAATCAGACTGCCGACTTCCCTGGCGCCGGCGACGATCACCAGCATTCAGCCTGTGGGAGGACCGCCGACGGGCTATCTGGTCAATTACACCGGCGGTTCGGGATCGCAATTCGTGCTGCTAACGTCGCCGACGGTGACGGCGCCGTTGTCCAGTTGGACGCGTGCGGCCACGAATTCGACCGGCAGCGGGACCTTCTCGGTCCCGGCGGGCGCGCAGGCGTTCTATCGGATTAAGAGCGAATAAGCGCTTCTTTCGAACCCCGGGCCGGTTTTACGCCGTCCCGGCAGCGACCGCTCGGTTTGCGGGCGCGGAGGTGTTGCTGGCTGGCAACGCCCCGCGTCCTGTTTGCTTATTTCGCTGGGAGCACTCCCCAAGCGGGAACGGGTCAAGCTGTAGCGCCATTCCTCGCCTGTCGGCTTTAAGGTTTTAATCAGCGCTCTTGCGCGGGCGACAGGCGCGGGTCGTCTAAATCGAGCCGATAGAGCACCTGGTTGTAATCATGGCGCGGTGTGGGAGAAGGCCGACCGGCAAACTCAGTAGTGTAGGTGCCCTCGAAGATCAGAATGGGCGAATCTGCGGGAGTAAATTCCGGGTGCAGGCGCGGATTGTAGAAGGAATAATTGTCATGACTGAGCACCTTGACCGCCTTGCCCCACGGCCCGGTGGGGGCATCTGCTTCGGCGTACCAGAGTTCGCCCATGGCCGACGGTTTGCCAAACGACTCCATAAAGATGGTCACCCAGCGGCGGCGCCAGGGATTCCAGGCGATGTGGCCCGAATGCGGTTTGACGGCTGCACCATCCGTCGCCGAAGTGAAGGCGGATTGGGGTTCGAGGGCCTGCCATTGTGAGGGGTCTTGCCAGGCCTCAAAACTGGCGCGGCAGCGCATTATGGGCAGCGGATTGCCAAAGAGCACCCACGTCTGTTGCCCGTGGGCATTTGTCCAGAAAGCCGGCTGCCCCCACGGTGCCAGGGTCGGCTTGGGTTGGGAATCGGACTTGGTCCACAGCACCCGATGCGGTTCGAAAAGCTGGCGGTCGTCGTTCCACACGCAAAGTCCACATTCATAGGCTTCCATGCGTGGTTTAATCTTGGTGTAAGTGCTCACGAACCGCGGGGTGCCGTGTTTATCCGGCAGGCTGACGCACCCGCTAAGCCAGGTGGGGCCGCTGCCAGGCAACCGCGCCACCGCACGCGGAACCCCATTGGTATCAGCAAAGTAATCCAGTTTGAGCCGGAGTGGCGGCGCAAAGCCGGCCAGCGGCTGGATGGCACTGGTGGCGCAGGTGGTATCAAAGATGCCCAGTGGATACTGCGGCACGATAGTATCCCCCCAGATCCAAAAGAGCTTCCCGCGATGGACAGCGTTCTGGACGCTATCACAACCCAGGATGCCCGATTCGCGCCAAGTAAGTTCGCGCCCGCATTTCTGGCTTTCGGCAAACAGGCCGCCACCGGTGATGCGCCCGAGTCGGCGGGCGATGATGGTGCGGTTAACTTCGATTTTAAGCGTCTGGCCGGGCTGCGGCGCCAGGCGCGCGCCACGGTAGCCAAAACCATCCTTAGGTCGCTCGTAGCCCTGCCCATGCACATCAAACCACGTCTCGCGCCCCATCAACTCCGGCAGGTCGAACGCGATGACCCCGGCGTTATCCGTGACGAACCGGACACTGTGCGTGGTGCGCAACTCAACCATCGGCACCGGCCAACCCGTGCCGTGCTCAATCACTTCGATGCGGCAAGGTTCCACCGCCCGAAGCGCGAGGGGCGGCCAGGCTAAACCAGCCAGCAACAGCACCCCGCAAGCCGAGACCGGGATTCTCATACGTCGGCGGGCGGGGAGGAGGTTGATTCCTGCCCTTCCAATACCGCGACTGCCGCGGCGTAATTCTGGGTGTGGCTCAAGCTGATCTGCAACCGCTGCCCGCCACGGGCCGCCAGCAGTTGCCGGCCCGCTTCGTGCAGAATCACAAAGGGCTGGCCGCTAGCGTGGCGGCCTATCTCCATATCGCGCCAGCCAAGCTGAGCGCCAATGCCAGTGCCAAACGCCTTGGAAATGGCCTCCTTGGCGGCAAAGCGCGCCGCCAAGAACGGGGCGGGCGCCCGGTGCGCGAGGCAGTAGGCAATCTCGTTGGGATGCAATATGCGGTTCAGAAACCGTTCGCCGAATTTCTCATGCGAAGCCTGAATTCGGCTGACTTCGATGATGTCAATACCCACGCCGAGAATCATGTCGTCTGTCTGAGGCCGAAAGCCGGATACGGCCAGGAGTCCAGCCTTAAGCCCTCCTCAACCCGGGTAGCCAGCCATCAAGCGCAGCATATCCTGCACGGCGGTCGTGAGGCCGGTCATGACGGCGCGGCTGATAATGGAATGTCCGATGTTCAACTCGACCAAATGCGGCACCTGGTGAAGCATTTGCAGATTCTGATAGTTCAAGCCGTGCCCGGCATTGACGTTCAGGCCCAGCGCGTGAGCCTGCCTGGCGCCCGCGATCAGCCGTTCCAGTTCCGCCTGCCGATGCGCCTCCTGATCGAAGGCTTCAGCGAATGCCCCGGTATGCAATTCGATGAATTGACTGCCCGCCCGCGCGGATGCTTCGATTTGCGCCGGATCGGGCGCGATGAACAGACTGACCTCGATGCCGGCATCGTTCATGCGCTTCCGGGTCTCGGTGATCACCGCCAGGTTTCCCGCGACCTCCAGCCCGCCTTCGGTAGTAATTTCCTCCCGCCGTTCGGGCACCAGGCAAACGATGTCCGGCTTGAGGCGAAGGGCGATCGCAACAATCTCCGGCGCAACGGCCATTTCCAGGTTGAGCCGCGTCTTGATGGCCTCTCGCATCTTCCAAACATCGCGATCCTGCATGTGGCGCCGGTCTTCGCGGAGGTGGACGGTGATGCCGTGCGCACCTGCCGCCTCGCAAGCCAGCGCTGCGGCCACCGGGTCGGGTTCACCCCGCTCGCGCCCGCGGTAGCGCGCTTCGCGCAACGTCGCCACATGATCCACATTAACGCCCAGTTTCAACATACCGGTGATTATGGTTTAGCCCGCAGCCAGTTCGCAACCTAAACATATTTGCCATTGCCTCCTTCGGCAACCTTCTGTTTCCATACGCCGTGCCAAGAAAGCAATTATTCATAGCGCGCTGGCTGCTGGTGTTGTGCTGGATGGGGGTAATCTTTTCCGCCTCCGGCGACCAAATGTCATTCGACCGCTCCCGGCACATCATCGGCTCATTTCTGTGCTGGCTGGTACCGCAGCTTTCGCCCGAAGCAATCCATGCTGTGGTGGTCGTGCTGCGCAAATGCGCCCACGTGGCGGAGTACGCCGTGCTGGCCTGGCTGATCTGGTGGGCCTTAGACCAGTTCTCGGTTTCGCGCGCCCCAGACTGGCCCTGGCCTAAAGCCGGCCTGGTCCTCACCCTGGTAACTCTCTACGCCATAAGTGATGAACTCCACCAGACTTTCATTCCTTCGCGTGGAGGTTGTGTGCAGGATGTTTTGCTCGATACCCTGGGCGGCGCGCTCGGGCTGCTCGTTTTGTGGGCCGCCTGCCGGTTGAAAAAACGCGAATAAGCCGCCTCCTCTTTATCCCTTCCACCCCGCAGCCCCGGCGATTCTTATCGCACGACCTTCAGCCAGCCCAGCGATGCCGGCACATGAAAGTCCGGGTCCCGGGTTTTCGGATCCACCCAGCTTATCCATTCCTCGACGGGGGGCGGTCCCTCCGCTTTCCGGCCCAGGTTATGCACGCTGGTTTGCGGCTCGATTGGCCGCCCACTGCGGTCATGGCTGAATTCCGCCCGGTAGAGGCCGCCGCGTATCTTCACTCCGGGACGCAAGGCCGGGAACCCCAGTGCCACCAGGCTTTCCAGGGGAATACGCCCCTCCACCTCATATCCGCCGGGCAACAGCACCCCTCGGGTTTCCAGCCCCATGCACTGCCATTTCGCTTCCAAACGCCGATAATACGAGCCGCGATAGTCATACACCCGTCCCCGGGCATCCACTTCGAAGCAGTAATAATCCTGCATCTGGTCATCCCGCCCTAAAAACACCTCGACGCGGTCTTCTAACACCACATCCAACTCGTCCCGCAAATGATCGAGCACCACGGTGTCCGCATCCTGCACACGGAACGTAAAAAAGAGATGCATCCCGTCGCACAACGCACGGAATTCCGTCTTTGGAGCCTTCGCCCGTTTCCAGGGAAACGCAAACCGCCGGTTCACTACCGCTTGCATCCACGCCGGTTCATCTGCCCGCCCGTCCAGCGTGATCTGCGCCCCAGGTCGCCACCGCACTCGGTAGGTCTGTCGGGATGGCTTTCCGGGTGGAGGGCTCAGGGGACTGCCTGCCACCGCCGATTCCTCCGCACCGGCTCCCGCCACGACCAGCAAAAATGCTATCCCAACCCGTTTAGCTGCCAACGCCAGTTGCTTCTTCATGCGATTCAGCCTGCGGCCATTCCGCTGCCAACGCAAGTCTGGCCATGATTCTCGTAATAGGAAATCAGGTCTCACCAAAATGTCTTCCCCTACTGATCCAGCCGGACAACTGTTAACCTTTTATGGCCGCCAAGGCTTGACAAATGGCCCTTTTTACCCCATAGATATGGTGTCCGAGTGATAGAACGTTTCTTCAGCGGGGTTCCCCACCCCCACCTCCTTGGCGTCTATCGCTCGGACATTCAACGAACGCCCGTGCTGGTTTTCGGCCTTCCAATGGGCGGCTTTCGGGCCGTTGGGAGCATGAATCTCGCCGCCAACTCTCAAGGGTAAAGAAATAAACGATTGGCAAAGGCACGCTCGATATGCTATAAACACGCTCCGCTTCTGTTGGGAGCGGTTGGAAACGCCAGTAAAAGAGAATAGGAATTTGTTTTATGTCACAGCATCGGAGTCTGCGCGCGGCAGCCACTTTGGGCGGCAAGCGGAATGTGCTCAAGCGTTTTGAGCGAATCGAACTGCTCAAAAAGCGCGGTCAATGGAAGGAAGGCGACCGCATCACTGGTTTGCGCAAGACCAAAAAAGACGCCTAAATTGGCACTTTAACGCAGCGCACGGGATAGCGAATGCTACCGGGCCCCTGCCTTTTCCAGATGGTTCGCCTGCAAAAGTTCCTGGCGGATGCGGGTATTGCTTCCCGGCGCGTAGGTGAACAGATGATTCTGGCGGGTCGGGTGGCGGTGAACGGCCAAACCGCCGGTGAACTGGGATTCCGAATTGACCCGGCCCGCGACCGAGTGGCGGTGGACGGCAAGCCGATTCGGGCGAAGCGCAAGGTCTATGTGGCATTGAACAAACCCCGAGGGGTGGTCTGCTCCCGGCGTGATGAATTTGAGCGCCCGACGGTTTACAGTTTGTTGCCCGGGGAATGGAGCCATCTGCATACGGTTGGGCGGCTGGATTACCACAGCGAAGGATTGATCTTTCTAACCAATGACGGCGAGTTCAGCCTGCGGCTGACGCATCCCCGCTACGGGGTGCGAAAGCGCTACGTGGCAACCGTGGAAGGCCGGGTGGCGGAGGAAGTCTTGGGCCAGTTCACGCTGGGGATATGGCACCAGGGCGAGAAGTTAAAAGCGGAGCGAACCCGGCTGGTTTCCAGTGGTTCGACGCAAAGCGTGGTGGAATTGGAATTAGCTCAGGGCAAAAACCGGGAAGTGCGGCGGTTGTTCGAATCGCAAGGTATGACGGTCAAACGGTTGCAGCGGATCCAGATAGGGAAAATCAAGCTGGGCGAGCTGCGACCGGGTAAATGGCGGATATTGACAGAGCCCGAGATTAAATCTCTAATGTGCTGAATTATGAAATACAACTGTTGGTTGGTGTTGGGGATAATGCTTTCAACAAGTTTGCTAGCGCAAGAGGCAACGGATACGGCCCCGCCCGCGGCCATCCAAATGCCCGTGGCGGCACCGCCTGCGGATCTGGCGCCGGCCGCCGCCAAAACAAACGCGCCCGCAGCCAAGGCGGCGAAAAAGAAATCCACCCCAAAGATGGCGCACAAGGCGCCCGTGAAAAAGGCTCCCGCCCGGAAAACGGCCACCTGGCCGGAATTGCGAACGATGCCGCTGGTCGCCGGCCCGGCAATGGTCGTGGCCAGCAACGTCAATGTGCGTGGCCAGGCCAAACTCAAGAGCGAGATCGTGACGCAAGTGACCAAAGGCCAGACCGTTACGGTGATCGAGGAGATTGTGCGCAATAATTCCGGGCCGGACGAACCCTCCGCCTGGGCCAAAATCACCTTGCCGCCCGGCGCTCGCGCATGGGTGCATAATGCCTATCTCAAGGCCGCTGACCAAACGGTCGTGCCGCGGCGACTCAACCTGCGCAGTGGCCCCGGCGAGAATTATAGCGTGATTGGCCTGCTGCACCGAGGCGACGTGGTGAAGCCAATCATCACGAAAGAAGATTGGACCGAGATCGAGCCACCCGCAATCGCCTATGCGTTTGTGGCGGCACAATATCTCAGCCAGGAAGCGCTGCCGCCATCGGTTCCCACACCGACCGCCGTGACTGCAGTTCCCCCCGTCGCCCCACCACCGGAACCGCCGCCCGCGCCGGCCACGGTAACGGTAATCCCGCCGGGACCTTCGCAACCGGTTGAACCGCCGCCCACGCCGACCACGGTGGCGGCAGCTCCCGCGGTGGCGCCTCCCCCCGCTGAACCTCCCGCCCTGCCTCCGCCAACCGCGGCTCCCGACGTGACGACGCTGGCGGAAACTCCCGCTGCGCCAAGCGGACCGGAAATGATCGAAACCCCGGAAGAAGAGGAAGAACCGCTGCCACCGCGCATCGTGGAGCGCGAAGGCATCGTGCGCGGCATGACCAGCATTCAAGCTCCCTCCCCATTTGTGTTGGTGAGCCCGGAAACCGGTCGAAATATTGATTATCTCTACACCACATCCCGGCAACTGGATCTGCGGCGTTATAAAGGCTTGCGGATCATCGTGACCGGAGAGGAGGCTCTGGACGAGCGATGGGGCACTACACCCGTCATTACGATCCAGAAAATCCAGGTGGTGGAGTAATGGCTCCAGCGAACCTTATTGACGGACGGGCCATTGCCCGGCAACTGCAAGGCGAGCTGGTCCAGCGCATCGAGGCGCTCAAAGCCAGTGGCGTTCAGCCGGGGTTGGCCTTCGTGCGTGTGGGCGAGGACGCCGCTTCGAAAGTTTATGTCGGCCGCAAGGAAAAGATGTGCGCCGAGCTGGGAATCGCTTCGGAAACACACGTCCTGCCGGAACAAACGAGCGAGCCTGAACTCCAGGTGCTGCTGGATCGGTTGAATGCCGACCGGCAGCTGCACGGCATCCTGGTGCAGGCCCCCCTGCCGCCGCACCTCCGCGCGACGACGGTTTACGCCCGGGTAAGCCCGGAAAAGGACGTGGACGGTTTTCATCCGCTCAATGTGGGCAAACTGATGCTGGGCGATCCGACGGGATTTCTCCCCTGCACCCCTGCGGGAATACGCGAATTACTCGCGCGGTCGGGAGTCCAGGTAGCCCGGGCGGAGGTGGTGGTGCTGGGGCGGGGCAACATTGTGGGCAAACCGATGGCGGCCATGCTCTGCCAGAAAGCTCCCCACGCCAACGCCACGGTGACCCTATGCCATTCCGCGACCCGGGACATCGGGGCGCACTGCCGGCGGGCTGACATTCTCATCGCCGCAATGGGAGTAGCCGAATTTGTGAAGGCAGACATGGTCAAGCCCGGGGCGGTCGTGGTGGATGTGGGCGTCAATCGCGTGAGCGATCCGTCCGCCAAAGGCGGCTCCCGGCTGGTGGGGGATGTGGATTTCGCCGCCGTGCAACCGATAGCCGGCCAAATTACCCCCAATCCCGGCGGCGTGGGCCCCATGACCATTGCGATGCTGATGCAGAACACCGTCCGGGCGGCGGAACACGCTGCCCGGTAGAAAGGCATTCATTATGCAACCGACCCGAATCCTGCCCGACCTGCAGTGCTCGCTGATGTGCGAAGAAGTTCGCCAGGAGGCCAACGCCAACTTTTTCCTGATCGGGGTGCTCGGCCTCATTCGCGTGCCACAATTGCCGGTGATGGCCTTCAAGCTGAGCGTGTTCAACCGTTGGACCGCGGGAGTGGGGCAGTTTATCGAAACCACCCGCTTCATCGCCCCGGATCAAACCACCGTGCTGCGCAAAGGCGAGGTCAAGTTCAGTTTGAAGGAAGCCGGCCAGCACGCAACCAACGTGACGGTCTTCACGCAGGTGGAGTTTAAAACCGTCGGCACCTACTATGTGGAAGTGCTGGTGGATGACGTCATGAAACTGCGCTATCCCGTGCCGGTGATTCACACGCCGCCACCCCAGCCGCCATCAGCGCCACCGGTTCCGCCCGCGCCGGCGAGCTAAGCCGCCTCCCCCGGAGGCGGACCGCCCGGCACGGCACGAAAGCCGGACTGCCGCCGCAAACGCGCGGGACGCACATGAATGCCCCAGATGCCAAAACACAGGCTGCCTGGCAGCCGCTGACCTTCAAAGGCGTGGCGGCTTTTGCCGGCGGGACGATGAGCCAATTATTGCTCATTCAGATCGTCGTGGCTCTGCTGGCCGGAAGCACGGTGATCTGGCTTGTCCACCGGGCCTGGTTTCCCACGATTGAGGAAGCCATCAACTCCCTGCCGCCCCAGGGAGAACTACGTTCCGGCCAATTGCTCTGGACGGGAGATGCGTCGGCACGCCTCGCCGAAGGGCGGTTCCTGGCGCTCACCGTTGACCTGGATCATGCAGGCAAGGTGCGCTCCCCGGCGCATATTCAAATCGAATTCGGACGGACCGACTTCCGGGTCTATTCCTTGCTCGGCTCCTGCCAGGGAAGCTATCCGCGCGGACAATCCCTGGCCTTCAATCAAACGGAACTCCGCCCCTGGTGGGGAGCCTGGGCCCCGGCAATCTTGATGATAACGGGGCTGGGGGTGGCGGCCGGACTGCTGGTGATCTGGGCGGGGCTGGCGACCCTATACACTTTGCCAGTATGGCTGGCGGGTATTTTCGCGGACCGGCAATGCAGCCTGGGCGGAAGCTGGCGCCTGGCCGGCGCGGCGCTCATGCCCGGCGCCCTTTTGACCTGCGCGGCGATTCTGCTGTACGGCGGAGGGCGCCTGGATCTATTGCAATTGGCCGCGATCGGCGTGGCGCATGTAATGCTGGGCTGGGTTTACCTGATCCTCAGCCTTTTGCGCCTGCCGCGGCTGGAGGAAGCCGAGGCCGTCCGGAGGAATCCGTTCGCGTGATTGCCTGTCGCCGCCCATTCAGCTAACTTGTGGCATGATGTTTTCTGTGGGCGCATATCGGTCGGCGTTGTTGGCGCTGGCCTGCTTGCTCTTGAGCGGCTGCTTACCCTCCGCCCCGGGGGAGGAGGAAAAGGAACCGCATTTTCTGGCGGGCCGAAATCGCGTCAACAGCCTGGACTTCAGGGGGGCCATTGAATCCTTCGAAAAGGCCTTGGAAGCAAACCCGCGGTCGGCGTCAGCCCACTTCGAGCTGGGCTGGCTGTTTGATCAAAAGGAACCTGATCCGGCGGCGGCAATCTACCACTACGAACGCTACCTCAAACTATTCCCCAACTCCGGCAAGGAGGAATTGGTGAAAACCCGCATCCTGGCCTGCAAGCAGCAACTGGCCCAGGCGATTTCCCTGGCGCCGGGGATGGAAAAGCTGCAGCGCGACCTGGAACAGCTTACAACCGAAAACAAACGCTTGCGGGAAGAACTCGAAAAATGGCGCGCCAGCGCCTCGCGCCTGCAAAGTTCTGCCGCATCCCCGACTCCGGCCATCCCCGGCCCCCGGGAGGTTCAACTGCCCAGCCCCAGCGCGGCGGTGACAACCGGCGCGGCACTGCCCACGGGGGGAAGTCCGAACCGGCTCCCGAGTGTGCCCCCGGCTCCCGCGCGAACCCATACCGTAAAAAAAGGGGAAAACCCCACTACGATCGCCCGGATTTACGGCGTAAAGGTTGAGTCGTTGTTGGCCGCCAATCCCCGGCTGAATCCACGGCGCATGCAGGTAGGGCAAGTGCTGAAAGTTCCGCCGCGCTAGGCGGGCAGTTCTCCGGGCGTCGCGGGTGCGCGGCGGACGCCGCGGCAAGCGCCCCGGATGCCGCGAAAGCCTGCGCCTCTTTGCTATGCGGGTTCGACGCCCTGGCAGCGCCCGAGCGGGGCTAATTCCCTCGCGGCTTGGGTTTCAGACCGCGCAAATGCTCGTCAAACCAATCGGCGAAGAGTTCTATATCCCTGCTCGAATCCGGCCAGCCGTGCTGCTTGCCTTCCCGCACCTCCAACCGGGCAATCACCCCCTCCTCCCGGCAGCGTTGGACAAATGTCTGGCTCTGGTAAATGGGCACGAGCTTGTCGGCATCGCCGTGGATAATAAGAACGGGCGGCATGTTGGAGTGGACAAAATAGATGGGCGAAATCTCCCGCCCCAGCTTCTGCCGTTCCTCGGCCGTGTCCGCGCGCGGGCCGAATGCAGCCTTGAAATCCTTTAACACCCCCACTCCCACAGCGTCTTCGCCCGGCCGGCTGTAGTTGAGAAAATCAGTCGGCGGAAAGAAGCAGGCGACCCCCTGCACCGCGCTGCTTTCACGATCCACGGGATCCCTGGCCTGCGGATCGCCGGGACCGCCTTGCGTGGCCATGGTGAGCGAAAGATGCCCGCCCGCACTGCCGCCAGTGATGCCGAGGCGATTGGGATCCACCCCATACCGGGCGGCATTATGCCGGATGAAGCGCACCGCACGGTGGATGTCGGGCACGATCTCCGTGATCACGAACTTCGGCTGGGAACCATGCACCACGGCAAAAACGGTATAGCCGCGCTTCAGCAGGGGCTTGAGGTAATTCGCGTTGATAAACTCATGCGCCGAGACCCAGCCGCCGCTGACCATGTGAAGAATCCCCACCCCATTGGCCGGCTGCGGTTGAATAACATCCAGCGTGAGGGCGGTGCCAAATTTGCGCCCGTAGATGACATCTTCGGTACGGGTGAAGTTATCATTCGTTTGAGCGCCGACACTGGCCCCGAGCAGCAGCAGGCAGGCGCCCAGCACATTTTTCATGGCATGCATAGGGGCAATCTAACGGCAGCCTTTGCCGGGAGCAAGCATCCCCACTACGCGCCCGCGCCCGCGCGCAAAGCCCTGCGGCGCCAACGGGAAAGCCTCACACGTTAAACTTGAAGAGCAGCACATCCCCGTCACGGACAACGTAGTCCCGGCCTTCGAGACGATAATGGCCGGTTTCGCGGGCGCGGCTGACCGAACCTTCTTTGACCAGGTCAGCCCAATTCACCGTTTCGGCTTTGATAAAACCGCGCTCAAAATCAGAATGGACGGTCCCGGCGGCTTTGATAGCCGTGGCGCCGGCGGGAATCGTCCACGCGCGGACTTCCTTCTGGTTGAAAGTAAAAAAGGTGCGCAACCCCAGCAAATGGTAGGTGCTTTGGATCAGCGCGGCGCCGCCCGGCTCCCGCACCCCCAGCTCCCGCAGGTAATCCTGCGCTTCTTCCGGCGAAAGATCGGCAACCTCGCTCTCCAACTGCGCGCAGACCACCACGGTATCGCAGGCCTGGTGCGCGCGGGCGTACTGGCGAACTTTGGCAACCTGTGGATGCGTATCCACGGCGGCCAGGTCGCTTTCCGTCACATTGGCAACGTAGATCGTGGGCTTGTCGGTGAGGAGAAAGAAGCCGTGGACGATGATTTTCTCGCTGGGGGCCAGCGGCAGGCCGAGCGTATTGGCGGGCTGGCCAGTGTTCAGGTGGTCCCCGAGTTTCTCCAGCAAGTGCGCCTCCACCAGGGCGTGCTTGTCACCGCGTTTAACCTCGCGCGCAATCTTTTCCAGCCGCTTCCGGACCGTCTCCAGGTCGGCCAGCACCAGTTCGGCGGTCACAATCTCGATATCCCGCACCGGGTCAATGTCCCCGGCGACGTGAACGATATCCGGATCCTCGAAACAGCGCACCACTTGAACGAGCGCATCCACCTCCCGGATATGGCTGAGGAACTTATTGCCAAGCCCCTCCCCATGCGCGGCGCCTTTGACCAGGCCGGCGATGTCCACAAATTCAAAGGTCGTCGGAATCCGCGTTCCGACCTTAACCACCTGGGCCAGTTGGTCGAGCCGGGGATCGGGCACGCTGACAACGCCGAGGTTGGGTTCGATGGTACAGAACGGGTAATTTTCCGCCGGGGCCTTGTGTGACCGGGTGATGGCGTTGAAGAGCGTGGATTTCCCGACATTCGGAAGACCGATAATGCCTGCCTTAAGCATGACGCTGTTATAGCTGGAAGGAGCGCCGGGGACAAAGGGAAAAACACGGCCACAATCGCCTGCCCCGCCAGCAACTCGACCCCCGAGCCGGCAGCCTAAAACGCGCCCGCGGCTACCCGGCAGCGGCGCGAATGGCCTGCTTGAACTCCGCCAGGCCTTCGCCGAAGGCGGCGGCCATGGACAGGATCGAAACCCGTCGGATGCGGCACTTGAACGCTTTCAGGTTCTCCCGCGCCGCCGCCTCGTCCATTTTGTTGGCGACGATCAGGCGCGGCTTCTCCACCAGCGCGGGATCGTAAAGCTCCAGCTCGCGGAGCAGGCTCCGGTAATCGTCCCACGGAGCGCGGCCGTCGGTTCCCGCCATGTCGAGCAGCAGCACCAGCACTTTGCATCGCTCGATATGCCGCAGGAACTCGTGACCCAACCCGACATTGCGGTGCGCGCCTTCGATCAGGCCTGGCACATCGCACACAGTCAGGCGATGATAATCCGGGTATTCCACAATGCCGATTTGCGGGTGAAGCGTGGTAAACGGGTAGGGGGCGATTTTGGGCCGGGCGCGCGAGATGGCGGTAAGCAAGGTGGACTTGCCGGCGTTGGGGTAACCCACCAACCCCACTTCCGCCATGATGCGCAGCTCCAGGAGAAAGTTGCCTTCGCCGCCAGGCTCGCCGGGTTGCGCAAAGCGCGGCGTCTGCCGCACAGCCGTGGCAAAATTGCGATTCCCCAATCCCCCGCGGCCGCCCTGGCACAACACAAAGCGCTGCCCCGGTTCCACCAGGTCTATGACCAACTCGCCCCGCGACTCCGGACCGGAAGCCAGTCCCCCGGCGGCGGGGACGCTGACGGGAAGCGCCGCCTCCTCCCCATCCGCGTCCGCTTCCCCGGGCAGAGTACGAAGCATCCGGCGCCGGCGCGATTGGCTCTGATATTCCCGGCGAGCGGAGGTTCGGGAGATTTCGCCGTCCGCCGCGGCATCGAGCCGCCAGACCAGCGTGCCGCAGGGAACTTTGACCACCAGGTCCCTGCCCGCGCGGCCGTCCATCCCTTTGCCCAACCCGGGTTCGCCGTCCGCCGCCAGCAGGCGCGGCTGGTAGAACTGGGCGATCAGGTTGTTCAGGTCATGATCGGCTTCGAGAATAACGTCGCCGCCGCGGCCGCCATTGCCGCCGCTCGGGCCGCCCTTGGGACGAAACTTCTCGCGCTGGAAGGCGACACAGCCTTTGCCGCCGTGGCCGGCTCGCGCATAAACTTTGATCTCGTCAATGAACATTAGAACCGGCGCAACGCAAGTGTTCGGCGAGCGCGAAGCGGCCGCCCGGCAAGCCCCCGGCACTTCAGCGCCACCCGGGGTTCCCACCGCGCCGCGCTCCGCTTTCCGGCTGCCATCACTTCGATCCCCGCGAAAAAAAAGGCGAGGCCGGAGCCTCGCCGCCAAGAGTTGTCCAACACGCTTAACTGCCGGTGGGAGCCGCTTCCGCCAGCACGTTGACGCGGCGGCTGTTCCTATCGAACGCCACCCTGCCGTCCACCAGCGCGAACAGCGTCCAGTCGCGCCCTGTGCCGACATTCCGCCCGGCAACAAACTTGGTGCCGCGCTGACGCACTAGAATGCTGCCGGCGCTCACCCGTTCGCCGCCAAATCGCTTTACGCCCAGCCGTTTGCTGATGCCATCACGCCCGTTGCGAGCGCTACCCTGACCTTTTTTGTGTGCCATAAATTCCTCTCTGCTGCTTGTTAACGAGTATTTGCTGACGCCGGTTTAGAGCTTGATCTCCTTAACCTTTACAACCGTCAGCTCCTGCCGATGCCCGATCGTCTTGCGATAGCCCTTGCGGCGCTTCATCTTGTAAACGAGCGTCTTGTCGCCTCGGATGTGCTTGACCACCTCGGCCGTCACCGTAGCGCCGGTAACGGTCGGGGCGCCCACGGTGACCTTGCCGTCATTATTCACCAGCAGCACGCGGTCAAAGTTCACCGCCTGCCCGGCGTCCACCGCCAGGCGATCAACTTCCAGCGTATCGCCCGCACTGACCCGATACTGTTTGCTTCCTGTTTCTAATACAGCGTACATAAATTGTTCGGACTAAAGGAGGCGTGATGAAACCAGAACCCCGCAGCGGTGTCAACACGTCAGTTTGCATTATGAATAGTCCGTCCATGCCGCAAAAGCAAGCCTCAAGACGGCTCTGACCAGGCTGCCGCCAGATTCCGCCCCGGCTGGCCCTGGACATGCCCGCGCAATTAGCCGGTCGGGCTGGCCGCAGCCTGCAATCTGTCTTCGAGTAGCCAGACAGGGCCAGGCTTAAGCAACTCGCAACGCTTCCCTGGAACCATGCCCCAGCAAGGACGAAAACCGGCCATTGGGAGGACTTGCCGCAGATTACGCAACTATTGGACGCTTTCGGCTATTTCCATCGAGGTCTGCCCCCTTCTTTCCGTCCCAGCATCCAAGCTAAACGCCGTTTTTCACCTAACCTCCGTCTTTCCAAGCCTTTCGATAGCTGCCTCCAAGCCGTGTACAAGGGGTGTACAAGGGATGCCCACCGGGTGTACATGCTAAAATCCTATGAACTTCTGGTGAGCATCCCTTGTACACCCCTTGTACACGGCTCTTTGGGACGGTGTCGAAACGGGGATGGGAAGCTGCTGGAATTGGGGGATTAAAGGGATGGTTTGCGGTCTATGGGCCGCGACGGATTGGGGCTGTGGCGTATCGGCTGGCCAGCCTCGGAAAGCAGCATCGCTATCGCAAGGCAGCCAAGGCCGGACAGGATGGCCCGTTCAAAAGTGGGTTAACAGGAGGGGTTGTTTGACTGTGCCCGGCTTGAAAACGGGAGAAAAGGGGCATGCGCGGGAGATAAGGTTCAGTTTGCCACTGCCGGAGCCTGTCTTTAAGCGGAAAATCTCCTGCCCCCCGGGGCTCAGGCACCCCTGGCTTCCGCGCCTTTATTCGCATCGGAATCCAGCCCGCGAAAGCAGCCCGGCCGGCGATTCTAATCCGCTTGCCCATCCTTCCTGAATTGCACTAGTCTGCGCCTCGTATGGATGAACATGTACCGTCATCGCCGATTCCACCGCCGCCGGTCATCGGATCTCCCCCCCCTGCCCCGCCCCGCCGCCGCAGCCGCGGCTGGATGATCCTTGCCCTGGTGTTGCTGGCACTGCTGGCAATCAGCGTGCTCTTCAACCTCGGGCAGTTCCTGGCCGGGGTTATGCCGGTAACCGTCGCCGGTTCGCCGGCCGGCGGCCCGCGCCTCGACGAGGTCATCAAGGAAGACAATAAAGCTTCCAGCAAAATTGCCCTGATTGAGGTTGACGGCGTCATTACCAGCCAGGCGCTGGACCAGGCCGGCCACAGCATGGTGCAGGTGATCAAGGCGCAACTGAAGCGCGCGGAGCAGGATGACAAGGTCAAGGCGGTGATTCTCCAAGTGGATTCTCCGGGCGGAGAAGTCCTGGCTTCGGACGAAATTGCCCGGGCCATCGCCGAGTTTCAGGACCGGCCGAAGGGGAAACCCGTAGTGTGCTCGATGGGGCGGCTGGCTGCGTCCGGCGGGTACTATGTATCCGCTCCCTGCCGTTGGATCGTGGCGAACGATCTGACGATCACCGGCAGCATCGGGGTAATTCTGAGCACCTGGAATTACCGGGGCCTGATGGACAAGGTCGGGCTGCAGCCGGAGACCTTCAAGAGCGGCAGGCATAAGGACATGCTGAGCGGTTCGCGCGAGCCGGGGTCAATGACGCAGGAAGAACGGGACATGGTGCAGGCGCTCATCAATGAGACCTATGCCAAATTCACAAACGTGGTGGCAACCGGCCGCGAGCTGGCACGCGGCAGGAACCAGGGGGAGGGCCGCGCCTTAAGCAAAAATTGGCCCCAGCACGCGGACGGCCGCATACTCTCCGGCACCGAAGCTTTCAAGCTGGGGTTTGTGGATGAACTGGGCACGCTGGAGGATGCCGTTCGGCGGGCGAAGTCCCTGGCCGGGATTCGCAACGCCAACCTCATTAAATATCAGCGGCGCTACGATTTGTCCGACCTGTTCCAGTTTTTTGGCCAGACCGAAAGCAAGGTCGTGAAGGTGGATTTGGGTCTGGAAATGCCCAAGCTCCAGGCCGGCCAGCTTTACTTCCTCCCGTCCATGTTCCTGCGCTAACGGGTGAAAGGGGTCACTGTCATCACGCACCCGCTGGTGCGCCACAACCTGACCCGTCTGCGCGACGAACGCACCGGGCCGCAGGAATTTCGCCGCGTGCTCAGCGAGGTCGCCGCTTTGATGGTGTACGAGGCGACCCGCTCATTCGCGGTCGCGCCGCTCCGGGTCAAGACGCCCTTGTCCCGGGCGGCCGGCCATCGCCTGCAGCGCGAGGTGGTGCTGGTGCCGGTTTTGCGGGCCGGGTTGGGGATGCTGGATTCGATTCTCCAGCTCATCCCGCACGCGCGCGTGGGCTTTATCGGGCTGAAACGGGAGGAGACCACACTGCGGGCGACTTCCTACCATCAAAGCCTGCCGCCGAACCTGAAACCCTTTGAGGTAATCCTGATCGAACCCATGCTGGCCACCGGGGGCAGCGCCGTGGCCGCCCTGGATTTGCTGGCCGAGTTGGGAGCCCGGCATGTGCGCGTAGTCAACCTGGTCGCCGCGCCGGAGGGCATTCGGCGCGTGCGCGCCCATTATCCCAAACTGCCGATATTTACCGCTGCCGTTGACCGGCGCCTGAACCGAAAGGGCTATATTCTCCCCGGCCTGGGAGATGCCGGCGACCGGCTCTTTGGCGTTTGACATGAGGAACCGCGAAACCCTCCTGATGGTGGCGGACAGCGAGCGCGACGCGAATATGCTGTATGCCGTGGGCATGTTCGTGCCGGACCCGTTCATCTGGCTGCGCCACCGGGGCCGGGATTACGTGCTGCTGAGCGATTTGGAGTTCGACCGCGCCCGCCGGCGGGCCCCGCACTGCCGCGTTTTGTCCCTCAGCCGCTACCAGGCGAAACTGCGAAGCCGGGGAATCCAGCGGCCGGAATTGGCCGGGATTATCCTCCTCCTGTTGCGCGAACGGGGTATCCGGCGCGTCGTGGTGCCGCAAAACTTTCCGCACGGCCTGGCCGCCGAACTGCTGCGCCGCCGCATTGCCGTCAAGACCCGCCCCGGCAGCTTCTTTCCCGAGCGGGAATGCAAGTCAGCCGCCGAGGTCAGGAAGATCCGCGCCGCCCTGTTGATGGCGGAAATCGGCATGGCCGCGGCGATGCAGGCGCTGCGCCGATCGAAGATTGGCAAGGACCGCCGATTGGTATATCGCGCTCTGCCGTTAACGTCGGAGCGGCTTCGCGCCATCATTGACGCCGCCATTCTTCAAGCGGGCGGCCTGGCGCAGCACACCATCGTTGCGGGAGGCAAACAGGGCTGCGACCCGCATGAAACCGGCTACGGGCCTTTGCGCGCGCATGAGCCCATAATCCTGGACATCTTCCCGCGCTCGCAAAAGACTGGCTATTTCGGCGACATCACCCGCACCGTCGTCCGCGGCCGGGCCACCGAAGCGATTCGGAAGCTCTACGATACGGTGCTTCGGGGCCAGAAACTGGCCTTCCAGAAGCTGCGCCCTGGCACGCCGACCGCCCAGGTGCATACGATTGTCCAGACATTCTTCCAGAACGAAGGCTACCCAACCGGCAGGCGCAACGGCCGCATGGAAGGGTTCTTTCATGGCACCGGCCACGGGCTGGGCCTGGAAATCCACGAAGCGCCGCGCGTCGGCTCGGCCTCGGCGGGCGCCTTGCAGCCGGGCCAGGTGGTCACCGTCGAACCCGGGCTTTATTATCCCGAACTCGGCGGCGTCCGGCTGGAGGATGTCGCCCTCATCACGCGGCGGCAGCCGCGCAACCTGACGCGGTTCGAGAAGGTTCTGGAGGTTTGAGCGGCGGGGGGCGCGCCCTCGCCCGCCACGGCAGCCGGCAGTTGCTTTCGCCCGGTTTTGCTCTATGCTCGGCTCATGAAAAGAGCAACGAAGGCACCCACCGACCCGGAACTGCAACGGCGCATCCAGGCGCTGATTGACTACAAAGGCGGCGGGCACAACGAAGAGAGCGTTGCCGACCTCGTCGAAAATGCGCTCAAGCTGTTAAAGGACGTGGAGCATACCGGCGACGTGCGCGTCATCCAGACGGCGCTGCGCGAGTTGCGTTATGCCTTCAAGCTCTTCGCCCCCTACGCGCATGTGCGCAAGGTCACCATGTTTGGCTCCGCCCGGACCCAGCCCACGCGGCAGGAATATCAGCAGGGAGTCGAGTTTGGCCGGAAGATTGCGGCAGCGGGTTTTATGGTCATTACCGGCGCCGGCCCGGGCATCATGCAGGCCGGCCATGAGGGCGCCGGCCCGGAAAAGAGCTTCGGCGTCAACATCCGCCTGCCCTGGGAGCAAAGCGCCAACCCCGTCATTCGCGAAGATAAAAAACTGGTCACCTTCAAGTATTTCTTCACCCGCAAGCTGATCTTCATCCGCCACGCGGATGCCATCGCCCTGTTCCCGGGCGGCTTCGGCACGATGGACGAGGGCTATGAAGCCCTGACCCTCATGCAGACGGGCAAAAGCCAGTTGATGCCGCTGGTGCTGATTGACCGCCCCGGCGGCACGTTCTGGAAGACCTGGGACCGCCAGGTGCGCGAGCACCTGCTGCGCGACCAGCTCATCTCGCCCGAAGACCTGAACCTCTACCAGATTACCGACAATGTGGATCAGGCGGTCAAGATCATCACGCGGTTCTACCGCAACTTCCACTCCAGCCGCTTCGTCAAGGACCTCCTCGTGATCCGGCTTAAACACGCCCCGAGCGACTCCGCCCTCCGGGCGATGAACGAGGACTTTGCCGACATCAATACCGGTGCCCCGATCAAACACTGCCAGCCGACGCCCGAGGAAGTGGCGGACGCTGACCACTTGGATTTGCCGCGCATCGCCTTCAACTTCAACCGCAAGGACTACAGCCGCCTGCGGCAGTTGATTGATGTGCTTAACTGCGTTTGAGGACTGCCCGGGCGGGCGCGCCTTTTCCGTGAACCCGGGCGGGGGGATGGGCCTGATGCGTTTGGGCGCGGGAAACCGTCCGCGCTCGCGCCGACTATAGCTTCTTGAGGCGCAGGTTCTTGAACTGCGCCATCATCGGCGGGCCGGCATGGAGTTGGAGCGCCAGCACGCCGCTCAGGGCTCGTTTGGCCTCATCCTCGTCCTGCACCTCCACGGTTGGCTTGCCATTGATAATATGCTGGAGGCGGTTGCCCCGGGCGATGATCACATACTCGTTCCACTCGCCGGGCTTGATCGCCGCGCCGATTACGGCCGGATCGCCCAAAGACCCCAGCACCTGCTTCTGGCCATCCTTGCCGAGCAAGACCTTCTCGCCGCGCAAAGCCAGGATGCCCCGCATCCGCTCCTCGTAGAGAATGCCGGTGTAGTTGGGGCCTGCCTCCATGTCAGCCTGGTAGCCGCCGACGACCCAATTCGTGGCATCGAGAACTTTGCTGCGATACTGAATGCCGGAATTGGCAAAGCCCTTCGCATCGCCAGGCGTAAGTTTGAACGCGCACCGCAGCTCGAAGTCGGCCACCGTCCCGTTCGTCCAGATCAGGAAGGTATTGCCTTTAGCCGGATTATCCGCCGTGGTCCGTCCGGTGATGGCTCCATTCTCGACCGACCAAAACTTCGGGTCGCCCGTCCAGCCGGTGAGGTCTTTGCCGTTGAAAATGCGGAGGAAACCCGCCTTGTCGGCACGAACCCCGGTTGGCGGTGGTTGGCTCTGATCCGCCGCGGGCACTCGCGCCGGCCACAGCAACAACCCCGCCCCGATTGCCAGGATGCCAATACTCTTGCCGTTCATACTCTCATTCTGCTGCCGGTTCGTGTTTCACCATGCCCCGGTTCACGCCGAAACCCCCGGCGCGCGGCGCAACGCGCTACGGTCACCCTTCGCCGGCTTAAGGGTCTGGCGCAAAAACTTGAGCCCCTTCACCGCGATCTCATTGCGCGTCGGCTCGATGCGCCGCCAGATGGCCGCCGCGCGCGCGATGACTTTCACGTCCGTCGTGAAGGATTCGATCACCACGTCGCCCTGGTAGTCAATCGCCCGCAGCGCCTTGGTGATGCAGCCCCAACAAATGTGATCGTTGCCCGGCGTGCCCCGATCGCTCCCGCAGGCATGAAAATGGCCGAGCCGCTTGCCCGCTTTGCGAATGGCCGCGCCCTGGCATTTCTCCTCGATGTTCATGTGGAACGTGTCGAGGTGCAGTTTAAGCGCCGGGCAACCGACCGCCTTGACCAGCTTGAGCGCCTGGTCGCAGGTGTTGATGAAATCCGTCTCGAAGCGGTTGAGCGGCTCCAGGCAAATCTGCTTTCCCCGCTGCTGGGCATACGCGGCCAGAACCTTGAGGTGCTTCACCACCGTTTTCCATTGCTTCCGGTATTCAGCGGGCGGCACCGCCTCCGCGCGGCCCACGGATGAATAGACCGGGCCGACGACTGATCGGCTACCGAGCACGACCATCTGGTCTATCACCCGCTTCAGGTAGTCAAGGCTGTTCCGCTGCTGCTGGGCCGTGCCACGCAAATCGCGATCCGGCCCCAGGCAAGCGCAAACCGAGCCGCAGACCAGCCCGTGCCGGTCCAGTTCGCGCTTCACATACGCCGGATCAATATGCGCCGGGTCCTCGATGGGTATCTCGACCGAGTCGAATCCCCATTGTTTGAATTGCCGGAACCACCGGGTGCTGTCGTTCGTAAACGGCGAAGTGAAGAGAAATGTATTAATGCCAAATCGCATAATCACCGGCAAGGCTACCGCATCGCGCCGCCGAGTCAAAGCCTTATCTCCAACCGTGCCTCCGGCCGCGCCGCAACTCGTCAGGCCGAATCTCGCAGGCACAAACCCCGCGCAATCCCACGGCGAGCCTCCTCCGATCCAGCGGGGATTCCTTTCGTCGCCCGCGATTCCGTCCGGCCGAACGAGAGGCCTGGCGCTAATCCGCGGAAGCCTCGGGAGTTGCCTTCAAGGCCTCGGCGACCAGGTCCAGCAATTTCTGCTTGGTAAATGGCTTGGGCAGGAAAGTATAGGCGCCAATATTGGCGGCACTCTCAATGATCTGGTCGGGTTCCAGCCCGGAAATCACGATAATCACGGGCTTTGACTTGCTTTCACTGATGCGACGCAGCCAGGTAGCCACACTAAACCCATCCCAGGTATCGTCAGGCGAATCCTTGGCTAGTTGAATGTCCAGAGTGACCAGGTCCGGCTCCAGTTCTCGGGCTTTGGCAACTGCGGTGGCGCCATCATAGGCCGTGGCCACTTCGTAGCCGGCCGCCTTTAACGCGTCCACAATCAGCTTCTGCGCTACTTTATCATCTTCTACTACCAGTATTTTTTTGGCCTTCATCGGTGCGTGGCATTCGCTGCGGTTGCGCCTAATATGGCCCCGGGGGATTCCCGCCGTCAAGCTCGCATCCTTCGGCGCGCAGGCCGCAAACTGGCAAACCGGGCAAGCGGGTGGCAGCCCGGGACAGGAATGTCTCATCCGGAGACACACTCGTCGAATGATAAGACGCCCCGCACGGCGCCGCGCGGGAAACAGGGCAACGGATTGTCCGAAAACCGCCAGTTCCTCTCCTCGCCGCGCAAGCACGCCCTCCGCAAATGGGCGGGGCCGCCACCCGCGGGCCAACGGTCGAAATCCGCAACGCCAATTTTGGCCCTGGATGTGCTACCAAGGACAACTCGGAATTGGTTCACGTTTTGGGGCAGGAATGCCCCTTAACCAGACGGCTGCACGCGGAACAGGCCGCACCGCGCGCCAGCATTGTGGAAACGTGATAAGCATCGGCGGCATGTGGAAAAACAGTAAATGCATAGGTAACGCGCATGGGTCTGCCTTTTTTTGACAGAGCAATCGGCCAGAAACGCGACCAAATAATGGCCGTGGATCTCGGCAGCCGCACCACCAAGGCGGTGCATGTGGCGCGTCGCGGCCAGGGCTTTGCCCTCTGCGGCTATACCCTTCTGGATGCTCCCATCTATGAGAAAAATCTGCCGCCGGATTTGCTCAGCGAGCATCTCAAGACCGTTCACCAAATCCTCCGTTCCCGAACCCGGCATGTCTGCCTCACGGTCGGCGCCAACGAGGCCCAGGTGCGCCATGCCGAACTTCCCAACATGCCCGTCAAGGACATGCGCCAGGTCCTCAAACTCAATTCCAAATCCTACCTCCAGCAGGACTTGTCCGGCCATGTGTTCGATTGCCATCCCTGCGCCCCGGCGCGGGCCAACCAGACGAATAACAAAGCCTCCGCCCCCGCCGGCCTTGCCAAGCAAAAAGTGCTCGTCGCCGCGGCCCGCCAGCAGTTCGTGGACGACTTCTCCCAGGGCATCAAGGGCGCCGGCCTGATCGCGGCATGCATCACCCCGGCCCTGCTGGGCCCCGTCAATGCGTTTGAAAAAGTCATGCCCGAACTGTTTGAGGTCGGGACGGTGGCCCTGGTGGACCTGGGCTTCAAGAATTCCTCCATCTGCCTCCTGCGGGACGGGGAGCTGCTGCTCAGCCGCGTCGTGGCCATCGGCGGGGATCGCATGACCGCCGACCTGGCCGAAAACCTCGGGATCAGCTACGCCGAGGCCGAGGGCATCAAGATCGGCATGCCCCAGGAAGTCCAAACCCAACTCGAAGCCCTCCTGCTGCCCCTGGGCCGCGAACTGCGCGCCTCCATTGATTTCTTTGAACACCAGCAGGACCAGGCCGTCAGCCTGGCCTTTGTCACCGGCGGGCCCGCCCAGTCCGAATTCATCATGGAGACGTTGCAACGCGAAATCATGATCGACTGCAAGCTGATCAAACCAACCTCTTTTCTGCAACTGGAGCTGCCGCCGCAACAAGCCGTTGAAATCGAGCAGGTCGCGCCCCAGCTTACCGTCGCGCTGGGCGCCGCCCTGGCGGCTCTCTAACCCCGACTGGATTTATGATTCGCCTTAATCTTCTTGCCGAAGCCCAGGCCGCCGAAGAACTGCGACGCCGCGACCCCGTCAAGCGCGCCATCTGGCTGGCGGTCCTGATCGTGGCGCTCATGCTGGCCTGGAGCAGCTCCCTGCAGCTTAAGTCCATCCTTGGCCACAGCGAAATCAGCCGCCTCGAAGCCGACATCAAATCCCACACCAGCCAATACGAGCTCGTCCTCGCCAACCAAAAGCAGATCGCGGACATCAAGCAGAAAATCACCGGACTGCAGCAGTTGACCAACAATCGCCTCCTCAACGGCACGCTGCTCAACGCCCTCCAGCAGACCACTTTTGATGAAGTCCAGTTGCTCCGCCTGCGCGTCGAACAGCTTTACACGACCGTCGCCGGCACCAAGGCCCGCACCAACGAAAGCGGCACCCTTATCCCGGGCAAGCCGGCCACCGCCACCGAAACCATCCGGCTCACGCTCGAAGGCGGCGATTCCAGCGACAACCCCGGCGACGGGCTGAACAAGTACCGGGAAGCGCTGGCCAACGCCCCTTACTTCAAACAAAATCTGGTCCCCACCAACGGCATCACGCTCAAAAGCCTGACGCCCCCTGAGATTTCCGCGCTCACCGGCAAACGGAGCGTGATCTTCTCGCTGGAATGCCATTACCCCGAGGTAACGCGATGAACTTCCGCAAACTCCCCAAGGAAAAACGCAACCAGTTGGTCCTGGTCGTCCTGCTCACCCTGATGGCCGTCATCGGCCTCTACTACACGCTGATCCGGCACCAGAACGAAAGCCTCGCCAAGCTCGCGCAGCAAAAAACGGCGGCCGCCCAAAAACTCCAGGTCGTCCAGGACACCCTCCGCCGCGCCCAGCCCATCCAGGCCGAGTTGGATGAAATCCGCAAAACCCTCACCGTCGCGGAGCGCGATGTAGCCTCGGGCGACCTGTACGCCTGGGTGATCAACACGATCAATAAGTTCAAAGCCTCCTATCCCGCGGTTGAACTCCCGCAATTCAGCCAGCTCGGCCAGGCGGTGGAAGTCAACCTGTTCCCCAGTTTCCCCTATAAACAAGCGGTGCTGACGATCGGCGGCACCGCTCACTTCCACGAACTGGGCCAGTTCATCGCCGATTTCGAAAACCAACACCCCCATATCCGGCTCGTGAACCTCAGCCTCGACGCCACTTCCGCCTCCCCGCTGGCGGAATCGGAAATGCTGGCCTTCAAGATGGACATTGTCACCCTGGTCAAAAGCAACCCCTCCTGACCTTCTCATGCGCCTTATGCAAACCCGATGGCCCGCGCGTTGCGCCTGGATTCTCTCAACTGCCGCCGCCTGCCTTTGCCTCTGCTTCGGCAGCGCCCTCGCCTACGCCGACCCCGCAGCCGCGCCGGCCCAGCCTGGCAACCCCGCCGCCGCGCCGGCCAACCCCGCAGCCGCCGAAACGGAGATTCCCCAGTCCGTCTTCATCAACCCAACGACCCCACAGGAAGGACGCGACCCCTTTTTCCCCAATTCCCGGCGGCGCATCAAAACTCACGTGATCGTGCCCACCAACGCCCCGGTCACCGTCGTGGAGCTGGAATTGAAGGGCATTTCCGGTTCGGCTGACCGCCCCTTGGCCATCATCAACAACCGAACCTTCGAGCCCGGCGAGGAAGGCACCGTAGTCAGCAAGCAGGGCCGCATCCGCGTCATCTGCAAGGAAATCCTCCCGGATTCCGTCCGGGTCATTTTCAACGGCCAGGAACGAACCCTGACTTTGCGCAGCCTGTCCCCGATGGACAAGAGCCGTCCCTGACTCCGTCCCCGGTTCCCTCCTCCGCGGTCCGCATCAGTTGCAAACCGCCCCGGCCTTTCCGTGCCCGGCTCACGCTGGCAATGAGGCAATTACGCGGTCAAGCGTCGCCGGCGTCACGAGATCGCCCAACCCGTCCTGGCACAACTCTTCCCGGACTTTTTCCCGTATCTGGTCGGGCGTCAACGGCTGAGCCTCGTCAAGATAGCCCTCGCGCATCAAGTAATTGCGCAGTTCCTGCGTTGCCTGCTCGCGCCAGTTCCTGAGTCCTCCGCTTTCCAACTCCCGGAGAAGCCTCCGGGCATCGTAACCCACTCTCTGGGAAAGATCGCAAACCCGATCCAAAAACACCCTGCTCACGCCGTCCGCATCAACGAGCGCTTCCCGCGTCAATGGCTTGCCCCGCCCGATGCGCCAGGCCCGGCAGGCGTAACGGAAGGCGGCGCCGGTCGCGAACACCCGCTCGCGGGCCTCTCCCAATTCCGTATAGCCGGCGTTTTGGACCATGCGCTCCAGCGGCCCCAGCCGTTCAATATCCGAGCTAAGAACCCGGTAAAGAAGCGGCACGTCCTCGATCACGTGCCAAATATGAAGCTGGTCGAGATTGGGATCCCAGGGGTCCACCCCGGGCACTTGCAACCTCTCTCCATATTGACGATGCGAGCAATCGTCCGGCGCCGGCCAGGCGGGCCGCAAAGGAGGCGGGGGCGGCAGCGGGCGGCCGCTCGCTTCGGCCCCGGCCCTCACCGCTTGCAAATCAATCACCCTGCCCGCCATGCCCGCTTCGGCCAGGCAAGCCCGCCACTTCCCCACCTCGTCGTTTTGGGCGGTAAAGTAGAACACCTGCCGCCCCGAACGCGCAATTTCAATCACGGCGGCAATGATATTGCGGGTGCGTTCGTCATCGCAGGCAGCCAGCACCTCGTCCAGCAGCAGGGGCAGCGACCGCTCCTCGCTCTCCTCCAAAAACGCCAGGCGCACCGCCATCAGCAGTTGCACCCGCTCGCCCGAGGACAAATCCGTAATGGGCCGGCGCGCTTCGCCGCCACTGGCCGCCATTAATTGCACCCCGCCGCCGCCCGGGTCCTCGACTTCGAAAGTCAGCCGGCCCCGGGTGAATTGGCTCAGCAATCGTCGCGCCCGCGCGAGGACTGGAGGTTCCAGTTCGGCGCGGATCTGATCCCGCAGCCACGCCACCAGCGCGCCGCCAACCGCCAGCTCGGCATTCCGTTCCTCCTGGGCAAGCAGCTTCGCATTGGCCGCCGCCAGTTCCTCGAGCCGTTCCGAAACGTCATAGCCCCGCGCCGCCTGCTCCAGTTCTGCTTCCTTTTTGGCAATCTCCTTGCGCAACGAGGCCAACTCCTCTCTCCCCGCGGCAGCCGCCTTCAGATCGGATTTGATCTGCGCAAGCCCGCGCGCAAGCAACTCCTCTGCCTTGCCCAGTTCCCGCCGCGTTTGCTTGACGCGCGCGACCGCCAGCTCCCAGTCACGCGTTGCCGCCGCAAATCGCTCCCGCGCCTCCAGCAACCGGGCCAGGCCTGCCAGATCCCCCTCGGCCAGGCCAAGCCCCCGCCAAAAAGCGGCCAGGTTTGCCGCGGCCTGATCGCGAGCCTCAGTCAACCCCGCGGTTTCCTTTTCCAGCCGTTGGCGCGCTTGATGCAACTCCTGCCAGCGGCAACGCTGCTTCCGCAAGTGGTCAATGCGCGCTGATGCGAAATCGAAGGTCAGCGGCAAATCGCCCGCTCCTGTCACGCCGGCCGCCTCCAGGCGCGCCCGGCACGCCTCCCGCGCCCGCGCCAGCGCCCGGTCGGAATCCGCCGCCGCCGCGCGGCTCGCGGCGTGCCGCTGCGTTGCCTGCTGCCAATCGTTGATTCGCTGGACCCGCAGGCAAATCCATGTTTTGTCGGGGTCGCCCGCCCCAATGCCGTGCCTTTGTTCAAAGTCCACGCAGCGGCCGGCCAACTGCTCCTGCCCCTGCTGAAGCTGGGCCGCGCGGCGTTGATGGACCAGGCGAGCCTGCCCCATCGCATCCTGATCCACTCGCCGCCGCTGCCACTCGATCAGTTCGCCGAGCACCGCGCGGACCGATTCAACCGACCAGGGGGCCGGATCGGGCAGGGACAAGCCCGCATAAGTCTCGCGGTGCGTCGCGGCCGCATCCGCCCGAGCCGCGATCTGCCGGTCCCGGCTCCGGTCGCGCCCGGATAGCCAGGCCGCCACGCCAAAAACGGCCGCCGCCACCAGCGCCCCGGCCGCGAATCCCCAGTGAACCAGCCCCGCCCCAACCAGGGAAGCCGCCGCCAGAAGAACGCAAACCACTCCCAGCTTGACCAGCGGGAACGGCGCGGGAAGGTCGGCTGGCAGTGCCGGTGCGCGCAGCCAGTTCGCCAGCGCCTCGATGCCGCGGGCCAGCACTCCCGCCTCAGGCAGGCTCTCGGCGGCGGCGGGCAGCAACTCCAGGCGTTCCCGCTCCGTTTCGCACTCCCGCTGCAGGGCCCGCAGCGCCAGCGCCTGCTCGAAAAGCGCCTGGGCTTCCCCAAGCACGGCTTGATCTATAATCCCGGCCTGGACGGCTTCGGCGCGGTCGAACAGTGCCGCGGCGGCCTGCGCCAGCGCGGTGGCGTCCTGGTTCATGGCCCGCGCATCCTCCTGCGCCCGCTGCTCGGCGGCGCGCAAAGTCGCGAGCGCGGCTTCCAGCGCCGGAAAATCCGCCGCCCGCCCGGCCTCGGTGATCCCGACGCCGGCGATCAGGTCTTCCTGCTCGGCCAGCTTCTCCTGGTGGCTGTCCAGGGCACGGCGGGCATCTTGCTCTGCTTGTTCCAGCCGTGCCCGTTCCCTATCCTCTCCCCCATAGAGTTGCCGCACCACGGCGTCAAAAGCTTCACGCTCCTCCCGCTTCTGCTCTTCCTCCTGCTCGGCTTCCAAGTGCCTTAGCGCGCGTTCGAGGTCGTCCCGGGCAGACTCCTGTTCCTCCAGTTGGCGGCGCTTTTCCTGCTGCGTTTCCAACTCGGTGCGGCTCCGGTCCAACTCCACCTGCCTGTCCCGCGCGCTCCGGACCCGCTCCACGGCCTCGCGCCGCTCCCTCTGCAGCGCCTGTGGCCTTGTGGGGCCGGCGGCGAGCCCGGCGCGGGCGGCGCATTCCTCCAGGTCAAACCCTCCCGCCGCCTGCCGGTGAATCTCCCGGGCAAAAGCCCGATCATCGTCCACCAGCAGCTCCGCGACAGGCATCCGGTAGCGCGCATGCAAGTCCGGGCGCCCCACCGGGAGCAGCCCGCTCGCGCCGTCAATCGCGCTCGTGACGTGCCCCGCCTCGATCTCCACCCGCCCCTCGCGCGTCTGCTGGGCGTCCGTGATTTCCAGCGCGCCGGACACCGTGGCCCGCGCCAGCGCCGGTTCCACCTCCGAAGCCTGGGGCCACAGCAACTTCTGCATGACCCGCAAAAGCGTTGACTTCCCGGAACCATTGGGGCCGTGGATGATGTTGATCCGCGGCGAAAGCTCCTCCAGGGCAAAACCCTGGCCCCGGCCGATCCCCAGCGCCTTGACGATTTCCACCCGGGTAAACCGCGCAAACTTGCCGTTCATGGCAAACCTCCCCCGGCATCGGCCGCGCCGGTGGGCTCCAGGCTGCCCAGCAGCTTCCGGGCGGCCTGGATCAGGCTTTGCCGCAGGGCGTCATCACTCAACTGGAAGGTGGATTCGCTGTCCCCCTCCCTGACCTGCGACATGAACGTCAGATCATTAACCGCCCGGCGCGCCCTGGCTCTGACCCGCTCCACCGCCTCCGAATTCCGCCCGGCTTCCAGGTCAAGCACCAACCGGGCCAGTATGCCCGGAAGGGCTTTGCCCCGGGCCAGTCCTTCGAGATCAAGCGGCGGCACCACCCGGTTGTCCGTCTTGCGCACCTCGACGGCTACGGCGGTGTCCAACTCGCGCGCCTCCCGCAGCTCTTCCATGACCTGATCAACCTCGCGGGCGGCCAGCGCTGCCGCCCCCTCGATCACCAGGTCAACCACCAGTTGCCGCAAGCTCTCTCCGCCCGCCTGGCGGGCCGTTTCGGCCTCAGCCCGAAGCCGATCGCGCAAACGAACCCGAAGCTCCTGGGCGTCCGCCACGGAATCGGCATTCACCGTGACGCCTTCGTAGCGCACGGAAGACAACGCCACCTGGACGGGGAGAGTTATGGCCGTGGGCGTGACCTCCGCCACCCACACGCCATGCGCCCCCTGCTCGCCAGGGTCAAGCGCCTGGGGACTGCCGGGATATAGCAGCCAGGGCGCGCCGGCCTGCGAATCGCAGTGGGGCGCGTGAATATGGCCGAGCAACCAACCCGCCACCGGCTTTGCCCGTAGCGCGGCCCCGCTCAAGGGCGCATAGCGCGAACCCCGGGCGTCCAGGTCGCCGTGAACCAGCCCGAGCACCGGCAGATCGTCCGGCAGGTTCGCGGGAAAAGCATCGAGCGGATCGCGGTCATGGGATTCCGCCGGAAACGACCACCCCACCACGCGAAAGACCGTCTGGCCACCCCTGACAACCGGATGACACTCCCAATTCCCCCCCTGTCCCAGAAGAGTGAAGCGATGCTTCTCGTCCGCGTACTGCTGGGCCAGTCCCGGCAGCACGTGGTAATCATGATTGCCTGCCACGGCAATGGTGCTGATCTCCTGGGCCGCCAGCCGCTGAAGCCCATTCGCGAGCGGGCCGGTAGCCTCGAAGTAGCGATTGGATTGATCCACCAAATCGCCGCTCAGGATAACCGCGCCTATTCCCTGCTCAATGGCCAGATCAACCAGGCGCTGCCAAACATCCGCGGCGCGATGCCCCGCGCAATCGCCCCTCACGCTCGAGCTTGACCTGCCCAAATGCAAATCTCCGGCTAACAGGATGCGCATAGAAATTATCCTATAAATATTTTCCCCCGGAACGACAATTCAATTTGCGGCTCCACGCGGAATCAGCCGAAGTTCCCGCCTTCCTTTTGCCCCTCGCATCGCCGCCTCTTTTTCCGGCCCTTCCGCGCAACCCGGCTCACTGCGATCGCCTCCACCCCTGTCAACGCTGGGAGCCCTTTCTGCAATCGCTATCTTCGTTGACCGCCGCCTCCGGCCTGATACCCTTTTTCCGGTGGCTGGGGACAAACCGCTGCCCGGTTAACTGACCCGCGTGCGCGGGCCGCCGGGCCGCCTACCCGGCTTGGCAATCAAACAACTATGGAAGTTTCACGCTTATGAAATTACTCGATTCCCCCCGCTCCGGACGCCTCGGAGCTTATGTCTATTACTCGACGCCCTTTGGCCAATGTTGCCGGGCGTTAACCATGCCCCGCGATGCCCGGTCTCCCGCCCAGGCTCGCGCCCGCGCCAGCTTCGCGGCCTGCTCCCAGGCCTGGGGCCGGAGCCTGACCGAAGCCCAGCGCCAGCGCTGGGTGGCCGCGGCGCAAACCGTTCCCAGCCGGC
>Ga0208694_1000160_pt1 | contig 103911 bp, 82 predicted proteins | sample AD_UKC078_MetaG_FD_184442 | JGI IMG/M metagenome (GOLD analysis project Ga0208694, IMG submission 184442) | Active sludge microbial communities of municipal wastewater-treating anaerobic digesters from USA - AD_UKC078_MetaG (SPAdes) (version 2) | ecosystem: Engineered > Bioreactor > Anaerobic >...
TTTTGCAAGATTTCATTGACTAGTGTCGATTTACCACTACCGCTAACCCCTGTAACTACCGTCAACATTCCCTCAGGAATCGCTACATCGATATTTTTTAAATTGTTTTCGCAAGCATTAATAATCTTTATAAATCGACCATTTCCTGTTCTTCTCTTTTCAGGAACGGGGATAAATTTCTTCTTCGATAGATATTGTCCTGTTATACTTTTTTCATTCATCATGACTTCTTGAGGAGTTCCTGCAGCGACAATTTCTCCACCAAAATCTCCAGCTAAAGGACCTACATCGATTAGATAATCTGATTGCATCATGATTTCTTCATCATGTTCAACAACAATTAAGGTGTTCCCTAAATCGCGCATTTCCTTCAAGGCTCCCACTAGTTTTGCATTATCTCTTTGGTGTAATCCAATTGATGGTTCATCCAACACATATAAAATACCTGTTAAATGAGAGCCGATTTGTGTGGCCAAACGAATTCTTTGATTTTCACCACCAGATAAAGTGGCACTAGCACGAGACAGCGTTAAATAATCTAACCCTACGTTAATCAAAAACTGCAATCTCTCTTTGATTTCTTTTAATACCAAATTAGAAATTTGTATATCTGTTTCACTTAATTGCAATTGATTCAAATATTCTAATGCTTCTATAACAGTTAATTCGGTTAATTGATAAATATTTTTATTGCCTACCAAAACACTTAACGCTTCTTTTGATAAGCGCATTCCGTGACATTCAGGACATTCAAAGTCAGCCAAGTAAGAATTATAATATTCTCGAGCCATACTAGATGTCGTTTGTAAATATCTTCGTTCAATTAGACTAGCAATTCCTTCAATGCGTTGTGATTTCCTAATTATGTTTTGACCACTTGTTATTATTTCATAAGGAATCGGTTCCTTAGAACCAAACAAAATGATTTCCTTTTCTTCATCACTTAGGTCTTGGTAAGGTTTGTCTAGATCAATATGGTAATGGTTTGTCATTTTCTCGAAAACTTGCCATTCAATATTCTCTGTATCAACAATGTTGCGTAAATAACGGATTGCTCCTTTTCGAATAGAAACACTGGGGTTCGTTACCAGCAAATTCTCATCTAGTTTTTGTAATACACCCAATCCCTTGCATTCATTACAAGCTCCAAAAGGAGAATTAAACGAAAATAATCTTGGCTCTAATTTAGGAATAGAGAAATCACAATAAGGACAAGCTAAATGCTCACTAAAAATTTGCTCATTATCGTTAATGGAAACGATAACTTTACCTTCGCCAAATTTCAATGCTGTCTCTAATGATGAATATAGCCTAGAACGAATATCATTTCTAAGCTTTAGACGATCTATGACAATTTCTATATTATGTCTTTTTGTCTTTTCTAAAACGATGTCTTCTGATACATCAACGATTTTACCATTTACCCTAATCCGAGAAAAACCCTCTTTTTGAATCAAATCGATTGTTTTTTCATGTGTTCCCTTTTTACCATAAACAATGGGGGAAAAAATAATAATTTTCGAATCTTCTTTCGCTTCAAAAATTTTATTTACTATTTCTTCAATGGTTTGTGCTGCAATCAAAACATGATGTTCAGGGCAATATGCTTTTCCTATTCTCGCATATAACAATCGTAAATAATCATAAATCTCAGTGATGGTTCCTACTGTCGAGCGAGGATTTTTACTCGTTGTTTTTTGGTCAATCGCTATCGCTGGGGATAATCCCTCGATAGAATCCACATCTGGTTTATTAACATTGCCTAAAAATTGTCGCGCATACGCTGACAAACTTTCAACATATCGCCTTTGACCTTCCGCGTAAATGGTATCAAAAGCCAACGAAGTTTTACCACTTCCTGATAAACCTGTCATAACAACCAGTTTATCTTTAGGAATCTTAACATCGACGTTTTTTAGGTTGTTTTCTCTTGCCCCTTTTACAACGATATATTTTTGCATACAATCACCTTTTTATTATTTTCAGAAATTCCTCTTCACTAATCATTTTAATTCCTAAACTCTCTGCTTTTTCTTTTTTACTACCGGCATCGCTACCGACAATCACAAAAGCAGTTTTTTTACTCACACTAGAAGTTGGAATTCCTCCTAAGTCTTCAATAATTTTACTTGCTTCATCACGAGATAGGCTCTCTAGTTTTCCCGTTAAAACAATTGACATACCCGCAAAAAGTAAATTTTCTTTTTCCTTTTTTTCCATTGAAGGATTAATTCCTAATTGTTGCAATTCCTGAACTAAGCCTTTATTCAATGTAAAATATTTTACGATACTAGTAGCAATCGCTGGACCTATATCTTTAATCGCCATGAATTGCTCATAGCTGCTGTTCATTAATTCTGTCAATGAAGTAAAATTAGTGGCGAGTATCTTTGCGACCTTTGTTCCAACAAAACGAATTCCCAATGCAGTAATGACTTTGTCTAAGGAATTGTTCTTAGAATCTCTAATTGCTGTTAGCAGTGCTGTGACGCTCTTTTCTCCTAATCCTTCCATCTTAACCAAATCATCATAATAGTTTTCAAGACGATATATATCTGTTATTTTCTTTATATAACCGCGATTATATAAATCTTCAACAAGTTTTTCTCCCAAACCTTCAATATTCATTGCTGTTTTAGAAGCAAAATAAATTAAAGAAGCTATCGTCCTACCCTCGCATTGTTCATTGCGACAATAATGAACTGCTTCATTTTCCTCACGAACTAATTTTTGGTGACAAATCGGACAATCTTCAATCATTTTAAATGGCACCAAATCTGCTGTTCGTCTATCTAGGTTTACTTTCACAACCTCTGGAATAATATCTCCCGCTTTACGAACAACTACATAATCCCCAATACGGATATCCCTTTCCCTTACAAAATCTTCATTATTCAAGGTTGCTCGTTGAACCAAACTACCCGCAATCATAATCGGTTCTAAAACAGCATTAGGAGTAATATTCCCCGTTCTTCCTATCGTGAAGATAATATCTAGCAATTTTGTTTCGACCTCTTCCGCAGGAAACTTATAAGCAATTGCCCACTTCGGACTTTTGATTGTATACCCTATTTCTTCTTGCATAGCAAAATCATTGACTTTTATTACGACACCATCGGTTTCATAAGTCAATTTTTTTCTTTCTATTTTCCAATGATTCAAATAAGCAATTACCTCATCAATATTATGACAATATTGGTAGTGAGAATTTATTACAAATCCTAATTCTTGAAGAAACGACAATGCTTCGCTTTGACTTCTTATTCCATATTTATAAGCATCAACAATAGTGTAATTGAAGATATCTAATCTTCGCTGTGCCGTAATTTTACTATCAAGTTGACGCAGTGATCCTCCAGCAGCATTTCGCGGATTCTTAAATGGTTCTTCTCCCGATGCTTGTCGTTCGTCGTTTAGTTCTTGGAAAACTTCTTTCCCCATATAAACTTCACCACGCACTTCAATATCGAGATTTTGCTTTAATTTTTGGGGTAAGTTTTTGATGGTTTTCATATTGGCAGTAATATCCTCGCCAATATACCCATCTCCTCTCGTAGCCCCCCTTATCAACAATCCATTTTTATATTGAGCACTGCTTGCTATTCCATCAATCTTTAATTCGCAAAAATAACTTGGAGTAAATCCTGCCTTTATAATACGATTATCAAATTCACGAATTTCCCGTTCGTTAAAGGCATTAGCAAGAGACAACATCGGTTTTTCATAAACTACTTTTGCAAATTTGCCTTCTTTAACATTATCACCAACTCTTTTCGTCGGTGAATCCGGAAGAATATATTCCGGATATTGTTTTTCTAAATTCTCTAGTTCACGTAACAAACTATCATATTCAACATCTGAAATAGAAGGATTATCCTTAATATAGTATTCTTCGCTATATTGATTAAGATCTTTCACTAGTTTTGCGATTCTTTCCTTTACATCCATAAAGTAAACCTACCTTCGTTATATTATACCATATTACAGATGGTTTTAAAACGAAAAAGCATATGTTTTTGTTCTGTTTTTTCAAAAAAATGTCATTAGTTTTTTTCTGCTATCCAATTAAAAAGGTAGATAAAATTACTTATCTACCATTCTATCTTTTATTATTTTTTTCGTAACGCTTTATGTGCTAGCATAATATTCGTCATTCGCTTTTGACTGGCAAAGAAAATCATACCGATTTCGCCTCTGATACCGATAATCACACCCTCACCAAATTTATCGTGAATCACCAAATCTCCTGTCCTATAAGGACCAGATTTTTTTTGCTCTTCCTCGGATGGTTTTTTCATCAGATATTCTTGTTCTAAATCATGAAATGGATTTTCTTCTTCGAACATTTGTTTTTTTATCTTCTTTGTCCCTGCAAATTCAAGTAAAAATCTCGATGGTTGATTATGAAACCAAGTTCCATAGAGCATTCTATTTTTTGTTGCCAGTAAATACAATTTACTTTTGGCCCTTGTGAAGGCAACATAGGCAATTCGGCGCTCTTCTTCCATTTCAAAATTATTAACAATCCGTCCTTCATTAGGAAAAATATTTTCCTCAAGAGCTACAACAAAAACATATTCGAATTCTAACCCCTTAACAGAATGAATTGTTGATAAGGTAACCCCATTTTTATTTTCCTTTTGATTTTGTAGGTATTCATCTGACAAAATCGTATAATCAAAGGCTTCACGCAATCGTTCACTTCTTGAGGTTCCGTCTGAATTTGATTCGATTTGATAAAGAACACTCTTGAATTCTTGCAAGTTATCATTTCGTTCTTCAAAATTTTCTGTTTCTTCCTTCAAATACTCTTTGTATCCAATTTTTTCAATCAGTTCATCGAATAATTCATTCAGATTAACCTTATCTATTTTCTCTTGAAAATACTTAATCATCGTCATAAAATCTAGCAAGGTTTGATATTTGCTCTTATTTAGAATGACATTGGAAGCTTTCAATGCTTCAAACAACTGAACTTTATCCTCTTTACATATCGCTTCGATTTTACCAATAGTTACTTCGCCAATTCCACGTGTCGGGACATTAATAATTCTTTTAAAACTATGAATATCATTATCGTTTATGATTAATTTTAAATAAGCGATAATATCTTTCACTTCACGTCTTTTTAAATAGGAAACTCCACCAAAAACACGATAGGGTATTCCCATTTTAATAAAACCAAGTTCAAAATTTCTTAATATAACAGAATTACGATAAAGTACTGCAAAATCAGTCCAGGGAGTAGTTGTCGTTTTTAAACTGCGAACAGCATCGAGAACATAATTTACTTCATCCTTTTCCGATTCTGTTTGCACGATAATCACATCATCTTCTTTTCCTTTATTACGAGAAAATAATTCCTTTGGTTCACGGTTTTCATTGTTTTTAATCAATTTATTACAGCCATCAAGAATTGTTTGTGTTGAACGATAATTTTCTGTTAGGTAAAAAATTTGATGTTCAGGAAAATCGCGTTTGAATTGCGACATATTTTCATAGTTAGTTCCGCGAAAACTATAAATACTTTGATCATCATCACCGACAACAAATAAATTTCTACTCTTTTCTGTTAGCATCTTGATAATCTCATATTGAATAAGACTGGTATCTTGAAATTCATCGCATAATACATAGTGAAATCGATCTTGGTATTTTTGCAGTGTTTGAGGAAAATTGGTAAATATTTCCTTTGTTTTCAACAATAAATCCTCAAAATCCAATAAATTTAAACTCTTCATTTTATCTTCGTAGAGTTTAAAAATTTTGTTCTCCAAAGGATTATCAATCTTTTCTATACCAAAACACTTATTATAATTGATTGCTTTTTGGATATGCTTTGCTTTTCTCTTTTCTTCATTGTTTTCTTTTAGAACATCGGTGATAATTTTCAATTGTTCTTCTTCATCAATAATAGAAAAAGTACGACTATATCCTAAAACCGGGATTTCTTTTCGCAAGATTCTAGCACATAGGGCATGGAATGTACTAATTGTTGCATCGTATATTTCCGGTCCAACAAGATTGATTAATCGTTCTCGCATTTCGTTGGTTGCCTTGTTTGTAAAGGTAATTGCCAGAATATTAGCAGGATTAATCCCTTTTTCCTTTACCATGTAAGCAATACGAAAGGTTAGAGCTCTTGTTTTCCCACTACCAGCGCCAGCCGAAACCATGACAGGACCAGAGTATGCTAACACTGTCTTTTTTTGCTCTTCATTCAAATTGCTTAACATTCATTTCACACTCCATAACTATTTAATCGCTGATTTTAATGATACAATGCGGTTAAAAACTAATTTATTCTTTTTTGTTTCTTTATCAACAACATAATATCCATCTCGCACAAATTGGAAACGTTCCATAACAGAAAATTGCTTCTTACTTCCTTCAACAAAGCCTTTTTTGATGGTCCAAGAATTTGGATTTAATCGTTCCAAAAAACTACGGTTGTCTTCAGGATTGTCGATTACTAATGTTTCAAACAAATTGAAGGTAGCTGGTTTTGCTGTTGTTGCTTCAACAAATTGAATCGTTCCATTTGGTTTTCTTTCATTAAACCCGCTTCCGCTCTTTGTCCGTGGATCATAGGTACAATGTACTTCAACAATATTTCCATCTTTATCGTAAACTACCTCATTTGCTTTGATAAAATAAGCATGGAACAACCTTACTTCTAAACCTAAAGCTAAACGTTTGTAATGTTTATCCGGTTTTTCTAAAACAAAATCGTTTCTATCAATATATAAATTACGAGAAAAGGCAATTTGACGGGTTCCTAATTCTTCGTTTTCATTATTATTATTGGCTTCAAGGTATTCTATTTTTCCTTCCTCATAATTAGTAATCACTATTTTTAAAGGATCTAAAACAGCCATTAAACGATTCGTTTTTAATTTCAAATCTTCCCGAAGAAAATGTTCAAGCATATCGCCTTCGATTGTTGAGTTGATACGAGATAGCCCTGACGCCTTCACAAAATTTTTGATTGATTCTGGAGTATATCCTCTTCTAGCTAGACCAACTAAGGTAGGCATACGGGGATCATCATACCCTGTTACCTTTTTACTATTTACCAGTTCCCGTAAATATCTCTTGCTCATTACGGTATTGGTAATATTCAAACGTCCAAATTCGATTTGTTGGGGAACATGGGGCATTTCGCACTTCTCTACAACCCAATCATATAATGGACGATGGTTATCATATTCTAAACTACACAAAGAATGAGTAATCCCCTCAATTGCATCTTGAATAGGATGAGCAAAATCATACATTGGATAAATACACCATTTATCTTTAGTACGATGATGACTAATATATAAAATACGATATAAAACAGGATCACGCATATTGATATTAGGGCTCGCCATATCAATTTTAGCTCGTAAAACGCGTTCTCCTTCTTGGTATTTTCCCTCTTTCATGTTCTTAAATAATTCTAAGTTTTCTTCCACACTACGATTACGATAAGGAGATTCGATTCCAGGGGTATTGAAATCCCCCCGGTATTTGCTGGTTTCTTCTGGTGTTAAATCACAGACATAAGCAAGCCCCTTTTTAATGAGTTTTACTGCCAATTCATAAGTTTCATCAAAATAATCACTACCATACAATACCTTAGCAGGGTGATATCCTAACCATTCGATGTCTTTTTCAATTGCTTTTACAAATTCAACATCTTCTTTTGCAGGATTGGTATCATCAAAGCGTAAGTTTGTCTTTCCCCCAAAGCTGTTTGCTAATTCAAAATTGGTAATGATTGCTCGTGCATGTCCAATATGTAAATAGGCATTGGGTTCAGGAGGAAATCTAGTTACTATTGATTTCACTTTTCCACTTTCTAAATCATTAATCATAATTGTCTTTATAAAATTCGACATTTCTTCCATTGTTTTCACTTCCTAGTTATTATAATATCTTCTATGTTTTTTGCAGAGGCATACTTTTGATAAATATCAATAGCGAATTGTTTGTTTTCCTCGTGCATACTTGGACCAAAACAAATAATCATCAACAATATTTTTTTTGTTTCCTTTGTTACCATGGTTCTTTCTGTATCGCTTGTTGTTGAGCCAAAAGGCCCAATGTCATCTTCATAAACGGGAACATTACTGACATTTAATAGTCCTCGACCAATCCCGTAATATTCATCTGTTTCTTTTCCTATTCTTATTGTGATGTCCCCTTTGATTTTTTCATAGTCTAGTACAGCAACCGACCTTTTTGCCTCTATCGACAAAAGATTTCCCGCATCAACAACATTATTGATACGATATAAGCTGTTCCCTTTCACTAAACGTCTCAGCAAAGATTCACAAGCTAAACGGTATCGACTGGGATCTTTCCCCAGTTTTTTATAACCATCTCGAGCTTCTTTGATAAGAGGAATATTCAATACATCCTCTAATGAATATTCCCCCTTGATTTTTTCTTCATAAATTGTAATCATTTCTGATATTTTCTCACTATCCTCAACTTCAACATCCATCTTCATTGCAATGATAGTGAATGCAGGAATAATATCAGTTATTTCTTTGTTTATGGTAATTATCATTCTAGTTTAAACTTCTCTTCCTTTGTTCTTTCTAATTCAGCATTTTTTTCAGAAATTTCTGTCTTTAATTTTTCAATATTCAGTTTCAATTCTTCTTGCTTATTTTTAAGTTCTTTTATACTTTCTATTAATCTCGTATAATAAAGAACTTTTTCATTATTCCTCAAATTTTCCATTTTCTTCCGTGAAAATTCAATCTTTGCAATCAAATCTGACTTTAATATATCCAAATCTTCGAGTTTCGCTCTTAAACGAAGTACTTCTGATTTTTGATCAGGATTATTAGCTAGAGCATCAATCTTTTCTGTAACTTCTTGTGTCTGGTTAAGATTATCATGATACTCTTGTGTTAAATCTTCATTATCGCCGGCAATTTTTAAATAATTTACCACTGTTTCATCGGTCATCCTAATCTGCTTTTCTGCGTTGATGCGTTCTCCGTACTTTAGGTTAACTGTACCTAACAAACTAGTCAAATTATTGCACATGGTATTTTTTTCTTGGATTTCGTTTTCCAAGCGACGAATACTTTGATCAATATTTTGTTTCTTATCGCTTAAAATTTGTTCTTTGATTTCTCTATTTGTTTCTAATGCTTTACTAATAACTTGATTATTTTGCCATAAAGCTGTCTGTGTTTGTTGTTGGGCTTGATTTAACTCATTTAGTTGACGAATTAAATCTTCTCTTTCTTCATTTTTAACACTATAAGCCTTATCCTTTCCAATTAAATCGCTCTTCATTTCATTCAAATAATAATCGATGATTTCCTTTTCCGATTGATTTAATTGTTCTACTCGTTCATCATAGCATTGAACCAGATAATCATAGCGTTCTTTTAAGTCGACCAATTCACCACTTAATTTTTGCAAGCGATCTTCAAATAGTTCTAATTCGATTAATGCTTTTCCTCTTTTACTTAAATATGACTCTCGCCCTAGTGAAGTACGATCCGTCTGACCCGCATATTCTTTTTCTATTGTTTCTACTTTTTCTTTTGCATTCGCTACTTCAATTTTCTTTTGATTAATTTGTTGTTCAACTTGAATAATACTTCGATTAATGAATTTCTTCTCTTCTTCAAATGATTCATTTAATTCTTTTTTTATATTGCGGACACGACGAATTTTTCGTTTAAATTCAGGATCAATAATTTTTTCTTCGTTAATATCATTGAATTGTTGGCGAATCAATTGTAATTGTTGATCTTTTTGATAGATTTCTTGTTCTAGATTATGTATTCTTTGGTACATATCCTGATTTTTATTCATCACATATTTTTGATCATTATCTTCAAGAATACTGATTTCTCGTTTTTTAATCTGCAATATTTCATCTTTAATTTTCTTTATTTCTGCTTCAACATCGTATTTATCTTCTACTTTAACTTTTTCATCAAATAATGTCGGTTCTTCTATTACTGGTTTTTGACCAAGAACTTTCAATTCTGAATTTTCCTTTTCCAAAGTAGCAATAAATTCATCCTTAGCAAGCAGTTTTGCTTTTACATCGTTTAATTCATTGACATTTTCTTCATTAGCTTTCTTCAGTGTCTCCAAGTATGCTTCTAATTCAGAAGAAATATCCTCTCCACTTTTATCTAAAACAAAAATATCGTTATACTTTATCGATAATAATGTCGCTTTCTTTTGCTTTGCATCATTTAAAGATTCTTGTAATTTTGTTTTTTGTTCGGTTAATAAATGATTGGTTTTTTCTATTTCCTGTTTTTCTGCTTCTAATTCCGCTATCTTATTCTTAGCTTCCTCATATGAATTCTGTTGAGTGGCAAGTTCTGTTTCTTTTTCTGCTAATTTACTCGCACTATCTTCTCTTATCTCCTCAATATTTTTAATTAATTCTTGATTTTGGGTTTCTAATTCTACCACTTTTTTTGCAGTTTCTTCATATAATTTTTTCTGTTCTAGAAGTTCAGCTTCTGTTTGTTCATAATCGTTTTTATCCACTACTTGTGCAACTTGTTCTTTTTTCGTTAATTCTTGACGAAGCTCCTCAATAACAAGGTTAGCTTTCTTAAGTTCATCTTTTTGATTGTTTAACTCTTCATTAAGTTCTGTAAATTGCTTATTTAGATCATTTGACTTAGATAATAAATCTTCTTTTTCTTTATTGATTGCTGTTAATTTCTTCTCTAAATTTTGCTTTGTTTTTTGCAGTTCTTTTTTTTCTTGAGTGATTGCAGTCAATTGTTTCGACAATTTATTGACATTCTTATCCGCTTCGGCAATCATTTCCTTCATTTTTTGATTTTCCTGCATTAGAGAATCTATTTTTCCATAAGCATCTTCAAGTTCTTTATTTAACTGATCATCATATGATTCTTCATAATTAACTTCCAATTTAGACATTTTTTCTTTTAGATCCATTTCTTTACTTTGCGTTTTTTCTGCTTCGCTTTTGATGAATCCTTGGTCTAACAGTTTTTGCGCTTCAATTTTGCGGCGCATTTTTTCTTGAATGCCTAATTTCTCTTGTTTTTCTTTTTCCACTTCCTCTTGTAATTCTAAATCTTCTTTTATTATTTTTTCCGTTTTTGCTGGTTCTTCTTTTTCCTCAACTAGGAGTTCCTTCTCTTTTGCTTTTTCTTTCTCCTTAGCTAAACGTTCCTTTTCTTTTGCTTTTTCCTTTTCCTTGGCTAAACGCTCTTTTTCTTTTGCTTTTTCTTTCTCCTTAGCTAAACGCTCTTTCTCTTTAGCCTTTGCTTTTTCCTTGGCTAACCGTTCTTTCTCTTTTGCCTTTGCTTTTTCCTTAGCTAAGCGTTCTTTCTCTTTTGCCTTTGCCTTTTCCTTAGCTAAGCGTTCTTTTTCTTTTGCTTTCTCCTTCTCTTTAGCTAAACGTTCTTTTTCCTTTGCTTTTGCTGCATCAGAAAGAACAACCTTCTTTTCCTTTAGTTCAGGTTCTTTTTTAGCCTTAATTTCTTCGGTAGTAACTACAGTATTAGGTTTTTCAGTCATGGTCTCACCCTCTTTATTACTGATAATTGTTCGCTCACTAAACAAATAACGTTCTTTAGCATTTTTTTCATTAATTAGTCCTTTTTCGCTTCTTATCTTCAAATACTTTTTCCTGTTCTTTGAATCTTCGAGCAAGCTTCTTTTTATAATTTCTAGTTTTTCAGATTGGCCCTTGTCCCTAATCATTAGCCTCACCCCTTTAGAAAATAAATGTTTTAACTACCTCATAAATCACATAAACTACCACTGTTAACGTACCAGCAATGCTGAGTATTATCAATAAGGTTTTGAATAATAAAAGCCAGGTTTTTTTCTTTTTGAAATGGGAGCTTTTATCAATTATTGTTTGGGAAATGGTATCCAAAGTCTGATTACCTATCTTTCCTTCACAGACCAAATTTATAGCATAGGGAGCAAATGTATAATTTTTCTTTAAGACATTTGTCATATAATATGCTTTGGCTTTTTTAATTTTTTTCTCATATTCCTTGTCTAATATTCTTGTATTTCTTTCAAGTATATGTTGAGCACTATTCGTAATCTTTTTGAAATCTTGAATATTTACATTATAATATCTTGCATAGATTAAAGAAATTATGATTATATATAGACTTGAGTCCATAACTAATTTAATCCATGGTTTTTTTGAAAAAAGAGTGTAAAGAAGATTTTCCATTTGAACAAAAAAATTACCACCAAATGCCTTTACCAATAATCCGTTTGTTAAGCCATGAATAAAAACGAGAAGAATCAACATCAACCACAATAATAATATCATTCCCCATGAAAAAGGTTTGATTTTAATATCTGCAGAAGTTTCAATGACACTACTACCTTCAATGATTTTCTTTTCTTGAGTTTTCTTCACATCTTTTTCCCACAACAAAAATGCCTTCTTTGCTATTCTTCGCCTTCGATAGCGAGAATAAGTAGCATTTCTAATGAGATGCCCAAAAGCTTGATAATTCTTTTTATATTTTATACGATAATCCTCAATACTACTCACAATATACGGCGAATTCAAGGGGTCATAAAGAAATGGATTCCCTTTTAAAAATTCAATTTTGTCTAAATCGACAACATCTGTATCTTCACCCGACCATAAGGGATTATATAATTTTACTTGTGGATTATCTTTCATTTGTAATCTCCTGTTAATTCGTCAGATACACCTTTATTGCTGAATCGATATCCGTTGAATTTAAAATATCATCAATTAAGTTTTCCGCCAATAGATTCTTATCTAATAGGTTAAATAAAAACCCTGTATCTTTTGTAAATATCTTTTCTAAAACACTATATCTTGCTTTATCTGTGATAATTCCTAAATTGGACAAATCTTTTATCCTATTTAAACCGTTCTTGATGTCTTTAATAGTAACAACCTCTTCGTTTGTTTTTAGCACATATTCAAAAGCAAAATATTCAAAATATAAATCATGCCCTGACAACTCTTGTGAACTTAATGTATCACAAAAATAACTCGATAAAAGTATTTCCTCTTCCCAACTATGATTTTGAAAAAAATCACGATAACTTTGCCCTAAAACTAAACGAACAGGATATGAGTTTTTGGAATCAATCAAAAATATCTCTTCTTTATACTTGCTATGAACAGAAAAAGCTTCCTTCAACGTTTTAAACACTCTTTGTTCGTATTCACTTTTTTCTAATAAGTTCATATTTATGTATTCTTTTAAATATTCTTCAACAAAATCATCTATTGATGATGGATTTTGAAATAGTTGATTGAAAGTATCAACATATTCATTTATAGGATAATCATATAAAGTCTTTTTTGTTAATCGATATAGTTCGTTATGATTATTGAAATAAAATGACATAGAATTGTAAACTGCAAGAAAACTTGCTCGATCACTTTCCTTTACAAAGCAATCCAATATCTTTGTTTTATTGTTTTCTAACAACTCAAAAATTTCATTAAAAGTATAAGAACTAAAATCATTCTCTAATATTTCACCGATAAAATAAACATACCCTCTTTTCGCAAGTAGGTATTCATATTTTTCAAAAAAAACATCATACAACGAATTTTCTTTTTCATCTAATAATACATAGTAAAATAAGGTTCTCTTTTCCCCCATCTCCATTAATGTTAACACATAATCATCATCAATCTTAGCATTCTCAATTCTAGTTTGAGATGCCGGTGATAAATTAGGTATCATTTCATTACTGAAATAGGTGTTCAACTCTGCAAATTCATTTGCTAGGCTATCTAATTCTCGATATCCTGCTAGGGCCTTTGACCCATTCAATTCCTCAAAAGCATGTGTCCACGTTCTATATTTTTGTACATTATTATTTTGATATTGATTGAATAAAGAAATATCAAATACTTTCGTACTTGTTTTTGCCATTACATTTGCCAGTGGTTTTGATATACTAGTAATCATTGTTGTTCCTAAAACAAATAAAAGGAGCGTAAGATAAATATAGGTGTTCATAACGGATGAAACAGCCCCTAAAACACGCGATAAAACACTTGTCTTTTTTAGAATAATTTTTTCTTTGCTTGGTGAAAACAGTTTTAGAATAAGATAAATTAGTAAATATATTAAAAGGTAAAGAATAATTCCAACAAAAATACAGAAAATAACATTTTCATACTTAGCAATAACAAAGTGCTTTTCTAACCACAAGAAAATTTTCTCTTTTGATTGCCTAATAAAATTAATTTTCAATAGAAAATGAACAACATGCTCTAATGAAAAATGGAGAATGAAAAATGGTAATGTTAGATTAATAGTTTTTTTCAATTGACGACCAAAACCATAGTAGCTTCCAAATAGTAAGCCTGTTATGAAAACAATGATTGCTAGTATGTCAAAATTGAATGTCGCAAAAGACTCCATTTTTTCCACCGAGAACATCTTTCCTTGTACTATCTTTTTTTTATTATATCATTTATAATCTTTTTTTACAATCCTTTTATTAATTTACAAGGCAACAAAAAAAGCTGAATTTTTAAATCCAGCTTTTGCTTTTTTCTTTTTTTTAGTCTAATTCGTAAATCTGTTCATCATAAACTGACCAAACAGCATTGTTTTTATACATTTCAGCGCTTCCTTTTGGTACATAAATCTTAACATCTTCTGATAATCTGAATTTTGTAACTGAAGTGTTAATGCAATTTGGATTAACAACGTTCAATATCAATTTTTCTAATCCTGAACATCTATCAAAAGAATTTGAACTTGCAACAAGTAAAACTGGGCACGCCGCTATTGTTATTTTAACGGTTGCTTTTTTTGTTGGGTCAGCTGCTAACGAAGCAGTTATTGTTGCAGAGCCATTTTTAATTGCTGTTACAGTTCCTTTATCGCGGTCAACTGTAACTACATCGGGATTATTCACTGTCCAATAAACCAATTTTCCACTAGCTTCAGTTAAGCGAACAATATCACCAACATACATATTTCTTGCATTAATAATTTCAATACCATCTGTTGATGTTGAAGCGATCATTTCTTGACCATCACCGTACATCTCACTATCATCAACATTGATGGTTATTGTTTTTAATCCTCTACAACTAGCAAAAGATAATCCTGTATTTCCACCAATTGTTTTAACACTGTTAGGAATATTCACTGATTGTAATTTCTTACATTGATAGAAAGCATAATCTTCGATTGTTTCAACAGTATAAGGAATAGTAATTTTTTGAACTTTACTAGTCGCAATACTAATATTTAAAAATCTAATATATTTGTAAAAAGCATAACTCTTAATTACTTTTACAGGTGCTCCATCAAGTTCAGCAGGTATTTCAACATTTTTATCATTACCAATATATTGAACAATCGTGATATAGTCACCATTGACTTTATCATAAACATATTTATATTTAAATTTTTCATCTTTAGTGATTCGAATCGTTCTTTGAATCCATGTATCATTAGGTTTATTGCCTAATTCATCTTCTTCATAAGAAGTAATATTTACTGGCGCAGTAAAATTCCATACGTTCATTTCCCCTGATAAAAAGTAAACATCAAATTCTTTCGCCTCTGGGCCATCAGGAGTAACCAATGTTATTTTCACATGAGCGCTGGCGTATTTTTCCCATTTCTTATTAGTGGTAACATCGCTTTGTAGCGTGTATTTAAAGGAATCTGTTTTTAAAGACTCAATTCCATCAAAATATGTTGTCTTACCATCTTCATCTGTGTTTTCCTTGATAAATTTTGGATATGCTACGCTTGATGTTGAGTAAAATGCACGGGCAACTGCCTCTAAGTCTTTGTTATTTACTGCCTCAACATAAGCATCCCACAAATCTTTGGCTTCTACTTCTTCACTACAACCAATTGAAAAAGTTAAAGTAAAAACTACAGCGAATAATAAGAATAATATTTTTTTCATTTTTAATTCCTCCATATGTTTTTTGGATTAAAGATTATCTTTTATTATTTGATTACTATACGTAATTATACAATAAAAGGCTTATTAAATCAACACTTTTTTAAATCGTTTTCAAAACGGTATTTGAAATAGCCAGCAACAGCAATCATAGCCGCATTGTCAGTACAATATTTCATTTTGGGAAAAGTCAATTTTACATTTTCCAATTTGTTTACTGCATCAGTTAACGATTTTCGCAATCCTTGATTAGCAGCCACACCACCAGCAACGACAATTTGTTTCACTTTATAAGTTTGTGCTGCTTTAATAGTTTTATCTACTAATACTGTTACAACACTACTTTGAAAGGAAGCAGCCAAATCTGCGACATTGATTGGTTCATTTTTCATATTACATTTGTTAATAATATTTAAAACCGCTGATTTTAATCCTGAAAAAGAGAAATTATAACTGTCTTTATCGAGATAAACAAAAGGTAATTTATAGGATGGCTTTCCTGTTTGCGCCAGTTGATCAACATACATTCCTGCAGGATAATCCAGTCCCATTACTCTACCGACTTTATCATATGCTTCCCCTACTGCATCATCTAAGGTTTGCCCTAAAATTTCAAATTGGTAATGCTCTTTCATGAGTACTAACTCAGTATGACCACCTGAGACAACCAGTGCTAATAGTGGAAAGTGAAAATCACTTTCGATATAATTTGCATAAATATGACCATCGATATGATTCACATCAACACAAGGAATATTATGAGCTAAAGCAAAAGCTTTGGCTGCATTAATTCCTACTAACAATGAACCGATTAATCCTGGTGTTGTAGTTACCGCAACTAAATCAATCTCTTTCGGAGTAACCTTGGCATCCATTAAGGCTTGTTCGAAAACATAAATCATCTTTTTTACATGTTCTCTACTGGCAACCTCAGGAACAACACCACCAAATATTTTATGAATATCTATTTGTGTATAAATAGCGTTCGCTAAGACTTCTTTTCCATTCCTTACTATTGCGACACTGGTTTCATCACAACTACTTTCTACACCCAACACTAACACCCAATCACCTCAATTCTTTTATCATTACCAAAGCATCTTCAAGATCTTTATAATATTTTTCTCTTCGATAAGCAACCTTAAATCCATATTTCTCATAAAGACTGATCGCTATTAAATTATGTTCTCTAACTTCTAAACTGATATTCGGCACTTTAGACATTTTGCATAGATTAATAGCAAATTCCAAAATCATTGAACCATAACCATGATTTTGGTATTCCTTGTCCACATAGAAATTTACTATTTCTGCTCGTTCACTTTCAATCCATAAACCGATATATCCTTTTACTTGATGATTAATATCAAGAACAAAATAATAGGCGTAAGGATTTAAAGTCAATTCTGAATAAAGCATATCGTATCCCAATGTTTCTTTAAAAATCCTTTTTTCACCTTCTATAACAGCGGGAATGTCAGCTATTTTCATTTCACGGATTTGATATTTCATGTATTTGCCTTTCTTAGATAATTAGGAACTAAAGCTTTTAAATCTATCACTTCATTTTGGGCTAGTTCAATGATTTTAAACGCAGAGAATTTAAAACTTTTCTCATCAATTATCTGATAGCCACCTTCTTTTATTTGCTTAATGAAATCTTCGGCTAAAACAAAGCAATCATCAGCAAGCACCGAATACTTACCCTTTCTAATTTCAACAATTCTCGTATACAAATAATCCTTTTTCGCAACGCTTGTAATTGCATATTTCCCATCAATATGATAATAACCGCTAGCAATCACATCAAGACTACTAATCGTATATAAAGGAATATTTAGTGTCCAAGCAAACATTTTTGCGATAATTGTACTGACTCTCAATCCAGTATATGAACCTGGTCCAATGCCAACGATAATTTTTGAAAAATCTTTTACTTCTAAACGGTGTTCATTTAGACCTTCCTTGATTACATTTAAAAGATTTTCTGAATGATTATTAGGTGTTTTCAAAAGTTTTTGAAAAATCTCTTTCTTCTCATCAATAAAAGCAACATATAAAAAACTTGTTGAAGTGTCAATTATCATTGTCCTCATAAGTTAACCTCTTTTAATAAATTGATGTATTGTTGTGCTTTGGCCTCGATTTCTACAATTCTTACCGTATCACCAGATTGTTTAATCATCACTTTTAGAATATTTTCAGGTAAAATATCACTTATATTGTTTGCCCATTCAATGACGCATACTCCCTTAGCCTCAAAATACTCTTCTAAATAGTCATCTCCACTGTCATTATTCAAACGATATACGTCCATATGATAGAGTGTTAAACGACCATAATGTATTTTCATAATTGTAAAAGTAGGACTATTGATGATTGTTGAGATACCTAAGCCTAAGGCAATTCCTTTTGTCAGAGTTGTCTTCCCCACTCCCAAGTCTCCTTCAAGCGTGATAACCATATTTTCTTCAACAAGTTCCCCAATTTTTTTCCCCAACTCAATCATTTGTTCAGGACTTTTAATTTTAAACTCTTTTTTCATAATTACACCATTTTGATATTATCCATATTAAGGATATCATTTATAATATTTTTTTATCTTATTTTGTAACGTAGAACTTTCCATACAAAGCTATTTTTTCATTAACCGAATCTACCATTATTTCCCGAAGCAGGATCGATGTTTTTGTTATTTCCTCCCCATCCATAAACGGGTAATAGGTTTTTTCGAATAGATAGTCAATAGTTCCTACTCGATATCTTTTATCGCTTTCCACGCGGACACCATTAATATAATAGGACTGTCCACTCTTAGTTACATTATTACTAAAATACAACCCATTATTCATATAGTTAAGAATTTTTAATAATTCTCTTCCTAATATTGTTGTCCTACATATTGTATTTTCAAAGGGCATTATTTCAAAAATATCACCATAACTTACATTATCATTGGCATAGATGGGAAAGGCACTACTGCGAACTCCTCCAGAATTTACAACTCCAAGATCAGTTCCCATCTTTTCTTGAATTACAGTTGCCATCCATATTCCTGCAATATTTTTATAGATATTTTCACCAGCAACTCCCAATATAGATTTAGCTTCATCAATATAGCTTTGATATTTGCTCATCAAATCATTAATTGCTTGATTTTCTTGAAAACAAACACTACTAGCTTTGATATTTTCACTAGAAACATCAATAACTTCCCTTGTTTCCTTATCAATTTCTAAGGTAATTTTTCCTATATATTGACCATTTGAACCTGATTGAACATAGGGTAATGGTACTTGTCGATTATAATTTAATTCGCCATAATACTGTTGATGTGTATGACCATTAATTAATACATCAATTTTTTCATCACCTGTTAGTGACGATAATTTATAGTTGATTTCCGCTGTATCAAGATGTGCTGCGACAATGACAATATCACAATTTTCTTCATTTCTGAGAATTTTTGCGTATTTTTTGATTGTTGAAAACTCATCAGTAAAAACATAATCTTTTACATGTGAGGCAAGAATATCATTGATTTGATCACTACCCAATAAACCGATAATGCCAATTTTAAGATTTCCCCGATCGATAACCGCATAAGGATTTGCCCATTCAACTAATTCATAGTTGTGTTTATAGCACACATTTGCTGATAAAAAAGGAAAAGATGCTTCTCCATTTTCTTCGTTTTCGTCAAAGAAGACTTTTATTTGATCAACTCCCCAATCAAATTCATGATTCCCAAGCGTCATTGCATCAAAACCAATTATGTTCATCGCTTCAACAACAACTTTCCCCCTAGTCATTGATGATACTGCTGTTCCTTGAAAGATATCACCAGCAGAAATAATGATTGTAGATTCCGGATTTTTTTCTTTTTCGCTGATTAAATAATTGCCTAATTTAGAAATACCTACTTTATCTCCGTCTTCTAATAGAGCACCATGAAAATCATTAATTGAATAGATTATTAATTCATCAATAGTAGATTCACCAATAATCGGTTCATCAATAATAGACTCATAACAACCCACTAAAAAAACAGCAATAAAAAGTAGTGATAAATAACTAATTATTTTTTTCATTATCATCTTTCCTTTCGACTATCAAATTTCTTTCTTTCACTAGTGTTAAGAATTTTCTTGCGTAAACGGATATTTTTAGGGGTAACTTCCAATAATTCATCATCATTTATATACTCCATACACACTTCTAGGGGCATAATTCTTGGCCTTTTTAAAACAACAGTCATATCTTTTGAAGAACTTCTTTGATTTGTTTGTTGTTTGGCTTTCACAACATTAACCGCCAGGTCTTCTTCTTTATTACATTCACCAACTATTTGCCCTTCATAAACATTCTCATTTGGTTCAATAAATAATACACCGCGATCTTCAATTTGTCCAATTCCATAAGCTGTTGTTTTACCTTCATTGGTAGCAACCAAAACCCCTAGTTTTCTATTACCAACCAAACCACCTTCCAAAGGACGGTAATCCAAAAAAATATGGCTCATTGTTCCATAACCTTTCGTACAGGTCATAAAATCCGTTGTTACACCGATTAATCCTCTTGAAGGCATAGTATAAATTAATCGTGTTTGGGAGATATCATTTGTCATAGATTCTAGTATCCCTCCCAAACGTCCAATTAATTCAATTGTTGGTCCAGTATATTCATTAGGTATATCTATTTGTACATATTCAAACGGTTCATACATTTTACCATCAATTTCTTTAATGATTGGTTTAGGTTTGGCGACTTGAAATTCATATCCTTCACGACGCATATTTTCAATGAGAATTCCCAGATGAAGTTCTCCTCTGCCAGAAACAATCCATTCATCATGATAACCACTTTTTTTCACCCGTAAGCTAACATCTTTTTGCGTTTCTCGATATAGTCGCTCTTCTAATTTTGTTGAAGTGACAAATTTTCCTTCTTTGCCAGCGAAAGGTGAATTGTTAACAGAAAAATACATTTCTACCGTCGGTTCACTGATTCTAATTGGTGGCAAGGATTCTTCATATCCCACTTCACAAATTGTTTCGCCTACATTTATATCCGCCAATCCTGCTACAGCAACAATATCTCCAGCATAAGCTTCTTCAATTTCAGTGCGATGAAGACCTAAAAAGCTGAATAATTTTTGTATTCGAAAACTTTTAATTGAACCATCTAATCGCATACAAGAAACCATGGTGTTTGTTCTCATGGTGCCCTTTTTAATTCGTCCAATTGCCATTCTTCCAACGTATTCATTATAATCAAGTAACGCACCTTGAAATTGTAAATGACCATCCTTTTCAACACTTGGTGCTGGTATCTCTGAAACGATTAAATCTAAAATAGGATTCATCGTTTCTCTTTGTGTTGTAATATCACTAGATAGACTAGATGTACCATGAGTTGCACTGGCAAAAACAACTTTAAATTCCAATTGATCATCATTAGCACCTAATTCAATAAACAAATCTAACAATTCATCTACAACTTCATCAGGACGTGCAGAATCTTTATCCACTTTATTGACGACCACAATCGGTTTTAAATTGTTTTCTAAGGCCTCTTTTAACACAAATCTTGTTTGTGGCATAGCCCCTTCATAGGCATCAACAACGAGAACTACACCATCTACCATCTTCATAATCCTTTCCACTTCACCACTAAAATCAGCATGGCCAGGAGTATCCAAAATATTTATTTTACATCCTTTATACATTACTGCAGTATTCTTTGCAAGAATAGTAATTCCTCGTTCTCTTTCAATATCATTACTATCCATCACTCGATCTTCAATTGTTTCTCGCGACTCTAGCGTTTCAGATTTTTTTAATAATTGGTCAACCAAAGTCGTTTTCCCATGATCAACATGAGCAATAATTGCTACGTTTCTAATTTCCATTTTTTTTCCTAACTAAAATGAATTTCTTTCATTTTCAACTTTTTATAAAATTCTTTTTCATGTGATACCAAAATCACTGTTCCCGGATAATTTTCAATGCTTTCAAACAAAGATTCTTTTGCTATTTTATCAAGATGATTGGTCGGTTCATCTAAAATCAACAAATTAGAATCTTCCAAACTGAGTTTAGCAAATCTCACTTTTGAAATTTCTCCACCACTCAATTTATTGATAGGTTTAATCACCAAATCACTAGTAATCCCATAACGATTTAACAAACTCCTAACATCTTTATCATCCATTTTTGGATAAGTATCTTTAATGTAATCAAAAGGAGTAACATCTCCTCTCTCATCCATTTCCTGAGAATAATAAACAATTTTATTATATTCAGGCATTTTTATAGTGCCTCCTAAAGAAGGAATCAATCCTAAAATTGTTTTTAGGAAAGTTGTTTTACCAATACCATTTTTACCTGTTATTACTACTTTTTCTCCGAACATAATCTTCATATTAATTTCTTTAAGTATTGGAGTAGTATAACCAATTAATAATTTCTTGACTATCAAAGCTTCACTATTAAATGTATGAGTAAAAGGAAAAATGAACTTCACTTTCCTTTGTTTGGTTGGTTTTGTCAACACTTCAATTTTCTCTAACATTTTTCTTCTGCTTTGAGCTTGTTTGGTTGTTGAAGCACGAACAATATTCCTATCAATAAAATCTTGTGTTCTCTTAATGAATTTTTGTTGAGCATTATATTCTGCTTCATATTGCTTATCATGCATATCTTTTTGTAATAAATAAGCATCATAATTTCCTCGATAACGGGTCAGTTTCTTATTCTCAAGAGCACAAATCACATTGCACACGCCATTTAAAAACTCTGTGTTATGGGATATCACAATAAAAGCATGGGTATAAGTAGACAAGTATTTTGTTAACCATTCTACGTGAACAGCATCCAAAAAGTTTGTAGGTTCATCTAGTAACAATACATTTTTCTCTTCTAACAACATTTTCGCAAGAAATATTTTTCCTTTTTGTCCACCACTTAAATTCTTTAAAATCCAGTTTTCATCATAATTTATTCCTAAACCATTAATTACATTAGCAATTTTTGATTGAATCATATAAAAACCTTTTTGCTCTAAATATTCTTGAATATTATACGCTTTGTTTAAAATTCGGTCATATTCATTTTCTAAAGCTGTTTCTAAGCTTTTATATAACGCATTCATTTCTTTTTCTTTTTGAAATAGTTCTTCATAAACTTTATACAAATAATCCTTAATTGTTAATGAATCATAGACTTTTAAGTGTTGATCAAGATAACTAAAGTCAACACCATTCACCCAAGATATTTTTCCTTCGTCAGGATCAATACGATGGGCAATAATATTCAGAAGTGTTGTTTTTCCTACACCATTTGCACCGATTAATCCCATATGGTCTTCACGATATAAGTTAAATTCTAGATTATTAAAAAGTGTTATATCATTGTAACCAAACTTCAGATTGGTAATTTCTAAAATGCTCATAATCAGCACCTCAATTTACAAGTTAATTATTATCATTAAATTACAATATTATACAAATACTATTTATAAAGATGCGAATTTCCCTCGTTTTGCTAAGCGTTTTTTTCCTATTTGGATATTCTCTTTATAAACAAAAAATAAAATTTTCCATCTTCCGTTTCCCATGGTGTCTTAACTGGACCGAGATTTTGATATCCTAAAGTACGATACATTTTCATCGCCTTAACATTATCATTTCTAACCAATAAATCTATTTGTGTTTCTCCTTCTTTTGCAAGAAGTTTTTCTGTATTTTGAAAAAGTTTTGTCCCATAACCTTGGTTGCGATATTCCGGATGAATCATAAACAGGTGAAGCGTTAATGTATTCTCATGCCAATTTGATTTTTCAGCACCAATAGAACCGATAATTTTTCCTGATACTTCCAGAACAAAAAGAAGATTATTTTGATAATCTTCCAAAAAATTATCATATACAGGATAATATTCATTCCATAACGGATATGTCTTTTTAACAAATTCACACAATTCAACAATTTCTTTCAAGTCCTTTTCTTGAGCTCTACGAAAACTACTTTGATTATCCATTTTATGATTTCCTTTTGCTTTTTTCTTTTATATCCGTTAAATATGCCCAACGCTCTAACTTATCATTTAATGTTTTTTCTACTAATTCTCTTTGTATATACAATTCTTTTGTTTTTGAATAATCGTTTCCTGATGCTTGAATTAGCTCATCAATATCTTTCATTTGATATTCTAATTCTGTAATATGATCTTCAATAGTATCTAATTCTTTTTGTTCATTATAAGTTAATTTAGGTATCTCTTTTTTACTTTCTCTTGGAGAAAAGCTCTTTTTTTCTTCCTTCTTTTCCTCTTCTTTTACATTATTCAAATAATCGCTATACCCACCTAAATACTGATAAAAGATTTTGTCTTCTTTTAGAACAAACACTCGATTTACAACTCGATCTAAAAAATAGCGATCATGGCTAACAACGATGATTGCTCCGGAAAAAGCTTCCAAGTAGTCTTCCAAAATAGTCAGTGTTGTAATATCTAAATCATTTGTTGGTTCATCCAAAAGCAGAACATTAGGAGCAGACATTAGTATTCCTAGTAAGGACAATCTTCTCTTCTCGCCTCCTGATAAATTGCCAATATAGCTATGTGGATTTTCAAATAAAAAGTTCTCTAACATTTGACTTGCAGTAATATAGCCTTTTTTTGTTTTCACCATTTCTGCGATATCTTTAATATAGTCAATTGCTTTTACATTATCGTCTAGTTTTTCATTGTTTTGAGAAAAATATCCGATTTTTACTGTTTCGCCGATGATAACTTCTCCACAATCTGGAATTTCTTCTCCCACGATGATTTTTAAAAGAGTTGTTTTTCCACTACCGTTTTTACCGATAATTCCAACTCGATCTTCCCGATCCAGCAAGAAAGAAAAGTCTTTAAATATTTCTTCTTGATAGCTTTTACCAACCTTAACTAATTCAATGGTCTTTTTTCCAAGCCTTGTTTTAGCACTCTCCATTACAAGTTTTTTCTCAACAACTTTTTTTTGACTGATTAGATTCTCATATTTTTCAATTCTTTTTTTATCTTTGCTCGTTCTAGCCATTGCCCCTCGGCTAATCCATTCATATTCTTTCCGAATAAGTGCTTGAAGTTTTCTCTCTTTGGATAATTCTTGTTCAACTATACTCGCTTTCAACGAAAGATATTTTGAATAATTAGCCTCATAGGTGGTTAGCCTACCCTTGTTTAATTCAATAATTTTGTTTGTTATCCTATCTAAAAAATAACGGTCATGGGTTACCATGAGAATTGCTCCTGTATATTTAATTAGATATTTTTCTAGCCATAAAATGATATCACTATCCAAATGATTGGTTGGTTCATCCAAGATTAACATGTCAGATGGCGTAACCAAAGCCTTAGTTAGAGCGACTTTCTTTTTTTCTCCACCTGATAATAAAGCTATTTTTCGATGATAATCAAAAAGCTCTAATTTTGTTAGTAAGGCTTTCACTTCATGTTCCTGATATTCTTGATTCTTCTTGTTGCTATCCTTCATAATCCATTCAAGAGGATATGCATCTTCATCTAAATCCAATTCCTGTGGTAAATAACTTACTTTAGTTTCCCCGATTAATGTTACTTCACCCGTTTCACTTTCAAGTTTACCAGAAATTATTTTCAACAGTGTACTTTTCCCACAACCATTAGCACCAACGATTCCTATTTTATCTTTTTGATCAATACTTAAAGTTATATGGTCTAAAAGGATTTTATCGCTATATGTCTTTTGGATATTCTCAGCAATTAGTAGCATAATTCCACCACTTTCTAAAATATTATAACACATTCGCTTTAGAATTTAAATAAAAAAATAGAACCTATAGTCAGTTCTATTTGCAATTTTGGTTTGCTTCAATCAATTCTAAGAAACCAGCATTTTTCTTTAGTTTGAAAAAAATCAAATTTCCTAATACCATTACGACAACTGCTTCGCCAATAACTACGGATATCATTGATAGGAAAAAAGGCAAATCTAAAACATAAAAAAGTTCTAATCCAATAATAATCCCATTAAAAACGACTGGATAAATACTAGCAATTAATAAATTCTTTGCTTTCATCACACATAAAACAGAAAAAACTGTTGCTAGGGTTCCAAAGATGACATCGACAATTCCTAAAGGACTAAAAAAGTTAGCAATTGCACACCCTAAGACAAGTGCTATTCCATAGTCTTTTCTAAAAAAACATAAAAGGATTAAAATTTCTGCGATTCGAAATTGAATATCCCCATAAGATATAAAACTAAGAACTATTGTCAGGGTAACATACAAGGCTGTAATAATTGCTAACCTAATAATTTGATAAATTCTACTCCTTGTTTTCATTTTTATTCTCCTTGTTTTTTTAAGAGATGGTTATGCAAGGAACATCTCATTGCTTGTATATTGTACCATATTTTTATGTATAAATCTAGATATTCTCTCTAAATAAGAAACAGTTAAGATATAGGACTAGATATCAACAGCCATATATCAAACCCTAAAAGTTAACTATATCTTTTGGTTACATTAATTATATCTAAATATCATTGACAAATGTAAAGTGAACATCAAAATAATTATTAACTTCCATAAATAAATAAATTTCTTACTATCGTTTTGTTTACATAGCTTCTATTTTTTCTAAATTCAATCAAAATTTGTTTCAAAATAACATTATTAAATTCAAATTCATTGATATTCTTATCATTGTTATTTACTGATTTTAATAAATTCCAACTTGTTCCATCTATACTATATAGAATATCATAATCAGAACATATAGAATTAATATATTTGCTATATTCTATTGATATTTTTCTCACATTATATATTTTTGGAAATTCAATTTTCAACCAATGAACATTATCGTTTACTTTACTAACCCAATAATTATTATCAGCAATATAGTCCTGTTTGTATAAAAAGCAACTAGCAGAATACTCTACCCCATTTTCATCAACCATATTGCTATCAGTTGTAATGCTAGTCCCTGTAACAAATAATAAATTATTTTCTATTATTTTTTCATTTTTATTATTATTTTGTTTTTTTAAAAAATCTAATAATAAACTATTGTTTTGTATTAACAAATTTATAAATTTCAATAAATTTTCTTTATCAAATTCGCTATTTTTTACAACCTTTTTTGTAATCGCATTGATAATATTTTGCCTTATATTTAGGAACTCCTCAAAAATATCACCTTTATATCCATTAATGTCAAATTCGTTATACAAAAAAATTGAGATGGCATAAATTGATTGCAAATAGTTTCGATGATATTGTTCTTTTAGAAATTTTTCATCATAAGCTTCATTATCAATCATATTTAATATTTTACAAATTAATTGGTCGTCTTTTTTTTCAACAACTCAACAAGTAAATTATATGTGCTTATTTTCAAATCATAAGAAGATATATTATCATTTTTTTTAATAATTTCTATACAATTTTTTTCATATTCATTAAATAATATATAATTTTTATTATAAATTTCATTTATCATTTCATAAGTTAATTGATATTCCATAAATGGATGTGACTTAAAAATTTTATAATAAAAATCTTTATTTATACTATTTTCTCTAATATATATAATTTCTTTCTCATCATCATATCCTGTTATTAGTAAATTGTGTCTTAAGTATTTGCTAGCATCTTTTTTATATGAAATAGAAAAAAATAAAGTATTAGTCGCAACTAAAAATAATATTGGGTACCCTTTATCTATATTATCCTTAATTACATTTATCAAGTCATTATTCTTTGTATGTATTTTTTCTTTTTTTAGACCAAAATTTTGCAAAATAATGTTTTGAATTTCATAATTGTTATATTTAGACCAATTTGTGTAAATGCTCCATTGTGCACAATATATCCTTAAAAATTCTTTATTAAATACACTTGAAGCACCAGCGATTTTGTAATCTAAACAATTATTAATTTCTATACTGTATTCATTTTCAAAATTTTCAATTATTAGTTTTCTCATAGTTCATCCTAAAGCTTCTCATTTTTGTATGTGAAAGTTCATCATACTTTCAATGTGTTTTCTTATTTTTTTTCTATCTGTTTTACCATTTGAATTTTTTGGAATTTCAATAAAATGAAAATATAAAGTAGGAATTTCATAATCTATCAAATAATCTTTTAATATATTTTTTATATGCAACTCATTCATTTTTTCACCAGTATATGCACAGCAAATAATATATTTATCTTTTAGTTTATTATAACATTTTAAAATAACACAATCATCAATTCTAAATAATTCTAACATTTTATTTTCAATGAAATACGGATATATCTTATGGGAATTTAACAATATAACATCATCTAATCGATTAACAATATATAATTCATTATTTTCATCAACATATCCTATATCTCCAGTACGTATCCATATTTCTTCATTATTTTCTTTATAATTATAATTCAATGCATAACAAGGAGTTTTTACATATACTTCTCCATGCGTATAATAGCCACAAGAAATTTTGTTATTACAAATTATTTTTATTTCTACTCCTTCTAATGGAATACCAACAGAAGTTTTTGTGCAATGTGTTATATCCTGCATTGTAACTCTAGGTCCTGCTTCAGTCAAACCATACATATTAAATAGTTTTATATTTGGCAACAATTCTTCTATTTTCACAATATCATTTAAATATAATTTGTCACCACTTGAAAATATTTTTGACAAATTATATAAAGAATATTTTTTCTTACTACATTCAAGTATAAATAGTTTTAAAATGCTTGGATTAATGCACATTACACTAATTTTGTATAATTCTATATTTTTTAAAATAATTCTTGGCGGTAAAATCAATGGTCCAATATATAATTTAATATTAGTTTTCAAAGATACTAGTAATTCTCCAACTAAAGTAGATGAATGACTAAATTTTTTAATTATATACAAAGAATCATTTTGTTTTAAACCCATCTTATTTATAATCATATCAGCATTCAAATTAATGGCATTATGAGACATAATAATTCCTTTATAGCTACCTGTTGTTCCTGAACTAAAAATAACTACTGCAGGATTATTATTATAATTCGGAGCAAATAAAGAATAAATATATTTAGGTACAAGTAATACATCATTACAATTGGAATCATATTTAATAAAAGATATATCTATATTATCAATTTCATTTGATTTTATTAACTTTTTATCAATATAACATTTTTTTGTGCTATATTCTTTTAGCATATTTATAATAGAAAATATTGGTGTTCTATAATCAATTAAAACTGCACAATCTCCTTCTTTCCATATTTCTAATAATAATTCTATATATTCTAGAGAATTTTCTCCTACTAAACCAATAAAAGCCATTCTAACTCCCTCCTATCAGTATATTCAATATTTATAATTATTAGCTTGTTTACTAAACATTTTTTTATATAATTTATCATTTTTCATTAGTTCTTCATGATTTCCCTCTTCTGCGATTACGCCATTGTTAAAAACAAATATTCTATCACAAAATCTACAACTAGCTAATCTATGAGAAATAAAAATTGAACATCTATTATCAATTATATTTCTTATACTATTATAAATTTGAAATTCTGATATTGGATCTAAAGCACTTGTTGGTTCATCTAATATAATTACATCACTTTCCTTATATAAACTTCTACAAAAAGCTATTTTTTGTAATTCACCAGTTGAAAATTGAATACCTTTTTTATCAAACCATTTATTTACATATGTTAATTCTTTATTAGGTAAATTATTTATAAAATCACATAAATCTAATTTTTCAAAAACTAATTTTAATCTTTCTTCATCATAATCATTAAAGCATATATTATCTTTAATGGAAAATGACATTATTTTATAATCTTGAAAAATCGTTGACAACCTATCAATATATTCACTATAAATATATTCATTAATATCTATACCATTAACTAATATAATACCTTTATCGGGATTATATAATCTACACAATAACTTAATTACAGTTGTCTTTCCACTTCCATTTTCACCTACAAAAGAAACTATTTCATTTGAAGAAAATTTCAGGTTAAAATTCTTTAAAATATATTTTTCAGTTCTAGGATATTTAAACCATACATTCTTAAACTCTATCATTTCAATTTTATCAATTTGTTTTTTTCCGCTTTTAGACTCCGTTTTTTCACTCATGAAGTCAATAAAATTTTTTTGATACGTACAATCAGTCAAATATTGATTTAATGTATATACTAGTTGAGTACTTGCATTATCAAACACAGTAATAGAATTATATAATAAAATTAAAGTAGCAATTTCAATGCTTTTGTTATAAAAAGAAATTAACAGCATTATAAACATTAAACAATTTTTTATTATATAATTAGTAATATGTCCATAACACTCTAAAGATGTAATTTTTTTATATAATTTTTTATTTTCATTAAAAATATTATTATTCAATTCATCACATTTTTTATTTATCACCTTATTATTATTGAAAAGTCTTAAATTTTTTTGATACTCAAAATTATATATATTTTTATTATAGAAAAACTGCCTACGAGATAATCTAACAATTGATCTATTGTATGATTCATTAATTTTTTGTTGTCTATTATATAATAGACCATTTATTATCAAACATATTATACATAATATAATAATATAAAATCCTTTAGTTATTAAAACTATACTAAATATTCCTACTATTGTTATCATATTTGATAATATATTGCGTATTGTATAAATTATTGAATATATACCTCCACTATATTCAAATAAACTCTTTTTCGCGTAACTTATTTTATCACAAAATTCTGGATCTTCTATATATTGATAGTCAAATGTTGATATTTTATTATTAAACAATTCTTCAATTTTAAATGTTGCTTTTTGAGCAAAGTTTTGATTTAATATATTTAATAAAGTTGTAAAAATATTTATTAATAGAAAAATCATTCCAAACAAAACTATAAATTTAATAATTTCATTTAGATTTTTTTGCTCCATTAAATATACAATTAGTTGCTGAATAAAAAACAATTTAAACAAATGAGCAACTGCTGTAAAAATACTATCCAGCAACATAAATAATATAAAAAACGGATTGTTCCTCAATAATAATGGAATAAAAAATTTAATATTATTATACATTATTTTATATTTTTTAATCATTTTTCACCTCTTGATAAAGTTTAGATTGAGTTTCAAAAAGTTTTTTATATAGAGTGTCAAGTTGCATAAGCTCAAAATGATTACCTGCTTCAATCAATTTTCCATTTTCAAACATTAAAATTTTATCGCAAAATTTAGTTGCTGATAACCTGTGTGTAATAAAAATTGTAGTCCTACGATTAATAATATTATCGAAATTTTCATAAAATGAAGCTTCAGCCAACGGATCTAAAGCACTTGTTGGTTCATCTAAAATAATCAAAGAAGATTTTTTATAAATAGCCTTTGCAATTAATATTCTTTGTGACTCTCCACCGGATAAATCTATGCCTTCATCATAAAGATTTCTAGATAAAATTGTATCATATCCACTCTTAAGAGATTTTATTTTTTCTTCTAAACCTACTAATCTAATAACATTATTAATTTTATTTATATCTAGATCATCGTTATCAATAATATTTTCTAATATTGTAAACGGAAACAAAACTAAATCCTGAAATACAGGAGAAATTGCTCTCCACAAACATTCTTTTCTTATATCTGTAATATTAACCCCATTTATATATATTTCTCCTTTTGTTGGTTTATATAATCCACATATTAATTTAACAAGTGTTGTTTTACCTGCACCATTAATCCCTAGCAATGCTATTTTATCCTCATTTTTAATTGTAAATGATACATCTTCCAATGCATAATCATCCTGTAGATAATATTTGTAATAAACATTTTTAAATTCAATATTAAATGTGGATAAATCAATATCTTGTCCAACAGAATCTTCCATATCAAAAAAATTACTAAAACTAATATAATCATCTACAGATAAACTACTTTTATATATATTGCCATAATTTATAACTAACTTGCTAATCATACTTATTAAAATTGTTACCGAGGCAATAGAAAAAGTAAAATCCGAAATAGGCATTCCTTTTACTACATCTAAAACTAAAAAAATGTACATTGAAACCTCTAATACAAAATTCAAAAAATAAACTAAAAAGTAAAAAATAAAACTAATTCTATGGTTATTATCCACCAAACCCATATAATTTTTTACAGATTTATTTCTTTCTTTTTTTATATAATTATAAACATCATATAATCTAACATCTTTAGCAAAACCTATATTTTGAGCAACCGAATTGCAATATATTATTCTCCTATTGTGTGGCGGTAATTTTTCTTTTAAATTTCTACTTCTTATTTTTTGTTTGTTTTTTTCTAAATAAATTTTTAATAATGATACAGCTATTACTATAAAAACAAAGTAAACGTTAATTTCAACAATAATTATTCCTGATATTAAAAAAGAAATTATATAACCTAAAACATCTATAAATTGCATAGTCAATCCAAACATTCCACTGTAAGTTTTTATACTTGCATTTGCTAATTCATACATATCTTGTATTTCAGGTCGTTCTAAGAATTCATAATCAATTTTAATAGTGGATTCATTAAATTGTTTTAATAATTTTGTATTAATCACTTCTATATCATAATTAATAGAATTTTTCAAAATACATTCTATTATACTTGTCATCATACAAAATATACTTAAAAAAAGTAACTCATATATGATTTCATCAATTGATAAATTATTTTCTATCCCATGCAAAAATCTTTTAAGAATAAGAGGAACTGTAAAAATCAACAATGAATTTATTATCATATTAATTATTTTTTTCAAAAAAAAGTATTTTTTTATAGTTCTTATTATTCTAATAGAAAATACAATATTTTTAAATATTTTAAAAATATTTATTTTTTTAATTTCTTTCAAATTGCAAACCTCTCATTCTGTTGACAAAAAAATAAATATCAATTATCCTTACTTCTTCGTAAAACATATCATATAAGTAAAAGTTTGATAATGACACTTTTGACCAATTATCATTAAAAAAATTTGAATATACTTCTTCGCAATTTTCTAATAATGACTTGCTATAGTTTTCTGGCTTCCCCAAAACTTGAATAGCAGCTATAACTAATGTGTTTATTTTTTCAGCATTTGTTATTGCAGTCATTCGCTTAATGTCAACTTCATAATCATCTATTTTGATTAATTTATCAGATAAAAATTTAATTTCCTTAAAAAACAATGACTTTAAGTCTATTTTTTTATTTAAATATCTTTTAATTTTTTTAATTTTTTTCGATTTATCGTGATTAACTTCTATTAGGCTTATTTTATTCTTATCAAATTTATAACACACAAATTTATTAATCATAATAATTTGATCAGAATAATCCAAAAATGCACTCATTGCTCCCGAACATATAATAATAGAAATCCCTAAATCAACCAATTGAGGAAGAAGATCAAAAAAAGGAACTACTGAATCATCATGGACAATCTCCTTCATTTTATGATCTTTAATTAAGAAATTTAACGCACTATAATCTTCTTCAATTAAAATCAATTTAGAATTTACCAATATTGCTTCAACTAAATTTGATGCTTGCGAAATACTACCACTAGCACATAACGTGTTAAAATTTCTAGAGTCAAATGCTTCATTATTCACAAAGAGAGATAAATCCATATTATTAATATATTTGCCGTCTTCAGAAGAAATTTTAATAGTTGATATGTTTGATATACAATATTCTCTTCCATCACCAAAAATATGATTATATATACCCATTTCTATTGCATTAAGTAAAGTTGATTTCCCAGAAAAAGCAGCACCTATTATAGATGTTATTCCTTTTTTTATTCCCATACCTATAATTGTATTATTATTAATTTTAATTGATAATTCATATTCTTTTGGTGACAAAAAAGGAATGGAATTAATATCTTTTAAATCACTACTTCCTAATCTTGGAAGAATACTTCCATTTGCAATAAAACAAACATATTCATTATCATCTAAAAATTTTCTTATTGCTAATTGTTTCTTATATATATCTAGTCTTTTAAAAAAATCTTCACTATCAATTTTTTTAAATGATTCTTTTACCAAGCTAATGATTTTTGTAACAAATTGTATAGTAGTCTTGGCGAAAATTTTGTTATTATTTAATGGAAATCTAATTTTAAAATAAAAATTTAATGATTTATCAATTTTATTATAAAAAAATGAATTTCTTTTGCTTATTGTTTGATCATAGTTTTGTATAACTATAATCCCATATGTTGATTTAACATTAAAACCATGAGCATCCTCATTGAATTTTTGAATTTTACTTGACAAATCACGTAAAAAATAATCTTCCAAAAAAATATGATGTTCAACATCAATTTTTGGTAAAATACTCTCCGGTATAGAAAAATGAATTGTTATCATTTCTAATTTTTTTGTATTGCACATAAAGTAAAATTTCACAAATTCATTAAAATAATTTTTCCCCTTTTCTAAACAAAGCAAGTTTATGTTGTTCCATACTAATCCATCAAATTTTTTAATTATTTTTTTAAAATTATCCATTTAAACACCTAAGTCATTTTTTAAACTCATTTTAATATGTCCATCTTCAACATCTAATAATTCCATAATTTTACAAAAAACAATCTCTTTTAATTTTTTACTTTCCATATAACTCCAATCCAATTAAAAAAACTCTTGATTATGAAATCAAGAGTTTAAATAATTATTTTATATTATTATTGCAAAAATTAACCAAAAAAAATGGTAAACATATGCTTTATGCATATAAATGCTTCTATAACTTTATAAACTAAGTAATTATTTTCAACTCTTTTTTTCATAATGGTTACCACCTTTTCTATTAATTTTTTTAATTTTAAATTTAATTTAAGTCATTATAGCATAATACTTTTTATAATGCAAGCGTTTTATAATTAAATATTTCATAGGTATCTTCCACATCTAAATGCGACAAATAACAATTGAAAAAGTTTATAGAAATCAGTATGATTTAAGATGCTGCAAATAAACTAAGGAGATTTCTATGAAATAGCAAACTCGGGTTGTACCATATTTTCATGTATAAATCTAGATATTATCTCTAAATAAAAAAAACGAAAATTCGTTTTTTAAGAAAATTCGTTTTTTAAGAAAATTTATTTTCTAAGTTTTTTTCTTTATCCACCAAGATAGGCTTTTTTTATCGCATCGTTTTCTAAAAGGCTTTTTGCTTCTCCTTCTAAGACAATTCTACCAGTTTCAATAACATAAGCATAATCAGCAATTGACAATGCCATTTTAGCATTTTGTTCAACAAGTAAAACTGTAGTCCCCATTTGGTTTATCTCTTTTATAATTGTGAATATTTCATTCACAAGAATTGGAGATAAGCCCATTGAAGGTTCATCCATTAAAATTATTTGCGGCTTGATTATTAATGCCCGTGCAGTTGCCAACATTTGTTGTTCGCCACCGGATAAGGTTCCTGCTAACTGTTTGCGCCTTTCTTTTAAACGGGGAAATCTTTTATATATATCTTTTAGATTTTCTTTTATCACTTTTTTGTCTTTTAATGGATAAGCTCCCATTTCTAAGTTTTCTTCTACTGTCATAGTTGAGAACACTTGTCTTCCTTCAGGAATATGAGTCATTCCCAAGTCTATAATCGTATGGGCTTCTTTTGCCAATAAATCAACACCATCAAGAGTTATACTTCCACTATCTGCTTTCTTTAATCGTGAAATTGTTCGTAAAATAGTTGTTTTTCCTGCTCCATTAGCACCGATAAAGGCTACAATAGTTCCTTTTGCGACTTTTAAACTGACATCATGAATAGCATGAATCATTCCATAACTAACATTTAGTTTTTCAACAATCAATCCTTCCATCATTCCACCTCGCCACCAAGATAGGCAGTAATTACATCTTTGTTACTTTGAATTTCTTGCGGATTCCCAAAAGCAATAATTCTACCATAGTTTAAAACAACAATTCTCTCACAAATGCCCATCACTAATTTCATATCATGTTCTATTAACAAGATTGTGACTTGATACTTTTCTTTTATTAATTTGATTGTGCTCATTAACTCTTCTGTTTCTGTTGGATTCATTCCTGCCGCTGGTTCATCCAATAAAATGATTTGTGGGTTTGTAGCAATTGCTCTTGCTATTTCTAACTTTCGTTGTTTTCCATAAGGTAGGTTACAAGCATATTCCTCTTCTACATCATTTAAATTAAATACTTTTAGAATGTCCTTCGCTTTTTGATCAATTTCTTGTTCTTCTTGCCAGAATTTCGGTAGTCGAAGTGTAGCAGTAAGTGGAGAATATTTCATGCTGTTATTGAAGGCTACCTTAACATTATCCAAAACAGATAGTTTCTTAAACAAACGAATGTTTTGAAATGTTCTTGCTATGCCTTTGGTAACACGAAGGTGAGGCGACATCTTGGTTACTTTTTCTCCATTTAAATAAATATCACCAAAAGTAGGTTTATATACTCCTGTCAATAGATTAAAAGCGGTTGTTTTACCTGCGCCATTGGGGCCAATTAACCCCACCAGTTCTCCTTTTTTGATGGTAATGTTGAAATCCTCTACCGCTTTTAAACCTCCAAAATTGATACCTAAATTTTCCCCTCTTAAAACATATTCTTCTTGATTAATTGCTTTATTCATCAGAAGCACCTCCCCGTTTTAGGAAAGTTTTTATATTGTTCCCCATTTTTTTAAAAATCTTTTTCATGTTCGGACCAAAATATTTAAAGAAATCTTTAATTTTCAACAATAACTTCTTAATATTTTGTGGCAGATTCTTAATGTTCTGAGGGAACATCTTGAAAAATCTAACCATTTTTTTATACGTCGCATAAGCAGAAAATTCATATCTGCCTAACAATCCATTTGGTTTTGTTAGCATAATGATAATTAATAATGTTGAATAAATAATCAATCGATAATCTTGAAGGAATCGCAATACTTCTGGTAATAATAGCAAAACAATAGTCGCTACAATAGAACCAGTAAATGAGCCTAATCCACCCAATACTACAATTACAAGGATTTCAATTGAATAATTGAATTCAAATTTTACAGGTTGTAAAACACCAATGTTTTGGGCAAATAAAACTCCCGCAATTCCTGCCAGTGCAGCTGAAAAAGTGAAGGTACCCACTTTATATTTTGTTACCGGTATACCACTTGCTTCTGCCGCAATTGCATCTTCACGAATTGATAAAATTGCTCTCCCATGCCGCGATTTCATAAACGTAAAAATAACCAAGACGATAATAATGACGATGACCGCATAGAGCATAATATTCCTATTTAATGGAATCCCTGTTAGTTTTCCCGATCCATCAAAGTTAAGCAGTTTAATAACGGTACTAATAATTTGACCAAAACTTAAAGTAATGATTGCTAGATAATCTCCACGCAACCTTAAAACTGGCATTCCTACTAAAAAGCCGATAATTCCAGCAGAAACAAAGCCGATTAAAATGGCAATGATAGTCGCCATGTTATCATCTGCTGCTGCTCCAGAATATTTCAAGAATAAACTTCCTGCATAAGCACCAACAGCCATAAAGCCTGCATGTCCAAGGACCATTTCGCCAAGGCAACCTGTTGATAAATTCAAAGAAACAGCAAGAATAATCGTATATAAAATAGAAATAAAGATAGATACAAATTGTCGATAATTCATTCCCAAGATTGTTTTAAAGATATCCTTTGAAAAAGAAGCTCCAAAAACAACATATATCAATGCAAGTAATAATATCAATGAGATAAGATTAACTAGCCAACGTTTTTTATTTAAATTAGGATTAACCGTAGAACGATAGATAACTTTCTTTTCCATCATTACACCTTCTCCCCAACGTTTTTGCCTAGAATTCCTGTTGGTTTAAACAATAAAATCAAGATTAGCGTTCCAAACAAAATAATATCAGAATATTCAGGTGCTATTCCCACCATATAAGGTAGTACCTCGATAATCCCTATTAAAAATCCACCAAGCATTGCTCCTGGTATAATGCCTATTCCACCAACAACCGCAGCAACAAAAGCATATAAACCTAATTTCCCACCCAAGGTAGGTGTTAAATATCCTGAATATGAGTAATACATGATGGCTGCTATCCCGGCTAATAAAGTACCTATCGCAAATGTAATAGTAATTGTTTTATTATTATTGATACCCATCAAACGAGCAGCATCTGGATTTTCACTAACCGCTCTCATCGCTTTTCCCGTTCTCGTTTTATTTACAAAAATCGCTAGTAATATCATTGATATAATCGAAACACTAATAGTAATAATGGCAATATTATTAATTACGATATCTCCAATATGATAAACCTGTAATTCTATGAGTTCACGAGCAATTTTTGGATTGCTGGTGAATATTTTTTGTGATATGTTTTGTAATAAAAGGCTGACCGCAATCGCCGTGATTAGAGCTGTAATACGTGGTGAATTTCTTAAAGGTTTATACGCAATTTTTTCTGTAACGACACCCAGCAACACAGCAAAAATTAACGATAAAATTAACGATAGCCATATTGGTAGTCCAAATAAAATAATCCCAGAATAAATTATGAAACAAGCTACCATGATAAAATCGCCGTGAGCAAAGTTAATTAATTTTATAATTCCGTATACCATTGTATAACCAAGTGCTACCAAAGCATATATACTGCCTTTTTGGATACCATTTATTAGTTGATTAATGATATTACTCATTGTTCCCTCCTCATAACATTAGGAATCACCAAAAGTGATTCCTAATTCATCATCTGATTATTTGCTTTCTTTAAAGGTAACTACACCATTAACATATTCACAAATAACAATCTTCTTAACAGGGTTTCCTGTTTCATTATAAGTAAATTCACCCGTAACACCAGAATAAGTTACTGTTGTAAGAGCTTGAACTACTGCTGATTTATCTGTGGTGCCTGCTTTTTCAATAGCAGCCTTCGCAATATAAGCAGCATCATATCCTAGGGCAGAAAATGCGTTTGGACTTTCACCATATCTTGCTTTATATGCTGCGACAAACGCTTTGGCATTTTCATCATCAGCAGCATAGTGATTAGAGAAGTAAGAATTATTTAATGGTGTAACATCACCTTTCCCATCTTCACCAGCTAGGATTGTTGAGGCGCCATCCCAACCATCAGCACCTAATAGTGGTAATGTATATCCAGCAGCCCTAACATCCTTTGTAAGAGTTGCAATGCTACCTGCATAGATAGGGATAAATACAGCTTGAGCTTCACTATTTTTAATCTTTGTTGCCAATGCTTTATAATCTGCAGAATCAGCGACAACTCCACCATCATAGAATAATATTGTTAATCCTCTGGCTTCGGCTTGATTCTTAAATGCCGCAGCAACACCTTTGGAATAATCATCGCTATTGTCATAAGCAACTGCAACTTTAGTAACTTTCAAAGTATCAGCCGCAAAATTTGCCATTGACACCCCTTGATCAGGGTCTAAAAAACAAACTCTAAAAACAAAACTTCTATTTAAAGTAATACCTGCAGCTGTTGCAGATGGAGTCAGCATTGGTAATCCATCTTTTTGTGCTTCTGCAGCAATTACTTCTGTATTTCCTGAGGTAATCTCACCAATTAGAAAATCGATTGAATCAACTAATTTATTATAGGCATTTAATGCTTTTTGAGCATCACCTTCATCATCCTCAGCATGAAGAACTACTTGTTTCCCAAGAATTCCTCCTGCTTTATTGATTTCTTCTATTGCTAACGCTACTCCTTTACGAGCAGGTTCACCATATTGACTTAAAGCTCCTGTAAAAGGACCTAACATTCCAAAGTCAACAGTTTCTTTTCCATCTTTATTGCCACAAGCAGTAAATACAAACGCAGCAACTAACAACACTAAAAAACTAAATAATTTTTTCATAAATTCTCTCCTTTTCTGTAATATAAGTATGCTAGAGAAAAATAAAAAGCCTTATCTGTATAAGAGACAAAGGCTTGAAGCTTCTGCGGTACCACTCTTTTTATTATTCATCTTGAATAATCGGCTCAGGGACAGTGCAAACACACTATCGGTATTTTAACGCTTACCAAACGTCCCATCTTAATAGAAATCTTTTCCTTTCAGACGGCTGCTAACAGAATGATTTTCACAAACACTTAGTTGTTATCTTACACCAAACGATAACTCTCTAGAAACTAATTCATTAGCTACTTGTTTCTGCTCATTGCATTTACTTATATTATTGTAAACATTATATCAAAAAAAATTAGTTGTCTACATGTAAACGTTTTATATTCAAATTTATTTTATGCTTTCAATATATAAAACGTTTTCATTATGAAAAACAAAAAAATAGTATTTCTACTATTTTTCTAAATTACTAAATATCCCGTATTTTTCTTTAATTCGAGAAAACTTTTTTAAGAGAGGATTTCCCAATAAGACTAAAAAAATGGCATTAGATATCATATAGGTTAGGGTAATAGGAAAACTACTGGCAACAATTGCAAGATAACGAGGAAAATTAAAACCATTATCAATCATAAACATCGTTTGAACATCAAGAATGAGAGAATAGATAAGTCCAGCCAAGACACCAAAAATGCTCAGAAAGACGATGTTTTTCATTATAAATGTTCGACGAAGCATCCCTGCTATAAAACCAACAAATCCCCATCCAAACATTTGAAATGGAGTCCATGGTCCTTGACCAAAATAAATATTGGATAATAATGCCGTCAATGCTCCTACTAAAAAGCCAATTTCCTTCCCAAAAGCAATCGCAACAATGATGATAATAGCTGCTACCGGCTTGAAACTAGGTGCCCAAGCAAAAATAATTCTTGAAGCAACAGCAATCGCAGTCAATACAGCAACTAACACAATTTCTCTTGCTTGAGGAAATCGATTCTCAAAGGCAAGAAAAAAAGGAAGCAAACTACATAAAGCTATTGATAAATAAATGAAATCATACTGCTGATCTTCAAAGACAAACACACCAATTAACACTAAAGCCGGCACAATAACAAAAGCAATCAAATAAATAAGATATTTTTTCATAAAACTTGATTCCTTCTAATGATATCGATAGCATCATCAACAGTAATAACATTGTTATACCTATCTCTTGTAATACGATTAGCTGCAGTGGTATAAAAACTATTATTCAAAAAGAACTCATTTCTTGTTGCTTTATTGATGATACTATTATCAAACAGCAATGCACACTCATCACAAACCATTGCTGAAAACTCGATATCATGGGTAACAAGAACAATTGTAATCCCTTTTCTCTGCAAATTTTTAATAATTTCAGTTAGATGAATTTTAAATATTCCATCAAGACCTTTTGTCGGCTCATCCAAAAGAATAATTTTTGGCTTTAATAAGAGAATTTTTGCTAATGCTAGCTTTTGTTTTTCTCCACCACTTAAATCAAAAGGATGTTTATCATACAATTCTTTTAATTTTAAATCGCTGATGATTTCATTTAATCGTATAGAAAATTCTTCTGAAGGGATACTTCCTTTCATTTCTAGAAGCTCTTCTTTTACTGTATCAAAAACAAACAAATCATCGGGATTTTGAGGTAGTAGAACTAAATTATTGTCATATAATTCATTGTTTTTATACTTATTGATATCCTTGCCCTGAATGACAATTTTTCCTCGATATGGTTTTAAATTACCAGCTATTAAATGTAATAATGTTGATTTACCTGCACCATTACTACCGACAATCGCCAATACTTCTCCTTTGTTGATATCTAACGACAAATCGTCAAGGATATCTGGATCATTCTTACTATATCTAAAGGAAATGTTTTTTAGTGAAATAATTTTTTCAGAAGATAACAAAGGAGCTTTAGGTTCTAAGTTTTTTATTTTATTTGAAAAGTTGTTTTCAATAAATTGTTTTCCTTGTCTAACATTTAGCGGACATTCTCCATCACAATCTAGAGAATTATATAATTGTACAGAAGTTGGGAAGTTAGAGATTAACGGGAACTTATCACGATTGCTTTTGATTAGTTGACATGTATTGATGATCGTATCATGAGAAAAAATAAAACCAAAGCCCATCACGATAACTTTATCAGCCAAAGTTAAGGCATCTTCTAAATGATGCTCTACAAGAATAATCGTTGTTCCTAATTCTTGATTGATTTTATGTAATAATCGTAAAAAATTATCGCGAAAAATAGGATCTAATTGTGCTGTAGGCTCATCTAGTAATAATACCTTGGGCTCCATGACCATGATTGAGGCTAAGTTTAAAAGTTGTTTTTCACCACCTGATAAACTCGCAGTATCCCTTCGAAACAAATCTTCGATATTAAAGAAACTCGCCATTTCTGCTATCTTCTTCCTTATTTGTGCAGTAGGAGTCCCTAAGTTTTCCAAACCAAAAGCCAATTCATTCCAGACTTTGTCAGCAACAATTTGATTCGCTGGATTTTGAAAAACAAAACCGATTTCTTGTACTGATTTTTTCTTATCCATACCAATTAATGGTTTTCCTTCATAAAGAATTTCTCCCTCTAATTTACCAAAAGGGCGCAATTCGTTTTTCAACATCTTTAATAACGTTGTCTTACCACATCCGGTTTCTCCACATATGATGGTAAAGGATCCTTTTTCAATCGACAGATTAATATCTCTAATTGCAGGAAGTTTTTCATTGGGGTATGTGAATGTTAAATTTTCGATTTGAAAAAGTTCCATTTTAGGTTCTCCTTTACTTCAATAATCGTAGGAATCATCATTAATAAACCCAAAGCTAGATAAAGTAAAACATTAATCAAACTGAAGTTTAGTGGTGTCAAATTAGGATAATACTGATAATCCAAATATTTTAAAGCACTTCCAATAATGATGAATATCATCAATGATACCATGATGATTGTTAATAAGAAATCGCTAATTTTATATTTAAAAATAGAAAAATTTGTTTTCTCTTTTAATCCATAACCACGCGCATTCATCGAATCCGCCGTATCTAGTGAATTTTCTAGTGCCCAAGTTATCAACGAGGAAAAAACACGCAAATTTAATTTAACTCTGTTCAAGAATTTCTTTTTGTATAATCCTAAATTTTTTTGTGCTAAATTGATCGCTTTTCCCTTTTCAATAAAACGAGGGATAAAAGAAATTCCCATAGAAATGATTGTGGAAACATTAGGGAGTATTTTCCCAAACAAGTAAATGAACTTATCGCTTGTCATAATTTTATTGTAGCATTTAAACCAGGTTATCACTGCAGTTAACATCATTGACATCGTTGCTCCATACGCTAAACTTTCCTTGGTTATGTTTTTCTTCCCTATCGTAAACAAAATGGTTTCCCCTCGTGAAACAAAGAGTGGATTTGTTAATGTAAGGATAGCGAAGATGAGTAAGGTAAATAAAAGGTGCCTAAAAAACAATTTTTTTTCTTCAAGTATTAAATAGAATAGTAAAGAGCAAAAGAAAGATAATGCCATAACTAAAGGATTATTTGTATACATGGTATAAAATATCGAGCAAATAAAAAATGTAATAATCACAGATGGATGAAATTTTATCATTCTCCTCATTGACACTATCTCCTTTCTATAATAAAAAACATCTACCTAACGGTAGATATATTGTAATTACTTATCAACCGTCACTTCCCACCGAAATGAGTTTCTTCATCACTATTGGCAGGTCTCCTGGCTTGAGCGTCATCGCATACAATCTCGTCTTCCCAAAAATATGGTGACTTTATTCTTGATTTATGCTCTTCTCTTACAGTAGCGGGGGCTGCTATGGTTTTTCACCATATTCCCTATTAATGCATCAAATGCAACCGATAGCTATAAATTTTCTTGTACTCCTATTCTATCATACAAAAATGATTTTTACCATATAAATATTAAAAAACTGCTTTTTAAAAAGCAGTTTTTGGTCCATTAAATCCTCTTTTAATAAAATCAATACAGCTATTGTAATAAGATTTTATTTCATTCTCGCTGGCTTGATTAGCTAGATATTTTTGTAAACAGAAAAAACCAATCATTTTAATTATTTCAGCAAAGCTATTAACAGCCTTAGATTTTTGTTGTGTTTCAGGGAAATTAACAATTCCTACGGGATTCTGTTTTTCCATCATGTTGAGATGCATTTTGGATTTCTTAGAATCGTTGAATAATGTTGAAAAAACATTAATTCTAAATTGACGATTTTCTTCACTAGTCAATTTGTCAATTTCCTTAGAAAACTTCAACTTTAAAGCTTCATAAACGTCACCATTTTTTTCTTCTACGTATTTAGTAAATCTTTTTTGATCAATACCATACATATAGTTAATTAAGTAGATGAATAAATCATCAATATTTTCAAAATACTGATAAAAACTACCACGAGGGATTTCAGCATCTTTTACAATATTGGCAATAACAGCTTTTTCTAAAGGAACTCTAGAAAATTCTTTTTTTGCGGCACGCAAAATCCTTACCCTTTTTTCTTTAGGTAAGTTTGTAAATGTTCTTGTAGGCATTTTATTCCTCCTTTACAATAAATTAGATTGATACAAATATTTCTACTGTTTTATTTATATTATCACAATCCACTAAAATTGTCAATAATCTTTTTGTATTTATTTGTATTTATTTGTATTTTAAAATATTGTCATCTATACTTATTATTATACAACTTAACCTTAATTATTTCTTAAAAAAAGCGAATTGCTTCGCTTTTTAATATCCTGGTTTTCCTAATAATTCAAACATCTTCTTTTTATATGCTTCTACTCCTTCTTGATTGAAAGGATTGACTCCTAATAAGTACCCACTAATGCCACAAGCAAACATGAAGAAATAGAAAAGAAAACCGATGTCATACTGATCAATTTTATTGAAGTTGATAATTATATTGGGAACATCTCCTTCAACATGCGCTTGAATTGTTCCTTCCATCGCTTTTTTCGCAATATAATCCAGCGACTTACCAGCGATAAAATTAAGACCATCATAGTTATTGTTGTCACGATTTAAAACGATATTCTTTTCTGGATTTACTATATTGATAACCGTTTCAAACAGTTTTCTTTGACCATCTTGTACATATTGCCCAAGAGAATGTAAATCCGTGGAATAAACCGCACTTGCAGGAAATAACCCTTTATGGTCCTTTCCTTCACTTTCACCATATAATTGTTTCCACCACTCAGCAAAATATTTTAATTTAGGTTCATGAGATACAAGAAGTTCAATGTCCTTACCACTTTGATAAAGAATGTTTCTAATCGTTGCATATATCAATGCATCATTCTCCCAAAATAAAGTATTGCTATAAGTTTGGCGTGCATCCATTGCTCCTTTTAAAATCTCGTAGATATCATACCCTGCACAAGCAATTGGTAACAATCCAACCGCCGTTAGTACCGAATAACGACCACCAATATCTTTAGGAATAAAAAACTCTTTGTAACCACTTGTTTTGGCAATGCTATGTAAAACACTATTCTCCTCTGATGTAGTAACAAAAATTCGTTTATTCGCTTCATTGCCATATTTTTCTTCTAGCAATTCCTTTGCCAAACGAAAAGCAATCGCAGGTTCCGTTGTTGTCCCCGACTTAGAAACAACATTAATTGAAAAGTCGCGATGTCTTAGATATTCTAATAATTCAACAGTATAGGTAGAAGAAAGCGTATGACCAGCAAAAATGATTTCTAACCCCTTCTTCGTAGGATAATAATCCTCCAACATAGAGATAACTGCTCTTGCACCTAGATAAGAGCCACCAATACCAATAACCAATAAGCACTCGCTTTGCTCTTTAATGATTTCTGCCGTTTCACGAATATCTTCAATCTCTCCAGGACTAATTAAAACTGGCCAGTCAACCCAACCAACATAATCGTTTCCTGCCCCTGTTTTAGTCACTAATTTATTTAACGCCAATAAAGCATCTTCTTGATATTCATTAATTTTTTCTTTGCTGACAAATTTCAACACATTTGTATAATCAACTTTTAAAACACTCATATTATTTATTTCCCCTAAATTGTTCCGATATAAATTTTGGCATTGCTTTTTCTAATGAGGCAAAGCCAATTGTATATTTAGGAATTTCTCCTTTCACTCCACGTGATTTGTTCAATGCTTTGTAGCTTAGTCGTAGTCTTTTTCCTTCTTCATCAACATCTAAAACTTTAAGTTTCACTTGCTGACCAACAGTTACATAATCTTTAATACTTCTTACAAAATTATCAGAAAATTCGGATATATGTATTAATCCATCGTAATTATCAACAGTAACAAAAGCACCATAACCTAAAATATTCGTTACTTTACCGTAAACAATTTCTCCTTTTTTAATCATTTTGCTCACCTATTATCCTAGTTGTATTATAGCATAAAAGGTTTTCTTTGTTAAGTCATTTTTTTTCAAAGCGAAGACGATAGCTACACTTTTTGCAAAGTTCTTCAACAATTTTTCTATTTTCAAATCCCTTTTTCATTTCTAAAAAACGAGGTTTAGCAAGAATCACGGTTAAGTTTTCTTCAAATAAATTGCCTAGTTTGATAATCCCTTCCGCATCTAAACAGCACGGAACGACATCACCATTTGCAAGAATTGCAATTTGATCCCTTGTTCCCAAACAAGTTCCTATATCAGAAACAAATGGCAAACTTAAATTAGGCCAAGAAAATTCCTCATCACAAGAAAGATAAACTTGTTCCATGATACTTTTTCTGCTAATTATTATTTTTTGGTTCAACTTATTTTCCAAGTAATGCAAAATGGTTTCATTTAATTTTTTATTTTTAGTCCAGAGTCTTAACGAGACAAAGAAACTTCTTTTTTTTGAAACATCATTGATAAAGTCATAAACAGAATCTAAATATATCTCTTTTTCTTTATCGTTTAAACACACCATAGAATGAAGCGATATATTAATCTGGTGAATTGCTTTACTTGCAAATAAGGTTTCCTTTACTTTATTTATCATGACTCCATTGGTTGTTATATTTACTTTCATTTTGTTTGCTTCCGCAATAGATAAAATCTCCATAAACTGAGGATGAATTAAGGGTTCCCCCTTTACATGGAGATAAATATAATCGCTATATTCTTTTACTTGTTTTATAATTTCACCAAACTTCTCTGCCGTCATCATCGTTTGCGGTCTACTTGTTGGTGAGCAAAACGGGCATTTTAAATTACAAACATTGGAAATCTCGATATAAACTTTCTTGAAAAGCTTTTTCATATTTATTTTTTAAGTGGTGTTTTTGTTGTGGGAGCTAAAATATAAACAGCACTAAGCATTGCTCCCAGCATACATAATTGAGCAGTGCTCAAATTCCATGTAACAAAAATCAAAATTGTACCTGCTACAAGAGCAATAACACCAACAACAATTTTTATTTTCATTTTTTTTGCTACATATTCTCCACTCGTGTATTCTCTAACAAGGGCAGCTAATGGTATCAGGAAAGTAAACATATAAAAAGAAACTAGATATCTGAAAATCCAGGTTTGAATTAATTCTTCTTCCGGTAATATATTTCCCGAAGAATCCTTTGTCTTAAATATTAAAAATGCAGCTAATAAAATAACCACACAAATGATCAAACATACATTATAAAATGTTTTCCCGAATTTAACTTTATCCATATTCTTTTTTCCGTTTCCTACTTATTCAGTAATGTTTTCTACACCGATGATACCAGGCACTTCTTCTAATAAAAATGCTTCTATACCATCTTTAAGTGTATTATCAAGACTAGAACATCCAACACAGGCACCTAACATTCTCACATATACAATTCCTTCTTCAATCCTGACAAATTCAACATCCCCACCATCACGTTGTAAATAAGGGCGAATCTTATCGAGAATTGTTTTTACTTTGTTTTCTATTTCTACTTTATTCATAACCATTTCCCTTTCTAAATCTATTATATATTATACCCATTTTACATAAAAATGTAAAGTGATATACAAATTAAACAAAACAAAAAGGGCTTTCGCCCTAAAGTCTTTTCAATTCTCTTCCCTTTACAATTAAAACAACCGCTTCTGCCGCTACTCCTTCGCTACGACCAATATAACCTAGTTTTTCACCTCTTGTTGCTTTAATATTAACTTGTGAATCTTCAATATCCAATAATGCACTAATATTTTTCTTCATATCCGATAGATATGGACGCAACAACGGTTCTTCAATGAAAACTGTAGCATCAATATTAACCAAGGAATAATGGTGCTGGTGCAACATTTTTTTAACTTCACCAATAAAGTAACTAGATTGCTTGTCTTTATATTGTGGGTCTTTATCCGAAAAATGTGTTCCTAAATCTCCCAATCCTAAGGCTCCGATTATCGCTTCCGCAATCGCATGTAATAAACAATCTGCATCAGAGTGTCCTAGCAAGCCCTTTGAATAAGGGATTTCAACACCCCCTAAAATCAGTTTTCGATTGTTTTCCAAACGATGGATATCATAAGAATGCCCTATTTTATACTTCATTTTTTTTCACCTAAGATTTTGGTAATATACTCGATATCTTCAATTGTAGTTATTTTCAGATTATAAGGACTCCCCGATATAATTGTGGGAGTTATCCCAAAATATCTTTCTAAGAGACTTAAATCATCATAAGCAACAAAATTTTCTTTCGTCGCTTTTATAATTGCCTCAATCATATTATCACGATAAACCCCTTGTGGTGTCTGGACAAGATATAATTTCTGGCGATCTAAAGTTGTCAATTTTCCTTTTTCCATTTCTTTAATGGTATCTTGCGCCTTATATCCTAAACAACAAGGATTACCCTTTATTAGTTCTTGATAGATAGCATGGATATCCGTCCTTCTTATCATCGGTCGGGCTCCATCATGAATTAAAACCAAATTGCTCGTCGCCGCAAGCAACCCTTGATAAACACTATCCTGTCTAGTTGCTCCACCAACCACCAATTTCAATTTTGTTTGAGGAATATCATAGGTATACCTCTCAACTATTTCCCTTTCACCTTCTCGATAAACAAGAATGATTTTATCACATTGTGACACTTTTAAAAATTCATCTAGTGAATAGCGAAAAACAGGTTTTCCATTAATAGTATGAAAATTTTTATTGTACGAAAGTTGTAATCGAGAACTATTACCCGCGATTAAAATGATTGCTTCAAATTTTTCGCTTGTCATATAAAAACTCGTTATTGATATCTACACGATATTTATCGAATTGATAATTGGGACGTTCTTCCCGTTTTTCTCGATAAATACTGAAAGGTCTACCATAATCAGGATTTGTTGCATAGGATAATGCTTCATAACCAGCAACAATAAATCGCTCTGGACTTGGATTAAGGATGCTTTCACTCTTTACAATTCCCAATGCATTGGTCATCTGATATTTATTTCCATTAAAAACAATCTGCATACTCAACAAATCAGAGACATTGCTATTAATTTCACTAACAATTCTTTCATAATCTGCAGTTCCTGTAAACAGTAAACAATAATCAACATTAGATAGTTTATATACACGAGTCTGATTCAATCTCGTTGATGTTAACTGAGCAAAGTAGCGATCAGTTAATACATTAGCGACATCTTTACCCAATTTTTCAGCGTAACCAGCAATCTTTTTTAATGTCATAAACACCAAAACAAAATTGCGTTTACTATCTTGATTGAGTTTAATTTCATTTTCTAAAGCTTCCCTTGGCAAGTATTTCATTTGTCGCGGTATAAATTTTGCCCAATGAATGATGTTATAGACATATATTCCTTCAAAGGTTCTCGTTTCTTCGAACCACTCAATTCCATTCACTGTCTTTAAACGATAATAATACTTGTTGCTTCCTTCTTTTTGAGTTAACATTCGTTTATAACTAGCAACATCTTCCTCAACAATATAATTCAACAAGTTTTCTCCCGTAATAACATCCTCATTGATACCGATGGTTTTTTTCATTGCCTCAGTAAGAATATAATGATTATTTGCACTATCAAAATAGGCCAACGGTTCATTTAACGAATCAAAGAAATTAAACATATGAGAAGCATATTCTTTTACAACAGTATCTTTATACAATTGGCTTGGTGTTAACTTTTGATTATATAGTAAATATCCTCGTAGTTTTCCATTCTCAGTAATCATTGATTTTACTACTTCTTCTTTTACCGAAGCAAAATCGCTAAATACGATTTCAATATTGAATGTCTTTTCACCAAACTCTCGCAAATGGTTCATAAACTTCTTATATGACATTTTTTCTCCATCGCAAATAATGTTCTTTACAAGACGATGCCATCTTTTCTTGTTTTGATAATCTTTAGGTAAGATATCATAAAACTGATCCGTAAACATCAATAGTTTCGATCTTTTATCAAAATAAGCATAGATGTTGCTTTCAATATTGGATGGCGTAAGTTGATAAAATTTCATTTTGTTTTTATATTTTAATGCTCTTATTAAAATAATAACATATAATAATAAACACGCAAAAATTAGTTCAGCCACTGTCCAAACGATCAAATTAATTCCTAACAATGTTATGATTAATTCTCTGGTCAAATATTTTGTGAAAAAGAATAGACCTATCGATAGTAAAATTATCAATGTCTCAATGATTGGGACTTTTTTAAAAATCACAATCGTCGATATATATAATAGACCTAAAATTGTAAATCCTAAAATAGCAATATCATTTTGCTTTTGGATAATAAAATTTATGATATTTTCTAACATGGTTTTCCCTCCAATCCAACGATCAAAGCCGCTGTTTTTTTGTTTGTCGCTAAAGGAATTTCATAAACATCACATAGCCGCAACAAAGCAGAGACATCTGGCTCATGTGGTTGGGCTGTCAATGGATCGCGGAAGAAAAAAACAAGATCGACTTCCCCTTTGGCAATCCGTGCCCCTATTTCTTGATCACCACCAAGCGGCCCTGATTTGTGACAATGTATTTTTAAATTAGTATGTTCCATGATTAGTTTTCCTGTTGTTCCCGTTGCATATAGAGTATGACGGCTTAAATATTCCTCGTTTGCTTTTGCGAAAGCGAGCATATCCGGTTTTTTCTTATCATGGGCAATTAAAGCTATTCTCATAAGTTTCCTCTTCCTTTTATATTATTATACCATGTTTTTCTAATAAAACAAATGTTGTTTATGGAAATAACTATATTTTCTTTGAAAAAAAAAGATTTAAGGTTTCCCTTAAATCTATCATCACTTGATTGCCAAATACTGATCAAGTATTTCCCGCAACCTTTCGTTTGTCAATTCTAAATTAATAACTCCAGAAATGGTAACTGATACATTCCCTGTTTCTTCAGAAACAACAATGGTTAATGCATCATATTTTTCACTGATTCCAATAGCTGCACGATGACGAGTTCCAAAAGATTTCGGGATATCGTATTTATCTGTAGAGGGGAAATATGCTCCAGCACACATAATCCTGTTTTTGCGGATAATGATTGCCCCATCATGGCAAGCAGTTCCCGGAGTAAATATAGTTGTTAAGAGTTCTTGAGTAATCACACCATTAATTGGAATTGCTTTTTCAATAAAAGTATTTAAACTATCTTCTCTTTCAAAGGTTATCAATGCTCCAATATGACGTTTAGATAAATAATCTACCGTTTGACTGATAGTATTAATAATAATTTGTTTTTCTTGAGCAGATGAAAATGCATTATCTACTTTTGACTTCACAAAAACTTCTTCCCATATATTTCTAATTTCTTGACCATAAATAATAATAAAGACTCCAATCATCCAAAAAGCGAAAACTTTAATGATTGCCTTAATCATTTTTAAATCAAATAAAATCGTTAACAAGTAAATCAATAATAAAATTAAAAGGGCAAGAAGAAATTTTTTTGGTTTTATTCGTTTTTTAATTAAAAAATATAAGGCTATTAATACACCCACTACTAACAATAAATCGGTTACCGCTCTAACAATCCCCAAAAGACTAAATTTGTCAGTATATTCTGATAAAATATCAATAAAATTATCAAACATCTTTTTCACCTTCTCCGCTTAACATCAAATCTATTTGATTTTTTCTTTCCTGATCTAATTCTTGTTTACTCATAAGATATCGAATCATCTTTTCATCTTTTTCCTCAATTGCATAATCAATAGGTAAGCAATTAACCTCATCCAACATATTAACATCAGCCCCATGCTCTACTAAATACTTAACTATTTCAATATTACCATTTAAAGCTGCTAAATGAAGCGGAGTCTGTTCTTGAGATGCACCAACATTCAAATCACACCCGCTATTTACCAAACTCCTGATAAATTTTAGTTTCCCTTCATTAACCGCTTTATGTAGCGGAGTATCGCCATACTCATTGGCAATATTCATATTTACTCCTGCTTTAATAAATAAATTGAATAGTTTAATATCGTTTAGTTTCAAAGCAACATGAAGTAAGGTTTGACCCAAGTACCCCTGTGTACTGACATCAATATTTTCTTCTTTTAATTTGGCTAAGGTACTTTTAATATAAAAATACCGATGAGGATCTTGTTTAACCGTATCAACAAATTCCTTGAATTTCTTTTTATCACCGCGTTTAATCATTACTAATAGCCTCAACAATTTTTTTTGCCGTATAATCCAACCCTTTAATCAAGGTGGTTTTTTCAATAACTACTATTTTCCAACCATTTTCAACATTCGCATAATATTTATCACGATAAATATTCATGATTTCTATTCGATTAATCTCATCAAATAAAATGAGAACGCCATATAAAATATCATCCTTTTCTAAGATTAAATTTACATTATCGTTGTTTACATAAACCTGATAACCATAGTTTTTTATTTCTTGTGCTAGTAATTCTTTGCTAGTATCGCTGAAGTTTTCTGAAAAAATTTGGTCATATCCATCTAAAATATCTTTTAGACCAGCAGCAAATTTAAAATCCTGCTCTTCTTGTAAAATTTTGTTTTTGTCATAAATAATAACCTTTTTCTTGCACAACAATAAATTATCTAACATATTATCATAAATATAATCAATATCAACCATATAGTAATCTTCATAATCGATGATGTTGTAGTCCGCATCGATAAGATATCCATTGGCAAGATCACAAATATTAATGTTGTTTTTGAAAAAATGATTGATTTGTATGAAATTGTAGTTCTTCTTATTAAGCATTTTAGATATTTCTTGATAAGTAGATTGTTGTTTCCCCAAATTCTTAATAAAGTAATTAATCTTTACGTTTTCATCGTTTCCCAACAATTCTAAAATATAGTCGTTTATGTTTTTCTCAATAATCATAAGGCCCATATTCGCCGAATAGGTGTTAGGGAAAAGACCTCTTTGCCCTTTCATAAAATGAATTAATCCCTTTGGCGTTAAAGAATAACGATAATCAAGATAAAACTTTTGTGTGTTTTTAATAATAGAAATCAAATTATTGGAAATAGATTCGTGTAATTGATACTCTCCAGAGATAATAAGCTGCGCTTTTGTTTGTGATAAAAACTGAAGATTAGAACTTGGAATATGAGCATCATCAACAATAATCAAATCGAAATCATCTACGTTAATATATTTTTCGATTAATTTGGTACTGCCAAGAAAGATATGCTTTACCCCTTTTGTTCGGCGAATGTAATTTTGATAATCTAAATGCTTTAAGCCACTTAAATTCACACGATGAAAACTAAATTTTCGGATATCGTTTAAAACATTTTTACTTTCTTGTGCGATAATACTTGTTTCAAGTTGATTAATTTCTTGTAAATAAACGTTAATATCACGAATTTCTGACAAAATTTGGTGATTAGTCAAATATCTATTATTTAATTCATTTAAATAAATAGAGCAAAAATCAGCTACAATTTTATCTTTTCTTTTCGTTGTAATAATATATTTAATCAATTTCCCCAGTTTATATTTATTTAAAACACCAAGGCCTTCTGTTATTGTTAAATAATTGAGTAATTCATCTTTTGAGTTTAATAGTTTAGTGGTATACTCTAGTGTTTCTTCAAAATCATTGTAATAGTAACGAGAAATTCCATCCTTAAAAATCTTACAATACATTTTAAATGTTTCGATTAAAGCATTACCAATCTCTTTACATGTAGTAATATGTGTTATAAGTAAAGCATGTCGTTTTGGATGAAAACTATTTACAAAAAAGCTAAGGTTTTTGAAACAATCCACGTAAGCTTCGAAATTTTGCATTATTTTAGAAATTGATGAAACAACTGTTTTCTCATTGTTGTATAAAACTCCAAAAAGTCTTTTATACTTTTCATTATCTTTTAAATCATCAATTTTTTTGTTTTTCTCACGCAACATATCGCGAATATCCAAGTATGTTTCCGCTTTAATATAATCTTGCTCACTGGCTCTAATAACCGATAACATACGATCATTTGAAGAATATAAATCCTGGATGTACTTGAAGATATTATCGAGATTAAGTATTTTTTCGTAAGTATTATTCCCTTGTATCATCAAATCATATTTTGATAAATCTTCTATTAAATCGAATAATTCCAAATATGCTTTCTTATACATTAATAATGTTTTTAAAACTTTATCGTACTCTTCTGTTGCCATGATCTCTTTGTCTGTCAAACGATAAAACATCTTGGTAATAATTCCCCGATATTCATAGCGAGTGATGTTAGAAAAATACTCTTTCAGTGTATCAAGTTCTCCTAACAAATCATTATTAGCGTCATATTTCACTTTCGTTAGATTGAAATATTGCTCTTTCAAGACTTTCAAACGATGAGAAGCGGCAATGTTTTGTTCCATTTCAAGAACAAAATCATCAATCTTAACTTTATTATACTTTTTACGTATGCTGTTTAACGCCTTATTCTTGGCTACATTCGAATCGATTTTCTTTATTTCTTTGATATTTTTCAAAATTATTAAGCTCTCTTTAATCGTTAATTTTGGATATTTTCCTCGGAAATTATTAACGATTGTTATAAGTTCATCGATTTCTACTGTAACTTTATTCAGCTTATTAGTAAATGAATCTTGTTGATTATTTACTACTATATTCACTAATTTACGATTAATTTTATGTGTACTAACATAATTAATAAATTTTATGATTTCTTCTAATCCTTCATCTATTGCCCAAAATTCCCAATCAGAAAAAGCAAAGATTTTTTCTAGAGTCTTTAAAAAGATTTCTTTTTGAATTGCCCCTTTGTTAATCTTAATTGTTACTTTTTTACGATTAGCATTTAAACTATCAATACTAGAAAAATCATTTTGTTTGAAATATTTCTGAAAAACCACCGCTATTTCATCTTCAATATTGATTGAATCTAGGTTAGTATAACGCTGATTACAATAATTGTTGATTTCTTGGATTTTATTAATTTCGTTTTTAAGATTTTTATATTCTATTTGAGCTTCTTTAAATCCTTTCAAGGATTCTTCTACCCAACTTTTTGGTACTAATGCAATATCTAAATTTTCTAAATGATATAAAACATTCTTCAACATCGCATAATTTTCGATCTTTTTTATCCCAAAATTGGTTTCAAAATAATTCTTCTCTTCCAAGAAAGTTCTAAAACACCGATTAATTTGATATATCAAGGTAATAATTTGATTAGGATATTTAACATTATTTAAAACTGGGATTTCTTTCCATATGCTTTCTTTAAAGTTATCCATTTTTAATAATGCACCTTGAATCTTTTCTAAACTCGTTTTAATCGTAAAGTATTCATGTTTATATAAATCTTCAAGTTTGTCGATTTCTATTTTTTCTGTTGATGGATCACGGAATTTCAACAGTTCATCAACTACTTCTAAATACTGAAAATTAGCTATCCTTCCATTCATCGCTGTTTCGTATTCATTTAATTTTTGATAACGCTCAAATAAATCATCCTTCAACTCTTTTGGTGAAGAATAATTGCGGGAAATAATATCTACAGTGTTAGTCAGCAAGTTTGTAAATGGTATTGACAAATCTGCAACATAATTTTCCATATTTATTTGTTTCATATAATCAAGAATATCCGTTAATGTTTCTATCATATCGGAAATAAACAAAACCCGTTTTCCTTGATTTACTGCATTAATCATTACGTCTTTCAAAACCGTTGTTTTCCCCGTACCAAGTCGCCCAACAATAGAAAAACTTTTCCCTAAAACAGCATTGATTAAAATTTCTCGTTGTGTTTTGTTGAGTGGCAAAGAATAATAGCAATCGGCTAAATCAGCTGAATATAATTTGTCCGATAACTTGTTTTCTATTTCCTTGTTTCTCTCCAATTTTGAAAAATCAATTAATACATCTTTCTTCCTGATATTTCCATAGGTTAGATAATTCTCCAAGCGAATGCTGAATCCTTCATTGTTGGCAAAACTCATACAGAATTGGTCAATTGCATAAACGCTGTCTAATTTGTTTCCCCATAAAATACTACTCTTTGTAACTTCAGTCAAGGTAGACAATAATAATGGATTTTCAATTGGCGAATTAACCAATTGAAAGTAGATGTTTTCAGAAACAACAAACAAATCAACAGGAATTAAAACAATCGGCATAAATACTTCTTTATTATCATTGTTTGTATATGTTAGAATTCCATAACTAATAATCAATTGCTTTAATTTATCTTTATCAACAATATTTTTAAAAAACAGATAGGGCATCTTATTGCTTAAATCTTTGTTTTGAATGTTCATTCGCCCAATACCCATATTTTGAATAGAAAAATCAACAATATCATTTATGTTAATCATTTCATAATTAAGCAGTTTTTCAAGAACTTGATAATCTAAATTGCCTAATTCAAGATAAGCGTCTGCACTAAATATACTTTTTAGATGTAAATTTTTAGATGATAGTCTTAAATTGGTAGCAGTATCTCTAGTCATATTCATTACCTCGTTATTATTATATCAAAAAAAACAAAAAAGTAATATAGTATTTTGAAATTAAGTTTTTCAGTTTTTTAATGAATATTTTCAATGAAAAAATATCGCAAATATTTTCATTTTTTTCTTCTTTTATTTTATCGTCTTTCATAGTATAATTAGATAACCATTTTTTTTAGAAAGGATTTTTGTTATGAACACTTTAGATAGGGTTTTCTATGATGACCACATTATTGAAAAACTAAATAATGACATTCGAAATTTTTTTCCCCATTTATTTTTGATTGATAAAGAGAAAATGCACATGACCTTTACTGGTGTATCTCGTTTAGTTTTACTGGATCGTTATTCTCAAAAAGATATCAATCATAGTACAATAGGAATTGGTGATGTTGTTATTTGCATCATAAAGGATGATCCGAAATTTCCAACTAGAGGAATTGGTTATATTCGCGAAATCGATTTTGAATCTGGTTGTTTGTATATAGAGGTTGAACAAGAATATGCAGCAATGTGCCTCGATATCGATGAAAAAGGAATCATTAAACGTCACCTAAACGAAGTAGATAAACCTCTGGAGTTATTCTTTGAACAAATTTGTCATCGAGTAGCAAATAACTTAGGTCAAGGGGAAAAACTAGAAGTCGTAACCGACTTTTATCATGAGCTTTCGGAATTAAATCTTGTTCCTGCAGGAAGGGTTTTGTTTGGTGCTGGTTCAAATAGTGCCGTTACCTATTTCAATTGTTTTGTTATGCCTTTTATTCATGACTCACGAGGCGGAATTAGTATTCACCGCCAACAAGTTATGGAAATCATGTCTCGTGGTGGGGGAGTTGGTACGAACGGTTCAACATTGAGACCTAAAAATTCGCTGGCAAAAGGAGTGAATGGTAAATCAAGTGGTGCTGTAAGTTGGTTACATGATTTATCTGAATTAACTCATCTAGTAGAACAAGGGGGCTCTCGACGAGGAGCTCAAATGATTATGCTGGCAGATTGGCATCCAGATATTATCGAATTCATCATTAGTAAAATGCAAAATCCTAAAATCTTGCAATTTTTACTCAACAATCTTACCGATGAAGATATTATCCGCGAAGCAAAGAACAAACTTAAATTTATTCCTCTTACCAATGAAGAAACAGAAATATATGAAGCTTTAATCGATATAGAAGGTACTCATCCTGGCACTGTAAGTAAAGCAACTTTAGAAAGAGCACGAGAAATCTTATCTGTTGGTGGTAAATATCAAGTAAATAATCCTGATTTTCTTTCTGGTGCCAACATCTCAGTAGCGATTACGAAAGAATTTATGTACGCCGTTGAGAATGACTTAGAATATCAATTAAAATTCCCTGATATTGATAACTATAATCCTGGCCAAAAAGAAGCCTATAATCAAAAATGGGCGGATGTTGGTGATGTCCGTGTATGGGAAAAAATGGGATATGGTGTTAAGGTATATAAAACCTTTAAAGCTAAAGAATTGTGGAATCTGATTAATATTTGCGCTACCTATTCAGCTGAACCGGGAATTTTCTTTATCGACAATGCTAATGACATGACCAACGCTAAAGCTTATGGTCAACAAGTGGTATGTACCAACCCTTGTGGAGAACAACCTCTTGCACCATATTCTGTTTGTAACTTAGCAGCAATCAATCTTGCAAATATGGCCGATCACAAAGCAAAAAATGTTAATTGGGAAAAATTAAAGAAGACAATTGATGTGGCAATAAGACTACAAGATAATGTTATTGATCGTACTACTTACTTTTTAGAAGAAAATAAAATCCAAGCTTTAGGAGAGCGAAGAATCGGTCTTGGCGTTATGGGATTACACGACTTAATTATCTACTGCGATTTACGCTATGGCAGTAAAAAAGCCAATCGCTTTGTTGATAAATTGTTTGAATTTGTAGCAACTAACGCCTACAATGCTTCTATTAATCTTGCCAAAGAAAAGGGAAGTTTCCCGTTCCTTGACCAATATGGCTCACGCGCAAAATTTATCGAGAGTGGCTATATGAAGAAAATGCCTACTCAAATAAGAGAAGACATTCTAAAATATGGTATTAGAAACTCACACTTATTGACAATTGCTCCAACGGGTTCTACAGGAACCATGGTTGGTGTGTCAACTGGTCTTGAACCATACTTCGCTTTTAAATATTACCGTAGTGGTCGTTTAGGTAAATTTATGGAAGTAAATGCTCCAATTGTTGATAATTATATTAAACTTCATCCTGAGTGTGATATCAATAATCTACCAGATATCTTTATTTCCGCAATGGAATTATCTGCGGAAGAACATGCTGATGTACAATGTGTCATTCAACGCTGGGTTGACTCTTCTATTTCCAAAACTGTTAATGCACCAAAAGGATATACAGTGGAAGATGTTGAAAAATTGTATATGCGCTTATATAAAGGAAAAGCAAAAGGTGGAACCGTTTATGTTGATGGTAGTCGTGACACTCAAGTCTTAACCTTGAAGAAAGAAGACACTCTTCCAAAACAAGTTGAACTTTCAGATTTGGGTATTGAAATTCAAGAAAATAAAGTGGAAAGAGGAAAGGATGAAATCAATCCTACCACCACGAAAGCTAATCGTAACATTGGTGTTGAAGTAGGAGATACTTGTCCAATTTGCCTTCAAGGAGTTGTTGAAGACATTGGTGGTTGTAATACCTGTACTAACTGCAATGCTCAACTAAAATGTGGTTTATAAAGATCTCAAATCGAGATCTTTTTTCTTTGAAAAACAACGGGAAAGTTTATCAAAATTATATGATTGATGTATAGGTAACCAACCAAAAAAATGGTCAATTTAACAACAAAGATTTTTTGAAGAGTGAAAAGGTTGTTGAAACGATATTCGTTGACTATTTTTATTGTGAATCGTATAATATTGATGGAAAAGAGGTAATCCACCATGGAAAAAGCTATCATCATTGGCGTTAATACTTTAAGTGAAGATTATGTTTTCCTTGATGAGATTGAAGAATTAAAGAACTTATGTTTGGCTTGTGATGTGGAGATTGTTGATGTTATAACGCAAAATCTAAATTATATAAATCCCTCAACTTATGTTGGTAAAGGAAAAATCGAAGAAATAAAAATAACTATTCAGAGTTTAGATATTGAGGCTTTAGTATTCAACGATGAATTAACTCCTTTACAAATCACCAATCTGCAAGAAGCATTGGAAATTACCATTTACGATCGCACCTTCATCATTCTAGAAATTTTCAAACGTCGGGCAAAAACGAAAGAAGCCATGATGCAAGTAGAAATAGCAACATTAAAATACAGTCTTCCTCGCCTTACGGGACTAAGAAAAGGTCTTTCGCGGCAAAGAGGTACCGGTGGTGGCTTTGCCCATGGAAGAGGAGCAGGTGAAACAAAACTAGAACTTGATCGCCGTATTACTACTGACCGAATCACTGCCTTAAAAAAAGAACTCGAAGAAGTTACTCTTTTACGAAAACAACAAAGAAAAACGCGTAAGACGAATAACATGCAAATAGTATGTTTAGTGGGCTATACCAATAGTGGTAAATCTAGTACCTTGAATGCACTTTTACATCGTTCAAAAGGGATAAAAAAAACAGTGTTCGAAAAAGATATGCTTTTTACAACACTGGAAACTTCAACAAGAGCTATCCAAACCGAAACGAATTTTCACTTTTTAGTAACAGATACCGTTGGATTTGTCAATAAATTGCCTCATCACCTGGTAGAAGCATTTAAATCTACCCTAGAAGAAATCAAAGAAGCAGATTTAATTATCCATATTGTCGATGCTACTAATCATAACTATAAATTACAAATTGAAACTACTGAACAAGTATTACAAAGTATTGGCGTTAAAAATATCCCTACTATTTATGCTTTCAATAAAATCGATTTGCTTGAAGATTATCTATACATTCAACCTCAATATGAAAAAGCAATTAGAATTAGTGCTATCACCGATAAAAATATTGATAAACTCATTGAAATGATTCAAACGGAGTTAGAACACGACTTTATAACAATTCAACTTCAAGTTCCTTATCACGAACAAAAAATTATTGAGTTTCTAAAAGGTTCTGGGTATACAAAAGCCATTGATTACCAAGAAAATCAGATTGAAGTTCTGGGGAAAATACCAAAACGCTTACTAAGTAAAGTTGAAAAATACTTATAAAAACACAAAACCCACTAGCAATTCCTAGTGGGTTTTATAAAACAACATTAAATTCTTCTTCTATCATCAATCTGAAAATGATTTGCTTATCTAAATAAGCAAAATCCATATGAACCAATTCATATTTATTATAATTAGTAAAACCGAAATCATTTAAATCTGTGTTAATATCAATGATATAACAATGATAGACTTCCTTTTTTTTGTTTGTAATTGTTACTATACCATATTTTTTAATTAGTTCTTCCGGTACTGTTAGTTTATATTTTCGATTACATTTTTCAATCATTTGATCAGCAAATGATCTTTTTTTCATTTTCAGTACAATTCCCTTTTTATCCTTGAGAAATACTTGCGTGCCATGTTTATAAACCAAATATATATACTCGTTTTTATCGGTTGTATAGATAATTTTCTTTCCCTTAAAACTGAATCCTTCACGATTTCCCTTCAAAAATAATCTAGTGGGAATAATAATGGTATATAGCAAAGAACTCCCCGCAAACATAATGTATATTCGTGGATGACAAAAAATTAAATAAACATAATTATCAAGGAAATACGCCAAAACGAATAATATCGTGAAAATCAATCCAATCGTTAAGTGGATGGCGCCTCTGATTTTTGGATTAATCGTCGTAATCATCCCATTTATAATAAAAAATAATAATCCCAGTCCCAAAACAGCACTAGCTGTTTCGCGTATATAAATCATATTCCATCATCCTATCATTTCATATATTGAAGAATAGCTTTTAAATATACCTCTACCCCGATTATAAAAACATCCTCATCGACGTTAAAGCGAGAATTGTGTAGGGGATAAATGCAATCTTTTTCTTCATTGCGAACCCCCAAACTCATCATTGCCCCTTTTGCTTTATCAACATAATAAGCGAAATCATCAACTCCCATAGAAACAGTGTCCAATTCTATGTAGTTATCTATTCCAATCGTATCAACAATCACCTGTTTTAACACTTCACAAACTTCTGGCGTATTAATTGTTGGAATAACTCCATCACGGTATTCTAGTTCATAATCCCCTCGGTGAAGATTTACTACATTTCTAACAATCTCTTCTATTTGTTTCTTAATTTTCTTTTTGATTTCTTTATTATAAGTTCTTACTGTTCCTTTTAAATAAGCATAGTCAGGAATAATATTGAATGCTTTTCCTGCTTCCATAACACAAATAGAAATCACTGCTTTTTGAGTCTGATCTAATTGTCTATTTTTCATGTTTTGAATCAATTGATATACTTCTACAGCCATTTGAATAGGATCAATTGATAGATGAGGATAAGCAGCGTGCCCTGATTTTCCTATTAATTTAATAGTAAAGTCATCACAACTGGCATTAAATTCACCAAATTTAATCCCGATTTTTCCTGCTGCTATCGATGGGTCAACATGAAAAGCAAGAAATACATCAACATCATCCATTAATTTATCTTGGCAAACCAATTCGCCACCGGATGTTGGTCCTTCTTCTGCTGCTTGAAAGATAAACTTTAATTGTCCTTTTAGTTCAACTTTTTCTTCTACCAAATATTTAATCAAGGTAAGAAGAATCGCACCATGAACATCGTGGCCACAAGCATGCATTCTTCCTTTAATCTTTGAGCGATATTCTATTTGATTATTTTCTTCGATTTCCAAGGCATCTACATCGGCACGAAAACCAATAGTAGGTTTTTTTGTTTTTTCTCCAAGGATAGCAACAATACTACTTTTCCCTATTCCTGTATAATACTTTACACCTAGTTTATCGAGTTCTCTGGAAATAAATTTTACTGTGTTATCAATTTCATATCCTATTTCAGGATACATATGTAGTTGTCTTCTTACCCAAACTGCATATTCTTGATATTTTTTTTGATTTTCCAACATTTACTTCTCCTTAATAGATTGAATTATAAATGATGTTTCCTTTGCTGATGGTCATATAGACATTTAAGTCTTTATCGATAACCGTTAAATCAGCATGCTTTCCTAAAGCGATAGAACCTTTTATATGGTCAATTCGTAAATTTCTTGCAGGATTAATGGTTGCTAAGTCTATAGCTTTCTCCAAATTTATTCCTAAAACATTTTTAATGTTCTTAATTGCTTGGTTCATTTTTAGTGTGCTTCCAGCTAATGTCCCATCAGCTAAACGCGCTTCTCTACCTTTAACCGTTACTTCTTGGCCACCTAAACTATAGGTACCATCTGGTAAATGTTTTGATTCAATGCCATCTGTTACCAAAACGATTTTATCTAATCCTTTAATTTTACATAACACTTTAATAGCTTCCGGACTAACATGCACTAAATCGGCAATCAATTCCGCGTAAATCGTATCAGCTAGCATCACACCGCCTACTGTACCTGCTTCACGATGATGAAGAGGTTTCATAGCGTTGTATGTGTGTGTCGCAGAAGTAACTCCATTCTTAGCCGCTTCTAATACTTCTAAAGCAGTAGCGTTTGTATGCCCGATACTGGCAACAATTCCTTGTGATAATAAATAATTACACAAATCTTTTCCATTTTCTTCGTACGCTAAGGTGACTTGTTTGATATTATTTCCACTCACCGCTTGATAGTGCATAAACTTTTCAACACTGCAAGGAACTATATATTGTTCTGGTTGAGCACCTTTAAACTTCGGCGAAATGAACGGTCCTTCAAGGTGAGTACCCAAGACAAATGCCCCATCCTTATTCTTTTTTTCGATGTATTCTTTGATGTTCTTCAAAGCTTTATCGATGTTCTCCTCGCTTTGTGTCATCGTTGTTGGCATATATGATGTCACGCCTTCCCGAGCAATCGTTTTGGAAATGTTTTTAATATCCTCCAAACTAGGATACATAGCATCTGAATGGTTCGCTCCATGAATGTGTTTATCAATAAAACCGGGAACAACAATAAGATCTTCTCTCAAAGTCATCAAATCTTTTGTTTCGTCAAAAGAAGCTATTTTGCCATTTTCAATAACCAAAGAACTCTTTACAATCCCTTTTCCCTCAATATAAATATTTGCATTTTTAAAACCTTTCATAAATCCCTCCAATTTTTATCGTTTAAAGTTCATTGACATCATTTCAGAGAAAGTAATTTCTTTTGTGATATTTTCTTTTATATCTTTAAATTCAAAGATTCCTTCACTAGCCCTACGACCAACAACAATTCTATTTCTAACGCCAATCAAGTCAGCATCTTTAAACTTTACTCCCGGACTCTCCTGGCGATCATCGAATAAGCAATCATATCCAGCTTTACTTAGTTTATCATAAACTTCCAAAGCAATGTTATAATTTGCTGTTTGTTCTTTATCTAAAGGTAAAATATGGACATCAAACGGACGAACTTCTCGTGGCCAAATTGCCTTTTCATCGCGATAATGTTGTTCTAGAATTGCCATTAATAAACGACTAATCCCCATACCATAACAGCCCATAATGATCGGTTTTGTGATTCCATCTTTATCGATAAAATTTGCTTTCATCGGCGATGAATATTTCGTGCCGAGTTTAAAAATATGCCCGGCTTCAATTCCCTTTGCATGCAAAATATGTCCTTTTCCATCAGGTGAAGGATCGCCAACTTGAAGGTTATAGAGTTCAAAATTACTGGCAAATTCACTCTCATCGCTGTAGACAATCGTATCTTCACCAATATCGCACAAAATCATGAACTCTTCACTAGAAGAACCACCAATATTTCCACTATCGGCACTGACAATACGATAATGTAATTCCATTCGATCGAGAATGTTCTGGTATGCTTTTCTAACTTTTAAATACCATTCATCTAAATCTTCTGGTGTTGCATGAAAAGTATACAAGTCTTTCATGATGAACTCACGACCGCGCATTAAGCCAAATCTTGGTCTGAATTCATCCCTGAATTTTGTTTGAATTTGATACAAAGCCAAAGGAAGCTTCTTGTAACTATTGATGAAATCACGAACAATACTCGTTACAACTTCTTCATGAGTTGGTCCCAAACAAAAATCTCGCTCATGTCGATCTTTAAGACGCATTAGCTCTTTACCATAAGCTTCCCAACGCCCACTCTCAACCCATAAATCTTTAGATTGCAACGCTGGCATTAATAATTCACTACAACCTATTTTATCTAATTCCTCACGAATAATATTTTCAATTTTTTTAATGATTTTATACCCCAAAGGCAAATAAGAATATACACCTGCTGTGCTTTGCTTTACATAACCACCTCGAAGCAAAATTTTGTGACTAACAACTTCAGCTTCTTTAGGCATATCCCTTAATGTGGGAACGAATAATAATGATTGTTTCATATGTTAACCTCTTATTCCTAATAATCTTAATATATCACCAAATGTTACCACGATCATTAATCCAAATAATAGCAGCATGGTAATGGTAATCAATGCTACCTCAACCTTTTGATTTGGTTTTTTCTTTGTAATTGCCTCATAAGCTAAAAAGAGAAGTCTTCCCCCATCAAGTGCAGGGATTGGCAACAAATTAAGTAGTCCTATATTAACGCTTAGTAACCCTGTCAAATTAAGAATCGGGGCTATTCCTTGAGAAGCCACATTTTTTGTTAGGCTAAAGATTCCAACAGGTCCGGATAAGTTTTGAATACCCACATCCCCACTAAACAATAAATCAAAGGTATCGATAATTGCCGTAAATGATGCTAGAGTTCTTTTTCCACTATAACTAAAACTCTTGATTAAAGAAAATTTATAGGTTGGAGAAATTCCCATCGCCACTTTAACTGCCGGAATTGCTTCACCAGAAGTAGTCGTTTGCTTTTCCAATAAAGTCTTACTGTATGGTTTGATTTTTATTTCCTTTTCCTTGCCTTCACGTATTACTTTTAAACGCAACCAATTTTCTTCTTCACCACTATAATTTTCAAAGACGTGGTAAACATCTCCCCAAGAAGTTACCGCTTGCCCCTCAATTTCAACAATTTGATCGCCAGCCAACAACTCAACATTATTTGCCAGATTGTTTTCTACTTTAGATACCAGCAATACGACTACTTTATTAGTAATGGTATAATCTCCAACAAATCCACCATTATATACATATACAGCCGGTGTTAAGGTTGTTGTTTTTTCCGCATTATCACGAAGATAGGTTACTTTTATCAATGATAATTCACCTAAAGCTTGGTAATCATCCATAAACTGAGAAATATCTTCCCAGACTTTAACTTCCTGAACAATGGTACTACTTTCAAGTTTGATGATTTCATCTCCATCTCGCAACCCAGCAATATATGCTGGTGTTTCTTCAGTCAAATTATCCACTACAGAAGAATCATAATTGGCAAATCCTTGAATTAAACCCGCTAAAAAGAATACAACAAGAGCGAGTAGAAAATTCATTAATGGTCCCCCAAACATAACCATCGCTCTTTCTCTTTTTGTTTTCGCATTAAGAGTTCTGTTATATGGAGCGATTTGAAACTCGCTTTTCTTTTCGTAAATTATTGCTTGAGGATCAACTGGATACTTGGTAATCATCTCCCCATCGACAACTTCCATATAAAGAAAACCGGTTTCTTCAGGATCAAAAATATCATAACTAATAATTTTATAGATTGGATAATCTATTTTTATATCCTCTACATCTAGATAAAATCCAGTAATTTTTCCGTCTTCAATTTTTAATTTAATGGTCTCTCGATTTTTAAAAGGATCATTTTCTAATTCCTCCCCTGCAATCGCACAAAGACCACCAATGGGAAATGCTCTAATGGTATACAGAGTTTCTCCCTTTTTCTTTTTCCATATAATAGGTCCCATACCAAAAGCAAATTCACGACATAAAATGTTCGCTCTTTTAGTAAAGAAATAATGCCCACCTTCATGAACTAAAACGATAACTCCTAAAACAAAAACAAATGCAATTAAACCAATAATATAATCCACTAAGCCACCTCATATGCTTGATAAACATCTTTTTTCACTTTTTTATCTATCTTTAATATCTTATCTAAAGTGATTGCCATCTCATTATTGTCTTGGTATTTTTCAACCATTTCAAAAATGATTTTTTCAATATCAAGAAACCTTATTTTTTTCCTTATAAATAAATCAACCGCTGCTTCATTGGCTGCATTGTATACTGTAGGCAGTAATCCACCGCTTTTTCCTACTCGATATGCTAATTCCAACATAGGAAATCTTGAAAAATCCATTTCTTGAAAAGTTAAATTTTTTATGCTGGATAAATTCAGTTTTTTCAAATTCTCATTTTCTATATGACGAGGATAAGTCAATGCATACTGAATGGGTAACATCATATTAGGATATGACATCTGGGCAATGACAGAACTATCATTATATTCTACCATCGAATGAATAATGCTTTCGGGATGAAGAATCGTTTTGATTTTCTCGTAAGGCATTTGAAACAAATGATGGGCTTCTATTACTTCTAATCCTTTATTGACCATGGTTGCGGAATCGATAGTGATTTTCTTTCCCATAGACCAATTTGGATGCTGTAAGGCTTCTTCAACCGTAATATCAATTAGCTCTGCTCTGGTTTTGTTGCGTAAAGCTCCTCCGCTTGCAGTGATAATTAGATTGGCAACATCTTGTTTATTCCCTGATAAGAGGCATTGGTAAATAGCACTATGTTCACTATCAATTGGAAAAATATTCACCTTATACTGTTTGGCAAGGGTCATAACCAATTCTCCACCTACTACCAGTGTTTCCTTATTAGCCAGTAAAATATCTCTTTTCTTCTTAATAGCTGCAATTGTTGGTGCTAAACCCACGATTCCAACAAGTGCATTCACTAACAATCCTTCATCATCACCATAAGTAGCAACATCAATTAGCCCTTGCTCTCCATGGGAAAATTTAATCTGAGGATATTTTACTTGTAAATATTCTTTATCTTTCTGGCAAGCAACACTGACAAACTCCGGCTTAAATTCATCGATGATAGCAATAGCAGCATCGATATTATATCCTACCGATATTGCCTTTAAAGAATATTCTTTGCTATTTCTAATTATAGCCAAGGTTTGTTGTCCAATTGAACCACTTGCCCCTAGCAAAAATATATTTTTCATTTTAAGCTCCCATCAGTAATAATTCAGTTATTTGAACAATCAAGTAAAACCAAATACCTGCATATAATAAACTATCGAAACGATCAAGAATACCACCGTGTCCTGGAAACAAATTAGAAAAATCTTTTATCTGATAGCCTCTTTTTATTTTTGAAGCGATTAAATCTCCTATTTGAACCGTAATCGATAAAAATGCTGATAATCCCAAAACCACTAATACAGTTAAGAAAATTTCATTTGCTTCTGGATTTACGATTTTCATTAAAAAAGCCGTAGTTGTTCCGACTACAACACCTGCAATAGAACCTGCAATTGAACCTTCAATTGATTTTTTAGGACTTATTTCGGGACATAATTTATGCTTGCCAAATTTGATACCAATGAAATAAGCAAACAAATCAGTAGCAACTACGATAGAATAAACATAGATAAAACTCTTTACTCCATTTAATTCAACCAATGTTTGATTCAGGTTGATCGGTTTTAAGTACCTAATACTCATCGCATAACCAAAAATCAAACCAGCATAAACCAAGCTGGCAAGACAGCCGAAAACCTCTTTGGTCGTTGTATGCGGTTTAAAAATTAATAATCCTAAGGTGATTGCACTAAATGTTAGGAAAGCTATTAATACATATAAATGATAAATAAAATATTCATTGAAAAACCTTATCTCTCCTGATTCTTTAGTTGCTAGACAAGCGAGTGCAGTAATTACACCAGAAAATAATGGAACAAAATAGCGGAATGTTTTCATCGATGATGATTTCTGATACATCATATTAATTAACTCATAGGTTCCTATGATACTAAAGGCAATCGCCACAGCAAAAAATCCCCACTCGGCAATTGGATGGTCAATTACCGCTAAGGGTAATAAGGTAATAATCATGAAAAAAGCCGTTATTGTTCTTTGTTTCATTAAAGTCCTCCAAAGCGACGATTACGCTTTTGATATTCATCGATAGCTTTATCCAAATCTCTTCTTCTAAAGTCTGGCCATAAAGTATCCGTAAAATACAATTCACTATAGGCAATCTGCCAAAGCATAAAATTGCTGATTCTTATTTGGTTGCTTGTTCTAATCAACAAGTCGACCATAGGTAAATCCTTTGTATATAAATAATGGTAAAACAAATTTTCATCAAGATCTTCGAGCTTAATTTTATTTTCTTTTACATCTATTGCTATCATTTTAGCTGCGTTAACAATTTCATCTTTTCCCCCATAATCGAAAGCAAGCGTAAAATGAATGTTATTATTTTCTTCTGTTTCTATTTCTAATTCTTTAATTTTCTTTAGAAGATCTGCTTTAAGATTATCTTTACGACCAATTACCCGAAATCTTACACCATTATCACACATTGTCTTACGATAGGTTTCCAAAAACTGTTCGGGTAATTTCATCAAATAGTCAACTTCTTCTTTTGGCCTTGACCAATTTTCTGTACTAAAGGCAAAAACAGTTAAGTACTCTATGCCAATTTGTTGGCAATATTTAATCGTATTAATTAAAGTCTGAACACCTTTTCGATGTCCTAGATTTCGTGACAATCCCCGTTTTTTTGCCCAAGTACCATTACCATCCATGATTATGGCAATATGTTTTGGCAATTTATCTTTTGTATTATCCATCAATTTCACCTTCTATCTATTATACATTATATTCGTGGTTTTTTCTAGTTATATTATATTTTAATTCAGTAAAAATTAAAAATGTTATAAAAAGAGCGCTTGATTTTATGAGCGCTCTAAATTTATTTTTGTTTTTTTATACAAGCTTCAAGAAATCCAACGAACAAAGGATGTGCTCGTTGTGGTCGTGATAAAAATTCAGGATGAAACTGACAAGCGACAAACCAAGGATGAGCCACAATTTCCACTATTTCTACAAGGTTTGTTTGAGGATTTATTCCTGAAGCAATCATTCCAGATTTTTCTAAAACTTCTAAGTATTGATTATTGAGTTCATAATTATTACGATGGCGTTCTTTTATTTCTGTTTTCTGATAAGCGTGATAAGCGCGAGTATCTTTTTTAATCTTACAATCATATAAGCCTAGACGCATGGTACCTATTAATGAAATATTCTTATATTGTTCTGGTAAATAATCAATGACTGGATCTTTCGCCTTTTCATCAAACTCGGTCGAATTGGCATTTTTCAAGCCAACAACGTTTTGCATATATTCAATAACAGCAATTTGCATCCCTAAACAAATACCAAAATAAGGGATTTTGTGTTTGCGAGCATAATTACATGCTAGAATTTTACCTTCAATTCCCCGAGGGCCAAAACCACTAGGAACTAAAATTCCATGTGCATTTTGCAATAATTCAGCTACATTTTCTGAATTTACCTTTTCAGAATTAATCCAGTCGATATTTATTTTTTTCCCAAAATAATAACCAGCATGTTTTAATGCTTCACTGATAGATAAATAAGCATCGCGTAAATCTGTATATTTTCCTACTAACGCAATTTTAACTTCACCCTGTAATTTTTTAACCTTTTTAATTAATTCATTCCATTCTTTCATGTTTATAGGAGCTGTTTCAAATCTAAAATGATGGCAAATATACTGATCCACTTTCTGCTTTTCCAATTCGCAAACCATTTCATAAAGAATATTAACATCCTTGGCAATAACAACAGCATCTCTATCAACATCACAGAACAAGGAAATTTTATCGCGATATCCGTTATCAATATCAACTTCCGAACGTAAAACTATCATGTCTGGTTGAATTCCCAACGACCTTAATTCTTTTACACTATGTTGGGTCGGTTTTGTTTTTATTTCATTTGCAGAACGTAAAAAAGGAACCAATGTCGTATGAATATAAAATGTGTTTTCATAACCGACTTCACGACGCCACTGTCTGATTGCTTCTAAAAAGGGTTGTGATTCAATATCACCAACAGTTCCACCAATTTCTGTAATGATAACATCCGCCTGTGAATGTTCAGCAGCACTACGAATTTTATTTTTAATCTCATTAGTAACATGAGGAATTACCTGTACTGTACCACCATTATATTCGCCACGTCGCTCTTTTTCGATAACTGTTTTATAAATTTTTCCAGAAGTAATATTGGAATCTTTTGATAAGTTTTCATCGATAAAGCGTTCATAATGGCCCAAATCTAAATCCGTTTCTGCGCCATCATCGGTCACAAAAACTTCTCCATGTTGGTAAGGACTCATTGTTCCTGGATCAACATTGATGTAGGGATCAAATTTTTGCATAAAGACTTTCAAACCTCTATTTTTTAATAGTCTTCCTATACAAGATGCTGTAATCCCTTTTCCTAAACTGGAAACAACACCTCCAGTAACAAAAATGTACTTTGCCATATGATTCCTCCTCATTATATAAAAAAATCTTCCATAGGGAAGATTCATTTTCTTATTGCGCGTTCTTTGGCGCCCTCATTATTATAGCAAATTTTTTCCTGTAAATCAAGATATTTTTTTAATCTGTTTTTTATTTTGCTAGCTAGGACAATCACAAATGCTGATGTTAAGGCCTGATTATTAAATGTCTGTTGTGAAATATTGCTTTGTCACTCCCTAAACAAAAAAAGCAAAACCATACTTATCTGGTCTTGCTTATCCTCTGAATGATTATCCGTGGTGGTGAACAAAGTATTTTAACTACTTCCCTTGATAAAATTTGTATATTAGGAAGCATCTGTTTTTTAAAATTATAAAATTCAAATCTTAGCGTAATTGTTTCAAACCAATCTTCACATTTTCTCCATTGATATTGAATTCTTTTGATGATTCAATATCTTTATCAAAATGTACTGTGATTGCCAGAACATCTCGTTTAATACTATCGATATTCTTTTCCATAATTTCTTTAATTTTATCATTACCAGAAACATAGATTTCAATGTAATCCATTACGTTGAAATCAGACTCTTTTCGCGTTGTTTGAATTTTACTGATAATTTCTCGAACAAAACCCTCTTCAATTAATTCTGGTGTCAATCTTATATCCATAACAACGGCTATATAATTATCAGATAACGCTGAAAATCCTTCTTGTTGGATAACTTCAATTTGTAGGTCTTCTTTGACTAATTCAACATCAATATCTTTCACTTTCAGCTTTAAACTACCTGTAGAGTCTAGTTCCCTTTTTGCTTGAACTCCATCTATTTCCAGTAATGCGCTCTTTATATCATTGATATATTTACCATATTTCGGACCAACAGTCTTAAAGTTTGGCTTAAAACTATAAGATATGAATGAACTTATACTATCTGTAAATAAAACTTCTTTCACATTCAATTCTTCTTCAATAATCTCTACATAGAATTTTTCTAATGGTTTTGCCGTTTTCACATACATTTTGCTGATTGGTTGACGATTCTTTATATTACAATTATTTCTAACCGCTCGTCCCATTACAACAATATCTAATACTGATTCCATATTATTCTCTAAATCCCTATCAATCCATTCTAAAACTGGAGTTGGATAATTGCATAGATGAATACTTTCTTTTGCTTTTTTATCGACACTTCTTACCAAATTTTGATAAATATCTTCAGTCATAAATGGAATCATCGGTGCAGCTACCTTAGCAATGGTTACTAGTGCTGTATACAAAGTCATATAAGCATTAATCTTATCTTGTTCCATTCCTTGAGCCCAGAAGCGTTCACGAGAACGACGAACATACCAATTACTCATTTCATCAACGAAATCTTGTAAGATTCTTGCTGTTTCAGTAATCTTATAGTTAGCAAGATTGTTATCTGCTTCTTTCACAACTGTATTTAGTTTAGATAATAGCCATTTATCCATTACTGAAAGTTGTTCGTATTTTAAATCATACTTCGTTGGATCAAATTGATCAATCTCTGCATATAGGACATAAAATGCATAGGTATTCCATAATGTCCTTAAGAATTTTCTTTGTCCTTCAACAACTGCATCTTTATGGAAACGATTAGGAAGCCACGGAGCACTATTCTCATAAAAATACCAACGAATAGAATCCGCACCAAATTCAGCCAAGACTTCCATAGGATCAACGGCATTTCCCTTTGATTTACTCATTTTTTGTCCGCTCTCATCCTGAACATGGCCTAAGACAATCACATTACGATATGGTGCTTTGTTGAAAACGAGTGTTGATATTGCTAGTAATGAGTAAAACCATCCTCTTGTCTGGTCAACAGCTTCCGATATGAAATCAGCAGGGAATTGCTCTTTAAACATTTCTTGATTTTCAAATGGATAATGCCATTGAGCAAATGGCATTGCCCCTGAATCATACCAACAGTCAATTACCTCTTCTACTCGATGCATTTCTTGCCCACATTTAGGACAAGTAATCGTTACAGCATCAATATATGGACGATGAAGTTCAATATATTCAGGACAGTTATTAGACATTTCTCTTAACTCGCTAATAGAACCAATTACATGTTTATGACCACATTGGCACTCCCAAACTGGAAGCGGAGTTCCCCAATAACGGTTACGACTAATACCCCAGTCTTGAATATTTTCTAACCAATCACCAAATCTCCCCTTACCAATGCTTTCAGGAATCCAGTTTATCGTATTATTGTTTCTAATCAAATCCTCTTTTACATCTGTCATCTTAATGAACCAAGATTCACGAGCATAATAGATTAGTGGGGAAACACAACGCCAACAATGAGGATAGCTATGTTCATACTTGTAAACTTTAAATAACAGTCCCCGTTCTTTCAAATCTTTTAAGATTAATTTATCAGCTTTCTTACAGAACATTCCCGCCCAATCGGTTTCTTCCGTTAATTCTCCCCGAGCATTGACATATTGCACCATTTTTAAACCGTATTTTTTACCAACATTATAGTCATCTTCACCAAACGCTGGAGCCATATGAACAATTCCTGTTCCATCTTCTAAGGTAACAAAATCACCACAGGTAACAAAAAAGGCATTCTTTGCTTTTTCACTAAAGTGAAATAGAGGTTCATAATATTTATACTCTAGGTCTTTTCCTAACATTTTTTCTAATACAAGATAATCGCTTTCTAGTACTTTCTCTAGCAAAGCTTCTGCCATATAATAGACTTCACCATTCTTTTTTGCTTTTACATAAGTCGTTGTAGGATTTACACAAAGCGCTACGTTAGATGGTAGTGTCCAAGGAGTTGTTGTCCATGCAAGAAAATAGGCATTTTCCTCCTCCAATTTGAATTTAACAATAGCCGATTCTTCTTTTACATCTTTATACCCCTGTGCTACTTCGTGAGATGAAAGCGGAGTTCCGCAACGAGGGCAATAGGGAGTAATCTTGTAACCTTTATATAATAATTTTCTATCCCAAACCTTTTTTAAACTCCACCAAACTGATTCAATATACTCATTATGGTAGGTAACGTAAGGATTTTCATTATCTACCCAATAACCTACAATATCAGAAAAATCTTCCCACATTGCTTTGTATTTCCATACACTTTCCTTGCATTTTTCAATGAATGGGGCGATTCCGTATTCTTCAATTTGCTCTTTGCCATCAATTCCCAAAGATTTTTCTACTTCAATTTCTACTGGTAAGCCATGAGTATCCCATCCAGCTTTTCTTAATGCATAAGCTCCTTTCATAACATGGTATCGAGGTATCATATCCTTGATTACTCTTGTTAGAACATGTCCTATATGCGGTTTTCCATTTGCTGTTGGTGGACCATCATAAAATGTATAATTTCTATTTCCTTCTTTTTCAGAAATACTCTTTTCAAAAATCTTATTTTCTTTCCAAAAATCCCGTACTGTTTTTTCTCTTTCAACAAAATTTAAATTTGTTGGTACTTTTTTATACATACTTCCCTCCTATTTAATAAAAAAACTCCCACCCTAAAAAGGATGAAAGTTCGGATTTCATTATACCACCTTTTTACATACTGACATATGCTATCCTAATAACGGGGGATACCGGCACAGCTTACTATTTTCAGCCTGCAACTCCAGAGTGATTTTCATAAAGGCATACTTTTGCTAGTTTTCCACCACCACTAGCTCTCTAAAAATTTTTGCGGTTACTACTTTCTCTATCTTTGTCTTTCTTTTTACCTTATTATAATACTCTAAAGCACGGATTTTGTCAAGTGAATATTTCAGTGACAAATAGAATGTGCTTGGCATAAAACACCATTTTTGCTATAATGAAATTAACAAGAAGGATCTTTGTTATGAATGAAAAAAAATTCTTTGCTATTACCGCTTCATTAGTTAACAGTAATGATGTAACAAAAAAAATTGGAACCTTGCAAGAAAAGCTATTACATCGAATTATTAAACATTATTTTGAGAACGATATCAGTTACCATGAAATAAAAATAGGACCATTTTATGCCGATATTCTAAAAGAAAAAGAGATTGTTGAAATCCAAACGCGTTCCTTTAATAAGCTAAGAAAAAAACTCGATTTCTTTTTACCAAACTACCGCGTTACAATTGTATATCCTATTCCTCATATAAAATGGCTTTACTGGATAGATGAAAATACTGGCGAAATTTCTAGTAAAAGAAAGAGTCCAAAAAAGGGAACAATTTACGATGCTATTTTTGAGCTATACAAAATCAATCCCTATTTAAACCATCCCAATTTAAGAATATGTCTATTGTTAATGAATATGGAAGAATATCGTTACTTAAATGGTTGGAGCACGGATAAAAAAAGAGGCTCTAGTAGGTATAATCGCATCCCAACAGAATTAATTGATGAAGTTTATTTCAATTCGCCTTTTGATTACCAAGCGTTTCTTCCTAGTAATCTTCCTCTCCACTTTACTTCTAAAGATTATCAACAATTATCACCAATAAATCAGCGCAAAGCACAAATAGCCTTAAAGATTCTAACCGATTTAGAATGTGTTATCAGAGTAGGAAAACAAAAAAATTTAATCATTTATCAAAAAAACAAGCAAGACCGATAAGTCTTGCTTTTTTCATGCACTAATTATTAAATTCTTGATAAATTGCGCTTAGTAATGTTCCCGTTAAATCATGGCCATAATCCCAATACATGACACCTGCCAAGCCTTGATTTTCGGCGTACTGGCATTTTAATTTCACCGATTGTTGATTATCATAAGAAGCATAGGTCGTTCCATCATACCAATAATAAGAACTTGTATTTGGATCAAAGTATTGATATTGTTGGTTCGCGTTAAAGTAATTCGATAGGAACGATGCATAACCGATAGAACGAGCACTTGTCATTGGCAAACCAAATGGGTTGACAGGGTTTCCACTCACTGTTCCCATTCTTACGTAAAACTGAATTCCAAAAGTCATTTTACTCTTTGGAAAGCCTTGACTAGAATATTTATTAACAGCATAATCTACTGAATAAGTTACTCCTGAACCCGAGTATAGAGCCGTTTCATGAGTTACTCTAGAAGTACTACCCATACCATAGGTCATAATATGTAAATAATCAAGATAATTTGCTAATGTTCTTGCATCAAAGGCATTTGTTGCCACACCTACAGCAGCACTTAAAATTAATTTTCGATTATACTTATCAAAAGCTTCTCGCAGTTCCTTACATAAAAGATTAAAATTAGTCGTATTAACATTAATTTCCCAGTCCAAATCAAGACCATCCAATTGATATAAATCTATTACTTCCATAACAGAATTAATAAAGACCTTACGACTGATTGGAGAGGCAGACATAATATTAAAAGCATTGGCGGTATCATTGGATACACCATCGACTACAATCACAACCCGTATTCCTTTTTGCCTTAATGTTAAGACATTATTTAGATTGGTTAATCCCGAAACACTTAGTTTACCACCAGAAATCTTTGCAAATGAATAATTAATAACATCAAGCATATTGTAGTCACGGTTATAAAGTACATCTTGATTTCCGTCTTTGTTACGCATGTAAGCGAAGGTAATTTTCTTACCTGGTTCAAAATCTGGCATCACTATTTCACCAACTCCTTTCACAATCACATTTTTGCTATATGTTTCTAAATACTTCCCTCTGGTAATTCTTACTGTAATGGTAACATTACGATCTTTTGCTGGTTTTACTACTTGACCAAGATAGTTAATAGAACTATCTCCTGTCGACCAAAATAGCGTTAAATCGACTCCATTAATTACATAACTGGTAAAGAAGTCAACATTCTCTATAATTTCATCAGGAATATAATCCTCTAAATATACTTTCAAATCCTCCATAGCTTGTGGAGTTCTTTGGTTCAAATCCTCTTTAATTAATTCTTGAATTTCTAATTCATAATCTTCAAGTAATAATAAATCATCAAATTCTACTGCATTTTTTTGCCATGTTGCTAATTCATTGAATTGATTACGCAATGATACAACCCTAGTCTCATCAGCAAGTGTCAATTGACTAATTGGTGGTAATTCATGCAATTTTGCAACAAAATTTGCTATTTCTAAAAGACCAACCAAACGATTATGATACCTCATTAATATTTGTAAATAAGATTGGTCAACCAGTAATTGAATATCATTAGGTAGGGCGTCATATTCATCAATGATATTCTCTACTACATCATAATCAGCAATAGTTATTGATTCCAAAGTCGGTAATCCCAAAATATCATCAATAATTTTTTGAGCTTTCGCTTGTTTATTCTGTTCATGAAGGATAAGCAATTGTTCCTCTGCTTTTTCCAAAGTAAGCAATGCTTCTTCTACCAATACCTTAATATCACTTGCCAAATCGTTATAATAACTACGAATAGAAGCAATATAGGCTTCATCATCAAGAGAAATGTCATTTAAAGAAGGTATTTTTGCTACTGCTATTTGAAAATCTTTCGCTTCAATCTCTTTAGCTTGTTCTAATTTCAATTCTTCTATTTTAGCTTCCAATTCAGTTAATTTTTCTAAATTATGAATTGTTATTTTGCTTTTATCTTCAGAAGATAAGGTTTCATATTGATTACGAACTTCAATAATTTTTTCTTCATCTTCTAATATCAATCCATCTAGACTTGGTAAGCCATTAAATACATCGTTTGGGTCTTTTGGTTCTTCAACCGGTTTACAACCCCCAACACTAAATAATAAAATAATGAATAATCCTAGCGCGAATATTTTTTTCATAAAAAACTCCTCAACCATTATATTTTGTGTATTAATTTATAACAAGTGATAGTATAAAAAGTGCTTTTTTTGATGTTTATCCATACTTTTCCGATGTAATTGGCATCGATAAATACTTCTTTATCTTCATCAAATGCCAATACAGAAATTCTTTTACAATCATCCGTTTTTCTTTTTTTTACACATAGGTGTATTATAGCAAATTCTTTTTAAAAAACCTATACCTTTATATAATTATAACCTTTTTGGGAATGCTTTTTTTAAAAATATTTATGTTTTTCTATTAAAAAACTACCGCTTGAAAGCGGTAGTTAAATAATAATTACTTAATTTTATCTTTTTGTTCGAAACCTAAACGTTTTAACGTTTCAATAACATATGATTCGCGATATTCATCTTCAGGCTTACGATTGTAATAAGAATAGAAGAATTCTTCGTTTGCTTTTTCATAAGGAAGTCCTGAAATGAAAGAAATAATTCTTGTGCTACGGTCGATTAATTTTTTATTTGTTGGTAGAACTTGAACCATCCAATTTCCCCACACTCTTCCCATTTTTGCCATTGTCGCTGTGCTTAATAAATTGAATGTCAATTTAACCATTAAATGAGGAAGTAAATCCATTATTGTATTAGGTAGGTCAACAGGAATGTGGATTTCATGTTCTGCAATTTTATTGCTTGGAATATGACCTAAGCGGATTGCTACACCTTCGCTAAACTTAAGAGCATTTTTTTTGAACCATTCCACCGATTTTTCATTTGCAGAGCCATTGATATCAATGCAAATTAATCTAGATGGCTTACGTGAATAACGAGATGGATCATCTTCATTACCAATAACATAATCTGTTACTTCTGTTGCGCCAACTTTTGGTGGTTTATTGATGATGTCTTGTGCTGCTTTCATTCTAATATAGTCTTCAACTGTCCATTCTAAACCTTTGATTGGTCGACGGAAAACATGTTGCCAAGCAACCTCATTTGGATATAAAGGGTTTTTAATATATGCCCAACTAATTGGACTTACTTTATCATTGAATTTTCTAAATGGTGGTAATGTGAATGTTGGTTGACGTTCTGTAGTATCTGTCATGATATCGATAAAATACTCTGAAGTAACATAAGTAACCAAACCATTTTGATTATACGTTTCTGTTTCCAAATCAACCGCAGAAGCTAGACCTTTTAAGGCTTCTCCTTTTGATAGTTTATCCAATAATTTTTGGAATTCATCTGAATATTCACTTAATTCTAATGCTTTTGAGCCGATTGCTTCTAATTCTTTTTCGCTTAAATTTTCTTTTAGCCAACGCCAGCTAGCAACTTCCATTGCTGCTCCAACAGCTAATAATTCAACTGTGGTAACTTGCATTCTTGTTGAACCAGCAACAGCCATATTACCCACGAATAGAGGTATTTTAATGATGTCTTTTCTTTCAAAAACAACTCTTACTCGGTCAAGGTGCTTACAAAGAATTTCTTCTGGATTACAGAATATATAATATGTTGTACAACCTCTTTCAATGGCTTCTAAAACAGAGCCATTTATACTAGCTGATAAACCACACTCTGCTAAACCAACAACAACGTCACCAGGTCCTACACCTGCTTCAACAACTTGTTGACGACCAAAAGTCATATAATCTTCAAAGTTTTCAACTGCTCTAACAAGCGCTCTGTCCCCACCAGTCATCAAGCTATCCGTGATTTCACTTATTTCAATCAATTGTGATCTTCTAACTGGTAATTTTAAGCCTAATTCTGTCCAGAATTTTCGCCATGTAGCATCTAGTTGTAGCGCCATTCTTCCACTGGCACCAACACTCGAGAAAAGTATCTTTTTCTTGTTTATAATAGCTTTATATATATCATCAACAAATCTTTTAAATTCTGGAGTTTCAAAAGCCTTTTTAGTTACAGATGGAATATTTACATCTGCTGATAAAATTGTTTTAATCCCTTCGGCAGTATTTTGAGCAATGATGTAACTCATGTTTTTTGTTAATGGATTCGACTGCTCAGTAGGAATTACTCCCAAATGAAATTGCTTTTCATTTTCTAAAAAGTCTTTGCTCGCCTCTTTGTAATTTTTAATCGTTTTATAAATCATGCTTGACGCTCCTTTTATTTTTATTTGTTAACACAACTCATTATAACATACTCGCTTTTGATTTACAATGAAAAATCGATTTTACTTTATCAAACTAGTGTGTAAATTACAATTTCATCAATTCTTCTCGATACGGAATCGATGGCATTACGTAATCTTTGGTTACACTAAGTCCTGAAGCTTTAAGGGCAAACTTTGTTGCTTCTAATAATGTCATTTTTTCTCCTAATCCCACCACTAAAGCCGCATTGAAGATATCTCCTGCACCTGTAGTATCAACTACTTTCACTTTTATCGCCGGTAAATGATGAACCTTACCTTCTTCTAGTACTAAAGCCCCCTCTTTTCCCAGTGTTACAACCATTCTTGGAAAATTAAGTTTTGGCAGTACAGAAATTAAATCATCTAAATGATGGACCTCATTAAGAGCGAATAATTCCCTGACTTCATGCCAATTAGGAGTAATAAGCCATGCATATTGTATAATTTGCGATGTAAATGAAGTTACTGGTGCGGGATTAAGAATAACTTTTATCTTGTTTTTTTTAGCCCATTCAAGAACACTATTCAAAACAGTTGGAGGAATCTCTTGATTTAAAAGTAAAAAATCAAAGTCATTCCCTTCTTTAAAAAATATGGGCAAATCTTTTTCTTCGAGCGTGTTACCCGGATAAACCGTCACTTGATTGTTTCCATTTTTATCGCGAAGAATTACCGCTAAAGCCGTTTTCCCTGGTTTTTTTATAATACCATGTTTGATTCCTTGATTAGTTAAGTAATCACAGCAATTGTTACCATAGGTATCATTGCCAACTGCACTCAAAAAGTAGGGCTCTCCCCCTAGCCTTTTCACTGCAACAGCTTGATTATAACCTTTCCCCCCCACTTCTTGATGAACATCAGAAGCATGAAGCGTTTCTTCTGGCTTATGGAAATGATTAATCCGCATGAAAATTGATTGTCCACATAAACCGACAATTCCAACTTTAGTTTTCATATTATTCTCCATCTTTTACCACGTATTAATTATACTATGGCCAAACAACATTTTCAAGAAATAAAAAGCATCGTTTGAATGATGCTTTTAATTTTACTTATGTGCTTTTCCATCTAAATACATAATTGTTTCGTACATTTCTGGACGGCGATCGCGAAAAACTCCCCAATAACGCCGTTTTTTATTAATTTCATCTAAATCAAATTCAGCAATCAAATACCCTTCTTCTTCACGATTCAAAGAATTAATAATTTCACCATCAGGACCAGAGATAAACGAAGACCCATAGAAAGTCATTGTTGAATTGTCTTGAACCTCTTGACCAACTCTATTAGAAGCAACCACAGGAATAATATTTGCCGCTGCATGCCCCCTCATAACATTTTGCCAATGTAACATACTATCTTGAGGCAAAATTGGTTCAGTTCCTATCGCTGTTGGAAACAGTAAAATCTCTGCTCCTTGTAATGTTAATATTCTAGCTGTTTCAGGAAACCATTGGTCCCAACAAATACCTATACCAACCTTACCAAATTTTGTATTAAATACTTTATATCCAGTATCACCAGGAGAAAAATAAAATTTTTCTTCATAACATGCTCCTGTTGGAATATGAGTTTTACGATAAAGACCTAAATTGGTACCATCAGCATCAATCATAACCAAAGAATTAAAATAATTATTGCCTGATCGCTCAAATAAGCTAATTGGCAAAACAACATTATTTTCCTTTGCTACTTTTTGAAATTCTTTTATTAACATCGAAGACTCTATCTCTTCTGCTAGAGAAAAATAATCATAATTTTCTGTCTGACAGAAATAAGGCGTTTTAAAAAGTTCTTGTAATAAAATAATATTAGCACCTTTTTTAGCACATACTTCTACCATTTTTTTAGCTTTTTTAATATTATCATCAATATTCCAAGAAATTTTCATTTGTGTTGCTGCAACTTTTATTTTCATAAACGAATCCTCCCTATAATTTTGTCGGAATCTGCATTGTCATACAGTGGATATTACCACCGCCCAATAAAATCTCCCTTGTGTTAATTTGGATAATTTCCTTTTCAGGATAATTTTGTTTCATAATATTATAAGCTATTTCATCCTCAGGAACTCCGAATGCAGGCAAAATGACATAAGCATCAGATTGATAGAAGTTGATATAACTAGCCGATAAACGCGAATTAACCAAACGTTCTTTGCTTGTATGTTCACGATTATCAATTCCTTTTGCTTCTTCTTCAGTCATGTATAAAGGTTTTGGTAATGGTATCTTCACAATCTCAAATTTTCTCCCTTTAGAATCGGTTGTTTCGCTTAACGTGTTGTAAGCATCGACACACATTTGATATTGTGGATCATTAACATCATCACACCATGCAAGAGCAATCTTGCCAGGTGCTAAGAAACATGCCATATTATCGATATGTTCATTTGTTTCATCAAGATAAATTCCATTTTTTAACCAAATTACTTTTTCCACATTTAAATTTTCTTTGAGAATGTTCTCAATTTCTTCTTTAGTTAGAGTTGGATTTCTTCCTTCGCTTAGTAGGCAAGCCTCTGTTGTTAGACAAGTTCCTTCACCATCAAAGTGAACACTACCCCCCTCTAAGATAAATCCTTTATTCAAATAGTAAGAAAAACCTAGTTTCTCGCAAACCTTTTTTGCTAGGGCATCATCAAAATCCCAATTAGTATATAAACCATCGACATTTCCACCCCATGCGTTGAAGCCAAAATCAATTCCTCTAATCTCTTTTTCGTTTACTACGAAGATTGGCATATTATCCCGTGACCAAGCATCATTATATTCAATTTTTAAAATTTTAACATTCTTGATTCTGAAATCCTTCGCTACTTTTGCATAGATACTCGGATCAATGCCTAAATATACAGGTTCGTATTTGGCAATTGCTTCAATAATCTCCTTTAAATTGTTTCTTGCATAGGTACCACTATTACGCCATATATCTTTACGATATGGCAATAACATCAAAGTAGCTAAGTGTTTACGTCCCTCAAAAGGAACAATAAAACCATCTTCTTTTGGAGTAGTCAATACACGTGAATAATACCCCTCTATCTTACGATGATAGCGAGAATAATTTGTCCATGATTTTTGGTCAATTACAGAGACACTACCATCATCATAATCGCTAAGAATAGTAGAACCAGTTCCTTTATAATATTCAATACGACGCACTAATTCCTCTGTAAAGACCTCACCTGGAACAACAAGCGGAATACCAGGAGGGTATACCATAATCGATTCTTTAGAAATTTCATCAATCGCATCCGCTAATTTTACTCGTTTCATCGCTGCATGATAAGCAGTACGTGGTCTTAACAGTGCAATTGGGAATTCAATATTGAAGTGATGTCGTGGATAATTCATTTCTCCAACAAAATATTCACTCGAAATTTCTTTTAGTGCTTTTACTAAATTATTAATATGTTCCTCTTTCGTGCCTATACCGATAATTCCTAAAACAACATAGGTTTCCGCTAGTTCCATTTGTACATGGTACTTGTCTTTCAACAGATTATATAATTCAAAACCAGTCAACTTCATCATGTCTAGTTCAATAACCAACTTAGTTTGATCATAATCAAAGCAACCCATACTTTGAAAATGGTCTTTTCCTCGTGCTTTAAAGCCAGGAATTTTATTAATTTCTTCTCGTGCATAATTGGCAAAAGCAATTGCTTGATCGACTTTTTCTTTTCCTTCTATGACCATAAACTTTCTTGCAGCATCTAGACTTGCCATTAAAACAGAAGATGGGCTTGTTGAATTGATTGCATTTAAAGTCTTACGAATATCATAATCTGAAACTCGATTGCCTTTTCTTAATAAAATAGAAGATTGTGTTAATGATCCCCCCATTTTATGAAGACTGACTGCGCTCATGTCAGCACCGCATTCCATAGCGCTAAGTGGAGCATTTTCTGTAAAGCCAAAGTGAGCACCATGTGCTTCATCAACCAGACACAACATTGAATTATCATGTGCTAATTTTACGATTCTTTGTAAGTCTCCTACAGCGCCAAAATACGTTGGATTGATAACAAACACGGCTTTAGCACTTGGATGTTTTTTTATCATGCGTCGATAATCTTCAAATGTCGGTTGATTTGCAATTTCTAAATCTGAATCCAATTCAGGCATGATAAAAACAGGCATTGCACCACTTAAAATTAGTCCATTGATTATCGATTTATGACAATTTCTTGGTATGATGATTCTATCATTAGCTTTACAAGCGGTCATAATCATGGTAATAATCCCACTGCTCGTTCCATTAATTAAAAAGAAAGCTTGGTCAGCTCCAAAAGCATCTGCCATTAACGCTTCCGCTTCTTTAATAACCCCCGCTGGACGATTCAAGTTATCTAGTCCTCTAGGTCCATTCACATCCGCTCTATAGACACTGATTCCTATATAACGACTTAAGTCATTCTCAACATTCCCCATATGGTGACCTGGCACATCAAAAGGTGATATTCCTTCCTCCATATATTTTTTTAATGCAGTTAAATATGGTGTTTTATTATGATCTAATTGTGCCAATTTCTTACCTCGTTTTCTATAGATTTATAACGCATAAATTGTATACTAATTAATTCATTTATGCAATATATTTTTTTTATTTTTTAAAAAATATTCTTTCAATATAAACTAATTAAAAAAACGCAAAGGAAAAACTTTTTAAACAATATTGAAAAGGAAATTATCACTTAGTATTCTATAAACTGATGTTGTTTTTTTAGCTTATATTTAAAGGAATAACCTGTGTAATTAATAAAACCTCATTTAGAAACGAGGCTTATTAATCAACTTATTTTGTTATTGTTTTCCTATTTACTCTTGTTTTAATCGCAGCTTGACTAACAGCTTGACTCACAACTGTCGCAACTCTTTCATCAAACGCTGCCGGAATAATATTTTTCGAGTTTAATTCTTGACTGGAGATTAGATTAGCTATCGCATAAGCAGCAGCTAGTTTCATTTCTTCATTGATTTCTTTTGCTCTGACATCAAATGCTCCACGAAAAACGCCAGGGAAGGCTAAGACATTATTAATCTGGTTGGGATAGTCACTACGACCTGTTGCTACAACAGCTGCTCCCCCCTTGATTGCATCTTCAGGAATTATTTCAGGATTAGGATTTGCACACGCAAAAATGATTGCTTTTGGAGCCATAGTTTTTACCATTTCTGTTGTTAGAACATTGGCTGCAGAAACACCAATAAACACATCTGCATTGATAAGCACATCCTTTAAAGTACCTTCTTCATGGTATAAGTTGGTAATTTTTGCTAATTCTTCCTTACTACTATTCATACCTTCAAGTCTACCTTGATAAATCGCTCCTGACCTATCACAAATAATAATATTAGTAAATCCGGCAACTAACATTAATTTGGTAATGGCCGCACCAGCTGCTCCAGCACCATTAATAATCACTTTAACTTCTTCTTTTTTCTTATCAACTACTTTTAAAGCATTAATTAATCCCGCTAAAGTTACGATTGCTGTACCATGTTGGTCATCATGGAAGATAGGAATATCACAAATTTTTTGTAATTTTTGTTCTATCTCAAAACAACGTGGAGCTGATATATCTTCAAGATTGACACCACCAAAACTACCTGAGACTAAATAAATAGTTCGTACAATCTCGTCTACATCTTTTGTTTTAAGGCACATTGGAAAAGCATCAACGCCACCGAAGGCCTTGAAAAGAGCCGCCTTTCCTTCCATAACCGGCATTGCTGCTTCAGGGCCAATATCACCTAATCCTAAAACAGCAGTTCCATCAGTAACTACTAAACACATATTCCATCTTCTAGTTAATTCATATGATAAATCGATATTTTTTTGAATTTCTAAACATGGAGTAGCAACACCAGGAGTATAAGCTAGTGATAAATCCTCTCGATTAGCAACAGAAACCGTTGATACCACTTCTATTTTCCCCTTTTTTTGATAATGTAATTCCAGGCTTCGCTCAGCAATTGTTTTTGTTTTCATGATTTTCTCGTATAATCAATTAAAATAGATTAATATCTTAATGATTAACTCCTTTCTTTCAATTGGTTGATTGTACTCTTTATTTAATAGATATTATGATAAATTTCCCTATGAATCATTTTCAGTGTTTTTATTGCACAAAAACATTATAGAGCTTTTTTTATAAAATATCAATATAATACTATTTTGGAAATTTTTTTAAATCTTGGCTCATATTAAAAGGGTTAAATGAAAAACTCCTTTCAAGGAGTTTTTTCGTTTCTTATGGTAAAGAACTGATAGATATAAATAAAACCCTTATGCTAAAGGGTTTCATTTTTCTCTTGATTACTAATCTTTTTTTGCATATCGCAATGCTTTCTGTTCATACATTTTCTGATCTAACTGATGGAAAAAGTGGTCTAGACTAGTTCCTACTGTTTGACTGGTTGAATATCCCATAGAAACGGACAACAAATATGGCTTTCCTTCCGTTTTGTTGAACTCTGATACTCGTTCATTAATCGTTGAACATAATTGCTCCATATCAGCTTCTGTTCCGTCCATAAGAAGAATGACAAATTCATCACCACCGACGCGGAAAGCAACTGTATTATCCGTGACGATGTTCATCAAAATCCAACCAATACTTCGAATAGCATCATCACCAACAGAATGACCAAATTCATCATTTATGGACTTAAATCGGTCGATGTCCATCATAATGGCACCTATAGTATGGTCTTTTTTGCTACCTGTCAGTTTTTCAACCATCCAAACAAAATATTTACGGTTATATAATCCCGAAAGTTCATCTTCATATGCGTTTTGATTTGAAATATGCAACTGGACAAACAACAGCGCAATACTTAAACATAGCCATCCTGCAGATAAGCCATAAAACATACCTTGAACAAGGGTTCCTAAAAGAGAAGGTATCACAAAGTAATGAACTGGGAAAAAACGAATATGTCCGTTTCGCTTTACAGCGAAAATCGCAAGAACTAAAGTTATAAAATAACAACAAAATACGAAAGCGTAGGTTAAAATTACAAGTTCGCCTCGCTGATATACATTCTGTTCATTGATTGAGAAGATTATACCTGTCCCGAAAAAGTCACACACAATTAACACAATTAAGGCAACATAAGGAATGCTAAGAACCTTGACCCACCTTTTGATTCGGGTAATACTACGGGAAATACGAATATCAACGAATAACACCCAAAGTATACCCACACAACTAGAGGCAAGGAAAAGATAGGCGTTAGTCGCATATTGTAGGAAGTGAACCACAGTTCCTGGCTTCCCATCTAATAGGAAAGTTACCGTTTCCAGAATCAAAGCAAAGAAAGTTAGCATCATCATTCCATCAAATATTCTTCCACTTAGGTGTCTTTCTTTTTTTATTTCAATTTTAGATAGCATAGAAACAATCAGCACGAGTAAACCGACTGAATTAGCTACGAGAATTTCTTCCAATACAACCATTTTTGCACTGCCCTCTCAATTTCTTAATTATTTACCTCACCTAGATAGATAACTTTTGTATATTATAATACAAAAACGATAAAATTGCAACAAAATCGAATAAAATTTACAATTGCACGATTTCCAGGCTTGGAAATTTATTTATTAATATTAAAAAAATTTCATAACAATACTACCAAAACGACATTATAAACAATAAAACATTTCTTTTTTAAAACAACTGTCGTAATCAATAAAGCTTGAGTCAATAACTCCCTATATAGAATAAGTTAAGGATTTAACTCGTGGCGATATTGCGAAATCAAATAATTTTAAAAATTGTTTATGAGAAAGGTGATATATTAGCCTTGTTTACTTTATATCTGCCATAGTATTCCTTTAAAAAACAAAAAAAAAGAAAATTATAAATAGCATTAAAACTTTCTATTACAAGCCTCTTGAAAATTGACGGATAAGATTTTTTTACCTTTTCCGCCAAAGAAAAAGATTCTCAATTGATCAATTTCGCACAACTCCATTTTTCGTACCCCTTAGTTTTAAAGCATAACCTAAAAATTGCGAGTGAGAATGCTGGTAATATTTCCTCAAAAAATGCAGCATAATATAGTTATGTGCCAAAAAGTGTGATTTTTGTAAAATCTTATGTGCCGAAAAGTGTGATTTTCTTGATTTTTAATACATTTAATGATATTATATATGTAAGAAGCGGAGGAAAATATGAAACGGAAAATTTACCAAGATTTATTAATTTGGAAAAACTCTAATGATAGGAAGCCTTTAATATTACAAGGTGCTAGGCAGGTTGGCAAAACGTATATTGTTAATTTGTTTGGAGCTGATAATTATGCTAATGTGGTTTATTGCAATTTTGAAAAAGAGCCCGGTCTAGCAGACTTTTTTACCGATTTAAAACCAAAAAATATTTTAGAAAAATTAGGCAATTACAAACGAAAGGAAATTTTACCTTCTCACACATTAATTATTTTTGATGAAATACAAGCCTGCCCTGAAGCTTTAACTTCCCTTAAATACTTTTGCGAAGAAGCAAATGAATATCATTTAATTGCAACAGGTTCTTTACTAGGAGTTTCCGTTAATCGAAAAGAATCATCATTCCCTGTCGGAAAGGTCGAATTTCTGAATATGTATCCCATGGATTTTGAAGAGTTTTTGATGGCTAATGATACTAGTTATTTAATTGATGAAATTAGGAAGTGTTATAACTTAGATAAGCCGATGGCAGATCCTTTCCACCAAGAAGCTTTGAAATTATATAAAATATATTTGTTTACTGGAGGAATGCCTGAAGTTGTTAGAGAGTATTTAAAAAATAAAAACTATGACCTGGTTAAAATAAAACAACTAGCAATATTAGAAGCCTACTTCAACGATATGGGTAAGTATAACAAAGCAAGCGAGATTCCAAAAACAAAACAAGTTTATAAAAATATAAGCACTCAACTTGCAAAAGAAAATAGGAAATTCAAGTATTCTTCCATAAAAAGTGGGGGAAGAGCAAGCGAATTTGCAAATGCTATTGAATGGTTATGTTTAGCAGGTATTGCCAATCAACTATATAGACTTGAACAAATCAAACTCCCATTAAACGCTTATAAATCACTAAACGACTTCAAGTTTTATATGAATGATGTTGGATTATGCTCTGCCAGTCAAGATGTTTTTATTAATGACATCTTGTTTGACAATCCATCATTCAATGACTTTAAAGGTGGGTTAACAGAAAATTATGTTAATAATCAATTGATAGCTAACAAGTTTAACAATTTTTATTGGACAAGTGGAAATCAAGCAGAAATAGATTTTATTATCCGAATAAATAATGACATTATTCCTATTGAAGTGAAATCTAGCGACAACATCAAATCTAAAAGTTTAAATGAGTATGTAAATAAGTTTAACCCACAATATTCAATTAGAATTTCGTCGAAAAACTTCGGTTTTGAAAACAATATAAAATCAGTTCCTCTATATGCTGTATTTTGTATAAAATAATTAACTTCAATTCAAATAATTATCATTATTAACAACTCTATTAAACCAATGAAAAAGTGCAAACGAAAGCGAAGACTGAATGCTTAGTTTGCACTTTGTATTATTGTCACAATAACAGATAACTTAATCGTAACTAGTTGTTTTTTTCTTTTATTTTGGCGTTAATTACTTTAATTTGGCGACGAATAACAAAATAATTAATCACCCAAATAATCATAAAGATAACTGTAAACTGCCCAATGAAGATCAACACATTCAAAACATTAAATTCAAACCAGCGAAGTAACATAGCCGCTAGAAACATCGGGATAAATGTTGCTGAATAGTAAACAGCAGTTCTTGTTAATAAACTCCATTGTTCCTTGCGCCACACTTCATTGGCCACCGCAAAGATAGTACCAATAGCACCATAAACAAGTGCTGCTACAAGGGCCGCAACAAACATATTCCCACCCATCATCGTTACAAATGCAGGGACTACAACACTATAATCTGTGCCTTTAGTAATAATCGCCGACACTATGATAGAGATTAGATGACCAATACCAATCCCGCTGAGAAAACTAAACACAACACTTAACGCCAAGACTTTTTTTCTACTCATGATATCCCTCCTTAAATTCCTAAGTATTTTTTTACATCTTTTAATTTACGTCTCGAAACATAGACAACATCGCCATTAATCATTTCGACACTGATTGTCCCGACAAAAGTAAAATCAAATCCTTTTACTTTTTTAAAATTAATAATGTCGGAGCGAGAAATACGAATAAAATTGGTTTTATTTAGGAGCTCTTCTAATTCCCCAAGAGTTGTTTTCGTCAGATATTCTTTGGCTTTAGTGACGATATAAACATTCCCCATATTCGCATACACTCTTATAATGTCTTCTTGACTAATAAATTCAAGACGATAGTTATCAAATCCGGCTATCGCATGGGACTTAATGCTCGCAATATTTCGCTGCAGTTCGAAAATATCGTCATTTAATTCCTTTGCTAGTATAAGCACGGTTGTTTCTAGAACATCCTTGTCAATTTTTACTTCTACTTTCATAACACTCCACTTCCTTTCTTTTGTTGTCAACTAATTTTATCAAACGTGTACTTGTTGTCAATATAATATTGATAAGCGGTTATAATTTACCAATGAACGGTTAATCTACCAGATGGTCAATCTTACATCATTTGCAATAAATTTATATGAATTTAAAATATCTATATAATATTAAAACAAAAAAGGTTCAATACTATTAGAGTATCAAACCTATTCATTCAATATGGCTTTGATTACCTATTTTGATACAATTACGCACCCCCAGCAGAAATCACGCACCCTTGAGGGTAAATCACGCACCCCTATTATGCAATTTGGTGCGTTCGATGAGATTTGAGCTCACACATCCATTTGAATACTACCCCCTCAAAGTAGCGCATCTACCATTCCGCACGACCGCAATTTATCTGCTAATACTAAATCATTCTAACATATGAAATTCAATTGTTTTAATATGTCTATTTTTACTTAATTGCACGTGTCGCAAAATAAGCAGGAATTTGCATTTCATGTAATCTCCCTGCCCCATTTGTGTCATCAAAAATATCCGTTAGAATAAATCCCGCTTTCAATTGTCCTCCTATTTGTTCTTCCAAAGTATGAGAAAATTGAACTCCACTGTCTTCTTTTTGTAGAAGCTCCATTTGTTTTGGATTTTTCAATGGATTAAATGGAAGAGGTGTGTCAATGTGGGTTTCATCTGTAGTAATATAATTGATGCCATTATCTAACCCCGCAACAAAGATACCGCCCTTTCTTAAAATTCTGTAACATTCTTTGAATAATCCTTCTACTTCTTCTATATAACAAATCGCAACTGGATGAAAAATAATATCAAACGATTCATCAGGAAACGGTAGTGGTTCTGTCATATCATATTGTACAGTATGTATTTGATACCCTTCCTTTTTCGCAAATTCTATTTCGTTTTCAATTTGCTTCTTAGAATTATCTAATACGGTACAATTTGCGCCAAGCGCTGCAAAAATAGGCATTTGCTGGGCACCACCTGATGCTAGACCCAGAAGATTTAATCCTTTTATACTTTTTGGAAACCAATTATGAGGCATAGGTTTTGTGGGTGTCAATAAGACATCCCATTCATTATTTTGTGCTTTTAGATAGGTTTCATGAGAGATAGGTGTTCCCCATTCCCAACCGTTCTCTACCCATCTATCAATAGTTTCACGATTTATTTTTACATACTCTTTCATACGACTAACACTCCTTATTTGATATCTTAATTATAACAAAAAAGAAAAAAAAGGTATACATTCATTTTGGATTACAAAATAATATATCCTTAACTATACAAATAATGGCGGAGGAAAGGGGATTTGAACCCCTGCACCATTATGAATGATCTGCTTGTTTTCGAGGCAAGTCTCTTCAGCCGCTTGAGTATTCCTCCACTAAACAGTAGTAATTTTAACACATGAAATAGTTTTTTTCAATAAAAAAGTCCATTTTTCATGGACTTGCATTCATTATTCATGGACTTGAAGTTTAATGTTGAAAATATCTATTGCATTTTTATACATTAAACGATCATATTCTTCTTTTGTTAATTCTTTAGGCGCATTAGTAAAATATTCTTGATAGATTTCTTTTTTTAGAGTATTGATTCCATCGATTGGATTGTCAGTACCAAAGACTAATAGATGAGAGCCATAGGTTTTCATGATTTCTTTTGCTACTTTTAAAGAAACCCAAGTAGTGTCACCGAAAATATTGGGTAGTTTATGAGAAAAAACTTCTTTCGTTTCTTTGTAATCCGTATATAAGCCAAGATGGACCATCACAAATTTTGTGTTGGGAAAATCTTTTGCTACTTCCAATACTCGTAAAGGAGAGCAATCAAAACCTGCTGCAGTATGAGTAATCACTGGAAGATTATACTTTTCAGCAAGTTTCACATATTCCCTAACTTCTGGAGAATTAAAACTAATTTTAGAATGATAAGGATGAAATTTCATTGCATAGATGTAATCACGATTTTCTTTAATTAAATTTTCTAATTGTTGATTTGGTTTTTCTTGTAATGGCTTTACCCATAAAGCAACTCCAATCTTATCTTTGTGTTTACGAGCAAAATTAATCACTTTACGACTGGTGATGATTTGTGAAATTTGCTTATCTTTTGGTAAAAGATGTTGATTATGATCTACCTCTATCGCTTCAATATTGGACACAATTGAAAAGTCGATATGATTTTCTTTCATCGAGTCTAGTATCATTTTCTCACTCATGATAAAATTAAGAGCTTTTCCCATATGAACATGCGTATCAATAATCATAAAATCACTTCCCTCTCTTATTTTATTATATCATAAAATGATGACAACAACAATTTTGAATAAAAATATAGTAATAAAAATATTATTCTATTAAAATATTGGTGGATTTGAATTATTACTCATAATGGTTCGTATATAATCTAGTTAAGAGATTTCTTAACTTTTTATTATATCTACTTCTATGATATACTTTTATTGAAGTTATATCAACTTCAGAGATCTCTGTTATAACTGTAAATCATGATGCAGTTATAACTGGTTGTGGACTCCGTCGCTTTATTGGAACACTATGAATCCGCGATATAATTTGGAGCCCTTCCTTTTTCTTTTTAAACCTGTTTATATGTTTTTAGGACGATACTTTTTAGTATTGAACCTGTATGACTTTCGAATATAGGCTTGAAGAATTACTCGTTTTGAGTAAGGAAGTTATCAACCACCCATTACAGGCATTGAATGAAAGGATGTGTTCATATGAACCCAAAAACCTGTATCACAATCGATGTATCTCAAGGTAAAAGCCACATTCAAGGGTTTATCGGCCCTAACCATCAATTAAGTAAAGCGAGAACTATGAGACACACTAAACAAGGATATCAGTTTATTTTGACTTTACTTGACTTAGTCAAAACCAAATCAAATACTATCGATAATCCTTTAATCATCTTTGAATATACTGGAATTTATCATAAAAGCTTGGAAAAATTCCTTATATCGAATAACTTGCAATATCACATCGTTGCTCCCCTTCGGGCTGCTAAAGCTAGAAATGAAGAAATTAGAGAGCAAAAGACCGATGCTAGGGATTGTTTAAGTTTATCCAAGCTATTCTACAGTAATAAGTTAGGGTTGTTTAACTCAGAGGATGGTCAATACTCAAAGCTACGAAAACTAAATAGATTCTATGATGTTAATATGAAACTGTTGGTGAAACTTAAAGTTAATTTCAGAGAAACATTGGCAGTCATTTATCCATGCTATAATAAACTTTTCAGTAGTGTTTATTCGGATGAATCACTTGCTTTTCTAAAGTTATTTCCTCATCCTGATTATTTTACCAAACTAAGTTCAAATACGATTTTAAGTCTATTATATGCTTCATGGAACCATTTACAAGCATGGACAAATAAAAAGGTAAAAACGATTATTCCGTTTATAAATGACACAATTTCGGGATGTAACTTTGATGATCCTGATATTAGTATGCTCCTTACTTACATTGAACAAATCGAATACTATTTAAAGCAAATTAAGAGAATCATTACCGAAATGAAAGAATTGGCAAAAGAACTGCCACTTTACAGTATTGTTCACTCTCTTCCGGGAATACAAGATATTCTAACTTGTAAATTCATGGCTGAATTGGGTGATATCAGTAGATTTGCAAACTATAAACAAATAACCGCTTACATCGGAATAGATCCAATGATTAGACAATCCGGGGATAAAGATGGATTACATCTCGGTATCTCTCGAAAAGGGAATAAGCGCCTAAGAACCATTCTTTACCTAATGGTTTCTAGTCTAACTAAATCCAATCGGGAGCCAAACGCTATTAAAGATAGTTATAAAAAAAGGACGCAAAAGCTTAATCCACTCAAGCCTAAAGTTGCGTCCACTGCTTGTGCCAATCAACTAGTAAGAATAATCTTCTATATGCACAAGACGAGCTCAACTTACAAATATATTTGTAAGCAGTCCCAAACGGTTTCCACCGTTACCTTATTATAACACAATTTTAGCTGTAAATAGAATATTTTAGATATTTTTAAAAAGTAGTGCGAAAACGTCAGTTTATCGGTTTTAGACTGATGCGTTTTATTGTGCACTTTTTTAATATAATCAAGTGATAAAGATAAGTTATGAAAAAACTTTATTAATTAACTTGATTATTTACTCATAATGGTTTATAATAGATTAGGTGATATTATGAACTGGAAGAGATTACAAAAGAATAAAAACTTAACCACTATTTTATACTTAACGACAAGAATTTTAGTTTTTGCCATCTTAGCTTTTGCTATTGTCCAAATGGTGAAAGAGCATAACTATGAATACGATAGTCGTAATGCTTTTATTATTACTCAGTGCGTGATTCTACTAACCTATTCCTTTATTCCAATGATTATCGAAAAACAATTCAAAGTTGAAATTCCAGAAGCAATGGAAGTTTTATTCATTTTCTTTGGAATTGGTTCTTTATTAATTGGAGAAATTATTGGTGCTTATCAGATGAATTCCTGGTGGGATGGAGTTATGCATTTTATGGGAGGAAGTTTAATTGCTATTTTTTCGTTTTCACTCATCAACTTGCTTCATCGAAGCACTACTTTTCATATTAACCTAAATCCTTTCTTTATTGTATTATTTGCTTTTTGTTGTTCTATGACACTAGCAGTCATTTGGGAAATGATTGAGTTTTCTATTGATAGTACAACACTCAGCAATATGCAACGATATCGTGATTCGATTACAGGAGAGCCTTTCATCGGTCAAGCTGCTCTAAACGATACCATGTATGATTTTATTTTAGGTAGTTTAGGAGCTTTTGTCGTTTGTACTTTAGAGTATTTTAAATTAAAATATAAACATAAATTTAGTATGATGATTGAACCCATTCATCCTAAAGAATAAAACAGCTGATTTTTCAGCTGTTTTATTTTTCTATTCCTGCTTGTAACATGGCAAGATAGTTTTCACTTGGAATATAATCAGGAATACTATTTCCACTTCCTAAAGCATAGCCCCCTTGTTTGGTTAGTGCTAGCATGTTTTTACTTCTTTGATATACTTCCTCGCTACTTTTATGGGCTAAGAAATTCATATCGAGACCTCCAAGAATGGCAATTCTTTCTTTTAAATCTTGATATGCTTTTTCTACTGGATAAATATTATCTTCAAAAGAGTGTTTTCCATCAAATTGGATGGTATCAACCATATCATCAATAATATCATGATAATATCCACAAGAATGAACTATAGCTAATTTTCCTTTATCGTGAGCTAATTTTACAATTTTTTGATACCAAGGAAATACATATTTTCGTAAAACATGGGGTGGCAACATTGGCTATAACTACCTATTTTAATAAAAATGCATACCCTAAGGCAAAATTGCATACCTTTGAGAGTTTTTGCATACCCCTATTTTTTATTCGTTATAGTTTAATCGTCTGATTTGAGCTATTGCTTCTTCATATGTTATATCTTCGTTGCAATAATTCAATTTGACAGCTTTCTTATATAACTTTTGCTTAACATGATCTTTTGTTTTTTCATTTTTAAGTAACGCTGCTATATCCATTTCATATCCAATTTCCCAGAAGTACATATCAACGCATTTCATTGGCGAATAAAGGAAATTAGTATCAACAGTAAGCTCAGTTCTATGTTCTACAGCAAATCTTGCAAGTGCTTTGAAACTTTCAGTTGCTGCCGTCCCACCAGCTTTTTCTATTGATTGAGTAAGCTTGTAATTACCAATTCGTGTATTTCTTCCATCATGATTGTCTTGATAGCATTTAATTCCAGATTTCAGGAATCTATCAAATGCAGGAACGCAGCCAAATGTTCCCATTAGAATTTTTGTTGTTAAAGTATCAGAAGATTCATCTTCTTCTGTTTCGTCATCAAAGCCTTTATAAGAATTCTTAATTTTCCAATAAAGTCCATTTTCGGTATTAAATAATAAATCATTAGTCGATTCAATATTATTAGCTGTAGGAATGTAGTCCCATAGAGAAGAATATTCAGGTTTAATTATTTCTCGAACAGCAGCCTTATGAGCCTTATAATCTCTTTGAAGTAAATATGACGATCCACGATACATTCCCCAACTAGCTAAATAAAAAGCTAAATGAAGCGATAAGAATTCTATGTTGCCTTCTTCAGTATTTTCTTTATTATCTAAAAAAGCTTTATGGCACCATTCCCATGATTTATATCTTGTTTCGGGTGCACCTTCTTGATAGTTTCTAATAAGTGAATAAAATCTTTCTATCTTTTGTGAAATCGTTTCTATCATAGAGTTCCTCCAATTTACAACTTGTCTATCAGTTTTGATAACTTTAACTTTTGGTCTTCATTTAGGTTGTTAATTTTATCTTCTAGTGAAAGTTCTTCTTTAATCACAGGTGCTTCTGTTTTGGTTAAAGTAATATTTTCACCTTCACATATTACTTCAACATACTCCCCAAAATTAAAACCTGCTTCTTTTAGCCACTGCCCTTTTAGAATTATTGTAGGTACTTGAGTATAATTTGTTCCACTCGTTGATTGTTTATAAATCTTTAGTTTTCTAGCCATAATTACACCTACACTAATTCTTCCATAGTGTTTTGATCATGTATACCAAAGATAAATAAAAGTTCTGATCTAATCAAAGCTCTTCTTTGCTTAAAGAATTCATCAAAATCTTTAAGTTCAAGCGAAACATCAGATAGATGATATTCAAAGTTATTTCCTTCTTTCACCCAATCTATTAGAGGTGTTTTATTTTTGCTTTCATTTTCAGCACCCTCTAAAAATTGAAGATTAGGTAATAAGTTTCTTTTTTTCTGCCACTCCTTAACTTTTTCATCAGTTAAACCAAGTGAAGATATAACTTTATTTTCAAATCCCGCATATGGATGACAATGATCTTGATGGAAGGATACTTGACTTAACTTTAAATTTGGATAAAGCAAAGACAAAAGAACAAATGTACTCTGTCCCTTTTCATATGTATCAAGCCAATAATCAATGTCACTTTCACCGACAGTAAAAGTTCTACCACCTGTTAAACTAATACTTGCAAATAAATCCAACGAGAAAGGAGTATGCTTACAATCAAGATCTTTTAATGCATTTCTAGTAGAATTTAATGCATCATTGCTAGCAACACCAAACAATCTCTTTGCCAATGATACTGACAAGAATTTTCTGGTTTCCTTCTTTGCATCTTTATCTTTAATCTTTCCACCCTTAAATAAATAGTAAGCAATTGGCATAGTAGCATTATATGATGTTAAATTTTCATGACAAATGCCTATTTCAGAAAGCATTGTCGACATTGAATCTAATGCGATATTTATTTTATTCCAATTATCACGTATTTTTTGAATCGTATCTTGAGTCAAAGAATTAATTTTTAAATTTGTATTTGCATCAACTAAAACTAAACACAATCTCATTAAATAATCCCTAGAAAATTGAAATCCATCGCCCTTGCTATTCATAGTCGCTAATAAGTTCTCGATGTTATCCTTTCCATCTTTCCAACCATCGATAAGAGTTGAGAAAAGTAGATCTGATTTGGAAAGTTTTCTTCCTGTTGAATTCACTCTGACAAAAATATCTAATGCTTCATCATATGTATTTTCTGCAATGCAATAATAATGTACTAATCCATTACCCGATGAGTCATGTAATCTTTGGAATAATATGGACAAGTCAGAACGGCATTGCTTTTTGAATTGTTTTTCTATCATAAATTCAAGGAAACTATCCAAAGCATCATATGCAAGCATTAATTTAACTTTATAATAATTACCATTCGCTACTTCGCCATCTGTTAAAAAACAAAATCTCTTTCTAGGAACTTCATCATCTTCCTCTTTTACTGCATAGTAATCTAAATTATAGTAAAGTTCTTTTGTAACCCATGAATTAGGATTTGAGCGATTATGCCCTCTACCGCCCTTATAATATGTGTATGAACCATATAAGGCTATATTCATTGAAGTTATTCTTTGTTGTCCATCAAGGACAATATAGTAATCACATTCATCAGTTAATACTTCAGATGCCTTCTCATTTTTGGTTTCACCTTTTTTAAACTTACGAATAAAATAATATAAATTAGGTTTTTCTTCATTAATTGTTTTTCTATTGGTTTTCCAAAAAATGCATGATCCGATTGGATAATCATCCACAAACGATTCAAACAAGCTTTCTATTTCATAAATATCCCACACATATTCTCTTTGAATATCTGGTAAAAGAAGGTTTTTATCTTTAGCATACTTTAGTGCCGTTAATGCACTCATATCTTCATATTTGTTTGATGTAGGCATTGTTCATTCTCCTTTAAAAATTCCACTTGATTGTAAATGTTGAAGACTGCCCTGATGGTGTTTCATAGACAATTTCCGATTTATCATCCATACATTTTCTCATTGCATTACAAACAAGAGGTAAACGATTTTTTAAACCCACATCTTTTTGTATATTGCCTGAAGTTAAAGTAATGTTATTTAAACCTTGTTTCTTTGCTTTTTCTATTTTCCTGTTTATATAATCAATAACCATTTCAGTATATTTACCTCTAGCAGGTTTTGCACCCCTATTAGCAAGATTACCTTCTAAAACCGCCACCTTTTCTTCTAAAGTAACAACTCTTTCAAGTAATTCAAGTATGGTCTTTTCATATTCCATATAAAAACGCCTCCAATAAATACAATTATACACTAATACATTGCATATGTCAAATTATGCAATATGCATTTCTTTGCATTTCTATAAGCAATACAATAAAAAAAGAACCTTGAGTCAAGGCCCTAATCTTACAATGTTACTTCAGTTCCACTTGTGAACTTAAAGGTTATGGTTTTATCTTTATTAACAATTGCCTTTTCAACCATCAGCATCCATACATCATTTGACCATTCAGGCAGGTAGTTATCTGCTTTTTTTATTTCCTCAAGGTATGCCTTCATCTTGATTTCTTGTGCTTGCATGTAGGCCCTTTTCTCAAGGGCTTTATCTAAGGCATTTTTTTCTGATTCATACTGAGTGGATAACTCTTCATACTTCCTAGCGAACTCAACTTGATTCTGAGCAGTTCTGGTGTTTTCTTTTATCATCTTGTCCACCAAACCGCTTATAACTTCCATCTTGTTTTGAAACTCGATAACCCTAGCATCTAGTTCTGAAGTATCTGATAATAGCTTAATAACCTCATTAACATCTTCTATGATTCTTTGCTTTTCCCTCATTACTTGGTTATAAGCAATTACAAACTTTTCTTTAATCTTGTCTTCAGTTAATGCAGGTGTTTGGCACTTGTCGTGTTCTTTGTTGTACTTGCCATTGCATCTATAAACAAATCTTGAATACTTACTTGTTGAATGCCATTTCTTTTTGCCATAAAACCCACCACAATCACCACAGATTAGTTTTGAACTGAATATGCTGTTTCCAGAATAAGCAGCACCGATCTGTTCTCTTCTCATTAACTCAGCTTGAACTATCTCCCATTCTTCTTTATCGATAATTGCAGGGTGACTGTTCTCTACATAATACTGAGGTAAGTGGCCACGATTCCTTTCTACTTTGTGTTCTAGGTAATCAGCTGTATAGGTCTTCTGAAGTAAGGCATCACCTTTATACTTTTCATTTCGTAGAATTGAGTTGATTGTGTTTTTAGTCCAATTGTAGGAATTTCCACTTGGTGTTGGTATTCCGTTTTCTTTTAAGTATTCAGCAATTCCAGAGCATGTTTTTCCTTCCCTTAAGAATAGCTGGTATATCTTTCTCACTAGGATTGCTTCGTTCTCAACAACCATAATCTTGCCGTTTTCTTTTTTGTAACCAAGCATATTACTATATGCCCAGCTCACTCGGCCTTCTTTCATTCCCCAGCGTTTACCCATTGTCACGTTTTGTGAAATGCTTCTGCTTTCTTCTTGTGCCATACTAGCCATAATTGTAAGCAGGAATTCAGTCTTTTCATCAAGCGACCATAGGTTTTCCTTTTCAAAATAAACCTCGATTCCTTTGGCCTTTAGCTTTCTAGTAAAAGAAATGGTGTCTAGCGTATTTCTGGCAAAACGAGATATTGATTTGGTTATGATAAGGTCAATCTTTCCATCAAGTGCATCCTTAATCATCTCGTTGAAACCGTCTCTCCTTTTGGTGCTTGTTCCAGAAATACCATCATCGGCATAGACTTTTACATACTCCCATTCTGGTTTCTTTTGAATGAATTCAGTGTAATGTTTTACTTGAGTTTCGTAACTAGTTGCTTGCTCTTCATCATCTGTTGATACACGAGCATAAGCTGCAACCTTTCTTCTGCTAATTTGGTCTAGTGGTGAAAGTGTAACTGGATTAATGGTTGATGGAATAACTCTAACTTTTGCCATTAATGTTCCTCCTTTCTATGTTGATTTATAGCACGCATTCTTGCTTGTTCTCTCATCTCTGGAGTCCAGGATTCTCTCCTTGATCGGTCTTTCCAATAAACCTCTTGAGTATTTCCATCTTTTAAATGATAGACTAGTTTGTTTCCATTAAAGGTTTCTATGTAATCAATGCTGTTTTGAACTAACTCATCCGTTACCTCATTAATTCCAAGAACTTGCGATGTAACTTCATTCAATATTTCTTCTGGTATGGCCTTAGATGCACATTCGTTTTTGCCTTTCGTGGTATAGGTTGAACATGCCCAAATCTTACCTTTATTACGATTTTTTCTTTTATATTTAGCAATACAAATTCCGCATCGAATTAAGCTTGTATATCTATTTCTTGCAGGCTTGTGTCCTTTATTGTTAGACAACTCGCATCGTTGCTTTCTTAGTTCTTGAGCCATAAGGAAATCTTCAAGTGAAATAATAGGTTCATGATCATCTTCAATAACGTACATATCCTTTTCGCCTTTATTTCTTATTGTTTTCTTTGAAAGGTAGTCTTCTCTATAAGTCTTTTGAAGAACCAAGCTGCCAGTGTAGTTATAATTCACTATCATATTGAGAATGGTTGACTTGTTCCATGTACAATCTTTTAATGTTCTTATGCCTTCCTTGTTTAGAATGTTAGCAATCATCTGAACTCCACATCCATCTAGGTACATCTTGAATACTCTTCTTACGAGTTCTGCTTGTTCAGGTATGAGCACTAGTCTTCGATTAACTATCTTGTAGCCATACATATCTTTGCCACCCCAGAGAATACCTTTTTCATAATCCTTTTTAATTTTCCATTTCATGTTTTCTGAAACTGAGCGTGCTTCTTCCTGTGCAAATGAAGCTAAAAAGGTTAATACCATCTCACCTTCAGCACTCAAGGTATGCAAGTTCTGTTCTTCAAAGAATACATCGATTCCTAATGCTTTTAATTCTCTAACTGTCTTTAACATGGTGAATGTGTTTCGTGCAAATCTTGATATGGATTTAACAACAATCATATCGATTATGCCAGCCTTACAATCGCTTATAAGGCTTTGAAACTCTTCTCTTGTGTCCTTTGTTCCAGTCAATGCTTCATCGGCATAAACTCCAGCAAATTCCCAACCTTCGTGCTCTGATATCATCTTGTTGTAATAACTTACCTGAGCAGCTAGGGAATGAAGCATGGCATCTTTACCAGTTGAAACTCTAGCGTATGCGGCTACTCTAGTTTTCTTTTGTAACTTTGGTAACGCATCTATCTTGGTTATCCGTTTCTGATCCATTTTGGTCCTCCTTCTTTGGTAGTATATATATCACTCTAAAACGATTATTTATCAAGTCATTAGCCCGATAAAGACTATCTTTTTTGATACAATATTTGCTTGCCAAAACAGAATCGGCTTTTAGGAAATCAGCATCGTTTAATATTCCTTTATTCTTCATTGCAATAATGTGTACAAGCGATGAATAGTACTGTTCTATATTTTTTGTATTCATTGCTCATTACCTCTTTTCATCCTTGTTTTTGCAAAACAGGAGATGCTACAATAGATTCTTTTGCTGTTTCCATAAGCTACAAATTCAGAGTTGCAGCATGGACATTTGAAAGTATAAAATGCGTTTCTTTTTACGTCATCCTTATGAGAATTCCACCATGCCATTCTGCATTTATCAGAGCAAAACTGACGCTTCTTTTTTCCAGGCGTTTGCTTTACTCTTATGCCACAGTTCTTGCAGGTTCCATATAAATCAGGATCGTTGTATTTCGCTGTACATACACTTCTAACCGCACTAGGAGTAAGAGATAGTTCTTTTGCTATCGTCTTATATCCCATACCAGAGTTTCTTAATTCAAATATTTTATTTCTTATTTCTTTTTGCATACTATCTACCTCCTCATAAGTCAAATGGGAAGTCGAGACACTTTTGCCAAAAGAAAATAAAAAAAGCCTACCAGAAAGAACTCCGATAGGCTGTTATGTCATATTATTCTATTTTTTAAGTTGTTTAATAACCTGATTAGTACCCGTTGCCGCTAGACCAGATGCACCACCAAGAACGATGGCTAAAACAACATTTGGTACTGCAATAATATCTGGGATAAAGTAATAGCAAATTACACCAGAAATTACTCCCAATACTAGTCCAATCAAAGGATAGAAATGACTAACCTTTTCGTTATTGTTTGTTGCTTTTTTTATGACTTCGATAATGGCATATACTGCAGCAACAATTGCAGGTACGCTAATAATTGATAAGTATTCCATAATAATCCTCCTTATTTATGTGCTTGTTTATTTAGATGTTCTTCAATGTCATTAATAGCAGTTATTACAGGACCATCGCAGCCTTGTTCTTCTAATCCTTTAAGACATGCAAGTACACCCTTTGTTAAAATTGTCTGTTCTTCTTTAATTGCTTTAATATCATCATCTTGCTGATTGTTTTTAAGATAAAACTTGTAAACACCTAAAACGACTCCGAGAATTAC